>JADMIO010690585.1_pt1 | contig 11328 bp, 8 predicted proteins | sample 8958161 | NCBI WGS metagenome assembly JADMIO01 (sample SAMN16585339, study PRJNA669376) | soil metagenome | isolation source: Crop rotation soil | place: USA: Cullars Rotation, Alabama | collected 2011 | reverse complement strand
GGTGGTGACCACGAGGTGCGCCGCGGCCGGGGCGGCCCGGGCCGCCGGCGTCCAACGGCTGCTGGAGCTGCTGGGCACCCCGGGCACCTGGCTCGCCACCACCGACGCGGATTCGGCCGTACCGGCGAACTGGCTGGCCGAGCAGGTCCGGCTGGCCGAGCTGGGCGCGGCGGTGGTCGCTGGCACGGTGAGGGTGCACGACTGGGAGGGCCGGCCGACCCGGGTGCGGCAGCGGGCCGAGCAGGAGTATGCGGTGGCGCTGGCCGGTACCGGGCATGGCCACGTGCATGGCGCGAACCTCGGCATCTCGGCTGACTGGTATCGCCGGATGGGTGGTTTCCAACCGGTCGCGTGCGACGAGGACGTGCTGCTGGTGGCGGCGGCCCGGGCGGCCGGCGCGACGGTTGCCTGGGCCGACGACATCGCGGTGGCCACCTCGGCCCGCTCGGATGCCCGGGCGCCGGGCGGTTTTGCGGCCTACCTGAACGGCCTGGCCGAGCTGGCCACCGAGGAGGGCGCGGCGAGCTGACCCAGGTCCGCGGTCCAGCCGTGCACGTCGCCGAAGACGTAGGCCTGCCCGCCGACCGGGGTCCGGGCGGTGCGAGGTTGAACCAGACGTCCGCCTGATCCGTATGTGCGGCCAAGGAGCAGTAGGGCCGGAACCCTCCCACGTCTGCGGTACCGGCCGGGCTTATCTGAAAGAGATGAGGTCACACCATGCGGCTTTCCAGATTGTCATCGGTCCTGGCGGTTCCGGTGCTGGCGATGGGGATACTTGCGCCGCCTGCCGGCGCGGCCGCGCCGGCGGTCACATTGACGCCGGCGTCGCTGACCTTCGCCGGTCAGGCCATCGGCACGACCAGTCCCGCGCAGTCGATCACGGTGGCCAACAGCGGCAACGCCCCGTTGTTCATCAACAGCGCGGTGACCCGCGGGGCCAATCCCTTGGACTTCACCCAGGTCGATGACGGCTGCTCGGGGCTGACGCTGGCACCCGGAACGAGCTGCAGCGTGTCGATCACATTCTCGCCCACGGCCTCCGGAACGCGCTCGGGCACGTTCATCGTCACCGACAACGCCGGGAACAGCCCGCAGACGGCCCCGCTCACCGGGACCGGCATCGGCACCAACCCGCCGCTGGCGATCGACACCCAGTTCTTCACCTGCACCGGCGGGGTGTGTGACATCGGCGCGGGCAGCAACGTGTTCGTCAACAACTTCTTCACCACCACCTTCCAGGCCAACGGCGGCACGGCGCCCTACACCTGGTCCGGGCAGCCGCCGGCCGGCCTGACGCTGCGGCCGTCGGGGCTCCTGCTCGGCGCGCCGAGCGCGCTCGGAACGTCGACGTTCACCGTGACGGTGACCGACGCGGCCGGGGCGACGGCGACCGGGACGTTCTCGCTCACCGTCACCGGGCCGCCGCCGCCGAGCCCGTCCGGCTGCCAGACCGGAAGGAAGCTGAAGGAGTCACTCAGCGGGCCGTCGTTCAACGGCCAGACTCCCAGCGGCACGGCGACCGCCGACGAGACGCGGTTCAGCGGTTGCGGTGGTTTCACCATCCTTTCGGTCTCGGTGACGAAGGTGAACCTGCCCGCTGGCACCCGGCTGTGGGTCACGCTCGACTTCATGCCGGTGGGAACCATCACGCTGAGCAACGGCTCGGGCAGCATGGCTCCGAACAACCTGGGTCAGTTCGGGGTCTCGCGGGACCAGATCCGCGTCTACAGCTCGCTTCCCGACGTCAGCCCCTTCCAGCAGATCCTCATCGGCGGGTCCTTCTCCTGACCGAAGGTCAGGTCGGTTCCCGGAGAGTTCCCGGACGTTTCCGGGTTCTCCCTGGGACCGCCCCCGCTGACGGCTCAGGTGGCAGAGCGACGGCCGCCGTAGGAGGCGACCAACGCGTCCGCCACGACCGACGCGTCCGCTTCGGCCGCGTCCGCCGGGTACTCCGGCAGCAGGTCGTCCCAGATGACCAGCCAGGAGCCGTACAGCTGGGCCTGCCCCTCGGGCCTGGCGAAGAACCAGACGTGCAGGTGCGCAGCACCGTCGCCGATCCGGTAGACGTGCGCCCGCGAGATGTTCGGCAGCGCCTGCACATGGCGCGCGATATGGGTGATCAGCACGCCCAACTCGCCGGCCAGCTGGTCGGGCAGCTCTGCCAGGTCGTAGTGCTCGCGCGGATGCAGCATGAGAACCAGCGGGATGCCGGCTCCCGGAATCCGGGTCAATCGCCAGTGGTCGTCGAACCAGATCCCCTCATCGCGGCGGCTGCACGAGCTGCACTCGGCCGGGTCCTCCCCGTGCCGGTCCGGCTCCGGCAGCACCGGTGGGCGCAGCGGCGCAACCCGCAGGCCGTCCGGCTCGAACGGGCTGATGTCCCAGCCAGTCATGCGGGCCAGCGGAAGCCGGCGCTCGCCGTCCGCCGCCGCAACCGCGTGCTCGTAGAACTTCTCGGGAGACAGGGCCATGGTCGAAGGCTAGATCGTGCCGCCTCGAACCCCGCTCCGGACCGGTGTCGACCCTGGTGTCAGCTGCCGGCCAGCCGCTCCAGCACCGGTTCCAGCTCGCCGATGTCACCGAGCAGGACGGAGTTGATGCCGAGCTCCTCGCGCAGCTGCTGGAACTTCTCCACCAGCCGGTCGACGGATCCGAGGAAAAGGTGCGGCGAGTCGATCACCTCGTCCTCGGTGAGCTCGACGCCGGTGTTGGCTCGCAGGTGATCGATGACCTTGCGAGCCTCGCCCCGCAGGTCGTCGGTGACCGTGACCGGCCACACCGACGGGTAGATGTTGAACTCCAGGGAGGAGAACCGGTCGCCTGCGGCCTCTCGTACCCAGCCGATCTTCTCCCGGGTCGCGGCCAGGGTCAGCGACGCGGTGTCGACTTCGGCGTTCTTCCGGATGCGCGGCGCCAGCCCGACGATGTCGGCCTCCCGCCCGGCCAGGGTGAGCGTGCGCCGGCCACCGCCGCCGATGAAGAAGGGCGGGTGCGGGCGCTGCACCGGCACCGGGTAACCGGTGTAGTCGGTGATCGTGTAGTGCTCGCCGGCGAAGCTGAACTCCTCGCCGGCGAATGCGCCTTTGAGCACGGTGATGGCCTCGGCCAGGCGGGCCTGCCGGACCGGCGTGGGGTCGAAGGGCAGGCCGAGGGCGTCGTACTCGGGCTTGTTCCAGCCGGCGCCGATCGCGACGTCCAGCCGGCCGCCGGACAGCACGTCGATGCTGGCCAGGTCCTGGGCGAGCACGGCCGGGTGGCGCAGGTCGTTGTTCGTGACGAACGCCGCCACCCGCAGGGTCGACGTCGCCGCCGCGAGCGTTGCCATCGCGACGGTGGGGGACAGCTGCTTGATCAGGTGATCCGGGATCACCAGGGCGTGGTAACCCATCTGCTCGGCGCGGCGGGCGCGGTCGGCCAACTCTGGACCGGGAACGATCTCACGGGCATCGGCGAGAAACCGGAACGGGCGCATGCCATCATTATGGTGCAGCCGGTCCACGGTAATGTCGTGCGCAGCGCACGCCAATGCGGCCGGCGAAACAACCGGCTTCGGTACCAACGTTGGAGTGGCTATCGCCTGCGCGCTAGTCGTAGGGCTCCGGCCAATCCTTGTGGACCAGGCCGGAGCCCAATCGAAATATCAGCTACGCACTCGTTGATGCGTGAGTTGGGCTAGGCCCCTCGTCACACATCACCGTGTTTCCTCGTCGCCACTCCGGACACGAACGGTTGGCGCGTGACGCGTCAATGACGAACCGGGCGGCAAGCCGTCACTGGCTTGCCGCCCGGTCGCGACGAGGTCATGCGGACCCGGACTAGGTGTCCGGGGTGGCCACTGTTACGGGCAGGTCGGCTCCCCGCTCTGCGCCGGGACGCTGACGGCGTTCCAGGCAGCCTTGATGGTGTTGAAGTTGGTGCAGTTGCCGGGGGTGAGGTTCTTGGCGGCGTTCAGGGTGGCGATGCGGTACTTGGCGTAGCTCATCCGGGAGGTCTTGGCCAGCATCGCGTTGTAGAAAATCTTGCCCACGGTCTGGATGCCGATGCCGGTGACGGTGGAACCGTTGCAGGTCGGGCTGGCCGGCTGGCCGTTGGTCGGGTTGCTGCCCTCGGAGGCCAGGTAGAACCAGTGGTTACCAGGACCGGCCGCCGAGTGCGTCTCCGCGCGGTCGACCGACTTGGAGTAGCAGTTCGGGTCGCCGACCAGCGACGGGTTGTACATGTTGCGGATCGGGCCGCTGCCCACCAGGTTGATCTCCTCGCCGACGGTGTAGTCCGGCTCGTCGTAGGTGGCCGACTCGTTGGCGAACCGCTCGGTCAGGGCGCCGAAGACGTCACCGGTGAACTCGGCGACCGCGGAGGAGCCGATGCCGCCGGGGGTGTTGGCGTCGATGGCGTGGCCGAACTCGTGGCCCACCACATCCAGCGCGGAGATCCAGTCACCGGCCTGGTTGTGGCCGATCGTGACCGAGGAGCCGTTCCAGTAGGCGTTGAGGTCGTTCAGCCCGACGTAGATCGGGAAGCCGCCGCCGGAGCCGTTGATGCCGTTGCGCCCCAGCCAACTGCTGAGCATGCTCCACTCGTTCTTGAGGTCGAACAGGGCGTCCACGCAGCCGGTCTCGATGTTGTTGCCGACCCCGTTGCCCCACACGTCATCGGTGCCGGACAGCGGCGATCCGCTGGGGTAGGTGCGGCAGGAGACGTTCGACCGGATCGGGTCGGTCATCGTCCAGGTGGTGCTGGTCGGGTGGCTGGTGTCGATGGCCAGCGGGCTCGGGCCGTTCCACTTGCCGGTGCCGGTGCCCTCCTGGACCTCGTCGTAGCTGTAGGCCAGCGCGCCGGTGTTGGCGTCGGTGAACACGTGCAGCTTGCTGGGCTTGGCACCGGTGTGGCTGGAGACGACCGTCTCGTAAGCCAGCTGCGGCGTGCCGTAGGCGAGCACGACCTGACGGGTGCCGGCGACCTTGTCCACGGACTTGCCCCTGGCGTGTGCCTGGGCGGCGGCCGCGGCCTGGGCCGGGGTGCGCGTGGCGGTGGTGGCCAGGTTGATCGCCTGCTCCTGGGCCACCGCGGTGGACAGCACCTTGCCGGTGGCGTCGGTGACCACCACGAAGTCGCCGCCGATCACCGGCAGGCCCTTGTAGGTGCGGTCATAGGGCACGTACTGCAGACCCTCACGGGTCGAGATCACCTGGTGGGCGATGAAGGCGTCGTACTTGCTGGCATGCAGGGCGGCGGCCTTCGATGCGACCAGGCCGGCCGCCGACTGCGCGGCCAGAGCGCTGGGTGACGCCTTGGGAGCGGGCGCGGCGGTGGCCGAGCCGGTGACCGCGACACCGGTGACGGCCAGGGCCGACACACCGAGTAAGGCGACCGCTGTCGCGCTCCGGCGACGAGGGGATAGGGCCATGAGTAGACCTTTCGTGACAGGCGAAAGTCGATCAGCGGCAGCCCGGTTCGGGGAACTTCGTATGGGTGGGAGCGCTGGCTTTCGTCTGGATGGGGGAACCGGGGGACCTCCGAGTGCACCTGTGCCGTGCTGGGGCGCGCTCGGCGCCTGCCCGGGCCCGGCAGCCCGCGGCAGTAGACCCATCCACATCCGAGCGCCTGATCCAGCCGCGTCGGTTGGTTCATACGGCACGGTTCGCAGGCATTCGAATGGGATAGAGCATTAGGTCGTAAGGCACCCTAAGAGAGGAGAAAATCAATTGTCAATGATTCTCACACGAACTCCGGGGCAGTACTGCTCGCCGGAAGGCGGGTGTGGTTGCTGATCCGGTTCAGCCGCCTGGTGACCAGGATGTCGGCGGTTCTAGCTGAGGTGACGCAGGTAGCCGTCCGGTCTGTTGAGGAAACTACGCCAGGACTGGACGAGGTCGGTCTCGTCGTAGGCGACCGGGCTGATCCCGTTGTCGTCGAGCTGCAGGATCGTGGCGCCGGGCACCGCTGCCAGGATCGGTGAATGGGTGGCCAGCAGGACCTGGCTACCGGCGGCGCGCATGTCGCACATGAGGGTCAGCAGCATCAGGCTGCTGTCGAACGACAGGGCGGATTCGGGCTCGTCCAGGACATAGAAGCCCGGTTCGGCGGCCATGCCGGCCAGAACCTGGAGAAAGCCTTCCCCGTGACTTTGTTCCAGGACCGGGTTGGTGACGCGGTCACTCCATCGTCCGATGCCGAAGCCGCCCGCTTGCGCATGGAGCCTTTCGGCGCGCAGGAACAGTCCGCCGACCGGGCCGCCCGGCGTGTAATCCAGACGCAGTGCCTGGTGCAGCGGAGAATCCTCCGCTGCGGGGCGTCCGAGGCTCTGCTGGAGCCAATCGGAACGGAACGCGGTGATCCGTCGTGCCCACACCGCCGCAGCTGCCTCCACGAGCGTTGACTTGCCGGCCCCGTTCGGGCCGATCAACACGGAGATTCCTGGGTCGAGGTCCAGGCCGTGTCGCACCAGATGGGCGATCGAAGGCACCGTGTACGGCCACCGGGTCACATCAGCCTGACCGGTATCGATGGACATCCGACGAACCGGTACTCCAGGATGTCGCGGTGTCACCCTGACATGGTCGCGTACCTCGCGATGGTCTTCAGCTCGTTGACCGAATTCAACGTTGTGCACCTGCTGGGGCAGCTTCCCAACCCTGGCCGCATGGGATGGGTCTCGGTCGAGAGTAGTTAACGGAGAGGGCCATGCGCGCCTAGCGGTTGGGTCCTAGTCCGAAGGCCGCAGTCCGGCTCGTTGCCGGGCGTACAGCAGTTGCCTTTGGTGTTCGCCAGGCAGCCAGTCCGAGCCGTAGTCCGCCGATGGTTCGATACGCGCGTCATCGCGTTCTTGCGCCAGGTCCAGCGCGGTCAGATACGCACGGTCCTGATCGATGCGGTTCAGCAGTTGATCAGCTGTGCCGACAGCGCCATGACCCGGGATCACCACCCGGACGTCACCGGCTATGCCGTGGAACATATCCAGGGCGGCAAGGTAGTCCCCGATCGGGTCCGCCGTGTCGTTGAGGTCGAGCAGCGGGATCTCGACATCAGAGAGCATGTCGCCGGCAACCAGTACGCCGCTGATCAGCAACGCGGCGTGGCCCGGAGCATGACCCTGATGCTCGAGGATCCGCGCGGTGGGGCCGTTCCACGCGATGCAGCCGGTACGAATGGGGACGTCGATGATGTCGCCAAGCAGGTCCAGTCGTGTGCCCGCGTCCAGGCGAGCGGCCTTTGCCTGCGCGTCGGACCGCCGGAGCCGGGCGGTGGCCACGCACCGCGACGTCCCGTAGCGAGGCGCCGAGCCCAGCATCTCGTGCCAGAGCAAGTGATCCCAGTGCGGGTGGGTTGAAAACCCTGCCGCAACGCTGAGCCCGAGTTCGGACAGCTCGCGGGCTAGCGCCTGGAGTTCGTGGGCGTGTACCCCTGGGTCGACGAGGAGCACGCCGTCGTCGCCGACTACCGCCACTGCATTGCTTCGGCAGAACTCGCTCTGACGGACGAACACGCCGTCCGCGACCGCCGTCAGCATGGCAGGAGGCTAATCTCGCTCGAAGCCTCGCGTCCAACGCTGAGCTTGCCGCCGGTCAACAGCCGAGTGCAGTCATCGATGGCGGTGCTGGTAGGAGTGCCTGCGCCCGGACACGGGCAGTAGTGATCGGTCGGATCAACTTGACGTCGATCTGCAACTGGTGACTTGGGCGCTGCCTCTCATACACGTCCAGTGTTGTTGGTGGCGCTTATGGCGCTGGGATGCCGGCAGCCGATCATGTCCAGACGCTTGAGGATCCGCCACACGCCCGGTGTGGCTGATCGCCACGCGTATAACGCTGCAGATACGTCGCGATCCTCAACGGCCCCGAATGATAGTGCTGGCGCGGTGCACGATCTTGGCCACCACCTCCGGTGAAGTCACGTTCGGGCAGTGCATCGGGGCGCTGGAACGGCCTTCAGCCCGACCAGGCCTCCACATTCGCTCTGACAGCCGACCTCCTTCGTCGGAAGCCACAGACTGTCACCGATGTCTGTCAGTTTTGAGTGGAATGCTTCCCGTGGCGGACACTTGGTCTGGGGCGCCGGTATCCGACTCGCCGACGAATGCCAACAAGTCAAGGGCGCCGTTCGGGCTGCCACGGAGCATCCCTATACGAAACTTGCGCAACGCCGCAACTGGTCGGCATATGGAACAATTACCGAAGGTCTCATCGACAATGCTGCTTCGAAACGAATGAGGGAATTATGTTTTCAGCCTGGGCACAGTAGGTGACGCTTGTCGATTCCATCATCGCGGGCGCAGCAAGCACAATCCTGAGCACCGCGGTGACCCTTCGCCTCACCCGTACGTCGAGACGGGTCGAATCGGCCGACGAAGCGTTTGGTTTAGCACGCGATGCCCTCGCGACCCGCAGGCGCGATCTGCAGGCCCGATACGCGGAGTCGAAGCCATCGTGGAGCCTACCCGAGGCTGCCCCATTACTCGCCAAGTCGGAGTGGATAGCACACGAGCCCACTCGGCTCACAAGTGTCCGACTCACATTGGAACCTTCCGATAAAGACTATCGTGAGTCCTACTCAGTGATGATGCGCAGTTCTTTGAAGCGGACCAGCGGCTTCTGGGGGCGGACACACAAAGGCTTACAGACGTCTTATAGCCAGACAGTGCGGCAAATTGAGCAACCCGATTCGGAGAAGTTCAAGGATGGACGTTCGTACCGGCTGCTCGACGTCGTGAGCCCAAGGACCGGACAGCCGATCGAATTTAAGTTCGGCTGGGGTTCCTACTTCGACGCTTTCGACACCAGTGAAGTCATCGCTTTCGGGCGCGCGTTGGCCGATGTAAAACGGTCGCGCGCCTGGATGAAGGTTGCCAGCAAACTGGGTGCTGATCCGGACAGATATGCGGCCTGGCTTGAGTCGCCCGACAACCTGTCCAAGCGTTGTGCAGGCCCAGGCATCAATACACTTACAATCCGCCGTGCGCCAGATGGACCAAGATTTTACCTGCACGAGAGAGGCGACACAGCGACCGCGAGCGGGATCATTCACGTTGCTCCTGCTGGCGAGTTTCAGCCAGCCGATGAGTCAGAGGAGTGGCGTGCCGACGACTTCCGCTTCGAGAGCACGATCTTTCGAGAGTTCGTGGAGGAGTTCCTCAACGAGCCAACTCTAAATGTAAACGGTGTGCATTGCACCAACTTGCCTGCATATCGCGAACTTAAGAGTGCGTTTGCCGCAGAGACGTTGCAGTTGTATTTCCTTGGGTTCGGCTTCGACCCACTTTCTTGGAAGCCGGAGATTCTGACCGTAGCGGTATTTGAAGATGATGCGTTTCAGGCTGTATTTCCGGACGGCCCGAAGATGCAAAATCGTGAAGGTAGGATGCTGGGGCAAGATGACGGATTAGGCATCCCGTTTACCGAGGAAGTAGTACAACGGGTCCACTACAACATGCTTCCGGCCGGCGCAGCATGCCTACGCCTTGCATGGGCGCACCGGGAATGGTTCGAACTCTAGCCTCGCGGCCACCTGACTCCGCGGCCAAGATGAGCAGACCGCTGGGATGATCAATCGCCGGTGATACCGTGCTTCTTCATCGCGGCAACCAGAGCCGGGCGGACGCGATCGGCTAGCCGCGGATTGGCGTAGCCCACCCACGACACGTCGGAGGTTGCGTCCAATGGAGCGTCTAAGGCGCCGCCGGTCGGTGACTCGAGAACAGCACCCGCCTCCACCGCGACGAGTGCGGTGCAAATGTCATACGGCTTGCAACACAGCACAGCGGGCATGCCGCGCTTAGCTAGGACCGGCGCGAGCAGGGGGCGTAGATCGGCCGTCCACCGGTCATGGCCGTATGCAAGTTCCGCTATCTGGCCGCCGGTACTTATGTATTGATCCTCGAAGACGAGTGCCTTCTGGTCCCGACCTGAGGGAATCAGATTGAGATACATGTCGTCGTCGACCGCCGCGAGAACATCCCGCCCACCCGGAAAGGCCCGCATAACCTGGCCGAATCCGTGTGTCACATCCTGCGCGGTTGACGACGATAACTCGAACGAGCGCTCGCTGCTCCCGTCGATTCGGGTACGCACCGCGTGGGCGCCGCGGCCGCGGACTGCCCAAAGAGTGTCCACCAGTCCTTGCTTGGACGTCGGAATCTCCGTCTGCACAGCTATGCCGAGATCCGACAGCCGGGCCGGTTGGCCGCGTCGCCCGCGGAGATCAGCGATACCCGTCAGAATCCAGGCACTTCGCTTGTCGTACATCAGGCCTCGGGTGCCATCAATCGGATCCACGATTATGCAGAGGTTTGCCGATGCGGGGTCCGAATCGTTGGGAATGCAAGCCGTCCCGTAGCCGAAACCTGCATCCGGGAGGCCCTCGCTGATCAAAACTACGGGCAGCCAAGGCCCGAATAACTCCTCAACCAGTTCGAGAAGTTTGTGCTCCGCGATCCGATCGACCTGGTATTGCGTGTCACCGCCCTCGGGGTCGTCCCATACCTCGTATGCCGCAGGCCCGGCGGCATCGCGCGCCGACAGAGCATCTGCACGGATCCTGAGATGTAGAGACCGCACCACGCCCACCAGTTCGTGCATGGGGCCGACAGTACCCACGTCGGACAGCCGAACGGCACACCCACTTCTGTATGCCGAACTGTCAGCAGCCAGGCTTACAGATATCTCACGTTTGATTGGGTAGTGACCGTCTATCGATCGGCCGCAACGTCAGAAAATACAACGTTGGTGCACCGCCAGGGACTCGAACCCCGAACCCGCTGATTAAGAGTCAGCTGCTCTGCCAGTTGAGCTAGCGGTGCTTGCAACATCCGTGCCCCTTGGCGGCGGGCACGGATGAGAACCTTAGCAGAGCCGTCCGGGGGGCCTGAAATCCGGCGTCCGGTGCCTGGGCGCTCGCCGGGCGAAGGCGGCGGCCAGGATACGTTGACCATCGAGAGCAAACCTGGGCGCGGACACCGACGGAGGTTACGAACCATGACGGCAGCCCGGCGCATCCGGCGACGCCCGGCACCCGGGCGTTAGATGTCGCGGCTTCCGGTCGCAGCCGGTCTCGTCCTCGGAGTGCTCGCCGACGAACTGCTCGGCGACCCGGGCCGCGGTCACCCGGTGGCCGGCTTCGGCAAGGCCGCCGGCGCCGTCGAGAAAATGCTCTACCGCGACACCCGCCAGGCGGGTGCCCGCTACACCGCGGCCTGCGTGCTACCGGTCATCGCCACCGCGGCCCTGGTAGAGCACCGCCTGCGGCACCGCCCGGTACGCCGGACGCTGGCCATCGCCGCCGGTACCTGGACGGTGATCGGCGGCCGCAGCCTGCGCCGGATCGCCACCGACC
>JADMIO011014830.1_pt1 | contig 11329 bp, 8 predicted proteins | sample 8958161 | NCBI WGS metagenome assembly JADMIO01 (sample SAMN16585339, study PRJNA669376) | soil metagenome | isolation source: Crop rotation soil | place: USA: Cullars Rotation, Alabama | collected 2011 | reverse complement strand
ATTTTTCAAGGTCACAATAGCGCCATTTATCGCTCAGAATGAAATCATTAAGACATCTCAATAAATATTTTTTAAAATATAAATGGATGCTTGTGTTGGGAGGCATCTTCGTGATAACACAAAATTTCGGAGCTGTTTATCCTGCAAAAGTTATTAAACAATCCATTGATGCAGTGATCTCATCGATGAAACAAATCGACATCGAGAATAATCCGCAGCTGCGAGGCGAACTCATCAGAATTATTTCGACCCAGATCGCTCACCTTCTTATTTTAATTGTGATCGTTGCGATCGCACGGGGAATTTTTATGTTCCTGATGCGTCAGACGATCATCGTGATGTCGAGAAAGATTGAATTTGATCTCAAGAACGAAATCTATAATCACTATCAGCTTTTGAGTCTGGCTTTTTACCGGAGGAACAATACCGGTGATCTCATGAACAGGATCAGCGAGGATGTCAGCCGCGTGAGGATGTATATTGGTCCCGCTGTAATGTATACTATTAACCTGATAGTGCTTTTGCTGATCATCACCATCAGCATGCTGATCGTAAACGTGCGGATGACCCTGTACGTCCTCGCTCCTCTTCCGATACTTTCCATATCTATATATTTCGTCAGCGACCTGATAAATAAAAAGAGTGAAGAAGTCCAGTCGCAGCAAAGCCGCCTGAGTACATTCGTGCAGGAGGCATTCAGCGGAATACGAATCCTGAAGTCATTCGTCAAAGAGGAATCGATGACAAAAGATTTTGCTGCGGAGAGCGAGTATTACAAAGACAAGAACATGCAGCTCGTGAGAATAAATTCGATGTTCTTCCCGCTCATGTTACTGCTTGTAGGGCTAAGCACGCTGCTTGTAGTCTACATCGGCGGACAGGAAGTGATTGCAGGGAGGGCAACTGCTGGAAACATTGCAGAGTTCATCGTCTACGTAAACATGCTCACATGGCCTGTTGCATCTATTGGGTGGGTTACTTCTCTCATACAAAGAGCCGCTGCATCGCAGGAACGGATCAATGAATTTCTCCGGCTGAAACCGGAAATTCAATCAGTGAAAAATATCGGCAGCGAGTTAACAGGAAAAATAGATTTCAAAAATGTGTCATTTGTATATCCGGATTCCGGAATAAAAGCACTGGAAAATATTTCGTTCACCGTGAAGCCCGGAGAATCACTCGCTATTTTAGGTAAGACCGGCAGCGGAAAATCGACGATCGCAAATCTCCTTGTGAGAATGTATGATGTTACTTCCGGAGAAATCATGGTCGATGATGTTCCTATCGCCGATTATTCACTTACTACTTTACGAAGGCAAATTGGTTTTGTACCGCAAGACGTATTTCTTTTCAGCGACACAATTGCAAACAACATCTCATTCGGACTCACAGGCAATTTAAAGCAGACTGCGACTAAAGAGCTGATAGAAAACGCAGCAAAGGATGCAGTCATCTACGATAACATCTGCGAGTTTCCGAAAAAATTTGAGACGATGATCGGCGAAAGAGGGATTACTCTTTCTGGCGGACAAAAGCAACGTATATCAATTGCGAGAGCAATCATCAAGCATCCCAGGATTCTCATTTTCGATGACTGCCTGAGTGCGGTCGATACAAATACCGAAAACAAAATTCTACGGCAGCTCAAAAATCTGATGCACGATAAAACCGCTATCATCATAAGTCACCGCGTGTCAAGCGTTCGCAATGCCGATCAGATTATCGTACTGGACGACGGAAAAATCATCGAACGTGGAGATCATTCGACGCTGATGGAAAAGCGTGGTGAATATTTCGATCTGTACGAGCGTCAGATGCTTGAAGAGCAGAAAATAGATTAGATTTCCTTCGGACAGAAATAATAAAAATACCGTAATGGTTCTTTCCTGCCTTTATCTTCTATGCGGCGACGAAACGTTTTCGCTTTGACAGTAAAAAGCCTGCTGTTTCCAAATTTTGTCCCCGTAAAAATCAACACTACTATCATAAGTCAAATATAACTATCAAAACGACAATGCCAAAATTTGCTCTTTCGCGATTGATTCAGCAAGTATGCATATCGGTGAAAAAATAAAAATGGCGCGTCGGATTCGTTCGCTCACCCAGGAAGAGCTGGGAAACAAGATTAATAAGACACGCGCAGCTATTTCTTTCATTGAACAGAGTGGGAAAGTAAATCATTTTACACTGAAAGCCATCTTAAAAATTTTAAACCTGTCAGAAGAAGATTTAAACAATATCAAGCTTAAATCGCAGATGATGCTCGAGCCTGGATCTGTAAACGAATCTTTGAAGGCAGAGAATGAGGCTCTCAAATTGAAAATAAGTACACTACATAAACAGCTGGAAACTCAGAAAGAACATATCAAGTCACTAAAGAAGCTGGTGAGTGTGTTGGAGAGGCGGAAGTAACGTTTCAACGTTTAGCGTTTAGCGTTTAATGTTCGGCTTCGAGTAAAAAAAGTTTGGGGTTTGGAGTTTGGAGTTATTGAACAATCAAGTAAAGGCCTTTGCCCATCTTGATACCTGATACCTGATACTCGCTACTAGAATGGTGCATCCTCTTCCATATCATTCATCCTCGAGCCGACGATGATCCGGTTATTCGGATAATCGGTGACGCTGCCTGAAGGCATGCTCTCGCCGGTGACTTCGTTGTAGTCGAGGTCGGCAAATTTTGCAAGTTGATTTATGAATTTCAACTTAACGGTATCGAGTGCGCCGTTCCTGTGTTTTGATATTATTATTTCCGCAACGCCTTTCGTTGAATTGTTCTCTTCGTCGAATTCCATTCCGTAATATTCAGGACGATAAATGAACATGACCATGTCTGCATCCTGTTCGATCGCGCCCGACTCGCGAAGGTCGCTCAGTTGCGGACGTTTAGATCCGCCGCGAGTCTCAACTGCCCTGCTAAGCTGCGACAAAGCAATGATCGGTACATCAAGTTCTTTTGCAATTGCTTTGAGCGATCGTGATATGTTGCTGATCTCCTGTTCGCGATTACCGTTTTTCGAATCGACATCTGCGCGCATGAGCTGCAGATAATCGATGATGATGAGTTCGATGTTGTGCATCGATTTTAGACGACGACACTTGGAACGAAGGTCGAATACTGATAGTGATGGAGTATCATCGATAAACACAGGCGCCTGTGAAAGTTTTCCTGTGAGCGAAACGAGTTTGTGCCACTCTGAATTATCAAGCGTGCCTTTACGTAGTTTATCAGACGGAATTCCTGTTTCAGAAGATATCATTCTCTGCACAAGCTGCACAGATGACATCTCAAGAGAAAAGAAAGCAACGGGTCTGTTGAAACCTATCGCAGCATTGCGCGCAAGTGAAAGCACGAATGCAGTCTTTCCCATTCCGGGTCTTGCAGCAAGTACCACGAGATCCGATTTCTGCCAGCCCGATGTAATCCTGTCGAGGTCAGTGAATCCGCTTTGAACACCGGTTACACCTGTACCATGGAGACGCGCAGCTTCAATTTGTTTATATGCTTCGCTCACCATCGTACTCATGTCCTGAAAATTCCTGCTTATGTTTCCCTTACCGATATCGAAAAGATTTTTTTCAGCTCTGTCAAGCAGTTGAAAAACATCAGTGGTATCCTCGTAAGCATCCTTTATTGTATCACTGGAAATACGGATTAGTTCTCTTTGGATGTGTTTCTGTAAAATGATGCGCGAATGATATTCGATGTTTGCCGCAGACGCAACCCGGTTCGTAAGCTGGGTAATGTAATAGGGTCCGCCGATAAGATCGAGTTCGCCGCTCTTCTTCAGTTCATTTGTAACGGTCAGAATGTCGATCGGTTCCGATCTCTCGAACAATCTGCGTATTGCATGAAAGATCATGCGGTGCGCATCCTTATAAAAAGAATCAGGATGAAGAATATCAATAACTTTCGTCAATGCATCTTTCTCAAGCATCAACGCTCCTAACGTTGCTTCTTCAAGATCAATTGCCTGCGGCGGAAGCTTGCCAAAATTTTGTGCCTGGAATGTATTGTAACCTGGTTTTGCAGGTGTTCTTTTTCTTGATATCGTTTCGTGAAAGGAGCTCTGGTCGCCTTGTTCTGACATGTTATAATCTTTCTGGAGGTGGTGTAATAAATATAATTCTTCTCACGCGGGATGCGAAACTAATTAAAACACATTGCGCACAAATGCTTGTTAATAACTTTACCAATGCACATTCATATAACACACAATAACATTTAAAAAATGAAATAATTTTTTGTTGAGAAATTTTTTTTTCAAAATGCTTTGACGATCTGTGTTTTATTTTTGAGAATGAAAAAAGTTTAAATATTTTTTTGGATACGTTTATCACAAATCATTCAGTTGATCAATACATACGCTTGATAGCTGCAACAATTTTTCCCATCTTGCATTGAATAACCATAGAATGAATTACCTCGATTTTGAAAAACCTATTTCTGATCTCGCTGACCAGATTGAAAAACAAAAGCTGATCGGCGAAAAGAATAAGGTGGATGTAAGCGTTGCTGTTCGACAGCTCGAGATAAAGCTCGAAGAAACAAAGAAGAACCTGTACTCCCGATTAACTCCGTGGCAACGCGTACAATTATCCCGTCACCCCGATCGCCCATATTCTCTTGCTTACATCGAATCAATAACACAAAAAGATTTTGTCGAGTTATTCGGTGACCGCACCGTTAAAGACGATAAAGCCATCGTTGGTGGTTTCGGCACAATCGACGGAGAGACTGTAATGTTTATCGGCCAGCAAAAAGGTGCAACAACAAAGCAGCGACAATTCAGGAACTTCGGCATGGCAAATCCCGAAGGATACCGTAAAGCCCTGCGTTTAATGAAGCTCGCTGAAAAATTCAATAAGCCTGTAGTTACATTTATCGATACACCCGGAGCATTTCCCGGACTAGAAGCCGAAGAGCGCGGACAGGGAGAAGCGATCGCACGAAATCTTTTCGAGATGTCGCAACTGAGAGTTCCTGTCATCTGCATCATCATCGGCGAAGGCGCATCCGGCGGCGCACTGGGCATCGGCATCGGCGATCGTGTACTGATGCTCGAGAACACCTGGTACTCCGTCATCTCGCCCGAATCATGTTCCTCTATCTTATGGCGGAGCTGGGAATACAAAGAGAAGGCAGCAGAAGTTCTCAAACTGACAGCAGAAGATATGTTGCAGCAGCATCTCATCGACGGAATTATCGGCGAACCTGTCGGAGCTGCTCATTCACAACCCGAACAGATGTTCCGTATCGTGAAAAATGAGATCATCAAACATCTTTCAGTTTTAAAAAAGATCGACCGCGATGAATTGGTCAACCAGCGCATTAATAAATTCTGCTCAATGGGTGTGGTAATTGAAAACTGTAATACCGATTTTGCAGAGGCGGTAAATCAGAGTGAAAATCAGAAAGTAAAAGCATAGCCGTATGAAACCCGAAACATTCATGCAGGAGGCTATCCGCCTTTCTTTCGAAACCATGCGTAACAATACCGGCGGTCCATTCGGCGCAGTCGTAGTTAAAGACGGAAAAATCATCGCACGCGGATTCAACCAGGTCGTATCAACCAACGACCCTACTGCACACGCAGAGATCGTTGCAATAAGAGAAGCCTGCAAGATGCTGAACGATTTCCAGCTCGATGGCTGCGAGATATATACCAGCTGCGAACCATGTCCGATGTGTATGGCTGCCATCTACTGGGCGCGGCCAAATAAAGTTTATTATGCAAATTCAAAAACCGATGCTGCAAAGATTGGTTTCGACGATGATTTTATCTACCAGGAATTACCTCTCCCTTACGAGAAACGAAAAATTCCTCTCGTGAGAATCATGCAAAACGAAGCACTCGCAGCATTTGATGAATGGTCCTCAAAGACAGATAAAGTGAATTATTAAAGCATTATCGAAAACGATCAGTGTATAATTGAAATTTCATTTAGTCACCCCCAAATTCGTTTTATTCAATCGCTCTATTATCACTCTCAACTATCCTGATAATTTTTCAATATCTAAATTTTTCATTTGATAGCTTTCCCAAATTGTAAAATCAACATCGGACTGCATGTTACATCCAGGCGTGCTGATGGATTTCATAATATAGAAACGGTAATGATTCCTGTTCCATGGTGTGATGTCGTGGAGACAATCGCTGATGAAAAAAATTCTGCCGAAACAGATTTCAGATCGACCGGGAACCGCGTCTACCAGACAAAAGAAAAAAATTTATGCATCCGTGCATATGACCTTCTAAAATTAAAATATAATTTACCACCTGTTAAGATGCATCTCCATAAGATGATTCCCATCGGTGCAGGACTAGGCGGCGGATCATCCGATGCCGCACATACGCTGATGTTGCTTAACAAAATCTTCAAACTAAATTTAAATTCAGACGAACTCGGGAAAAATGCACTTGAACTCGGAAGCGATTGTCCGTTCTTCATCAGCAACAAGCCTGTAATTGCTACAGGCAAAGGAGAAATTTTCGAACCAGTGAAAATTAAAATGAAGAATATTTTTTGTGTGATCGTAAAACCGAGAATTCATATCAGCACTTCACAGGCGTATTCCTGGATCATTCCACAGGAAAGAAAGACGAGGTTAAAAGATTTTATCCAGGAACCCGTATCAGAATGGAAGAACACTATAGAAAACGATTTTGAAAAACCTGTATTTGAAAAATTTCCAGGAATTAAAAACATCAAAAACAGGTTATATAAACTCGGCGCTGTTTACGCATCGATGACCGGCAGCGGATCCTCCGTCTTTGGTTTATTTACAGAGGAAAAACACCTGGATACATATTTCAGGAGCAGCACGGTGTGGAGCGGAAAATTAAATTATTGATCAGATTTATTCCTTATACACCGGAATAAAATCAGGACTAACTTATTCCCTGCCTTGATTGAATACAGAGGTAAAAAGATCTTTGAATCTCAATCCGCTCGTCAGGCTGTTCTTACTTAACAGAGAATACTCCGCAAGACCATGTAGCAAAAACTCCATCAATAAATATTTCTCATCGCCTTTTGCCTTCGGAAAATATTTTTTGATAACGTCTTCAAGCCCGGGTACAGAATTTAATGCCTTCACATATTCCTTATTCGACATATCATTCAGAATATCCGCTTCGTTGCCTGCACCAAACCACTCGATGATTTCTGCAAACGGGCTGGCCTCTTTTTTCTTTTTTAATTTTTCCGGATCAGGAAAATACTGGAGAAATTGTTTGCGGATCGCTTTGCCGATAAGATTCTGTGCAACAATGAGAGATCCCTCCTGTTCGCCTTCATAGACTAGTTCTATCTTTCCTGTTATCGAAGGAATAATTCCCCAGAAATCGGAAATCCGTATCATCGTTTTCTCCTCGTCGTTCATCAGCATTCTTCTTTCTGCCGAGCTGAAAATATTTTCGTACGCCGAAATTGTAAGCCTGGCCGAAACGCCGCTCTTCGGATCGATGAATTCATTTCCCCTCGCCTCGAATGCAATCTGCTCCAGGAGATCTTCGATAAGTGTATGGGAAGAAATCCTGGACGCCTGTTCATCGGCAAGAATCGCCTCCTGCAATGTGATCTCCTTTGAAGTTGCTATATCTTTAGGATAATGCGTAAGTATCTGGCTTTCGATCCTGTCTTTCAGAGGTGTGACGATCGCGCCGCGGTTTGTATAATCTTCCGGGTTAGCGGTAAATACGAATTCAATATCCAGCGGCAAACGAAGCTTGAATCCCCGAATCTGGATATCTCCCTCCTGTAAAATATTAAACAAAGAAACCTGTATGCGTGCCTGAAGATCGGGCAATTCATTGATGACGAAAATTCCGCGATGCGATCTTGGAATAAGTCCGAAATGGATAACACGTTCATCAGAATAAGGAAGTTTTAAACTCGCTGCTTTAATCGGGTCAACATCACCAATGAGATCTGCCACAGAAACGTCAGGGGTCGCCAGCTTTTCAGTATATCGTTCATCACGGTGAATCCATTCTATCTCTGTGCTGTCGCCCTGCTCATCGATTATTTTTTTCCCGGTATGTGAAACCGGATTTAACGGATCTTCATTAAGCTCCGAACCTTTGATAGCCGGAATATATTCATCAAGCAACTGTGTCATCAGTCGAGCTATTCTTGTCTTAGCCTGTCCACGCAAACCGAGAAGCAGGATATTGTGTCTCGAAAGAATTGCACGTTGCAAATCGGGAATGACTGTTTCGTCATATGCTTTGATTGAATCGAACAGCCTTTCTTTGTTACGAAGTTTTGTAATAAGATTTTTCCTGAGTTCTTCCTTTATAGAAAGTGATTTATAATTCGCCTTCTTTAACTCTCCAAAAGTTTTTATCGCGGTTAATTTATTTGCTGTCATAGATAATCTGTTGATGTCCTGTTCTTATTAATGAAAATTATTTTAAACTCTTTTACGCCTGTTTTTCTCAAAATCTTCCAGCACAAATCCGCCCAGGCCCTGAAGCGTAGAGTAAAACGCTTTACCTGAATTTGCCTCTGTGAATTCGTGAACAAAGGATTTCAGATAAGGATCTTCGGCTACCATGAATGTCGTGATCGGTATTTTCAGCTTACGGCATGCCAATGCAAGGTTGAGACATTTATTTACAATTTTCCTGTCCAGGCCGAAGCTGTTTTTATACAAATGATTTCCTTCGCGCATGCAGCTTGGCTTGCCATCGGTAATCATGAATATCTGTTTGTTTGGATTTTTCTTTCTTCTCAAAAGATTCATCGCAAGCTCCAGACCCGCAACGGTATTTGTATGATAAGGCCCAACCTGGAGGTAAGGAAGGTCCTTCACCTCTATCTGCCATGCATCGTCGCCAAAAACAATGACATCAAGCGTGTCTTTAGGATATCTGGTGCGGATTAATTCCGCCAGGGCCATCGCGACTTTTTTCGCAGGTGTGATCCGGTCTTCACCATACAAAATCATCGAATGGGAGATGTCGATCATAAGCACAGTCGATGTCTGCGCCTTATACTCCTTCTCTTTCACAACGAGATCATCTTCCATCAGTGAAAATTCATTGATGCCGTGATTGATCTGTGCATTACGAATTGATTCTGTCATCGCAAGCTGATCAGTCGTGTCTCCAAATCTGAATTCGCGAAGATCTCCGGTAAGATCCTGCCCGTTACCCGTAAATTTTGTCTGGTGATTTCCCTGCTTCGATTTTTTCAGCTTTCCGAAAATCTCATCAAGTGCATTCTTCCGGATCTGCTGTTCAGTTTTAGGTGTAATAATAAACTGGCCATCCTGCGAACTCTCTTTTATATAACCTTTGCTCTTCAGATCATCGATGAAATCAGCCATCGTATAATCGTCGGAGGTCAGTTTATATTCGCGGTCAAGTTCATTCAGCCAGTTCAGCGCTTCGTATACATCACCCGATGTATAATTAAGAAGCTGCATGAATAAATTGAATAACTTTTCAAATGGCGTCTGATCATCAGCCTTACCATTCTCTTTGCCGAAGCGGTAACCGAGCATTCCTGTAAATGAAATTTGTTTTACAAAAGTACGAAATCACAATCAATCCGGATTGATGACTTCAGAATACATTTTCTATGATAAAGATTACTGATAAGTTGATAAAGACAAACACAACAGATGTGAAGGTATCCTTACATTTACACGATGGAGACATTAAAGGTCTTTAAGTCATCCGCCGGGACAGGAAAAACATTCACGCTCGTGCTTGAATACCTGAAACTTGTTATAAAGAATCCTGAAGATTACCGCGCTATTCTCGCCGTTACTTTCACAAACAAGGCAGCAGAAGAAATGAAGTCGCGCATCATCGACCGGCTTGTGACGCTTAGCAGTGGCGATCCGCATGTTGTGAGGGATATTCTCCAGCAGGAATTTTCCGGTATCGACATTACAGCCCGCGCATCTAAGGCGCTGAAGAATATTCTGCATGATTATTCTTCGTTTTCAATCAGCACCATCGACAGTTTTTTCCAGAGGATGCTGCGTTCTCTTGCACGTGAAATTCATCTGCCGCTGAATATGGAAGTAGAGATCGATCACGACGATGCCGTGCTCGACGTCACCGACCGGTTACTAAAGGAAGTCGGCAAAGATCAGGATCTCACACGGTGGCTTACCGATCTCACAATTCAAAAGCTCGACGACGATAAAGGATGGCACCTGGAAAAAGATATTTCTTCAGTCGCGAAGGAATTGTTTAAAGAAGAAAGGCATAACAAGAAATCACTCAGCCGTGATGAAATTCATATTCAGTATAAGAAGCTCGTGCAAATAAGGCAGTCATTCGAAAGTAAGATGAAAGCTTTTGGAGAAGATGGTCTTGAACAAATGAGGGATCATCATCTAGACATTACAGATTTTGCATACGCCGATAAAGGCATCGCATCCTATTTCAGGAAGATTACAGTTCCGGGTGATTCAGAAAATTACAAGATCAAAGGCCGCGTGGAAGAGGGAATTGAATCATCAGAAAAATGGGCTACAAAAAAACACGAAAGACGGAATGAAATAATAAATCTCGCAGAAAATATTCTAATTCCATTGCTCAGGGAGATTCGTGATTTCATGAATGACAATTTCCGCACTTATGTGACCGCAATTGAAATACTGAAAAAGATCTACCTGTTCGGAATCGTCAACGACCTTCAGAAAAAATTTACCGAATACCGGAATGAGAATAATGTTTTACTGATCTCCGATACTGCACGTCTGCTCAGCGACGTCATCAACGACAGCGATGCACCATTCCTGTATGAGAAAGCCGGAAACAGGTATAAGCATTTGCTGATCGATGAGTTCCAGGATACCAGTATCCTTCAATGGAAAAATTTGCTGCCGCTTATCATCAATACACTTGGAAGCGGTTTCACAACACTGATTGTCGGTGATGCAAAACAATCTATTTACCGTTGGCGCGGAGGAAACATAAGTCTGCTGCTGAAAGATTTATTCATCGACCTGAAAAATTTCAGTTCGATGCTGAAAGAAGCCGTACTCTCACAAAACTTCAGGAGTAAAAAAGAAGTGGTAGAGTTCAACAACGATTTTTTTTCAACTGCACCACAGGTAATCAGAATTGAGAATGATGGATTCAGTTATCCTGTGCTTGATAAAGCGTACTCGGATATCAGTCAAAAGCCCACAATAGAAAATGAAACCGGCGGCTATGTGTCGGTGGCATTTATTCAGAAGACGGATTCCGCCGAAGCAGGAGAATGGAAGAAGAAAGCACTGGATAACCTGGTGAACGATATAAATCAATCGCTGAAAAACGGCTATTCCTTTGATAACATCTGTATTCTCACAAGGTCTAAT
>JADMIO010806603.1_pt1 | contig 11329 bp, 8 predicted proteins | sample 8958161 | NCBI WGS metagenome assembly JADMIO01 (sample SAMN16585339, study PRJNA669376) | soil metagenome | isolation source: Crop rotation soil | place: USA: Cullars Rotation, Alabama | collected 2011 | reverse complement strand
CTTTCCCCCCGGATGCGCATCCCGCATGGATCCACGCGCGCCGCGACGCGCCGCCGGCGCGCACGCCTTCGCCGGACGTCGCGCGGAGCGCGGCATGAATCGGCGCGAGCTCCTGAAGGCTTCCGGCTACGCGGTTGCGGGCGCCTCGCTGCTCCGCGGCGCGAACGCGGCGGCCGAGTCGCCGCGCTTCGACTACGCGGCGCTGAAGGGCCAAGCGCGCGCGCTGGCGTCGAAACCGTACGCTGCGCCTTCGAAGGCGGTGCCGCCCGCGGTCGCGCACATGAAGTGGGATGCGTTCCAGTCGATCCGCTTTCGCGAGGACCGCGCGCTCTGGGCCGGCGACAGGCTCAAGTTCCGCGTGCAGTTCTTTCATCTCGGCATGCAGTTCCGCCGGCCGGTGCGCATGCACGAGGTCGTCGACGGCGTCGCGCGCGAAATCGCATACGACCCGGCGCTGTTCGATCTCTCGCAGAGCGGGCTCGACGTCGCGGCGCTGCCGCGCGATCTCGGGTTTGCGGGATTCCGCGTCAACTTCGCGCCCGATTTCCATCGCGACGTCGCAGCGTTCCTCGGCGCGAGCTATTTCCGCGCGGTCGGCGGCACGATGCAGTACGGGCTCTCGGCGCGCGGGCTCGCGGTCGATTGCGGATTGCCGCGGCCGGAGGAGTTTCCCGATTTCGTCGCGTACTGGTTCGAGCGTCCGGCGCACGATGCGGCGACGCTCGTCGTCTACGCGCTCCTCGATTCGCCGAGCGTCGCCGGCGCGTATCGCTTCGAGATCGCGCCCGGCGAGCCGCTCGTGATGCGCGTCGACGCCGCGCTCTATCCGCGCAAGCCGATCGAGCGGCTCGGCCTCGCGCCGCTGACGAGCATGTTTCTGACGGCGGCGAACGACCGGCGCATCCACGACGACTGGCGCCCGGCGATCCACGATTCGGACGGCCTCGCGATGCAAACGGGCGGCGGCGAATGGATCTGGCGCCCGCTCGTCAATCCGCCGGTCGTGCACGTCTCGACGTTTTCGGACGACAAGCCGCGCGGCTTCGGGCTCCTCCAGCGCGATCGCAACTTCGATCACTACCAGGACGACGGCGTCTGGTACGACCGGCGCCCGAGCGTCTGGGTCGAGCCGCTCGCGGGCTTCGAAAAAGGCGCGGTCGATCTTCTCGAGATTCCGATCGCGCACGAGAGCGTCGACAACATCGTCGCGTCGTGGAATCCGGCCGAGCCCGTGAAGCCCGGCGTCGAGCAGCTCTATGCGTATCGATTGCACTGGGGCTCGAAGATGCCGGCGGTGCCGACGCTCGCGACGGCCGCGATGACGTGGACCGGCATCGGCGGCCAGGTCGGCGGCAAGCGCGAGCATTTCTCGTGGCGCTTCGTCGTCGACTTCGCCGGCGGCGAGCTCGCGACGCTCGCGCGCGATGCGAACGTGGAGCCGGTCATCACGCTCTCGCGCGGAACGACAGAGATCGTATCGGCGCGGCCGCTCGATGCGATCAAGGGCTGGCGCGCGATGTTCGACGTCGTGCCGCCCGATGCGAGCACCGAGCCGATCGACATCCGGCTGTTTCTTCGTCTGGGCGGCAAGGCGTTGACCGAGACGTGGCTCTATCAGTGGACGCCGCCGCCGCACGCGGCCCGCTGAAGCGGGCCCGGCTTTCGCGTCACCAGCGCGACTTTCGTCCTCGCGGGCGCCCGACGCGCGGCGGCCGGTGCGGTTCCTTCACGGCATTGGGCATGTCGAGCGTCTCGGCCTCGCTGAAGAGCGTCGACAACGGCACGTTGAGGATGAGCTGGATCTTGAGGAGATAGCTCATCGAGAGATTCTGCGTGCCGCGCTCGATTTTCCCGTAATAAGAGCGGTGGATCCCCGCCGCGTGGGCGAACTCCTCCTGGCTGTACTTGAGCTCCTCGCGCCGGCGCCGAATGACGAGGCCGATGCGCTGCTGCAGGTCTGCGGGAGTCATGCTGAAAATCTAAGGGCCGCGCCGCGGTTTTAACGACCTATTATGAAAATGCGTTTTATGTGTTCTATATTTCGGCCATGGTGTCCGAAACTCCGCTCGAAGATGAGGCCGGCTTGCGCGCCGGGACGGCACGGCTGGCCGCGATGGCGACGTTCCGCGACGGCGAGGCGTCGCGCCGGCAGATCGGCACGCAGCTGACTCCCCTCGAAGCCGACTTCGCGCGCTGTCTTGCGATGAGCGCGTGGGCGATCGAGAAGCCGCTCCGCATGCTGGTGTTCTCGCTGCCGATGCAGACCTCGCTCGACGAATGCCTCCTCGCGCGGATGCGCGATGCGGGTCACGCGTTCCGCTCGCTCGGCGACGATGCGCTCGCTTCGTGTCGCGACTCGCGCTGGGAGTTCGTGCGCGGCACCGAGCTTCGTCCGGCGCGCTATCGCCCCGCGCCTTCGTACAACGATCGCCTTCGCGTCGCGCTACTGATCGATGCATGGGAGCGCGCATCGCGCCGGAGCGGCGCGATCGACGCGATCGAAGCGCTGTCGCGCCATCTGTCCGAAGCGAGCGCCGCGCTCGACGCGCGGCTCGGCGTGCCGTCGGCGCTGCTCCGTCGCGCGGCGGCCGAACGCCAGCTCGACGCGGCAGCCGAGGATCAGCTCCGGCGCCAAATTCGTCGCGGCATGCTCGGCCTCGCCGACGACGGCGTGCGCCGGCTCGCGCTGACGCTCGCGCTCGACGGCGGCGCCGATCTTGGCGAAGCGGTCGAGCGGTACGGGACACCGTCGATGCGCGTGCTGCTGCGCGCGCATCGCGATCGCTTGGTGCCGGGCAGTGCCTCCGCCGATCTCGAGCCGCGGCTCGCGCGGCTTCGTCGCGAGGCGTGGGCGCCCGTCTCCGCGTACGACTACGAGTGATGCCCGCGCGGCGGCCGCGCCTTCAGCGCACGTGCAGGCGCCGGCGCTAAGTTCGAGCGATCGCGGCAGAGAGGAGCGCACGATGATCCGCAAGCTCAAGTCCGGCGAATACCGCCTCTATTCGCGCAAAGTCGATCCGAAGACCGGCAAGCGCCGCAATCTCGGCACGTTCTCCTCGCGCGCCGCGGCCGAGAAGCACGAGCGCGACGTGCAGTACTTCAAGCGGCACTGACCCCCGAGATGGCGAAGAACGTCCCTGCGCGCCGCATCGATGCGCCGCAGACGCTCACCGACCGCCTGACGCGCGCGGTGATCGATCTTGCGAGCGAGGTGCCGGATACGAGCGAGCACAAGAGCCGCGGACCCGAGCATCGCGCGCGCGCGCTCGCATCGTCGGCCGCGAATCGCGCCGCGCTCGCGGCCGGCACGCTCGCGCTGCCGCCGGGTCCGGTCGGATGGCTCACGATCGTGCCGGAGCTCGTCGCGATCTGGCGCATTCAGCGGCAGATGGTCGCCGACATCGCGGGCGCGTTCGGCGTCAGCGCGGAGCTGACGCAATCGCGGATGTTGTATTGCCTTTTTCGGCACGCGGCGGCGCAGGCGGTGCGCGATGTCGCGGTGCAGGTCGGGGCGCGGCTATTGATCCAGGATGTCCCGCTCAGGGCGATCGAGAAGATTGCGGCGAAGATCGGGGTCAGCGTATCGAAGCGCTTGGTCGGGCGCGGGATTGCGCGGTGGTTGCCGGTGATCGGAGCGCTCGGTGTCGGCGCTTATGCGTATTACGACACGGGGCAAGTGGCGCGGACGGCGATTGATTTGTTCGGTGCGGAAGCGGCCTCCAAGGCGCGCGAATCGACCAAGAGTCGCTGATGTTCCCCCTCTCCCGCTTTGCGGGAGAGGGCTGGGGTGAGGGCAAGCGGGTTCAACGCTCCACTCCGACTGCCCTCACCCTACCGTCTCCCGCAAGCGGGAGAGGGGAAAAGCAGCGCGATCAGGTTTTGGGCTTCTTGGGCGCTTCGAGCGAAAGCGCCTTCTGTCCCGCCGCCTTCAGCTTCGCATTGATCGCCGCAAGCCTCGTCGCTTTGAACTCTTTCCACTCGCCGAGCTCGCGATCGAGCAGCGCCTTCGCCGCCGCATAGCCGCTCTCGGCATCCGGCGTCGGCGCCGCGTCGGCGCCGTCCGCGGCGCCGGCGATCTTGCCTAGCGCCTCTCCGACAAAACGCAAGCTCGTCGTGCTCGACGGCGGAAAAATCCATCCGTTGTGCGGATTCGCAGCGTCGACGATGCCGGCACGCGCAACGAGCTCCGCGTCGAACGCATCGAGCACGCCGTCGATCTCGGCGTTCTTGCCGCGCGCTGCGGCGACATTCTTGTGGAGGTTCTTCGCCTCGCCCTGCGCCTTCGCCAGCTCGATCTGCGCCGCCTCGACCTCACGCGCGAGCGCGAACTGCTTCGCGTACGCCGCCTCGTCGAGCTTGACGCGCGGATCGGGCGCGACGGTCAGCGCCTGCGTCAGCTTTTTGCCGTCGACGACGAGCTCGACCGAATAGCGGCCCGGCGGCGCCCAGATGCCGTCGACGTCGGTATCGTTGTCGGCGAGCGCGCCAGGTTTCGGGTAGCGAAGCGGCCAGACGAAGCGATGCATGCCGCGCGTCGTCGCAAGATGCGGCAGCACGGGAATCCACTCGGGCGCATACGCCGATTTTCCGGCGTCGGTGCTCGGCGCCGGATCCTTCGTCGAATATTTCCGGACGAGCTTGCCGCCCGCGTCGCGAATCGAAAGCTCGACCGATTTCGCGCGCGTGCCGAGCACGTAATCGATCGCGGCGCCGGCCGGCGGATTGCTCGCGAGCGGCTCGTCCTTCGGCATCGGCGTGCCGGTGAACGTCGCGATGCGCGCGCGGATGGCGGTCGCGGGCGCGAAGAGCCGCGTCTTGAGACTCGACGCGCGCGCGTCGAGCTGACGCAGGAGCGATGCGTTGTCCATGATCCAGAAGCCGCGGCCGTGCGTCGCGATGACGAGATCGTCCCCGTGCACTTCGATGTCGCGGACGGACGTGCGCGGCAGGTTCGCCTGCAGCGGATCCCAGTGCTCGCCGTCGTCGAACGAGACGTACATGCCGAGCTCGGTCGCGGCGTAGAGGAGGCCCTTCTTTTCCGGATCCTCGCGCACCGCGTTGACGAAATCGCCGTCGCGGATGCCGGCGACGACGAGCTGCCACGTCTTGCCGCCGTCGTGCGTGCGATAGACGTAGGGCTTTCGATCGTCGAGACGGTGCCGGTCGACGGCCGCGTACGCGGTGTCCTTGTCGAAGTGCGACGCTTCGATGACGCCGACCTTCGACCACGCGTTGAGCGCGGGCGGTGTCACGTAGTCCCAATGCGCGCCGTCGTCGTCCGTTTTCCAGACGAGCCCGTCGTCGGTGCCGGCCCAGACGAGGTTCGCGTCGACCGGCGAGGGCGCAATCGCGTAGACGACGCCGCGGCGCGGACCTTGCCGCTCATTGTTCGCGGCCGTCACCGCATCGACGTTCGGCGGCACGTCCGGATTCTCGCGCGTGAGATCGGGGCTGATCGCCTCCCAGTGCGCGCCGCCATCGCCGGTGCGGAAGATTTTCTGGTTGCCGAGGTAGAGCCGCCGCGGACCCTGCTTGGAAAAGACGAGCGGCAGCGTCCACGTGCGCCGGTAGAGATCGGGCGAGGGCAGCGTCGGGTCGATCGATTGCGTCTGCCCGGTGCGAAGGTCGAGCTTGTCGACGCGACCGCCGTAGACGAGGTCGGGATCGTCGGGATCGGGCGCGATCATGTCGCTCTCGCCGCCGGCCGTGACTTCGCGGAACTCGCGCATCGTGATGCCGTCGCGCTCGCCGGTCCGGCTCGGGAGCGACGCCGCGCCGGAGTCCTGCTGCGCGCCGTAGACGCGATACGGAAAGCGGTTGTCGGTCGAGACGTGGTAGATCTGCGCGGTCGGCTGGTTCAGCCACGAGCTCCACGATGTGCCGCCGTTCAACGTGACGATCGCGCCCTGGTCGACGCCGAGGATCTGCCGATCCGGATTCTCGGGATCGATCCACATCTCGTGGAAGTCATCGCCGGTCGGATCGCCCTTGAGCGCGATGAAATGCGCGCCGCCGTCGTCGGTGCGGAGCACGATCGTGTTCATGACGTACACGCGATCGGCGTTCTTCGGATCGACCGCGATGCGATTGAAGTACCAGCCGCGCTGCCAGATGCGATCGTCCTTGCTGACGCGTTGCCAGCTCGCGCCGGCATCGTCGGAGCGATAAAGGCCGCCGACGTCGTCCTCGACGGTCATGCTGTCGACGATCGCATAGACACGCTCGGGCTGGCTCGGCGCAACGGCGACGCCGATGCGGCCGACGTGCTCCGGAAAACCGTTCGCGCGCATCGGCGTCCACGTGTCGCCGCCGTCGGTCGACTTGTAAAGGCCGCTGCCGGGCCCGTTCGCGGGCGGGTAAATGTTCCACGGCGTCCGACGCGTCTGCCACATCGCGGCGTAGATCGTCTTCGCGTTGCCGGGCTCGAACGCGAGGTCGATCGCGCCGGTCGCGTCGTCGTTACCGAGCACGCGCTGCCACGTCTCGCCGCCGTCGCGCGTGCGGAACACGCCGCGCTCCTTGTTGGGGCCATAGGGATGGCCGAGCGCCGCGACGAACACCGTGTTCGGATCGGCCGCATCGACGATGATCTTGCCGATCTGCTGGCTGTCGTCGAGGCCGATGCGCGTCCACGACTTGCCGCCGTCGCGCGAGCGGTACATGCCGGTGCCCTGCGCGATGTCCGAGCGCATGTCGGCCTCGCCGGTGCCGACGTAGACGACGTTCGGCGCCGACGGCGCGATCGCGATCGCGCCGATCGAGCCGACCGACTGCTGATCGAAGATCGGCTGCCACGTGCGGCCCGCGTCGTTGGTCTCCCAGACGCCGCCATTGACCGCGCCGAAATAGAAATGCTGCGGCTCGTGCGGCACGCCGGCGACCGCGAGCACGCGCCCGCCGCGGAACGGGCCGATCAGGCGCCACGAGAGATCGCCGTAATACGCGGGGTCGACGTCGGCGTGCACGGCGCCGGCGAAGAGCAATGCGAGTGCGCCCGCGACACGGACGCGGAGCTGGAACGAGGTCACGAGGGTTTCCGCGATCAGGAAAGCCCGCATTTTACGCGCGCGTGCGCGCGATGCCGAGCGCGTGCGTGCGACTGCTGACACGACGCTGGCGGCAGCGCGAGCGCCGCGTGCGCCGAAGCGAGGCGTCAGGGCGGATCGAAGCCGTTCGCGAAGATGCGGTCGCCAATGGTGTCGACGTCGTTCGCGATATTGTCGGCCGTGTTCGGATCTTCGTATCCGACGGGCGGATCAATGCTCGCGATGCTGTCGATGAAGCCCGTCGCACCGACCGGCACCGTCGCGCTGATCGTATACGTCGTCGTGCCACCGGGCACGAGATCGATCGGCCCGCCGATGCTGCCCGTGCCTGAGGCCGCCGTACACGTGCTGCCTGGCGACGCGACACATGTCCACGTGACGTCGACGAGCTCAGGTGACGCCCCCATCGCCACAGCCTCGCCCGCGACGGCGTCCGCGCCGTGATTCGTGACAACCATCGTGTAGACGACGCTGTCGCCCGGCGCGACGTCGTCGACGCCGTCATCGAGCGTGACGCCGACGTCGGCCGTCTGCACTGTCACCGTGATGCGCATCCGCTGCACGTCGCTCGCGCCGCTCGTGTCGGTGACGCGCACGGCGACATCGAAACTGCCGCCGGTCGTGTAGTCGTGCGTCGCGGTATCGCCGCTCGCGTCGCCGAAGCTGCCGTCTCCGTCGAGGTCCCAGTCGTACGTCAGCGTGTCGCCGTCGGGATCGACGCTGTTCGTCGCATCGAACGTGATCGAGCGCGGCGGACCGTCGGCGGTCGAACCTGATGCGAGCGCGATCGCGGCCGACGGCGCGACGTTCGTGCAGCCCATGCAATACGAAAGGCGCGAGATGCGGCCGAGGTTGATGTTCGGATAGAAGACGTCGCCGCCGGGCCCTTTCGTCAACTGCACAGCCGGCGCGTTGACGCCGCCGTAGAACGGCGTCGCGGTGCTGTCGGCGGGCGGATCGGGGATGCCGTCGTCGTTCGCGTCGACGTACGGGATATTGAAGATCACCGAGCGGCTGTTGTCCGCGGTGAAGAGCGAGTTCCGATACTGCGCGGGGTACGAGGTGCCGGTGTAGAAGACGAGCCCGGTGATGTCCGAGCTCGCCGTGTGGATGTACGTGTACCACGGCGGCGTCCACGACGTGCGCCCGCCGCCGTCGTGATTCTCGTAGAGCGATACGCAGACCGGAAGATCCGCGGTGCCGTAGTCTTGCGTGTGTTCGCGTCCTTCGAAGCACGGCCAGCCGAAATTGACGAGCGTCGCCGAGCCGTCGTCCGGCAGCGCCGGAATGCGGTTCACTTCCTCCCAGGTGTTCCAGCCGACGTCGCCGACCCAGATCTCGCCGGTGCCGGGCCGCTCGGTGAAGCGGAACGGATTGCGCAAGCCGTAAGCGATGATGCGTTTCGCATTCTCGGAAAGGCCGCTCGACGCGAGCGGATTGCCGGGAGCGCCTTCGCCGGTCGACGGATTGACGCGGAGGATCGCGCCGTCGAGCCAGACCTGCTGGTTCGCGTAGTCGCTCTCGACTTCTAGCCCCTGCGAGCGAAGCGCGCCGCCTTCGGGCACGCCCGAGATCGTCGGCGAGCGCTGGTCGGGATAGGTCGGATTGCCGACGCCCTGGCCCCAGTCGGCCCAGTTGTAGCTCGCGCCTTCGCCGCCGCCGACGTAGAGATAGGCGTCCGAGCCGAACAGCAATGTGCCGATCGAATGGCTCGGAAAGAACTGATACCAGTCCTCGATCAGCACGGTTTCGTTCGCGGTGTCGGCGGCATCGCCGACGACGTCGAAGCGCGAAAGATGCGCGCCGATCACGCATCCGCCGGGCTGGTCCGGATTCGGCGTCGGGTTGACCGAGCCGCCGCAGTCGCCGCCCCAGCGCGGCGGCGGATCGTCGAAGAGACCGCCGTTGAACGAATAGAGCATGTAGATGCGCGGCGCTTCCGGAAAGCGCGGATCGAGCGCGAAGCCGAGGAGGCCGCGGTCGCCGACCGTATGGATCTTCGCGGAAATGTCGGCGAACAGCACCGGCGCCGTGTCGGCGAGGTTGTGATAGAGCCAGACCTGCCCGTTCTTCTCGGTGACGAACACGCGACCGTCGTGCGCGAAGTAGACGCCGGTCGGGAGATCGCGCCCGGTGATCGGATCGGTGCGGTGAAAGCCGTTCGGAAGATTCTGGGCCGACGCTACGGAGGCGACGGCGAGGAGCGCCAGAGCGAACCACGATGCGCGAACGTGCACGGCCTTCCTCCCTGCCATGCCGCGCCGAATGGCGCCTCCGAGCATCTTAACCCGCCCGCGTCATGCGCGCCGGGTGTGTGCCGAAAGCGCTCCGGGGCGGGTTTAGCACGGTCTTCGCGACCGCTCAGGTAAAATGACTCGGGTCATGTACCTTGAATATTACGGCCTTCGCGAGCCGCCGTTCTCGATCACGCCCGATCCGCGCTACGTCTTTTTGTCCGAACGGCATCGCGATGCGCTCGCGCATCTCCTGTACGGCATCGGCAAGGGCGGCAGCGGCGGCTTCGTGCAGCTGACCGGCGAAGTCGGCACCGGCAAGACGACGCTCTGTCGGCTCCTCCTCGAGCAGTTGCCGGAGAACACGCGCGTCGCGCTCGTCTTGAATCCGAAGCTCTCGCCGGTGGAGCTCGTCGAGTCGGTCTGCGAGGAGCTGAAGCTCGACATCGTCGGCAAGCGCGGGAGCCTCAAGGCGCTGACGGATACGCTGAACGCGTATCTTCTCGATGCGTACGCGCAGGGGCTTCGCGTCGTGCTGATCGTCGACGAGGCGCAGAATCTCTCGATCGATTCGCTCGAGCAGATTCGCCTGCTGACGAATCTCGAGACGCCGACGCAGAAGCTGCTCCAGATCATTCTGCTCGGCCAGCCGGAATTGCGCGACGTGCTCGCGCGACCCGAGCTTCGCCAGCTCGCGCAGCGCATCACGGCGCGCTATCACCTGACGCCGCTCGACGCCGGCGAAACCGAGGCATACGTGCGGCATCGGCTCGCGGTCGCGGGCTCGCCGCGCGTGCCGTTCTCGAGACTCGGCCTCAAGGCGCTGTATCAGCGCTCGGGCGGCATTCCGCGCCTCATCAACATCATCGCCGACCGCGCGCTGATGGCGGGCTTCGCGCGCGAGCAGGATTCGATCGGCGAGCGCATCGTCGACCGCGCCGCCGACGAAGCGCTGCCCGGCCACGCGCGCTACTGGGTGCGCCGCTACGGACGCTGGGCCGCGGCGGCCCTCTTCGTGCTCGCGATCGCGAGCGCGTTCCTCGCATGGCGCGCGCCGCACACGATCGCGCCCGCGGCGCAGCTGCCGCCGGCCGAGGCGAAAGCGCCGGAACCGTCGCCGGCGGACGAGATGGTCGCGAAGATCGGCGAGCAGCTCTCGAAGAGCGGCGACAACTCGCTCGATGCATTCAGCCAGCTCCTCGCGCGCTGGCAGGTCGATCCCGATTCGGTGTCGGTGCGCGATGCGAGCAAGTGCCCCGCCGTGATCTCGAACGGCATCAATTGCCTTCGCGGCCGCGCGACGCTCGAGCAGCTCGCGCGCTTCGACCGGCCGCTGATCCTCGTGCTGCACGACGGCGAGCATCAGGCGCACGCGCTGCTGCAGGGCGTCGGCGCATCGCACGTCCGGCTCGATATCGGGAGCCGGCGCTATGAACTTGCGCGCCCGGCGCTGTCCAAGTTCTGGTCCGGCGAGTTCGTCGCGCTGTGGCGCCTCCCGGCCGAGGTGCCGGCGACGAGCCTGAAGCGCGGCGATGCGGGCGCCGGCGTCGCGTGGGTCAAGGACCGGCTCGCTTCGCTCGATCGCGGCGCCGCGGCCGAATCGGGGCCGGCGTTTTTCGACGCGGACGTGGAGGAGCGTGTGCGCAAGCTGCAGACCGCGTACGGCATCAAGGCCGATGGTATCGTCGGGCCCGAGACGCTGTTCGCGTTGTCCGCGCTCGACGATTCGGGACCGCGCCTCGCGCGGACGGTCCAGTAGCGGCGTGCGCGAAAGAATGCCCTCTGCGAGAGCCGCGCGGTCCGCCTCGACGCGCGGCTCTCGCTGACACGACGCCGGAGCAAGGGTCCGGTTGCAAGGAAACACATGTCGCTGATTCTGGAAGCATTGAAGAAATCCGAGCAGCAGCGCCGGCTTGGCGAGGCGCCGACGCTCGGGAGCCCGGTCGTCTCGACGCGCAAGCGGCGGAGCGCGTTGCCCGTGCTCGCGGCGCTGATCGCGATCGCGGCCGGCGCCGGCTGGTGGTTGACGCGTCCGCCGGCCGGGGAAAG
>JADMIO011606103.1_pt1 | contig 11330 bp, 10 predicted proteins | sample 8958161 | NCBI WGS metagenome assembly JADMIO01 (sample SAMN16585339, study PRJNA669376) | soil metagenome | isolation source: Crop rotation soil | place: USA: Cullars Rotation, Alabama | collected 2011 | reverse complement strand
AACTTGTCCACGTGGAATTCTAAGCTTAGGATCCCAATGTGCTGGAAAGCGCCTGACTTATTCGATCTGCTATTGCAACATCTACGACGACTGCTGGACAACACGGGGAATGAAGGTCGAAGAGAGCGAGTGTGAGTAGTGTTTCAGTAGTGCCCAATAATAACCGGACACAGAGTAAACAGACAAGAATTGAAACGTACGACAAAGATTCTTGTTGTCATTTTGATTTGTGCTGTTATTTATTCATTCTATCGGGCATTCACCGGGCAAGGTGGCAGCGGACTTTATGATTTCTTTGACGCTGTTACTTACTCGTCTGTTGTAATATTCCTGGTTTCAGCGACTATACTGATAGTCAACATCAAGAATTATAAAAGGCATTGGGACACAGCTCTATTTCTACTATTAGGAATTCCGCTCACATATTCAGCCATTCGGGGGCAATTGAGCAGCATCACTATAATAGGACTCGTGATGTTACTGCTAAATATGCTCTGCCTGTTAATAAAGAACAGTACGTTTTTGACAGCACCAATATCAAACTCGCGATTGACTCCCTGATTGCAATGCGGAATCGTGAGTACGGTGGACCTGATGTAGTGTACGCGGAAATTGACACAATGATTTATTCGGAAAGAGGAGACAAGATTTTTGTGTCATATATCCAGAAGTTTGAAAAAAATGATTGGGGAAATGATTTAGACCCTGACTATCTGGTAGCAGACAACCGGGATAGTGTTTTTTGGAATCTTACACATCCTCGTTATAGCTGTGGCGGCAGCTACCACGATATAAAAACCTTGAAATTGGAGGTAAGAAAGTGTTACTTTAATCAATTCACATTCCTGGACAGGGATAGTACTGCGAATAACTATTTCTGGACAGCTGTATTGTAGTACGGGCGCAGAGTAACCGGCAGCGTAATGGCAATTTTACTAGTCTGGAGTGCTGGTACACCTGCATACATGCGTTCAGACAATTTATTGTAAGTCTGAGAAGGAGTTTATTTGGTAGCCAAAATCGAAATCACAAACCTCAAACCCCGATGAATCGATCTGCGCTTGTTGTACTTTCATTTTGCCTCCTGTCAACTATAGCGAGCGGGCAGCCGGTAGATCTCCTCATCAGGAATGGCCACGTCATCGATCCCAAAAACAATATCGATGCGGTGATGGACGTTGCGATCAAGGATGGCAAGATCTCTGAAGTTGCCACGAAAATAGATAAGGAAGCGAAGACGGTGATAGATGCTACTGGCCTGTATGTGACCCCCGGGATCATAGACATTCACGGGCACCACTTCTTTGGTACTCAGCCGAATGCATACCTGAGCAATAGTTTCACGGCCCTGCCGCCCGACGGATTCACATTGCGTTCAGGTGTGACAGCCGTGGCAGACGCAGGCGGATCTGGCTGGAGAAACTTCGAGGACTTCAAGACGCAAACTATTGAGCGATCGAAGACAAAAGTTTTTGCCTTTATCAATATTGTTGGATCGGGCATGCGGGGAGGAGCATTCGAGCAGGACGTTAAAGACATGGATCCCGAAGCGGCCGCCAGGGTCGCCAAACAATATCCGCAGTATATCGTCGGTGTGAAGCTGGCACACTACATGTCGCCGGATTGGGAACCGACCGACCGCGCGGTCAAGGCCGGCGCGCTTGCGGGGATTCCAGTCATGGTTGATTTCGGCGGCGCCGATCCGCCGCTCTCCATGGAGACTCTATTAATGGAGAAACTGCGACCGGGCGACATCCTGACACATTGTTACGCGCACACAAAGACGAGGATACCGCTGGTTGACAACGGGAAAGTCCGGCCTTTTGCTTTTGAAGCTCAAAAACGCGGCGTGATACTCGATGTGGGCCATGGCGGGGGCAGCTTTACTTTTGAACAAGCCATTCCCGCGATCAAGCAGGGTCTTAAACCCAATAGCATCAGTACCGACCTTCACACCGGAAGCATGAATGGCGGGATGAAGGACATCATTAATGTGATGTCCAAACTGTTGAATTGTGGACTCACGTTGAATGAAGTCGTGACGGCTTCAACATGGAAGCCCGCGCAGATCATCAACAAGAAGGAACTCGGTAACCTCGGTGTGGGTTCGCCTGCCGATGTAGCGATACTGAGTTTGGATCAGGGTCGCTTTGGATTCACAGACGTGCAGGGATTTAAGATCAACGGCGACAAGAAGCTCACCTGCCAGGCGACAATATTGAATGGAGATGTGGTTTGGGATTTGAATGGACTGGCAGCGAAGACTTATAAATAGTCTGAACTGTGATTTGTTTGATTTTCTGATGAACATGATTGAATTCAAATCATACAAATCACGGGAATCATGCATATCACAGTTCAGACTCTTCGTCGTGTCGCTCGCGACCTGTATTCTACTCTCTCAATGTTCGCCTGACAAGTCCCTTCCGCCGGGAGACCCTGACAACGGCGGGCTCTTTCTCCCGGAGTTTTTTGAAGCCGTGGTTGTTGTTGACAGTATGAAAAGTCGCGCGCGTCACCTTGCCGTCAATGACAACGGGGACATCTACGTAAAAGCGCGGTTCCCGAAAGATGGCGGCAATGTTGCCCTTCGCGACACCACCGGCGACGGCAAGGCGGATGTCGTTCAACCCTTCGGCACCTATCCCAACGACGGGACATATGGCACCGCAATGAGGATATACAATGGATATCTATACTTCAGCTCCCAACTGGTTGTTTACCGGCAGAAGTTAATCCCAGGTCAATTGATTCCTGAAAGCGATGTCGAGGTGATCCTCAAAGACGATCACGCTCACGGCAACCATGAACACATAGCAAAACCGTTGTCGTTCGATGATCAGGGCAACATGTATGTTCCTTTCGGTGCAAATTCCAATGCTTGCCAGGTTATTAACCGAACACCATACTCAGAAGGCATCGACCCTTGCCCGCTTCTCAAGGATCATGGAGGTATCTGGAAGTTTTATGCCGATAAAAAAGACCAGACACAGAGTGATGGTACTTTGTTTGCAACCGGTCTCAGGAGCATAGTGGCAATGGACTGGAACAAGGCGGACAAGAATCTCTATGCCGTCATGCACGGCCGCGATGACTTGCTCCGGCTTTGGGCTGGAAAGTTTTCACCATGGCAAAGCGCTGAGCTGCCCTCGGAAGAGTTTCTGAGAATAAAAGAGGGCAGCGATGCGGGATGGCCCTATTGCTACTATGACCAGATCAAAGGGTTGAAAGTTGAAGCGCCTGAGTATGGCGGCGATGGCGAGGTCGTCGGTCGGTGTGGAGATTTTGAAAAGCCATTGATCGGGTTTCCGGGTCACTGGGCACCCAACGATCTGCTTTTCTATACAGGCGATCAGTTTCCGGAACATTATAAGAACGGAGCTTTCCTCGCGTTTCATGGTTCGACTAATCGCGCTCCCTATCCGCAGGCCGGATTTTTTATTGCGTTTGTTCCGTTTGCTGATGGTAAGCCTTCCGGCGATTGGGAAGTGTTTGCCGATGGTTTCGCAGCTGTCGATCCGATCGTTGATGTTAGCGATGCTCGCTTCCGCCCTATGGGACTTGCCCAGGGCCCCGAAGGATCTCTATATATATCTGACACTGAAAAGGGAAAGATCTGGCGAGTCATGTTCAAGGGAAGTAAGTCAGCATTCGGCAACGAACAGCTTGCAAAGATCAATGAACGGAAATCGGCCTCGAATATCAGGCGACCGGATGAGTTATCCGACAACCTGGATAACGGCCCAGATGGCGCCGCTGTGGTTGCGAGCGGAGAAAAGATCTACCGTACTTATTGCGGAAGCTGCCATCAGAATAATGGAAAAGGTGCATCGGGGAGGTTTCCCGCCCTGGCCGCTACACCATGGGTAACAGGAGATAAAACGAGGCTTATCAAACTCGTTCTCAACGGACTTGAGGGCCGGATCGTGGTGAATGATGAGCCTTTCGACGGATTCATGCCGCAGCATAGCTTCCTGAATAATGACGAAATTGCGGAGGTGCTGACATATGTCCGGCAGAGTTTTGGCAATAAGGCGTCAGGGGTGACGGCGGCGGAAGTGAATTTAGTTAGAAAAGGTTTGTAGTTTGTGGATCCCAGTTCAGTAGCCACGAATCCGAACTACAAACAATGACCATAAACGAATAGTAAACCAATACCAATATGAAATCAAACCGACGTTCCCTTCTTAAAAAACTATCCCTCGCTGTGTCCGGTCTCTTCGGAGCCGGCGTTGCAACGGCCGCGACAAAATCTTCCAATGCCCCCAACGACAAGATATTAACTGGCGAGGTGATCCTCGACCAGGACGTTCCGCTGTTCTCCAGCGCCATCGTCCACAACGGACTTGTGTTCATCGCCGGCAAAGGCGCACACTACCAGGGCGACATCAAGGCACACACAAAAACCGTTTTGGACGACATTCAGAAAGAGCTGGAGAAAGCCGGGTCGTCGATGGAGCACGTGTTGAAGTGCAATGTTTACCTCAACACACTCGATGATTACAAGGCGATGAATGAAGTTTTCCGGGGACGTTTCGGGAAAGTGCCGCCGGTGCGTACGACGATTGCTGCGCAGGGCGGAATACCTGGCGATTCGCTGGTGGAGATTGATTGTATTGCGAAGTTGAAGTAGCAGGTAGGTTCCCAGTCGCCGGGTGCCGGAAACCGGAAACCGGCAACTCAACATAATAACTCAAAACCAAAAACCATGGCCCTACGGAGAAACGTACTGAAGGGATTGTTCACCTTGCCACTTGCGGGCGCCCTTGCGCCGGGGCAAGCGAGTGCTTCACCCGTTGACTTCAACCGCGACTACTTTAAGGAACTCGGCGTCCGAACATTCATCAACGCCGCCGGAACGTACACAGCGTTGACAGCGTCGCTTCCGCATCCCGAGGTGATCAAGGCGATCAACTACGCAGCGCTTCAGTTTGTTAAGCTCGAGGACCTGCAGGACAAGGCAGGACAGAGGATTGCCGAGTTGCTTAAGTGCGAAGGCGCAATGGTTACGTCCGGCGCCGCATCCGCGATCACACTCGCAACAGCAGCTGTGCTCACCGGTGGCGATCCGCAAAAAGCATCACGCCTGCCGCTCGATATGACCGGAATGAAAACGGAAGTGATCACACAAAAATCCCATCGCGTAAACTATGATCATGCTATCCGGAATTGCGCCGCAACAATGATTGAAGTAGAGACAGCGAAAGAACTTGAAGCAGCCATCAACGAAAAGACTGCCATGCTCTGGTTTTACAACAACCAGAATCCTATCGGGAAGATCCGCGATGTGGAGTATGTAGCCCTGGGCAAGAAACACGGCATCCCAACCTTGAATGATTGCGCGGCGGATGTCCCCCCGGTTGAGAACTTGTGGAAGTACACGCAGATGGGATTTGACCTTGTTTGCTTTTCCGGCGGAAAGGGACTTCGCGGCCCGCAGAGCGCAGGACTACTGTTAGGCAGAAAAGACCTGATTGCCGCCGCGCGGAAAAACGCGCCACCCAACGGCGATACGATCGGACGTGGGATGAAAGTGAACAAGGAGGAGATCCTCGGGATGCTGGTCGCGTTGGAAATCTATCTCGCACGAGATCACAAGGCTGACTGGGCGTTGTGGGAAAAGCAAATCAAGATGATCGCCGATGCGGCAGCCGCTGTTGTTGGCGTGAAACCGGAGATACATGTCCCCGAAGTAGCCAATCATGTGCCGTCCCTCAGACTCACGTGGGATTCTTCTAAAGTCAAACTCACTGCAGACGAGTTTCGCAATGCCTTGCGTGCCGGTCATCCTTCCATTGAAACCGTAGGTGGACCTGACTATGTGGGTATCACGACGTGGCAGATGATACCGGGCGAGGAGAAGATTGTTGCGAGAAGGGTGAAGGAAGTCTTGAGTGTGTGATGGGTCTTAGATATCGACCGTCGAGTATCTTATGATTTCCTGGAGACCCTCAGCGCATCACTTGAATTTAGCTCCTCCCGCAATTTAGAAGGAGTCACGCCAAAGCGCTTTTTGAATAGAGTGTTAAAGGACGAGACAGAATTGAAACCTGAGTCCTGAGCTATTGCCGCAATCGTATAGCGATGGTTTCTGGGATCCGCCAGTCTTTTGCGAGCCTCATCCAATCGCAAATCAGCAACATAGTTCAGGTAGGTCTTATGAAGGCGTTCGTTCAGTACCTGGGAAAGGTTGTGTTTGGAAGTATTGAGCGCAGATGCCACAGTTTCAACGGTGAGCTCCGGGTCAAGGTAGAGCTTGTTGACTGTCATTAGTTCGTGCAACCTGCTTTCAATACGTGATGCGTCATCTGACTTCAACCCGGAATTTGAATATTTGGAATTCTTTTGCAGAACCATCGGCACAATGCGACTTGTTGACAAATCATCGGCCCAATCAGGCTTGGTAATCACCTTGTAGCTGATCCAGTAAATAAGAAAGGTCAATGCGGTAAAAAGTAACCTGACGTCCGGAAAACGTCCATAGAACGATACCATCAATGCCAATGCGATAATTATTACGGTTTCAACCAGGCAGACTAAACGAATGAAACCTTTTGCAGAGGCATCTGAAATCCTTAGCGAGAGGATGGTATAGGAAAAGATGGAGACTAGTTCAAAAAACGCCTGCGTATAGAGTGGAAACCTGTAATGATATGTATAAACGCGCGCCAACAGCACTGTAGCAATCACAGCGATCAGGAATGGGGTGAAGTGAAGTAAGTCAATCCACCGAAAATGACTGGTGGCTTTTCTGGATTTGATAAATAGGTACAACAGTGGCCCAACCAGGTACGGCAGATCGTATGAAAATAAGTAAGCGAAATTAAGGTGATGCATTAACCAACCTTTGCTTACAACTTTGAGTGTTAACTGAAGCCCCAGGACGATCAGAAACGCTGAGAAATAGAGATTGAAAGGTCCTGCTCTTTTCTTTCTGAGGTACAGTATGCTAAGCAGGCATCCCTGGAGTGCGCCAAATATCAACAGGAAAATATTTAACTGATTAGTCATGGTTCACAGTTCTTTGCTGCACGCTGCACAAGTCATTCCTTCTTTTTCTGTAAACGTCAAAACGTGTGAATTCAGTGAGAGTCGTGTCAAGATTGTTTTGCTTTCCAAACTAGTTAATTCGGCAGTTCAATTGCAGTTTTTGTAGAAAATACCTTCCCTTGTACTATTCGATTTCGGCGTTTATCACCCATTTTGGAAGAGTTCGGAGATCGATCGCCAGGCACGATGTTGCATTTTCAGCTGAAATGAGTCGCTACTGACTAAGGTGAACATGCTTCACTGCCTGGCTAGGATTGTTCACTGGAAAACCTGAAAGACTTCATTCCCCATCCGGCCGGGACGAAAGTTCCAATCTACACTATGCGCTACATTTGTTTGGTTGTTGTTCAGAAGAAGTGTAAGCCATTTGTATTATCGGTCAATTTGAAAAGAACCCCATTAAGGCCATGAATAAAATTTGTACAGTCCTGATCTTGCATATTTCCATCTATGCTTTTGGTCAGGAGAGTGATGTTGAGCAGATAAAACGCTTGTCAGCGGAATTCTCCGGGAATTACATGAAAAAAGACTTTCAGAAGCTTGGGGAAGCCTACACGGACGACGCAGTTCTGCTATCGCCTGGACGCGATATCATTATTGGAAAAGAAAACATTTACAACTTTTGGTCTGCAGGAACTTCTACCTATGTACAACACACAATCGTTCCGGAGCAGATCATTGTCAAAGGAGATGAGGCGCATGACTTCGGATACTTCTTTACACAAGCAAAGAATAACGATGGAACTATCGGACCGCTACTTTCGGCAAAATACTATATCATTTGGGCAAGGCTACCTGGGGGCACGTGGAAGATGAAAATGGACATGTGGAATACGCGCGATAGAAACTGGACTATGAAATAGTCGTTCTGGGGCGCCTATTTTAATTTTGAAATCAGATCCTTCCATCTTTTCTCTGACTTCAGCGGCGCGAGTTCCTGATCCTTTTCAAACTGGTTCTTGTTATTATAACCGCCGGCGACGGCCTTTTCCAGAAATTCGAATGCCTGGTCGTATTGATTGAGCTTCACGTAAACACGGGCAATTTCATAGAATAAGGCTGGGTCCTTTTGCCTTTCCAAAGCCCTGTTGAAGTAGTCAAGTGCCAGATCATACTTTCCTAATGATGTGAGGAAATTGCCAATACCTGGAAGAGGATCTCGTCTGACTTTACCGGTAGCCATAGCTTTAGCCAGCACCTGATCAGCCTCCGACGGTTTGTCCAGTGCCAGGAGTGTTTTCACCAGGTCGATCATGTAGACTGCATCAAGATCTTTAACTCTCTTGTATGCCAGTTCTGCCTGACCGTAGTCTTTCAAAAGGAAAGATATCATTGCATATTTTAAGAGCGCATATTGGTCGTCGGGGTGATCCTTTAGCCAGGTATTGAATTGTACGGCGGCGGACTGATAGTCGGCGCGGTAAAGTGTCGCGATCATATCCCTATCGGGCGATGCGTGTTCTGCCGGCATCGGCAGGGGCTCCAGGTGGTTTTTCCAAAAATAGATGGCCTCACGGATTATTCTTCTTGCATCATCGGTTGCAGAAAATGCTTCAAAGAAAATCGGCATGTTCTTCCCGTAGCGAATCGTCCAGGGAGCTTTTGATTTTTGAATTTCATTCCAGATAGGAGAGAAGAATTCGGGTGAGTAATTTAACTGATCGTCGGTAACATAATACACAGGCAAGTCTTGCCGAAACGGACCTTTCAAAAATGCTCCAGAGTTGAACAGAACGGCTGACCTAAGATTTTTAATTGCAGATTCTCTTAGCAGGAGGTTCATAGCGTCCTCCGGAATGTGTGTAGGAAGGTAAACCCCCAGCTGTGTTGCATCGATCTGATATTGGTCGGCGTTCAGGGAGATAAACTCAAAAACTTTCTTGACGGATTCCCTGTAATTTCCCGGATCCACATCTACAGCAATACCAGCAAGCCCGTAACATGCAATGAGCCTGGGCCAGGTTTGGTAGACTTCCCAGGATTTGGACTTATTGCCTTCAGTAAAAAAAACAACGCACGGCAGTTTACCGCTGCTATTCGGGGGAAGAAAGATATCGATCGCAAGCCGCGATTGTTCTTTGGTCCAGTAGACAACGTCTTTTGTTACGCGTACATTTTGCATCTGTGGGTGTTCCAAAACAACACCCCATTTTTCTTCACTTGCCGCACTTTGCGCGTTTGCGCCTTGAGTTAAAAGGACGAAAACAAATGTTATTCTAAGGATCATTGAATTAACCTCTTAAGAGGTATTGTGTGAAATCCAACCGTGAGAAAACTTACAGTCGCTGCTGCTCTGCCTGCGAAGACCTGCACTTGCAAATCTTTCACTGTGGCCGGCTACCTCTGAATGAATTGAATCATATTTCCATTGTTATCCTTGATGATCAGATTGGCATTCTGATTTGCAGACGATGGAAAGGGGCCAATAAAAATTGGAACATTTCTTTGGTTAAGGGCCGAAACCAACGCGTTTAGATCATCGACAAGCACTCCTGCCTTGGTGATCCCATGAAGGAACTCGCGTTGGCTGATTGAAGGTGCCGCACTGGACAGCGGAACAGCGTCGTCATGTTTTATCAGCTCCACGACGAGACCGCCACCTTCCAGAATGACGACCTCAATCTTGTTTTGTTTTGGGATCTGCATTTTGATCTTCAAGCCAAGTGATTCAGAATACCATTTGGTGCTCTCATCGAGGTTGGATACCGAGAGCGCAAAAAAGGCTCCACCGCCTGAAAACGCGGGTGTTGGATTAGGAGTCTGCGATTCCACATCGCACGAAAGAACGAAGAGGATTACGGTGGCAATAGCCAGCCGAATGTTCTTTGATAATATCGATACCGCCATATTTCCAGGAAAGCGTGGAGTTTTATGAATGTGTTTCATGCTGGAAGGGTATTAGTGTGTGGGTTCTAGAGGACTTCATCATAATCGAATTCATAGTCGAAAATTCGGCTATAAAGCCGCGCCAATCCTAACGAGCCTATCGGGGTGGTGATTATCTGAGCAGTAACCGGCGGGGTTTGGGGGAGGTAAATCCATGAAAGGCGACTCGAGCCCCCTTGAAATCAGTAATTTTAATTCTACACAAACCCTGGAATCACGCCCATGCTCCGAAACTTCTCTGCAGTTGCCTTTAGGAACATGAAAAAGTTCTGGGTACAGTCATCTATCAACCTGCTTGGGCTTTCTGTTGGGTTCCTTTCCGTCGCACTGATCGGCCTGTTCATTCATCACGAGTTGAACTATGATAAATTTCACAACAAGCCTGGGACTATCTACCGGATTACAGATCCGTTTGCCATTGGGCCCAATCCGTGGGCACCCGCCCTGGCCGGTGAATTTCCTGAGATTGAGGCGTATTCCAGGATCCAAAAGAGGTTGAGATTCAATCCTCTTGTTTCAAATGGAGACGCCAGGTTCTTCGAGGAGGGATTTATCAACGCAGATTCTACATTCTTCCGCGTATTCAACTTCAAGCTCAAATCGGGAAATGCCAATACCGCGCTGCGGGCTCCCGGATCGATAATAATTACAGAGAGTAAGGCCAGGAAATTCTTCGGGGACGAGGACCCGCTGGACAAGATCTTGCTGCTTGACAATCTCCACTCGCTTCGGGTGACTGGCGTATTGGAAGACCTGCCCCCGCAATCTCACATCCAGTTCAATTATATTCTTCCAATCGACTCTTTGCTGGGCAATGCATGGGTGTACTCCTACTTCAGAATAAATGAAGGAACCGACATCCCGTCGTTGGAGAAAAAGATACAGCCCTTCCTGAAAGGAAGATTCTCGGAAAAGTACCGGCACCGGTACGCCCCGGAATTTCAACGTCTGACGGACATTCATCTTCATTCGAACCTGGAATATGAGTTCAGTCCTAACGGCAACATGAATCACCTGGCCCTGATGGGTGCTATCGGAGTTCTTACGCTTCTGGTAGCATCATTCAATTACATCAACCTCACCACTGCAATGACCTCGCGCCGCCTGAAGGAATATGGGATGAGGAAGATCCTTGGCGGCCTTCGAGGACAGCTCCTCCTGCAGTCGGTTGTTGAGTCTGTGCTGATTTGTACCCTTGCGTTTTGTGTCGCGATCGCCCTTGGGTTCGTTGTCTCGCCTTTATTCTCCCAGATCCTTTCACGCGAATTGAACTGGACTGCGTTCCTTACTTCGTATGGAGGCGTTGGTCTTCTCTTTGCGATACTGATCGGCATTCTTTCCGGGCTACACCCATCGCTGCTTGTCTCGGGGATCAAACCTAATGACGCTTTGCG
>JADMIO011216447.1_pt1 | contig 11330 bp, 9 predicted proteins | sample 8958161 | NCBI WGS metagenome assembly JADMIO01 (sample SAMN16585339, study PRJNA669376) | soil metagenome | isolation source: Crop rotation soil | place: USA: Cullars Rotation, Alabama | collected 2011 | reverse complement strand
ACTTTGACTTTGTGCCAACTCCCTTGAATCAGGAAGCTTTCGATGACCGGCGTGGGTTCCGGTGTCCCATCGGATCACATATCCGCCGCTCTAATCCGAGGAGTAGCACGGTCGCCGGTGGCAGTCCGAATTCCCATCGCCTCATTCGGCGGGGCATACCGTATGGTCCGCCCTATGACTCCACGCAGCCGAACGACGGCATCGAGCGTGGATTACTCGGTCTGTTCCTCTGTGCAAGCATCAAGAACCAGTTTGAGTTCCTGATGAGTGAATGGATCAATGGCGACAGCTTTGGCCTTCGCGGTGACGTTGATCCGATCACCGGACGTAATCTGCCTGCCACCAGCCGATTTGTGTTCCCCCTTGCGGACATGCCGAAACCGCCAACGCGATTAACGGACTTCGGCACGTTCGTCACGGCACGCGCCAGCGCGTACTGTTTTCTGCCCAGTCTGACCGCACTACGATATATCGCGGGCCTGGGAACGGATTGACACAATACAAACCGTGAGGATCGAATATGGGATTTCTCGAGGAGTACGCCGCGGTGACTGGCGAGACACCTGAGCAGCGTGCCATAGGGCAACTCCACCTGATTCAAACGTGGCTTACCGAAAGAATGCCAGCACTGTTTGCAGAGTTACAGGAGCACAAACCGAACTTTGTCGCGCCCGGATTCGCGTTGGTGACTCGCTTCGCGGATGTCGTGGAGGTTGCGGGCGCCGACGAGGTCTTCAGCGTCGCTCCCTACAAGGAGAGCATGACCCAGCATAACGGCGGCGCAAACTTTATGCTCGGTATGGACAACAGCCCCATTTACGAGTTCGAGAAATCGGCTATGAAACTGGCTGCCCGACGGGATGATCTGCCTCGGATACGCCAGTACGTCGCCGCGACCGCGCGAGAACGCGCAGAGGCGGCAGTGCCGTCCGGACGACTCGACCTTGCCGTCTTCGGACGTCAGATTCCCGCCTCCTTCGTCGGTTACTACTTTGGCGTTCCCGGACCAGATACGGACACGCTCCAGCGCTGGACCCGAAGGGTCTTTCATAGCCTGTTCCTGAATTTCACACGCAATTCCGCGATTCTCGAGGCGGGCGTGAACGCCGCCGGGGAACTCCGACGATTCACCGATGTCCGTATCGCGGAGGTAAAGACACAAATCGGGATGGGCACGCAAACGACCTTGGACGACGCGAACACCGTGATCGAGCGCTTGGTCCGGATGCAGTCGGTGCTGAACACGGCGTTGACGGATGAGCGCATCCGAGAGAACCTCACCGGCGCTATAGTCGGCGTCATTGATAACACGGTCATCGCCGTGGTGAATACCATTCATGTCCTCCTCGATCATCCCGAAGCATTGACCGACGCTACGGCGGCCGCGCGGGTGGACGATAATCCCCGACTGTTGCGCTATGTCTGGGAAGCACTCCGCTTTGGGTCGCCGGCCCCTATCCTCTTGCGGCAGTGTCTCCAGGACTATGTTCTAGCGCGGGGCACCGAACGGGAGACGATAATCCCAGCTAAGACTTTGGTGCTCGCCGCTAACGGCGCTGCGATGTTGGACAGGACGATGCTACCGGATCCGGAAACCCTCCGTATAGACCGGCCCATGAACCATTATTTGCACTTCGGTTGGGGGCGGCATGAGTGTCTGGGACGGTATGTCAATGAGGTACAGATCGTTGAGATAGTGAAGAGCCTGCTGACACGACGCAATCTGAGACGAGCCCCAGGCGACGACGGGCAGCCACGGTTTGACGGGCCGTTTCCTTCCCGTTTCGTTGTTCAATTCGATGCTTGAATGCACTGCTGTTTCGTGAGCTATCGGTGATTAAGGGCATACGTTTGACGTGGACGAAGCGAGCGGGCGTAAAGCATTTGGTCAGACGACCGTCGCTATCGGATCGTTGTTCCCTTCGTCGCGTCAACGTCGAAAGGGGTACCGTCCCTTCCGGCTTACGGCCCTGCCAGGTACGTCACGATCCCGGTCGCGATCGCAAACAGTGTCTGCAGAATGAGAAGTTTTTTCGCGCGGGTGATTGCGCCGACGACCCCCGCGATGGCGATGCAGCCACTGAAGAAGAGCCGTTGCCAAAAAGCGAGCGACGGGGGAGCGAACAAACTCCAGCCCAGACCGGCGGCCAGGAACCAATTATACAGGCCCATATTCTGCGCGATCCATCGGCTATCTCTGGCAAACGTCTCGGTCATGTCGAAGACTTTGCGGATGCGTTCTGTGTTCCAGAAGGCCATCTCTATAATCCCGAACCCGATATGTAAAAGCGCTACGAAACCGGCGAGAATGGCAGATGCGTCTTTCATTGGAGTGCTCCGCTTGGTGATAGAATTTCCGATAGGCATCGAGGAGTCGGCCGTTTTCCGCCGTGGTGTTCCACTTCGTGGTGCCTTTCCCGCTATTATGGGCCGTTACGCGAGCCTGGGCGGCGTTGATGTCATCCGGAAGGTCGGCGGCGGTCGGGCCGCTGACCTGCCGCTCGATCTCGGCGCGGGCGGTACGCGATAGGAACCAACCGAGCGGCAGTATCGTCGCCTCGCTCCAGTAGCGAAACGGCAGTAACCGGGTACGCCCTTCGCGCACCTCGATTTCGTGCAGCCGCGCTTCCAGCCGACGCTGCGCCAGATCGTTGTGAACTCCTATCGATCCCGTAATGGCGGGAAGGGGAGCCCGAGATTCCCAGGGCTCCGGACGTGGACGGGCTGGCAAGGGAGCGTCCGGTATCAGCGGCTTCTGGTCGTCCATCGCGTCGGTATAGGCGGTGAGAGGAATGCTGCTATCCGGGTTTGTGCTCTGCCGGAAGTTCAGCCCGGTCGGGAGCGATCATATGCAGGTAGGTCCGCAGGTCGTGGAACGCGGCGGATTCGAACTTCGTGGTCCCACGCGAATCAATATGCCATTCCGTCTGGACGTGGTCATAATTCCATCCGCAGAACGGAATATCCGGAACAAAATCGGGTTCATTGTCTATCCGCCACGTCTCTGGCACACGGGCATTGTAATCCCGGACGAATTCGGGATCCCCGACGCGCGGACTGGCGAACGTAATTACCCGTATCTTCGCCTCCGGATGCTTATGCGCGAAGTCTATCGCGAAGAGGGTCGCCAGTGCCGCGCCCAGGCTATGTCCCGCTATCGAAAGGGTTCGTTCCCCGATCATGCCATGTATAAAGTCCGCAAGAAAGAGACGCGGCGGCGAGGCTGCATCAATCATGCAGGTGGAATATAATCCCAGGAATCCGGAGTGAGCAATGCCCGAATATTGGATGTTCTTGAATAACAGGAAATCTCCAATGCGACTGGAGATAACGTCGGCATCGTGCAGCGATTCCAGATAGCCGTCGGTCCCACGGAATGCAACGATGACGTCATTTTTGGAAGCAAATATCTCCGCTATTGGCTTCGTAATGGCATGCAATAAGAATGCGGGCATGCCTAGCAGAATTTCTTTCCCAAAGAGATTGCCGAAAATATCCTTCGTCACGCCGTCATCAGCGATGACCTCGGCAACGTGTTCATAGCCCGCGGGAATCTGCACCCCAGAGAAAAGATTCCTTGCCGCGCCGCCGTGCTTCGCCGCGTATCGTTCATAAGCGAACCCAACGGCATGTCCCAACAAAAGTGCTCGGTCAATATCCTCTGCGTTCATTGTTCTCCCATCCCTATCAACGAGCTGTTCCGCTGCTTGCTCGTTAGCTGTTATTATACCCGTTCGCCCATTTCCGCGAAATCCATGTCAAGGTTATTGAGAAATCGGCTGTCCTGACTTTTCGGCGAAGCGTGCCTGCCACTGGCACAACAGCGGCAGCGCGCCGTTCCCGAACGATTCCTGATGAGAGTTCGTCACGGGGCAAGTTTGCGTGTCCCGCTGAGTATCGTTCGTATTTTCCCTCCTACCTTTGGATCCTGCAGCAATGCCGTGGCGCGGGTAGTAGCCGCGTCGTATTGCTTGCGTGATAGATACCAGCCCAGGATATCCGGCTTGGGGTAGGGCATCTCAACGAACCGTTCGGAGAATGATGTATCGAAGCCCTGGCCGAAGCGGACACGGGCCTTACGGAGTTCTGGCTGAGGCGGGCCGCCCCAACCGTTGAAAAACGCGCCGACCGGCCCGAAGAGTTCGTCAAAGCCCCCGCCGCGGCGCGGCCGGGCGGCGCGAACCCCGATCTCCCTCGGATCGCGTGCGGGGCGCGTCTCATCAGAAGGGGACAGGTAGATGGAGATCAGGACCGGCGTCCAGCTAGGGCGGGGCTTTCCGCGATGGTCGCCTTGCTCCAGCGCGGTGATGATATCCATCGCCGTCTGCGCTCCTGTGTTTTCACAGTAGCCTCCATCCACATAGCGGCGCTTGACCGTGATGGGACGCGTGACCGGCAGACCGCCCGTGTGTTCGTCTCCTTTCGTCTGCACGAAAACGGTCTGGCGTTGTTGCGGCAAAAAGCCCGGCGGCGAAATGACCGGGAAGCGCGCCGACAGGCAGGCGGCGGTGCTGCGCTGCAGATCGATACGCGGGTCCACAGCATAGAGCGTCTCGAACGGCAGCGCCCCCGGCGTATCCGGACGGAGCGTAGAAATGACCATGCGCTCCCCGGTTTCCACGTCTGTGGTGCCGAAAAACAGGGCCGGCAGAGGGGCTTTTCCTGTTTCCGCTTCCTGCGGGGTGGGATACTGACTGAGTGGCGACTGGATCAAGTCACGAAGGCGTTTTGCCTCTTTATCGTTCACCTCAACCTTGCCGTTATGGCTGACCCCCGCCGCGCGCTCGAAAGCGTGTTCGAGGGCAAGGTCCAGCGCACGTCCCCGATCCATCCGAAACGCATTGGTGTAGCCGTCCGAATCGGGCATCTCCAGTGAGAAGAAAAGGAACCGCTGCACCAGTTCCGGCGAGAGAAGGGAGGCGACGGAGGGCGTCAGCATATCCTCCGTCAGTACCAGCTTCGCTTTCTCACCGATTTTTTCGTGGTCCGCCTGGCGCAGCGTCGTATAGATGACGGCGCCCAAACTGCCTCCGGACACGCCGCTGATGGCGAAGAGGTGTTGTTCCAGTTCGGGCAGGTCTGTTTCAAACTGCGCCATTGTCACGGTGACGATACAGGCTGCGGCTATGCCCCCCCCCGCCGCGGAGATAAAGACGACCGGGTAGGGTTTGCCGCCATGTTGTTCCGACCATTTTTGGGCGCCGCGCTGTTCGAGCCAGGTATCGAACGCCTCGTTCAGGGTGGGACGGTTCCGCCACGGCGATAGGCCATTCAGATCGGGTTGTTCCGAGGTCGCCGGGGCAGAGGCGGGTGAGGCCTCCTTATAGTAGCGATGCCGCACGCCATGATCATCGTTGAGGTTACCGATATTGCACAGAAAACCATAAGCGAGAAAGAAGGCGAGTGCGGGAATGTGGAAACTTCGGCCCAGCCAGACCAGAAGGGTAAAGAACGGCACCATCAGGGAGAAGCTGAGGAGCCAGGCGGCGAGCGGCCCCATGCCCCGCAGGTTCTGCAGATGCTCCGGGTCCTGGCAGGCATAGATGGCGAAGACCAGACCGCCGCCGACGACGAGGCCCGCAAGCGCGAGATCGATCTTGTCGAGGAACTGGTCCCCCTTTTTGAACCGTTGGAAGAGGGCGCGTCGAAAGCAGATCCAGGCGGATACCGCGAGACCGACCAGCAGAGTGCCCCAGAACACAAAGGAGGTCCACCCCGCTCCCGGGCCGGCAAAGAGGAAAGCCAGGATAAACGGCGGAAGGATACCGCAAAGGCGCGGCGTCCAGATCCGCGAATCCCACCATCCGCGGCGGAAGGTCCCGGCATCCGACGGTGACCCGATACGGTAGGAGGCGACATAGCGAGCCGCCCTCCAGCACATCAGGGAGAAGAGCACGATGGCGATCAGGGTCCAGCGAAGCACCGCCGGGTTATCCGTGCGGTGTTCTTCGACCGCCAGATAGACTTCCCGCCCCTGTCCGCCAAAGAGCAGGATGCAGGGAGCCATGATCGCCGCGAAGATGCTGAAGCCGCACCACCGCGCCGCCTCCCAGGCGCCCAGAAGCCAGCGCCACCGTAGAACGGCGCTCAGAGCGTACCAGCCGATGAGCCCGAGCAGGAACATCTTCGTGGTCGCCAGCACAAATACGAGGCGGGTCGCTGCTTCATTTACCGGAGGCCGCAGCATCTGCCCGAGGCCGACGTTTTCCCCCAGATCAAGGAGAGGGACCACGAGACCGAGCAGGATGATCAGTGGGGAGACGGCCTCCATCCAGCGTGACATCCGGTGTTCTCCCGGCCCCGGCAGGAGCCCATCGGCAAACTGTCTTTTTGCCCACAGGCACAGCCAGTTCAACAGAACGGCATAGCAGAGCAGGAACAGGACATCGAACCAGAGATTGCCTGCGACTCCCCCCGGCGTAATACCGACCTGTTGCCACGCCGAGAGAACTTGCTGCGCGGTCTCCGGCTCTCCCGCGAACTGCAGGTCCGTGATAATGGCGGGAGAGCGCCATTGCAGGCAGGCGGCCTGTCCGATCAAAGAGAGAATCGCCAGGCACGCCACCAGGATCAGCCAGCCTCTTCGGTACGGAAAGCCGCGCCGCAAAAACGAGAGGGCCGACGGCTTTTCCTCCGGTAGTTCGGGGCGCTCCGGTGTACCCCTATCAGCAGGTCTTATCTCCTCTGCCGACGTGACCGCAAAGAGAGCCGGAGGTTCCTCCGGCATGCCCGCCTTCGAGAATGTCTGAACCAGACGCTCCTGAAGAGTGCTTCCTCCTTTAGCGTTCTGTGAGGCTGGTGATACACCAGATGTCCGTGTTTTCGACGAGCCAGACGTCGTAGACTCGGATGACTCGTTTGGGGCTTGATCATTTACGTCGGACGGACGGTCGTTATACGGAGGATATTTATTTAGTAATTCCTCGCATAAAGCGGTAAACTCTTCGTTCCGTGAACGCTCATGTGCGGCGTTCGTTATCAGTTCCCTTAGCCATCCCTCTCGTTTCGCCCGGCCCAACAGGTGGAATACCGCCGAGTTGAAATCAGCATCCGAGGGCAAGAGAGCCTCTTGTTGCTCATCAAACCTGAAAACCAGAAGCTCTTCCATCGATGCTCTGTCATACGCGTCTACGAAGGCATCCCTTAGCCTCTCCAACTCGTTGCCAGTCAGTTTCATCGGATAATTCTACGCTCCCTTTGGGAAGGCGGGCCTTATTCCTTCATTATACGGGCAGGCATACCGATTCTGACACGGCGCATCTTGTGGGTTACATGCTATTCCGGGAGATCAGCGAATCGAGTCATCGACTCATGGCATATGCTCGTTTAACGCGGAGCAACTGCCACGCTTGAGGCGGGGACATGGACTTTTAGTCGAATTCACCAGGCAGTGGAACTTTCGATGCCTTGATGGTTGCTAACCGCATAGACATCGGAGTGACAGAATGCGGCGTCCAACCAAATGCGGGGCACGACGTTGCATTGACGACTGCCTGTAAAGAACCGTGCGAAACTGAACCAAAGCGTTCGCGTTCTTGGTCGCCGCGTCGCCTGTGCCTTATCCTCCACCTCGCCCGTCACGGCTTCCTGTGTTTCATTCATCGCAGTTGGCATACTATACGGCTTTCGCTCAGGCGGGAACTTGCCCATTTCTTATTGGCAAAGCGCGTGGGGCCGGACGCTCTGCGTCCGGCCCCTGTGACGTTGCTGCTCGCTGGCTGTAACTACTGGTAGATGCGCTGCCACATCCAGTTGCCGCTGAGTTGTGTGTGGTACTTGAACTCCCAGATCGAATCATCCTTCATCCGCACAAACGTCGCCAGGCGGAAGTCAGGGCGGCGATAAAGGGCGACGCCGCTGCCGACCGCTTGAATCGTCTGGTTCGGCGGGGCGGGCTGCGGCGTCAAGCCCCACTGCCAGGTCGCGCCATTGAAGAAGAACTCGACCATGAATTTGCCGTTGTCGGTCGCGCCGAACAGGTTGACGCGGCTTGCGCCTCCATTGTCGGTCCACACGATACGCGAACTCAGGCTGAAGCCCTCGGTGACGCCTTCCCCATCCCTGGGCGTTTCCCCGCCGCCGGGCGGTCGGAGCGGTAGGTCCGGGCACAGACCATGGTCGTTCCAGCGGTTCGCCCGCCCCTGGTCGTCGAACCATTCACCGTTCGGACGCCGCTCGGTGCTGTACAGTTTCCAGCGACGCGCGCCCTGTGTGAACGCTTCCTCCAGAGCCACGACAAATACCCGGATCCGCGCCTCGCCATTCCGTATATAGGGCACCGCCAGCGGCGCACGAGTGCGGAACGGCACCCCGGCGCTCTGCGAAAAGGGACTGCCCAGCGAACTCCACTGATACCCCTGATTGCCTCTTTGGGTCAAGCAGGAAATCGAGAATTTTCCCGTTCCCCGGTCGCTTTTCGCCATCGTCACCAGTTCGACATCGTTGTTCGTTCCGGCCAAATCCCAGTTCGCCGCGCCTTCCTGTCCCATCAGAATTTCCGACGCCGGGCCAGGAACCGCGCCAAAGTCAATGTGACCAAGCGTGGTGAACGACAGCACCCGTGATGCCTTGAGTGTGGGCAGGTTGTTGGGGATATACCGGCGCAGGGCGGTATACATAGGGGCGTCCGTCCCCCAGACCATAAAATTTTGTCCCTGCGCTACAGGGTAGCCGGTCCGTGGGTGGAAGGGTTTATTTACCTGCGAATTGTACTCATGATTCGACTGGAAGAAACTGCCAACGATATAGTTGGAGGCAGAGTTTACTTCTGAGCGATGGTCATTGATGAACAGATAACTGTCAAGGCGTGGCGGAGTCTGTTCTATTTTAAACTCGAACATGGTTGTTATACGATGCATATCAGGATATGCGCCCGTCGAGGAAACATCCCTCCAGGGAACGCTGACGAGGTGCTTGTCCCAGAGATGTTGCGCTGTGGTATCGCCATAGATGCGCTCCCACAGCGGCCAGATCGTGCCGGGGAAGTTCATCACGAACTTGTCCACGCCATTTCGGGTCTGGGCGAACAGGAAGATGTCGCCAGACTTCGGGTCCACCACAGCGGCGAGGCCCGCGTCCTGCGCCTTTGCTCCCGTCGGCAGAAGCGTGGCAACCACTGCCGCCGCTCCGATCCCCGCCCGCATCCACCACGCACCGAATTTCCGGCCTGTCTTGCCTGTTCCGATGTTCATTTTCGGCGTCCTTTCACACTTCCCCGTGTGGGGGAGAAACCGAAGTCGGCTGTCGTATCCGCCGCTTCGTTTTCCAGTATTGCGGGCCACCGTCTCCTAAGCGTCTCCAGAATGGGGGAGAGTCGCGTGAAGAAACGCACAAGCAGGTGCGGTCATAGCCTTTGAGTGTGAACCCGCCGGGTTGCGAAACTCGTGGTCGTCAGAGTCACGGTCGAGAGCCCGAACTGCGTGAAGGGGACCGCTAGGGTGTCGTTATGCCCAGCCCGGTTCCGAGCGCCTTTCTGCACGGGGAGGCATTGCCGAGGCAAACGCGGGGAATAGCTGTGCTACAGTTTCATGGATCAGGCGGGCTGTCGACTTTTACCCAGACCGGCGTGCAGGCGGCAAAAGAGCAGGCAAGCAAGCCACTCGAAAACTTAAAGTTGCCCCCTCGACTTGGAGAACAGATAATGGACGTGAGTTTGTTGCTCTGGTGCGGAAGGGATTCTGTCATCGGCAACCGATGCGACAACAGCAATCACGAGGTGAGGAATCATGTCGGAAATCCGCTTTAAGGCGACGTTATTTCGGTCGGAAGAGGCCGGACACGGGGTCCTCCTGGTACTGCCCAAGGAGGCGAGCGCGAAGCTTCCATCACGCGGCATGGCGATGGTGGAGGGAACCCTGAATGACGTCCCTTTCCAGGCCGTGCTTGAGCCGGACGGCAAGGAAAGCCACTGGTTCAAAGTGAACGACGCCGTACTTCAGGCGGCCGGAGCGGACTCAGGCGATACGGTAACGATGGCGATTATGCCGACCAAAGAATGGCTTGAGCCCACTGTTCCCGCGGATTTGAGGGAATCGCTCACGGCCGACCCGGAGGCGCATGCCATTTGGACGGACATCACGCCTGCGGCACGTTGGGACTGGGTCCGCTGGATAGGCTCGGCCAAGCAGATGGGCACGCGTCAGCGGCGCGTCGAGAGCGTCTGCTCCAGGCTCAAGAGTGGAAAGCGAAGACCATGCTGCTTCGACCGTAACCAGTGCACCCTGACCGATCTATAGCATGATGCCTTCATGATGTCTTCCCGTATCTGCCTGCTGTCACAAGCGCCCCTCGGCTTTTCTGCACGTATCTGCGTGGAACGAAATCAGACAGAACGGCGACAGCGACGAACGACCACACCCACAAGAGGCAGTCCGGAGAGGGCGAGCAGGGCGAAGGCTCCCGGTTCCGGCGCGGCGGCAGACGCCGTAGCGCGCCAGGCCAGACCATCGATACCATTGCCGATGACGGCGCCATTCGACCCAACGAGCGTCGCCGCGCCGGTCGCCGTGTTCACCGTGAACAGGGAATTGGGCGAGGAGTTGGATATGCCCAGATTCATGTAGAGAATGTCGTTATCCTCATCGAAGGCAAGTCCCGCCAGAGTATTGCTGGCGGTCTGGCCCGTCGCCCCGATAGATGTCACGACGCCACTGGAGGGGTTGATCGTGACTAGGTCGATGGCGCTGGCGGCTGTTAACGTTACCCCGTACAGGATGTCATTCGCCTGATCGAATGCCAGACCTAATATCCCTCCATTGTTGGTATTACCGATGGTGGTGACGGCGCCGGTTATCGGGTGGATGGTCACCAGCGGGCGGTCGGGCAGCAAATCGACGCTGTAGAACAGGTCGTTGCTCGGGCGGTAGGCCAGTCCCATGAGGCTGATGAAGGTGGACTGATTGCTGATCTGCGTGAACGCGCCGGTAATCAGGTCGTAGGTACCTAAAACGAAGTCGCCGTTGAAATCGACATCGGAGACATACAGCACACCTTGCCGGAATTCCGCGCCGACGAAGGAGGGGCGCGTGCCTGGCGTGCTGGTCAGAAGGGTCGCGGCTCCGGTTGCCTGGTTGACCGAGTAGATCGCACCGGGACCCGTTTCGCCGGTAGCCACGCCGATCAGATCGGCGGCAGCGGGACGCGGGACGAGCACTAGGGCGAACGCACTAGCGGCCATCAGGCACGCGATAGATAGGGCGTGACGAGTAAGCGACATTGGTTCGATATCCTCCCTTACGTGGGCAGTCTACACAGCGTGTAGACTGCCGGGTTATCAGCCAGAACGACGCATCTTGCCGAAAATGCCCCTCATGGACCGTTTGGTCATCCGT
>JADMIO010983938.1_pt1 | contig 11331 bp, 7 predicted proteins | sample 8958161 | NCBI WGS metagenome assembly JADMIO01 (sample SAMN16585339, study PRJNA669376) | soil metagenome | isolation source: Crop rotation soil | place: USA: Cullars Rotation, Alabama | collected 2011 | reverse complement strand
TTCGGAGGCCCTCTCCCGGCAAAAGCAAACCAGCTGAAAGACGAATTATTAATGATGATCCTTCAATAATGTTTTTGTAAAGTTCTGATTCATATGTTTCTGGCCGGCGCCAGGACTGGCCGGAGACATAATTATCTTATACTTGCGCATCCCGGGTACGCTATAACACAGGCGATTGGGGCTGTTTCCCGCAGATAAAACTAAATACCTGGAAATTTCAGGTTTGCGCGATATGATGGATTTAATGATAATGCGCCTGTTTCACTGCTTTCAAAGCAACGACTGAGCCGTCTCCTGCTATAATTTTTAGGGTGTAGATGTCCTGGACCCATGACCTGCATAAATAGGACCTGCACATTGCCTCTGCGAAATACAAAAGCTAATCATTTTGCATAATTTCAACGATGCATGTTTGCAAGTGATAGCATCGAACTTATCCAGTCACTAATTTTATGGGATCAGGGAAATTGACTCAAACGAAATCACCTATATGGATATACCTCAAATTGAACTGGATCTGATTCAGACACTGGCAATTGCCGGCATCGTTTACTTAATGGGAATGATGCTCAAAAAGAAAATAAAAATCCTTGAACGGCTCAATATACCATCTGCCGTTTTGGGCGGATTGCTTTTTGCTGCATTAAACCTTATTGCACACGACAGGGTAGTTAATATCACATATGATACTTCCATGCAATCATTGTGTATGGTGCTTTTCTTTACTTCGATCGGAACCAACGCAAGTTTTGCCTTGTTGAAAAAAGGAGGAAAACAGGTTGTTGTGTTCCTGGTTATCGGATCGGCATTTTGTGTGATCCAAAACCTGGCCGGCATTGGCGTTGCAACATTGTTTGATGTGCCGAAACTGTTGGGTGTAATGGCAGGTTCGGTAACACTTGTTGGAGGGCCTGCAACAGGGTTGGCATTTTCGCCTTTATTTGAAGAAATGGGATTAAAGGGCGCAGCAACAATTGCGATCACATCTGCAACATTTGGAATTGTTTGCGGGGGATTGCTTGGCGGCCCGGCAGGAACATTCCTGGTTCAGAAATTCGGCCTGAAGAAGGAAACGGCAAAAACCGGTGAACGAACCACCTCCGGCCTGGCAGAAACTGATGAAATAATCAGCATTGATACGGCGCCTGAAAATACGGGCTTTACCATAAGCCTTATCAATACGGTTATCATCATGGGGTTGGGAAGTATTGTGAGCTTCTTTATCGCAAAGGCAGGCATAACGCTGCCGGCATATATTGGTGCCATGATCGTGGGGGCTGTTTTTAGAAACATCAACGATAAAACACAATGGATCAACATTGATCAGAAGACAATTGATTATGCCGGGGGAATCGCATTGAATACTTTTCTTACAGTTGCATTAATGGATTTAAAACTTTGGGAATTGTTTCATCTTGCAATACCGCTGGTGGCAATACTTATAGTACAGGTAATGATAGTTATTCTATTTGCGGTAACCGTAACATTCCTGGTTATGGGCAGGAATTATGAATCTGCAGTAATGTCAAGTGGCTTTATCGGGTTTATGCTGGGCACTACTGCCAATGCAATGGTTGTTATGAAAACGATCGTTTCTAAATATGGTGCGGCACCACGCGCCTTTCTTGTTGTTCCCCTGGTAGGTGCATTTTTTATTGACTATATTAATGCGCTTGTAATAACTGTTTTCGCAAACCTGCTGAAATAAATCGATCCTGATGCGCCTCTCTCCGCCAAGGTGCCAACACTTACCGGCTGTCAATAATTAATGAAAACCGGGCGATGCGCGGCGTAAAAGTTTTTGCTACCTTGGTGGTCTAAACGAACCACTATGGACTTCCAACTCGTCACTGGCAGGCCAAATACAATTGACCACCTGGTTTTCACGACAAGCTTCACACAAAACAATGTTTTTTATAAAGCAGCGCTCGCTGAAACCTTATCATGGGCAGGGCATGTGACCGGCACCTATGATGTATTGCTCTCGTCAGACAAAGGCACGCAACGGCTCACGCTCATAAATGATGGAGAGCATTGGATGGCGGGCCAGGAGATCGAACAGATCGGCATCATCCAGCAGGACGTGGTTGACCTGCTCGGTGCAGTTATTAAAGAAGTATGCAGATAAGAATGCTGTTATCTTTCAAGCATACCTGTTGCCTGCTTTGCCTTAACTGCAATATTTGTCCAACAACATTTGCTCTATGCCCGCTTCTTTTGCCTTTCTTGCAATACATTTTAATATTTGCCAGGCACAGATCCTTAAATAAAGCCCAGGCTGAATATAATGGTGTCAACAGCGTGTGTTGCCCTGAACAAAAGATGATAAGATTTACTAGTGTAGTATCAATAAATTATAAGGATAAGATATTCCCACAAAGTCGCTAAAAACGCAAAGGAAACAAATAATGGTATTGTTTATTTACCTCGTGTCCTTTGAGCCCTCTTTGTGCACTTTGTGGCCTCTGTGGAAATACGACAATTTTATGTTGACGTAACACTAGTGCTGTGTTTGGCGTATCAAGCGATCCTTTTACACAGGATGCGTTTGTTGTAAGCCATTCTTTGCTGTCAATTGGTTAACCCATTCATCAATCTGCTGAACTACAAATTTTTCAATTATATTGTCTGCAGTTGACACTGATAAACCATTATTTATTAATCCCAAGGTTTTATATCTGCCAACTTTGTCAATGTCGGGCAAACGGATCGATAGTTCATGATTTTGGATATTGAATTTATGAGACTTAAATACCAGTCTTTTGGTAGTTAAATATAATTTTCCGCCCACAGCTTCGGCGCCCTTAAAATGATTTGCATCCGTGTCAAACAAGATAAATTCGTCAGCATCTGTTTCAATCCGTATGTCTTTTGTCAAAGGTTTGGATTTAGTAAAGAGTCCTACTAACCAACCGAACAAGAATCCTGCTAAAGCGCCACCAAACAGCCCGGAAACAAATGTTATAGTTATGTTCTTTGTTGTTAGATTATCGTATGTCAGCAGTTCCTGCAAAATGAAAAATATTGACATTGGAATTCCAAACTTTAATCCTGCTTTTATTTTATTTTTCTTATTCATCTTAAAATTTTAGGTGATTGACAGAAAGGTTACAATTCCCAAATAAACATAACGCCATTACGTATTTCAAAGCCATTTGTATTGTGTCATCCATCCTATTATCGTATTTGAATTATATAATTTAAATAAAGCTGCCACTTTCATGGCAGCTCCTGGTTTCATATAGATATTGGTAAACAACTACAGCCCATAAGAAAATGCTACATAATACAAGCCACCTATACCGGGATTGCCAAACTGGTCAACCGTATAGTGATTTAAAATATTGGTGCCGCCGAGCTTTATCCTGCTGTTGGCTTTAATTAATTTATAACTGATCTGCGCATCGATCACATTGGTTGCAGGCAACATGCCGCTCCTGAAGCTGGCTGTTGAATACATCGCATCCTGCCATCTCCAGTTCACATTCATGCCAAACCTTTCCTGGTACCCAAAACCATAATTGTTCAGGCCGATATTGAAACGGTAACCAGGTATGCTCATGTTTACAGTTTTATTGGAGTCTGAAGGGTTTCTGCCCATATCTCTTGATGTGTTCAATGATACCGACCAGTCTTTGGTAAGTGAGTACGTAAGCGATAATCCATAGCCGTAAGTAGTGTTGGCATCGGCAGAAGAGAACCAGATAGAGAAAGAAGAATCCTGTACACCGGGCTTCATGCGCACCACTTCATAAGAAGCAATAACATTTACATTTTTGGCGATATAACCATAAGCGTCGATCAACAAACGGTTGGCGATAATACCCCTGTAACCTAATTCATACGAATTGATGGAAGGCGGTACAAACTGGCCAAACTTCTGTTCCACCAGGTCATTCTCTTTACCTGACTGCTGGTACTTCGCATAACTGGATGCCGTGTACAAAGGATATTTATGCAGTTCATAAGGATTTTTATCATGCAGGTATGTTAAACCACCCAATTCGATCGTATTGCCGAGGTTCAGCATCTCCCATTGTGAACGATTATCCGGGTTGTTGTAAGCATTCTGGTAAGAAGCCCTGATGTAATGCTGCTTTGCCACTTCCAGTACAGCAGAGACACGCGGCGTGAGTTTCCCTTCAAAATTCTCATTCTTATCATAACGCAATGAAGCACCTAATTTCAGTTTATCGGAGATGAGTTTTTTGGATGCAGAAACATAAGCGCCATATTCATTAATGTTGATTGGTCCATCAGCATCTGCAAACAAAGTGCCTTCAGAATTCAACCTGTATTTTCTTATGCTTGTGCCGGCAATGATGTCGGCGAATTTAATAACATCAGCAAAATTATACTGGCCTTCTGCATGGTAAAGGCTGGTGCGGTCGATGAACCTGGCGCCATTGGGAAAAGGCGTGCCTGTAACCTGGTTGAACAGGTCCTTATAAGCCTGTGTGCCCACTGCAGGGCGATTCCTGTCGGCATACGCGCGGGCCGCATTGTTGGCATCCATTTCACCGGCGCCCATCAATCTTGCGCCAATATAAGTGCCTGTATAATCAGGATACCAGCCGCCTGCTATGTTGCCATATTCGTCGAAGCTGATAGAAGGATTGATGGCCTCATTCATATAAATGGAAGCTACGCCCATATCATAAGCTTTACCGGCGTTTTCCTGCGTAGTGTAAGCTCTTACAAACCAGTTCCTGGATTTCAGCTCCAGTTTATATTGACCCATTGATGCATCAGTAAAAGCATACCGGTTGCTACCTGTGTATACTGTTTTACCAGTCGACCAATCCGCCATCAGGCTCGCGGTTATATTATCGTTGATCTTATAATGCAGGGCACCGTTCAAACGCAGGTTCATGGTGTTGTTGTTCATCAGGTCTCTTTCATTAAAACCCGTTCTTGAAACGGGGAAATATTTTGAACCATCTGTTGCATACAACTGTTGTACTTCAGCCGGCCATAAAGAAGGATCAGGCCCGAACTGGCTTGCCAGGATTCCTGCAAACAGGGAATTGCCGGGATTAGCGGGATCTGTGATGCTGTTTGAAATTTCATTACCATACACATTCACGCCAACATAATTCGGATCAGTTGCACGGGTACCAGGAATTCTTCCACCATGAGCCATGTCGTAGTTGGAGGTGTCAGTTCCCATCCAGTCTTTGGCCTGTATATACTGGCCGCTGATCTTAAATGCCAACCTGTCGTTTATCTTTTTTGCCCAGCGGAAACTGAGATCGTGATATGGTGAAGCACCAACAGGATCTGATTTACCCAGGTGCATGATGCCCTGCTTCACCTCAGCGCTTAAGCCTTCGTAAATAAACGGGTCTTTGGTAGTGATAACAACTGTGCCATTCAAACCACCTGAACCATACAAGGCAGATGAAGCACCGGGCAATAATTCAACACTTTCAATATCTAACTGGGGCGGTCCTAAAAAAGAACCAACAGGAAAGTTGAGACCGGGAGCACGGTTATCCATGCCATCGAGGTATTGGCCAAGATCGGTGTTACCGCTACCGGCGCCGCCGCGTGTGGATATGGAGTTAAAGGTAAGGCTCGACTGCGTAAAGTTTATGCCTGCCACATTCTTCAGGATATTATAGTAATCGCTTTGCGCAGAGTTTTTTATTTGTGCGGAACTGATGCGTTCAATACTTACCGGCGATTCCATGATACGTTCCCTTGTGCGACTGGCAGAAACGACCACTTCATTACCGATGGAGAAGGAAGGAACCAAATTAACCTGGACATTGGCTCCGCCCGCAACAGCATTCACTTCCTGTGTTTCAAATCCAATGGAAGATACCAGCAACACAACAGCGCCGGCTTTACCGGTTGCAAGTTTAAAATATCCTTTCTCGTTGGTCAGGGTGCCGCTGCGTGTGCCTTTTATGGTGACCGATACAGCGGGAACCGGGTCACCGGATGTTTTGTTCTTTATATACCCCGCAACATTCTGTGCAAAGGATGTTTTTCCGAAAAAGATCAATACAATAACAATTGAAATACGTGTCAGTAGTTTCATGATGGCAAGTTTGTTTTGGATATTTGTTTATATTGGTTTGGATTTATTTGTGAGTGGTGAGTGGTCAGTTGTGAGTACACTTACATTCCATCACCATTCAAGACTCTCTAAATTTTGAGTAGGGTCGTCAGTTGTATCAACTATTCACTATTCACCACTGACAACTCCCTATTATCATTTCCCCGCCGTCTCTTCCTTCATTTCCGCGATCCATTGTTTTATCAGCTCCACCCCTTCCGTATGCACCAGTTTTCTTCCTATCTGCGGCATCATTTTACCCGGCTCATCTATCGTCATCCTGTATGGCATAATAGATTCATCGGGTTTACCCGGAATAATATCATACAAGAAATCCCCGCCGCCATCGCCTGCAGCTTCAGGCGTTTTAAAGAAACCAAGGCTTCCTTTGTTTTGATTGTTATAATGCAGGTATAAACCACTCGGGTTTGCCATGCCTTCCTTCCTGTGGCAATGCGCACAATTGGCATCAAGGTAGGCTCTTGCACGACTATTGATATTACCAGTGGTTGAGTCATCCCATTTTGCCATTTTATTGTTGATATTATCAGCTTTGGTATAACCTGTTAAATAACCGGCAGCTATCCATTTATCCAGTTGGTTTTGTTTGCCATCACTATATAAAAACTCGTGGTTCATATTGCGCACTTTGGGGCCGATAGGCATAAAAGTGCCATTAAAACTATGACAGGTTTTACACTGATTTTTGTTGGGAACAGAATATTCATTATGTACATTCTTACCATTGAGATCGATCCAGTCAAGGCTTTTGGTATCACCGATGATGTTCAGGTCGGCATCTGTCTGGTCTTTATTCCATACGTATGCAAGTGCATCCCATTTATCAGGTTTATGGATCAGTAAACGCGTTTCGATAATTCTCCTCCCCTTTGCTTCATCCCGAAAATCATAAGGATAATAAAAGTTCTTTATCAACACCGTTCCAACCGGGAATTCAAGCACGTCGTCTTTTACATACTTAGCTGATGCTCCTTCGGGCATCCACACAAACCTTGCTTTTAAAGCATAATCTGAAAACAACGGCGTTATAAGATCATAAGGCAATACGCGGTCGTTCGGGGCCAGCATCTTCAGGTCGCCCTTGAAGAAATGATATTGTGAAAGTTTTTTAAGCGGTTGTTTGTAATTGGCATCAACAGTAACTGCTGCATCGTTGTTCAAGCACCTGCTAAAGACAAGCATGAACAGGGCAGCACATATAGTTGAAAACACAGAAATTTTTTTCATCACACTTTCTTTTACACGGGTTGATCTTTAGTTGGAAGTGTTACCTGCAATCCCTTTATGTTCGCAATCGAATTTGGAAAGATCATGATCAACATAATCTGTGATCTCGCTTTCATCTTTCACCCGCCAGAAATTAAGATTGGCAAATTCAATATCACCGTTATTGCGGATGCATATCTTATAGTCAGGCGGCAACTGGCCTTTGCTGTCCCTGAGTTTTGGATCGGCAGAGCCATCTACAATAATATCTTTATAACCTCTCAGGCCAAGAGCGACGAGTTTGCCCATGTCTTTACTCATATCAGCCATTGAAATGGTTTTGGTGTCGAACTTGTTATCATGAATATTAATGGCAGTGCAATAAGGGCCATATAAAGAATCATTATATGGTTTTCCTGTCAGCTCAAAGCCAATTACAGAAATGCCTACTGTTTTGTTGTACATGATCCTGTTATTATAAAAATCTGCACTGTCGGTACCCATGATGATGATGCCCGAACCGGGCGGCACAATTGAAACCATTGAACTAACCTTACCGAAATTGGTGCCGTTATTATTGATGCAATCATTATCGAAGATGCGTGCATTCCTTCCATTGTGTAAGGGCAGGCCGGGCGTATCAAACACCAAAATGCCGCCAGTATTTTCTTCAGCCCTGCATTTATAAACATCAGAATTGATACAGTTCTCAATTTCGATACCCGCAACATTATGGTGTGCATAACAGTTACGTACGGTAACATTAATGGTTTGCCCAACGTAAATGCCGGCATCGCTTGAGTAAGATGCTTCACATTCTTCCATTAAAAGATTTTTGCATTGAACAGGGTAATAAGCATAATCACCGTTGGTGCTGTCGGAACCACTTGTCCAAGTAGAATTCATTTTGCGGATCACGATGGTATCGCAGTCGATCAGTTTAATATTATTGCCCTTAGCATCCTGTATGGTAAAGCCTTCAATGGTGATGTTTTTGCAATTGGTAACCAACAAACCTTCTCCGCCCTCGGATTGATGCAGGAAGGAAAGAAAGGTTTTTCCAACACCGGCGCCTTTAAGGGTGACATGTTTTTTACCATCAACAGATAAAGGCTTCTTCAGGAGGAACTTTCCTTCCGGGATCTCGATGGTGCCGCCGTCTTCCACCATGATACATTTTTCAAGTAAGTTGTTCTGGAACTCTTCAGAATAAGTAAACCCTGAGGCGTCAGGTGATTTTTTATCGCTGCAGGAGCTTAAAATAATGGCTGTAAAGCAGGCAATTGCAGCAATAGTCAGATTTCGTTTCATAGCATAATATTGGTAAAAGCTTGTTTTGGTAATTAGTTGTTTAGACAACTAATTGGCGCGAAAAATATAATTTTTTTTTAATCCACAAATTTTTTTTGCGTTTTTATATTCATAAAATTTCTTTTCAAAGACAAAGTATGCCTGTATAGAAAGCAGGGTAACTCTGTGTATTCATTATGCTGCGTCATCATTAGCACGGATGACCTGGCCGTTTAACATAAAAACAAATGGGCTGTAATTATTGCTGCTATATTTGGAAGCACTGCAAAACCGGTTACCATTTGCAGCACCGGCAAACATGAAAAGAAACCTGGTTCTCATATTCACTTTCCTGATCACAATTATTCTTTTTTCATGTTCCAATAAAACTTACTTAAAGAAGATCAACTCCTATTTAAACGCTTCTACAGCGGAAACAAAGGCCGGGTATATGGCAGCCAGCTACCGGTCTTTTTTTATGGAGAAAAGCGGAGAAGGTGATGACAAAACCACTTCTCTAAATGATTTTAAGGCCTGGGATGGTCAACTGTCTCCCGATGTTACATTACTTGACCATAGCTCGAAAGGAAATACATGGCTGGTTCACTTTAATGAGCAAAACGATTTTTCAAAGCTGATCGGTTATCCTGGTTGGAAAGGTTCAATGTCGCTGACCTTCGATAATGCCGGTTTAATTACAGAAACCATTTATTTTCCTGACTCCACAAACCCCAGCTATAAAAAATGGCTTCAACCTGCGTTAGATTGGCTTGGCAAGAATGCACCGGGTGAGCTGAACGAAGTATATCAAAATAACAGGCTGGTTAAGAATGAAGCAGCGGCCATCAAATGGAAAGAATTATTAACGAGATGGAATAGTGCCAAATAAAAACTGCAACCCGTATTATCTTTTTGTAAAAGCGCCTCCCTATTCGCTATTCTTTGGAAAGCTTAAGCACGATTTTTCCACCGGCGTTTTTCAGGCTCAAAATGTACATGCCGGCAGCATACCCTTGCAGATCCAGCTTAATGCTGTTTGCGCCTTTATTTGCAACAATATTTTTTTGCATCAGTACTGCTCCCTGCATGTTTTGCAATTCAAACGTATAATTATCCTGCCTGGCCGAATTGAAAGTTATAGTCGCCACATTGCTTACGGGATTTGGAAAAACAGCTGCGTTAGATGCTTCAATAATGTTCTTGTTTGATGTAATCGCGTTTGCCGCAGCAATACCACTTGTTAATGTCACCTGCAATTCTTTGAAAGGAGAAGCACCACAATCATTATAAGCATTCACAGACACTGCACCTGCAGTACCACCCCAGTTTACAGTAATGGAAGCAGAGCCCCGGCCTGCAATGATAACAGCATCTTCGGGAACCTTCCATTCATGGGGGCTGCTTGCATCAGCAACGCTGTAAACAACACCGGTTTGGTATGCATTTACCAGGCGCGGACCTTTTATAAAGCCGGGTGTAACAGGCCTGCCCCAAAGTTGCAATGTGCCGGCACTGCTGGTTCCGCAAATATTTCCGGCCCTGACCCTCAATTTCCCGGCGTCAAAGCCTGCCGCAACACTGATAACAACAGAATCACCCAGGTTTGATAACAGGCTGCAGGATGCCGGAAGCCGCCATTTATATTGCGTGATCTCATCCCATTCATTTACAAAAAAAGTATGGTTACCGCCGTCACACAGGTTGCTGTTACCTTTTGGCATCGCCGGATAGATATCCGGTACAGCAGGTTTTGCTCTTACCACCAGGCTGCTGCTGGTAGCTGTGCAACCGTTCTTAAAAACAACCTTTACACTGTATTGCCCTGGCTGGGATGGTGCATAGGTGCTGTCAACTATGCCGTTGGTAAGCTCATATTTCTGAACGCGCGGATTATAAGTGCCATCAAGCACATAGAGAAGGCCCTGTTGATCCATAGCTATCCCGGTTGGGTAACTCAGCACATCAAACCCGGTAGCATGTCCGCCGGCAACTGTGATCCCATGCGAGGCGCCCGGCTTCCATTGTTGTATCCTGCTTACCGGTGAACCGCTGATACCATTATCTGCCGTGTATAAATTACCGGCAGCATCAACAAAGATCGCAAGCAGGTACCCAAAATGATTGGTACCGCTTCCGCCTGCTACCGTTGTACCATTGGTGGCGCCTAATTTCCATTTTTGCACACGGTGATAATCTGAGTTTTCCGTATTGGCATCAGCCACATAAATATTTTTGGCGGCATCCGCGTATACATCGATAATGTGGCTGAACTGGTTTGCGCCTATGCCTGGACCGTTACCGCCAGCTACGGTAATACCACTACTAGCACCGGCTTTCCAAAGCTGCACGCGGTAATTATAAGTATCTCCCACCAATATATTGCCGCTGGCATCAGCATACACTGCTCTCGGCCCGTTTAACTGGTTGGGCGAAGGCCCGGCACCATTACCGCCGGCGACAGTGATGCCGGCAGTAGCACCAGGCGTCCATTTTTGGATGCGGCTGTTGCCGGCGTCAGCTATAAATATATTGCCGTTGATGTCTACAAAAACGTCGTTAGGGTGATATAACTGGTTGGCTGCGCTGCCGGGGCCATTTCCGCCAGCTACGGTAATGCCGGCAGCAGCGCCGGGCGCCCATTTCTGAATACGGTTGTTTTGCATATCAGCTACGTATACATTGCCTGAGTTATCTACTGCAATACCGCCGGAAGGAAAGCCAAATTGTTGTGCTCCGGAACCGCTGCCATG
>JADMIO011486979.1_pt1 | contig 11332 bp, 7 predicted proteins | sample 8958161 | NCBI WGS metagenome assembly JADMIO01 (sample SAMN16585339, study PRJNA669376) | soil metagenome | isolation source: Crop rotation soil | place: USA: Cullars Rotation, Alabama | collected 2011 | reverse complement strand
CCGCGACTTCAAGTCACGTGAATTCCAAGCTTCGGATCCCACTGTGCTGGAAAGGTTTCATCGCCGAGCACGCGATGCCCGAGATGGTCGAGGTCGTTCGAGTCTGGCTGGAGGACGTGGGCACACCAGCCCAACGAGCCGCCGTGGCCGCTGCCTATGGCTCGCTCGAGTGGCTCGATGGATGGATCGGTGAAGTCGCCCGGACCTATGCCGTGGCGAGCGGCTTACCCGGCCCGGCGGCGGACGCCGGGCTCGGCCTCGCATCGCTCCACCGGTGCCTCGAGCACCTCGGCGTGGTCGGCGGGCCGAGAGACGCCGACGGGCGGCTGATAATGGACCTGGACGCCGTCACCCGAGCGGGTGCCGATCTCCTGGTGCCGGAGACGAACGCGGAGGACGTCCGGCGGGCGTGGATCGCCCACCTGTCGGGCGGCTCGGCCGCCGAGGCTGCCTGGGAGGTCTTCGCACTCCGGAAACATGTCTTCGACGTCGCCATGTTCGCGATCTTCGGTAAGGGCGCGCCGATGGGGCAGACGCTCCACGACGCGATGGCGGAGGTCGTCATCGGACGGCTGGCGCAGCGGTTCTCCGGCCCGGTCACCGACTTTGCCGAGTGGTATCGCCGTCGGGAGCAGGCGTTCCTCAGGCCGTACCGGGAAGTTCCGAAGGAGGGGAACGACGACTGGTACGACGATCTCGCGGCGGCGTTCGGCCGGCTCTTCGTGGAGCACTGCGGCGGCGGACGGTCGGAGCTGGCCACGATCGGAGTCGAGGAGTTTCTCTACGCCGGGTCTCGAGCCCAGGACCTCTGTCTGGCGATCGCGAAGCGGGGGTGACGGGCGCCTAACGGTCGGCGGCGGAGGAGCCGGAGGCCCCGTCGCTCTCCAAGGGCCGGAGCGGTGGAACCAGCTGCACCGCGCTCGGCCGGATGTCGACCTCCCAGGCCTGATCCTCCGCCAGTCCCAGCAGCCGGTAGACCGGCCGGGCGACGTCGATCTCGACCACCACCGGGCCGCCTGGAAGGTCGACGGCGAAGCGGATCGCGTAGCTCGGGCCGAGGTCGAGCCGGTCCACGATGCTCCCGGTGAAGAGATTCGGAACCGGATGGGCCGGCGGGGGCCGGTCCTTCCGCACCAGGCGAATGTGCTCCGGCCGGACGAAGAAGGTGACCTTGGAGCCGATCGAGACTCCCGGCAAGGGAATTCCGGGAGCGGCCGCGCGAAGCGGGCATCCGGCCCAATCGATCGTGACGATCTCCTCGTCGATCGCCACGACCGATCCCTGGGACACGTTCCGAAAGCCGAGGAGTCGGGCGACCTGCTCGGAGCCGGGCGCGGCGAAGATCTCGTCGCGGAGCGCGCTCTGCATCACCCGGCCTCGATCGTAGACCACGATCCGATCCGCCAGCTGAAAGGCATCGGCGAGGTCGTGGCTCACCAGCACGGTCGGCTGGCCGTTCCTCCGAATCAGGCGCCCGAGATCCTCGCGCACCTGGCGGCGGAGCGGCTGGTCCAGGGCCGAGAACGGCTCGTCGAGCAGCAACAGCGCGGGATCAGGGGCGATCGCCCGGCCCAGCGCCACCCGCTGCTGCTGCCCGCCGGAGAGCTGCGCCGGCTTGAGACCGGCGACCGGTCCGAGCTCCAGTGTCTCGAGGAGCTCGGCCACTCGCCGCCGCCGAGCGGCACTCGTCCACCCGACCAGCCCGAAGCGGAGATTCTCCTCGACGGTCAGATGGGGAAACAGGGCGTAACCCTGGAAGACGAAGCCGATCTGGCGCGCCTGCGGGCGGAGGTCGATCCCGAGCCGGTGGTCGAACAGGACCACGTCGTCGCGCTGGAGCCGCCCGGCATCGGGCGTGACCAGCCCCGCGATGCAGTGCAGCGTGAGGCTCTTGCCGGCTCCGGAGGCGCCGAACAGGGCGACGACTGGCTCCGGCGCGCTCCATGACGCATCGAGCCGAAAGGTGCCCACGGTCTTCTGAACGGAGATCTCGAGCATCGCCGGGGAGGATCAGAGTCGGAGCCGGGCCACCCGGCTCACTCCGAGCAGGAGCACGAGGACGAGGCCGACGACGACGAGCGACAGCTGGTTGGCCTCGGCGAGCCGGTTCGCCTGGACGTGATCGTAGATCGCGAGCGGCACCGTCTGAGTCTGGTGAGGGATGCTGCCGGCCACCATCAGGGTGATCCCGAAGTCGCCTAACGAACGGCAGAAGGCGATGATCGAGCCGGCCAAAATCGATCGCCAGGCGAGCGGGATGGTGACCAGCCAGGCCGTGGCCCACTCGGACCGCCCGAGCGTGCGCGCCACCTGCTCGAGCCGGGGATCGACCTGCTCCAGTCCACCCTGGGCGGCCTTGACGAACATCCCGAACGATCCCACCCAGGCGGCGAGCACGGCAGCCCGCCAGGTGAACGCGAGCTCGATCCCGGCCCGATCGAGCATGGCGCCAAGCGGCCCGCCGCGTCCGATCAATACGAGCAGGTAGTAGCCGAGCACCGTCGGCGGGAGGACGAGCGGGAGGACCACACCCGCCTCGATCAGGTTCCGGGTCGGGAACTGGCGCCGCGCGAGCAGCCACGCCAGCGGCAATCCGGTCACGATGGTCAACGCCGTGGCGAGGGTCGCCACCCGGAGCGACAGCGCCAGCGGAAACCAGTCGGTGCTCACCGCGGGGCGACGAACCCGAACCGCTGCATGACCTGCTGCCCCGCCGGGCCGAGCACGAACGCGATGAACTCCTTCGCCTCCGCCGGGTGCCTCGCCCGGCGGAGCACGGCCGCGGCCTGGTTGAGCGGCGGGTAGAAATCCTCGGGAACCATGGTGTAGCGAATATCGGGCAGGTCGGCGATCGACAGCGCCACGATCGCCGCGTCGACCGAGCCGCTCTGGAGGTATTGGAGCGTCTGCCGGATGTTCTCGCCGAAGACTATTTTCCGTTCCAGTCGATCCCAGATCGCCTCGTGGATCAGGGCCTGCTTCGCCGCCAACCCGTACGGAGCATGGTCGGGGTTGGCCACCGCGACCCGGCGGATCTTCGGATCGAGCAGCTCCGCGAGCCGGGTGACCTGGATTCCGGATCCCTTCCGGGTCGCCAGCACGATCCGGCCGCGGGCGTAGAGCTGCTCCGACCCGGCGACCGTGAGGCTGTCGGCCCGGAGCTGATCGATGAACGCGACGTTGGCCGAGAAGAGCGCATCGGCCGGGGCGCCATGCCTGGCTTGCAGCACCAGGTTGCCGGTGGACCCGTAGACGACCCGGACGCTCACCCGCCGCTCCCGCTCGAACGCCGGCGCCAGCTCGGCGAAGGCGAGCGTCAGATCCGACGCGGCGAAGATCGTGATCGTGTCGCGCGGGGTCTGATCGGCCCGCAGCACCGCGGCGAGCACCAGCAGAAGGGTCGGCATCGACGAACGACGGATGAAGGTTCCGCCGTCGGTCGACCGACGGCGTAATAGCTGCCCGAATATACCGAGCCGAGCCGCCGGCGGCGATCGACTCGGCGAAGGACGACGATTCGACATGACTCGACTGACTCTCCGAGTGGATCTCGGCCCCGACGCCCGACTCGGGCCCGGCAAGATCTTGCTCCTCGAGGCGATCGCGGAGCACGGCTCGATCTCCGCCGCGGGGCGCGCGCTGGGGATGTCGTACCGGCGGGCCTGGAGCCTCACCGACGAGCTCAACCATCTCTTCTCCGGCCCGCTGGTCGAGGCGGCTCAGGGCGGCTCCGGCGGCGGCGGCGCGGCCCTCACCCGGATCGGGGTCGAGGTCGTGAACCGGTACCGCCGGATCGAGCAGACGGCCGCCGACGCCGCCAAGGCGGATCTGAACGCATTAGGAAGGCTCCGAGGCCGAGGGTGAGCGGCAAGCGGTCCGAGCCCAGGTGGTCGGTTGCCGACCGCTATGTTCGGACGTATACTGCGCTCGATCCTCCCATTCGGAGCCCGGGCGCGAGCATGTATCGCCGGTCCTTCTGGTTCGTCCTCGCCGTTTCGGCCGCCGTGCCGTCGGTCCGGCTCGCTGCGCAGGGAAGCCAACCCTCGATCGTCGGGATCGTCCGCGCCAAGGCCGGTGAGCCCCTGGCCGACACCGACATCGACGTGCTCAACACCGAGTCGGGCGTCAGGCTCCACGTCATCACCGACCACGGCGGCCGGTTCCTCGTCCTGAACCTGCCGCTCGGCGGTCCGTACACGGTCACCGCCCGGCGGATCGGCTTTCATCCGGCGAGCCATGCCGGGATCCGAATGGTGCTCGGAGAGCGGCGCGATCTGACCTTCGAGCTCGAGTCCACCGCGGTCCAGCTCGCCCCGGTGGAGGTCACCGCGGAGGGGGCTCCCCGGCGGGAGGATCGGATCGGGGGCAGCTATCGGATCGACCTGAACCAGGTCCGGACCATTCCGACCCAGAACCGCGATTTCGCCGATCTCGCCAGCCTGAGCTCGGTCGTCGGACCGCAGCTGTCGATCGCGGGGCAGCGATGGACGTCGACCGGGTTCACCCTCGACGGCGTCCAGTCGAAGAACCAGCTCCGGGCCGGGTCCTACAACGGTGGGCCCTACGCCATCTCGCTCGAGGCGATCCGCGAGTTCGAGGTCAACACCAACGTCTACGACGTGACCCAGGGTAGGCAGGGCGCCGGAGAGGTCGCCGCGGCCACCCGGTCGGGAACCAACACGTGGCAGGCCTCGGCGTTCAGCTATTACCGGTCGCAATCGCTCGGAGCGGCGAGCGACTTCGACGGCCGGCCGCGGGACGTCCGACCGTTCGCGACTGTCCAGTGGGGCGCCAGCCTCGGCGGTCCGATCGTCCGCGACAAGGTCCACTTCTTCTCGGTCTTCGAGCGGCAGGACGGCAGCCAGCCGCTGCTGGTCGGATTGCTCGACACCGAGGTGGCGGAGAACGCGGCCGGGATCGCCAGGGATTCGTTGAATCGGATCATCAGCATCCTGAGCTCGAAGTATGGGACCGGGAGCCAGCAGGTCGGCAAGCTGCCTCGGTCGCCGTCGGCGACCAGCGCATTTGTCCGGTTGGACTGGGCGATCTCGACCCGGCATCTGTTGACGGCGCGTCACGCGACGAGCCTGTGGGACAATCCGCTGAGCGGCGGGGTCGACCAGCCGATCGCGCTCCGCGAGGCCCGGTCGGACTTCTCCTCGGCGGAGCACCAGAGCCTGGTGAGCCTCCGGTCGACCCTCTCGCCCCAGGTCCAGCACAACCTCAAGCTCGCGTTCTCGAAATCGAGCCGGGAGCTGGTCCCGGTCGATCCCGGCATTCCCCGTGGCTTCATCCAGACCCGGAGTCTCCTCCCTAACGGTTCGACCGGGAACGTGACCGTGCAGTTCGGGGGCAACCGGCTGGCTCCCGATCAGAGCCGCGAGTGGCAGGCGCAGCTCGGAAACGAGCTGGTGATCCAGAAGGGCAAGGCGCTGATCACGCTCGGGACCGACAACTCCCTCGCCCGGCTATCCACCTTGATCGCAGAGGCCCAGACCGGGCTCTTCACCTTTCCGTCGATCGCGGCGCTCGACGCCATCGCGCCGAGTCGGTTTCAGCGGACGGTGCCGCTCTCCGGCGTGTCGCCCGAGTCGCGGCTGACCCAGCTCGAGCTCGGCGCGTTCGGGCAGGTCGAGTGGAAGCCGAGCCCGTCGGTGAGCGTGCTGGCGGGGCTTCGATGGGACGGGTTAGGGGTGCTGTCGACCCCAGCCCGCAACGCGCTACTCGAGTCGACGCTCGGCCTCCGGACCGATCGGCGGCCGTCGGACTGGCTCGAGATCGCCCCGAGGGCGCAGGTGCTCTTTCGGGCCGACGGGGCGGGGCGCCATCTCTTCCGGGTGGGCGGCGGCCGGTTCGTCGGGCAGGCACCGGCCTACGTCTATCACAACCAGCTGCTCTATACCGGCCTGACGCTGGGTGACGTCGATTTCAGGGGGACGGCGGTGCCGGTGCCGAACTATCCAGGCTATCGGGCCGACCCGGGCACGGTGCCCGGGCTCACCGCCACGGGGCCGGCGCCGCCCGGGTTCGTCAACCTGGTCGGCGAGACTTTCGCGCTCCCGAGCACGTGGAAGGCGAGCGTGTCGTACGACTTCGAGGTCAGTCGTGCCCTCGCGCTGACGGTGACGGCGTCGGGGGCCTGGGGCAGGAACGGGTACCACTACATCGACCAGAACCTCCGCGCGGCGCCGGCGTTCACCCTGGCGAACGAAGGGGGCCGAGGGGTCTTCGTCCCGGCGGCCGCGATTCCGACCGCGACAGGCATTCCCAACAACAAGGATGCGGTCGTGTCGCCGGCGTTTGGCCGAGTGCTCTCGCTCGAGTCGATCGGCCGGAGCAACCAGCGCGCGATCACCACCGAGCTCCACCTGCGGCCAGGGTCCCGCTCACGCCTCGATCTCTCCTATACCTGGTCGTACGCGCGCGACAATTCGACCTTCGGCTGCTGTCTCGCGAGGACTTCGACCACCTTCACGGCGGTCGCGACCGATCCCCGGGATCTGAGCCGTACTTGGGGCCCATCCGACTTCGACGTCCGCCACCGGATCGTGCTCAGTGGGGCTGTCGCCGCGCCGGGCGGGTTTCTGGTGAGCGGGCATATCATCGCGTCGACCGGTCGGCCGTTCTCGCTGGTGACCGACGGCGATCTCAACGGCGACGAGGCCAACGGCAACGACCTCGCGTTCCTGTTCGACCCCGACGATCCGGGTACCCCGGTCGATGTCGCCACCTCGATGCGCAAGATCCTGGCGGACGAGAACAATCTCGCCCGCGACTACATCGCGGGGCATCTGGGCGAGATCTCGACCCGGAACGCGCTCCGGCTCCCCTGGTCGGTGCAGAGCAGTCTCCGGGTCGTCCGCCCGATCGGGATCGGCGGCTCACGGCGGATCGACATTGTCGCCGACCTATTCAACCTGCTCAACACGTTCGACTCGGAGTGGGGCGCCGAGCGGGCCCTGCCGCTCGGAATCTCGAGCCAGAATCCGGTGGTCAATCGAATTCCGCTCCTCCGGATCGTCGGCTTCGATCCGGCGACGCTCCGATTTCGCTACGCGGTGAACGAAAACGCCGGGGTCCTTCCGCGAGGTGGCCAGCGCTATCAGTTTCAGCTCGGGGTGCGGATCTCTCAGTGACCTCGGGGAGGATGAGATGAAGCTCAGCGCGCGGAATCAGCTCAAGGGGAAGGTGACCTCGGTTCGGTTGGGCAGCGTGATGGCGGAGGTGGTGATCGACATCGGCGGCGGGAACGAGCTCGTCGCCGCCATCACCCGGGTTTCGGCCGAACGCCTCGCCCTGGCGACCTCGGCCCAGGTCGTCGCCGTGATCAAGTCGACCGAGATCCTGATCGCGACTGAATGATCGCGTCGGGTCTCACTCGGGGCCGTCGCCGGCCGCGGTCGCGAGCGGCCGGACGTCCCGGACGAGGTGGAGGAACAGCTTGCCGGGCTCCTCGAACGGCAGCATGTGCGCCGAATGCTCGAACAGGACGAAGCCTTTCGTGGGCGCCTGGATCCGCTGGAACCAGGCCTGCGCGACCTCCGTCACCGTCTCGTAGTCGTACCGTCCCGCGAAGATGAAGACGGGGCAGCGAAAGCTGGTCGTCGCCCGATAGTCGAGGCGGTTGGGCGGGCCGAGGAGCTGCTTGAGCGAGGTGAGATCGTCCCGTTCCATCGCCGCGTAGTCCGCGGGGCCGTACTCCGGCGCCAGCCGCGCGGCGCGCTGTTCGTAGTCGTAGGTGCTCCGGCCCCAGGTGAGCCCGCCGAACGCGATGACCCATTTGCGCTGGACCAGGATCTTGGCGATCGGGATCGTGCCATCGGGATCGGGGTAGGGGGCGAGCTTCTCCAGCTCGACCGCGGCTTCCCGGTTGTTTCGGGCATGGGCCTCTCGGAGGGCGAACTCGTACCCGATCCGCTCGTTGTCGACGCCGTAGACCGCCTGTCCCATCCCGACGTAGGCGTGGAGCCACTCGGGGTGTCGTTGCGCCACGTTCACGCCGATGAACGTGCCCCAGGAGTGTCCCATCAGAATGATCTTCTGTTTGCCGAGGGTGGTCCGGAGGTACTGAATCACCTCTTCGCCGTCGGCGGTCATCCGGTCGATCGTGATCGTCGGCCCGACCACGGCGGGGTCGTTGGAGGCCGCGGTCTTGCCCGCGCCGCGCTGGTCCCACTGGACGACGGTAAAGTATTCCTCCCACGGGCTCTGGAAGACCCAGCTGGCGGGCATCATCGGGGACCCGGGGCCGCCGTGGACGAACAGGAGGATCGGATTGCGGCGGTCCTTGCCCCGGATCGAGATCCACTGCTTGATCCCGCCGACGTCGATCGCGCGGAGCTGCTCGATGCCGCGGGTGGTGTCGATCCGGCGGAGGTCCCGGATCAGGTCCTTGACCTGGGTGCCTCTCGAGTCGGCAATGGCCTCAGTGACTGCCGCTCCGCTCCCGGACGACTTTGCCCGGCCGGCGGAGCGACCGCACGCGCCCAGGACGAGGAGAAAGATCAGCGGAGCCGCCATCAGTCGGCCAGCGACACTGCTCATGTCATTGCCTCCCTTGCGAAAGAACGGCCTGAATCGCCATCTCGATCGCCGAGCCGGACCAGGAACCAAATTCCGCCGCCATGGTTCCTATCACGTGACAGCATCGTCTCGTCGCTGAGCGCACCGAACTCCTCAGCTTCGTGGGAGGGTCATGGTCGGTGGTTGTCGATAAGAGTGCGATATCTTCTCCTTAAGTACGTCGGCTCACCATCGTGCGCAAGTTGCAAGGTCCGCATCGTCGAACCCGCGGATTCACAGTAGGATGATGATCAGTCTGGTCGATCGGATTGCGACGGTAGCTACGCCGAAAGACCAAGGCGCCCGGGGAATTCCCCGGGCGCCTTGGGCAATCTCGCTGACTGCGACTTTCAGCTGATTTACTTCAACTTGAACAAGGCGGTGAGGAAGCTGCCATCGTTAGCAGTCATGGTGACCTTGTAGCAGACCCCGGGTGTCTTCGGTGTCTGCCAGTTCTCGATGAACTGACCGCCGGTCGCATCGTATCTGAGGCTGGTCCCTCCAGTCGTGACCACCTCGATCTCGTCTTCGGGCAAGCCCGACTGGGTCGAGCAATTGATCAGCTGCTGGGTGAACGTCTTGATGACGTTCACGTTGGTCAGCTCGGTGGTGCCCTTGAAGATCTTGAACTTATGAGGCACGGTCGAGCCGCCTTTGACCGTATTGACGGTATTCCCCATGTCAACGGGCTGGAAGAAGCCGCTGAAGGTCCAGGATCCGATCGTCAACGTCCCGGCGTTCGAGGTGATGGTATAGTTGCTCAAGACCGCCGCCGGGCTCAGTGTCGCAACGATCGTGGGATGAGCGCCGACCGCCTCGCCCGGAATGGTCCCGACATCGCTCCGGGAATATGTCGCCGTGACATTGTCCGCGGGGAGGAAGCCGCTCGTGGATCCGGTGAACGACGGATCTGGATCGGCGAAGAGCTTGCTGGCCGAGTTGGCCGTCACTGACGCCGGCTTCGGCGTGATGGTGAAGTTCGCCGTGTTGTAGGTGATCGAGTAGTTGCTCAGCACGCCGGCCGGAGCCAGAGTCGCGGAGATGGTGTACGGACTGCTCGCGACAGTCTCACCTGCGATGCGGCTGTAGCTGGCTGCCACGGCGTCTCCGGCGAGGAAGCCACTCAACGACCCCGTCAACGCCGGGTTCACACTCCCGTAGACCTTGCTCTTTGCGTCAGGAGTTACCGACGCCGGTTTCGTGGTAATGGTGAAGTTGGCCGTGTTGTAGGTAATCGTGTAGTTCCCCAACACGGCAGCCGGGGCCAGCGTCGCGGAGATCGTGTATGGACCGCCCGCGACGGTCTCGCCCGTGGTTCGGCTGTAGGTAGCCGTCACGCCGTCACCCGCGACGAAGTTCGTCAGCGTGCCAGTGAGTGCCGGATCCGCCGACCCGTAGACCTTGGTCGCCACAGCAGGGGTCACCGAGGCCGGCCTCGATGTGATGGTGAAGTTCGCCGTGTTGTAGGTGATCGTGTAGTTGCCCAGCACGCCGGCCGGGGCCAGGGTCGCGGAGACGGTATAGGGGCTGCCAGCCACCGTTTCACCCACGGTCCGGCTATAGGTGGCGGTGACGTTGTCCGCCGCCAAGAACCCGGTCAACGTCCCGGTGAGCGCCGGGTCCGGATTGCCGTAGACCTTGGTGAGCACGTTTGGCGTGACCGACGCCGCCTTCGGGGTAATGGTAAACTCAGCCGTGTTGTACGTGATCGTATAGTTCGCGAGCACGCCAGCTGGGGTAAGGGTCGCGGAGATCGTGTACGGACTCCCTGCCACGGTCTCGCCCGCGGTCCGGTTGTAGGTCGCGGCCACCCCGTCCGCCGCCAGAAATCCGCTCAAGGTCCCCGTGAACGCCGGATCGGCGGCGCCGTAGATCTTGGTGGCCGCGTTCGGGGTCACCGAGGCCGTCTTGGGATCGATGGTGAAGTTTGCGGTGTTGTAGGTGATCGTGTAGTTGCCCAGCACGCCGACCGGGGCCAGGGTCGCCGAGATCGTGTACGGGCTGCCTGCCACAGTTTCACCCGCGGTGCGGCCGTAGGTCGCGGTTACCCCGTCCGCCGCCAAGAACCCGGTTAATGTCCCAGTGAAGGCGGGATCCGCGTAACCGTAGACCTTGGTCTTGACATCCGGCGTGACCGAAGCCGCCTTCGGCGTGATGGTGAAGCTGGCCGTGTTATACGTGATGTTGTAATTGCTCAGCACACCCGCCGGAGCGAGTGTCGCCGAGATGACGTAGGGGCTCCCCCCAACGGTTTCGCCCGCCACCCTGGTATAGGTCACGGTGACGTTGTCAGCGGCTTCGAAGTCCGCGAGCACACCGGTGAAGGCCGGGTCTGCGGCGCCATAGACTTTGTTTGCCGCTGCGGGGGTCACGGACGCGGCCTTGGGCGTCACGGTGAGCGTCCCGTTGGCATAGGTGATCGTGTAGTTCCCGAGCCCGGTGCCGACGGCGGCACTGGGGGTGATGGCGTAAGGCGAGCCGGCCACGGTGGCGGTCGCCGCGGCGCCGGCGCTGGCGAGCGTCACGCTGGCCACAGCGTCGCCGTTCACCAGCCCCGTGCTGGTAAAGGCGGTGCCGACCAGGGCGAAGGTCTCGCCATAGGTCTTGGTGTGCGACGTTGCCGTGATGGTCAGGGCCGCCGGCTGGACAGTGAGCGTCCCGTCGGCATAGGTGATCGCATAGTTCGCGAGGCCGGTGCCGACGGCGGCACTGGGGGTGATGGCGTAGGGCGAGCCGGCCACGGTGGCGGTCGCCGCGGCGCCGGCGCTGG
>JADMIO010828366.1_pt1 | contig 11332 bp, 8 predicted proteins | sample 8958161 | NCBI WGS metagenome assembly JADMIO01 (sample SAMN16585339, study PRJNA669376) | soil metagenome | isolation source: Crop rotation soil | place: USA: Cullars Rotation, Alabama | collected 2011 | reverse complement strand
GAGCGAGCGGCGCAGCGAGTCGACCGCAACGGGCAGCGGCGGCATGCCCTGCACGTACGTCGCGAGCGGCGTGTTGTCGGACGCGAACGCGTAGCCCAGCGCCTCCGCCATCCACGACGTGCGCACTTCGTCGCTGCGGCGCAGCACCGCGACCGGCGCCGCGCTCAGGAACTCGAGCGCGCGCAGCACCGCGCGGCCCGCGTAGGGCTCGCCGGGGACGAGCACGGTCCAGCCGCGGTACGTCGCGGAGAGCGGTCGGTCCTCGCGCACGGTCACGGGCGCCCCGATTGCGCTGCCGGCTTCCGCGCCGAGGTGGGTCGCGACCTCGGACTGGAGGTCGGGCATCATCGATCCGACGATATCCTCCGGCTTGGCGGCGGCCAGCTTGTCCAGCGTCGAGGCGAGCGCCGGCAGCTTGATCGTCGTGCCTTCGCCGGGAATCGAACGATCCGGGTTGAGGATCACCGACGTCGCGAGCGTATCGCCTTCGAGCCGCCGGTACTCGCTCACGATCATCCGGTGGCGGAAGCGCCCGAGCACGAACCCGTACTCGGCGTTGCGCTGCGCGGGCTCGACGAGCTGCTTCCACGTGACGCGGCCGCTGCCGTACTTCCGCCAGGCCTCGACCAGGACTGGCAGCGCGGTCGGGCGCAGGATGCCGGCCGCGGGTCCGGAGGTCGCGATGGCTTCGGGCGGCGAGTTCACGACGACCGGATCCGCGCCTTGCGGCGCGATCAGCATGACCACGCTGCCGCCGAGCCCCGACTCGGATGGCTCGGTCGCGCCGAGCGTGAGCGACACGGCGACGGCGGCGTCGACCGCGTTGCCGCCCAGGGCCAGGATATGGGTGCCCGCGGCGGTCGCCTCGGGGGTCGCGGCGGAGACCGCGCCGATCGCCTGAACCGGGGGCGCCTTGGGCTCCCCGCGGTGACACGCGGGTACGAGAAAGGTCGTCAGAATGCACGCCACGCGAGCTCGCACGCCCGGTCGGCGCGGCCGCGTCCGGCCTCCGTTCTCCCGTCTCCCGTTCACGAGTCCCCCGACACCACCGCGATGCGCAGGTTCCGAATTCTCGTTCCGCTCGTGGTTCTGTCCGCGTGCAAGGCCAGCGACTCGACCGGTCCCACCGCGGCGGCGCACGTCCAGATCGTGCCCGCCCAGCAGACCCTGACGTCGGTGGGCGCGACCCAGCAGTTCACCGCGCAGGTCCTGGACGACGGGGGCACTCCGATCTCGGGGGCTTCACTGGCCTGGAGCAGCTCCAACCCGGCCATTCTCAAGGTCGATGCCACCGGTCTCGCGACCGCGCTCGCCGAGGGGGACGCGCAGGTCCTCGCGCAGTCGAGCGGCGTGACCGGCAACGCCGACGTGAGCGTGGACGTCCCGGATTGCGTGGCTCCGCAGACCGTGCAGCTCGCGGTCGGCGGTGTGCTGGTGACCGATCCGCCGAGCGGGACCAGGTGCGCGCTCACGCTGCCGAGCTCGGCGAACGGGCGGTACCGCGTCGCGATCGTGCGCGTCGCGCAGACGCTCGACGCCACCACCGCGGACGCGACCTTCAGCTCGACCCCGCTCGGCGCGGTCACCGGTGCGCCGGTCGCCGAGCTGCAGACGCCGTACTCGGGTCCGATGCTGGGGGTGCGCGAGATGGAGACGCTGCGTCAGGCGTCCGTCATCGCCGACGCGACCGAGCGCGTGGACGCGCGGCTGCGCGCCGGCGAGGACGAGCTGCTGCGCCGGCTCGGCCCGCTGCACCCCCACGCGGTCGAGCTTCCCTCGACGGGACCTCGCGCGGTCTCACCCGCACGGAGGACGTTCCTCGCGCGTCTGCCCTCCGACATCCAGTGCGCCCCCACACCGACCGCGGTCCCGGCCGTCCTGCTCGCGCAGAGCGCGGACATCGCGATCTACCAGGACAGCGCCCAGGCGGCGAACACGCCGGTCGATACGACCTACGCGCGCCAGATGATCAACTTCTACGACAGCTACGGCCGCTCGACCGACGAGTCCTACTTCGGGTCGATCCCCGACCACGACGGGAACGGCCAGGTGGTCGTGTTCGCGACGCCGCAGGTCTCGGGCAACATCGCCGCGTTCGTGTGGGGAGGCGATCAGCTCACGAAGGCCGACTGTCCCGCCTCGAACGAGATGGAGCTCGTCTACTTCAACTCGGGGCTGATCAACCAGATCGCGAACAACCAGTTCCAGGCGCTGGAGACGCTCGCGCACGAGGTCAAGCACGTAATCTCGTTCCACGAGCGCATCACGGGGCGCGTCTTCACGACGCAGCCGACCTGGGTCGAGGAAGGCACGGCGGAGATCGCAGGCGAGATCGCGTCCCGGAAGGCGTGGGCGCTCGAGAAGAACGGGACGCCGATCAACGCGGTGGTGAACGCCGGCTCGTTCACCAAGAGCGGCAGCTCGGTCGCGTTCACGCCCGGCAACTTCGGCATCTACCTGAGGCTGCTGCGCGCCGAGCAGTACCTGAGCGCGCAGCCGAACTCGCTCACCTTCGCGACTAGCGCCGCGTACTCGATCTACGGCTCCGGCTGGCACTTCCATCGCTTCGTCGGCGACGCGTACGGCAACGCGCTGGCCGGTCAGGAGGCCGCGCTGTTCCTCCAGCAGAACCGCGCGAGCACGCCCGTGGGCATCCCCGGGCTCAAGGTGGTGACCGGGCGCGGCTTCGCCGATCTGATGACCGACTTCGCTGCCGCGATCATGCTGAGCGGCAGCGCGGCTCCGGCGAACGGGCGCGGCTTCACGACCTACGACTTCCCCTCCGCCACCTCGGTCATCAAGCCTGGCTATCCCTATCCGGTGAAGACGTGCTCGTTCCTGGCGTGCACATGGACGGGATCGATCGGCAATGCCGGGATCGCGATCCTCGAGATCACGTCGAACGGCAGCGGCGTCGGCACCCAGTTCACCGTGCAGGTCGCGGCGCCCGCGCGCGTCGTCGTCACGCGGCTGCGCTGACCGCTCGGCCGCCGGACTCGCGCCGCTACGAGGGGTCGATGAAGCGGTAGCGGACCGTCACGCACCCCGGCTCCGCGCCCGTGCAGTAGTAGCTCACGAAGCGCAGCGCCGCCCCGCGTCCGTCATGGGTGCGCACCGCGAGCGTGCGATCCTTGGGCGTGAGCACGTGCGTCGTGTAGGAGTAGGCGTACCAGTGGTCGAACACGGCGTTGGTGGTGTCGCGGCCGTGCGCCTCCATCCCCTGATAGCCGGTGCTCGGCAGCGTCACGACCGAGTCGAGCGCGATCGGTCCCAGGTCCACCGCCCCACCCTGCCCCGCATAGCCCGCTCCGCCGTTGACGCGCACCTCGAAGCGGCGGAAGGCGATGTCCCAGCCGGCCGACGCGTCGTTCACGACCGTCCCGCGTGCGAGGTCGACGTAGCGCCAGTCGTTCTCGTCCGTGGCGTCGATCGTGAGCAGGTGCTCGCCGGGTCCGAGCGGCGCGGGCGACGCCTCGACCGGAGTGGGGGCGAACTCGGGCAGCTCTGGTCGCCGCAGCGAGAGGCCGACGAGCGTGAGCACGAGCGCGACGAGCACGCCCACGGCGACGAGGGCCGCGCGCGGGACCGGTGCGGCGGTGGGATCCCGCGGAGGCTCGAGTCTCAGCGCGGTGCGGCCGGCATGGCTTCGACGCACTGCGCCATGTAGCTGAAGCGGGTCTCGCCCGGCCGGGTGGTGAACGCGTTGTTCACGCGGAACTCGGCCTCGGTCGCGAGCCGGATCCCCTCGTAGGGCGTGAAGAAGCAGTCCGTGTCGTCGAGGCGCAGCCGGACGGCCGCCTCCCCGGCCAGATCGTACGGATCGGGCGTGCGCGTCCAGCCTTCGGCCTGGAGCGCGGCGTAGAAGACGTTGTTCTCCTCGCCGACCACCTCGCGGTGCATGCTGCCGACCGCGGTGACGCGGCAGCCCGGCAGGATCTTGCGGGTGCGCCAGTCGTCCACGGTGTCGGGCGAGATCTCCGCGACCATCTGGAGCGTCTCCGTCATCGTGCGGTGCAGCGCCTCGCAGCGCTTCAGGTCCGCCGGCCCGACCGGGTGCGGGATGGGGGTGTAGGTGGAGTCGCGCGCGAGGCCCTGGGCCCGGACCGGCTGCGGTCGGGCGGACGCGATCAGGGCGGAGACGCTCACCGCGCAGAGCAGCAGGATCGGACGGGTCATGGGATCGGCTCGGGGGACGAGCGGGCGGGTCCCGAAATATAAAACGAAGGGGGCGGCCGGTCTGGCCGCCCCCGTGATCGTCTCGCCGGAATGAATGTATCGGGCCCCCGGAGGCTTGTATCAAGCCCCCATGGTCGTGACATCCTCCGCGCCGAAAAACCGAGCCGGACCCTCGAGGAGGTGGAGCGCCGATGCCCGACCACGCCGTGGTGATCGCAGGTGGAGGTCCGACCGGGCTGATGCTCGCGGGTGAGCTCGCGCTGGCGGGCGTGGACGCCGTCATCGTCGAGCGGCGCGCCACCCAGGAGGTCGTCGGCTCGCGCGGAAGCGGGCTGCACGCACGCACCGTCGAGATCCTCGACCAGCGCGGCATCGCGGACCGCTTCATCGCCGAAGGGACGAAGCATCCCGTCCTCGCCTTCAACCGGACCGCGCTCTCGATCGCCGACTTCCCCACCCGCCACAACTACACGCTCGGCATCTGGCAGAACCAGAGCGAGCGCATCCTCGCGGGCTGGGTCGTGGAGCTCGGCGTGCCGATCCTGCGCGAGCACGACGTGACCGGATTCGCGCAGGACGACGAGGGCGTCCGCGTCGAGCTGTCGGACGGCCGCTCGCTGCGGGCCCAGTACCTCGTCGGCTGCGACGGCGGACGGAGCACCGTGCGTAAGGCTGCCGGGATCGACTTCCCCGGCTGGGACGCCACGACGAGCTGGATGATCGCCGAAGTGGAGATGGCGGAGGAGCCGCGCTGGGGCTTTCTCGAGGACGCCGTCGGCACCCACGCGATCGGCAAGCGCGAGGAGAACGGCCGCGTGCGCATCGGCGTGGTGCTCACCGAGCCGAACACGGACGCCGTGGGCGACCCGACGCTCGAGGACATCCGCGCAGGGCTCGTCCGCGCGTACGGCACCGACTTCGGGATGCACAGCGCGACCTGGATCTCGCGCTTCACCGACATGACGCGGCAGGCCGCGGTGTACCGCGACCGGCGCGTTCTGCTCGCCGGCGACTCCGCGCACGTGCACGCCCCGCTCGGCGGCCAGGGCATGAATCTCGGCCTCCACGACGCGGTGAACCTCGGCTGGAAGCTCGCGCAAATCGTGAAGGGCGTCTCGCCGGAGAGCCTGCTCGACAGCTACCACGCGGAGCGTCATCCGGCCGGTGCGCGCGTGCTGCGCAACACGATGGCGATGGCCGCGCTGCGCAGGTCCGACGAGCGCACGAAGGCGCTGGCCGACATGGTCGGCGAGGTCGTGCGCATGGACGAGCCGCGCCGGCGCATCGCCGGCGAGATCTCGGGGCTCGACATCCGCTACGAGCTCGGCGAGGGACATCCCCTGCTCGGACGTCGCATGCCGGATCTCGATCTCGTCACCGCGGAGGGTCCGCGGCGCGTTTACTCGCTGCTGCACGAAGCGCGGCCGGTGCTGCTGAACCTCAGTGATCGCGGCGCGCTCGACATCGCGCCGTGGGCCGACCGCGTCCGGACGCTCTACGCGACGTACGGCGGAGCGTGGGAGCTGCCGGTGGTCGGGACGGTCACGGCGCCGACCGCCGTGCTCGTCCGGCCTGACGGCTACGTCGCGTGGGTGGGCGAGGGGTCGCGCGTCGGGCTCGTCGACGCGCTGACGAGGTGGTTCGGCGCCGCTCCAGCGTAGGACTACGCGCGCGTCGTCCCCACGAACGACGCTCCTTCGGTCCTCGCCTCGTCCATGTGGCACCCGATCATCTGCGCGGCGTCGAACACGGCGCGCGTGAGGTCGGCCTGGATGAACGAGCAGCCCTCCAGGCGTGCGGCGCGGAAGCTCGCGCCCTGGAGGTGGGCGGCGTGGAAGAGCAGCTCGGTGAGCTTCGCTTCCGAAAAGTCCGCTCCGGCGCCGCTCAGCCCGCGCCAGTTGCCGCCGGTCAGCGTAGCCCGTCGGAAGGTGGCTCCGGCCACGCGGGCGCCCTCCAGTTTCAGGTGGCGGATCTCGGCGCTGTCGAAGCGCGCCCCCGTCGCGTCGCTGCCGTCGAGATCGAGCAGCGAGCAGCGCACCCCCGAGAAGTTCGTTCCCCGCAGGCTCGCGTCGGCCATGCGGGTGTCGCTCAGCCGGCACTGCCGCAGATCGGCGCCGTCCAGCCGCGCCCCGACGAAGCTCGTGCCACGGAGATCGGCGCTGCCGAGGTTCGCGCCGCTCAGGTCCACGCCCGCCAGAAGCGGCGGCGCGGTGCGGGACCGGTCGGCGTTCCACGCGGGGATGTCGCTCCAGAGCATCCGGATCTGGTCCAGCAGCTCGAGCCACTCCGGGTCCACGTCGAGGTCGTCGACGCGCGCGCCCTGCAGGCGCGACATCACGAGCGCGGCGCCGTGCACCTTGGCGCCGCGCAGGTCCGCCCCGGTCAGATCCAGCGCATCCACGTCGACCGCGCGGAGATCGAGACCGCGCAGATCCGCTCCGCGCAGCATCGTCCGCTGCTCCCGCGGCAGCGCGGCGCGCCGCGCGTTGAAGTCCGCCGGATCGCGCCGGATCAGCTCGACCCAGGCCTGCGTGTCCGTCACGTCCATGCGACTTTCGGCACGGGCGCCTCGACGAGCTCGGTGACCTTCTTCGTCGCCTCACGCGCGCGCCCCATTTGCGCAGGCTCCCGAGTCGACTCCACGTCGGCTTGGGGCCCCTCCGCGGCGGCGGCGACCCGGGCGGGATCCGGCGCGCGCGGCACGGGCAGCGGCGGCTTCGCCGAGGACACCTCGGCGCCGAAGCCGATCACGTCCGTGCGGAGGTCGGCGACGTCGTCGTCCATCCAATCGTCGAATGCGGCCTTCGACAGGATCGGATCGTCGCCGGCCGGGCCGTTCTTCACCTCGATGGCCTGCGCGGCGAGCGCGCTCAGGTGCTCGAACTCGGGCAGGTCGGCCGCCTCGGGCATCACCTTCACCGCCGTCTTGCACAGACGGTCCATGTACTTGCCCGCGCGATAGACGGCGAACGGAGGATCGTCCTTGAAGTGATCGAGGTCCTTGAGCACGTCGCCCACGTTCTCGTTGAAGGCCTGCAGCCACTGCGAGGCGGTCAGCGGGACGTCGACCTTGATGCCGGTCGCCGCCTGAGCGTCGTTCTTCTTGCCGGCCGTCTGCATCGCGATCACCGCGTGCACCGTACCGCCCTCGCTCGCGTAGACCTCGTTGGCGAAGTAGAGCGCCTCGGACAGCGCCTTCGAGGTCTCCTTCGCCAGGGAGACCAGGAGCCGCCGCGTCTCGGCGGTCTGGGGGCCCTTGAGCAGCGCCGCGTGCCGCGCGCGCAGCTGCTTCACCAGGCGGAGCCGCTCCTCGTAGATCCGGTTCGAGGCGCTCGTACGGACCGCCGCCGAGCGGAAGTGCTCTTCGTGCTCGCCCCAGGCGCTCTCGTGGCTCTCCAGCGCGTCGTCGATGCTGAGCTCGACGTCGATCATGCGATCGGCGATCCGGGCCTCGAACTCCTCGTACTGCGTGTTCACCTCCAGCAGCAGCGCGCGCACGTCGGCCGCCCGGCCGCCGGCCCGGGCCACGCGGTCCTTCGAGTAATCGGCCCACTCTTCCTTCGAGGTGTAGCGCCGGATGTGCAGGAGAGAGGCCTTCTCCAGGTACGCTTCGCGCTCGCGCTTGTCGCCTTCCTCGGTCAGCGCGTGCTCCGTGCCGGGCGTCATCCGCCTCGTGACCTCATGCTCCGGTCCGACGCCGCCGACCCGGACCTTGTCCTTGATCGATACGAGGTTATGGATCCAGTCCATCGAGTAGACGTTGTAGTCGAACACGGTGCCGCTCTCGAACGGGACGTCGAGCACCTCCTTGAAGCGCTTGTTGAAGAGCGCGACGGCGAGCTCGGTGTTGAGGCCGCCGGTGGCGGTGTCGATGTCCGACGTGCGCTTCTGGCTGCCGACGGGCGACTTGAATTCGACCTGTTTGCCGGGCGCCATCTGCTCGCCCGCGTCGTTGAGCGTCGGCTTGTTGTCGATCGCCGCTTCGGCGGGCAGGACGTCCTCGATGCCACGCAGAGGATCCATCAGGCCGTGCTCGGTCTGGGACTCCTTCTTCACCTCCTTCTGGATCTCCTGCAGCACGATCTTCTCGATCATGCCGGTCTTCACGCCACGCATGTTCGTCAGGCCGTCCATCAGCTTCGTGGCCGCCGCGTGGCTGGCCGCCTTGTAGTTGCCGGGCCACTTGTCCATCAGCAGGCAGTCCTTCGCCTTGAACCAGTTCGCGTCGAACAGGCGGGTCAGGATTCGCCAGCACTGCTCCGTGTTCGCTGCCCAGGCCTCGGCGTTCGCCGGCGTCAGCGTCGAGGCCAGGTTGGCCAGGTTGGTCGGATCGGCCACGCGCTGGACGCGCGCGGTCGCGGGGTCGGCCAGCGGCCGGAGCTCGGGCCCGCGCGCCGGTTGGGCGTCCTCCCCCGCCTTCGCCAATGCCGCCACGCGGGGGCTGCCGTCGGACAGGGCCTGAAGCGCCGCTTGGGACTGCAGCTGCGGCGCGCCATCGGCCATGCGCTGAAGGGGCGCCAAGGCGTGGGCCTCCACTCCTCCGACGTTCATGCCGGACGTGACCGAGCGTTCCGCCCCGGTGGTCTCCCGGGCGGCGTGCGCGTTCTCCGTCTTCGGTTTGGAGCGCGGAGCGTGGGCTCTCACGATCCCGCAGGTTCAGGCGTGACCACGCCGGGGGGGCGAGGGGTCGATCCGAGCCAGTGTCGGCCCGAGGTCGGGTCGGCGCCAGAGGGGGCGCCGGGCCCCACGCCTCGTATTGAGCGCCCCGTCGGCGCCGCATAGAGTCACGCATCGGCCGCCATGCGGCATCTTGCATCCATCGCAGGAACCCATGCCTGAAGGGTCACCCGCTCCCGGCGAGCTCGAATCCGCGATCCGCGCCGTCTACCACGGCCCGCTCGAAGACTTCATCGGTCGGCGCGACGCGTTGGCGAAGCAGCTCCGAGCCGACAAGCGCCGCGAAGACGCGGACCGCGTGAAGGAGCTCCGGAAGCCCAGCCGGATGGCGTGGGCTCTGGACCAGGTCGCCTTCGATGACGCGGCGGCTCTCGACGGGATCGTGCAGGCGATCGCGGCGGCGCAGGAGGGCCGCGCGGGCCCGAACGAGATGCGCACCGCCCTGCGCGCGGTCGCCGAGGCCGGGGAGCGAGCGGCGGCGGGGAGCGGATCCCCCGTCGCCTGCGCGGACCTGGTCGCCGCGCTCCGCGCCATCGTCGGCGATGCGGGAGCGTTCGCGGACCTCCGGGCGGGTCGGCTCGTGGTGATCCCCGAAGGCGGGGGCCTGGATCTGCTCGTGGCCGCCGCGGGAGCCCCGCGTTTGACGGTCAGCGCTCCGAAGGAAAAAACCGCACGGCCGGAGCCCGAGAACGCCGTTGCGCGCGCGGAGGAGCGACGCCTGGAGGGACTGGTGGCAAAGGCGCGTGACCGGTCCGCGTCCGCCGAGCGCGCGGTGATCCGAGTCCGTGCGAAGCTCGACGTGGCCGAGGACCGACTGCGACAGGCGCAACACGAGGTGGAGGAGCTGCGCACCGAGCTCCAGCGTCTCCGCGCGGACGCGGGCACCGCGGCCCAGGACGTGGCCGCCCAGGAGCGAGCTCTGGCCGAGCTGCGCAGGCGTACATGAGGCACCCCTGGCGTCCCGATTGGTAGTGAACAGCCATGCACGCCTTCGACGATCCCTCCTACATCCTGACGCACACGCGCATCCTCGATCGCTTTCTCGACTACGTGCGCATCGACACGCAGTCCGACGAAGAGAGCGAGACGTGTCCGAGTACGGTCAAGCAGCTCGATCTCGCGAACCGTCTCGTGAAGGATCTGCGCGCGCTGGGGCTGAAAGGAGTCGGTGAGCCCGAGGTCACCGTCGACGCGAACGGCTACGTGCTCGCGGAGCTGCCCGGAACGGCGCCGGGCCGAATCGGGCTCTGCGCGCACATCGACACCGCGCCCCAGTTCACCGGGACCGGCGTGAACCCCCGGCTCGTAAAGAGCTACGATGGAGGGCGCATCCAGGTCGGCAACGGCGTCGTGATCGACCCCGCGGATACGCCGGACCTCGCGCACTGCGTCGGCGACACGATCGTCACGACGGACGGCCGGACTCTGCTCGGCGCCGACGACAAGGCGGGCATCGCGGCGATCACGGGCGCCCTCGAGATCCTCGTCCAGCGGCCCGAGATCCCGCGTCCGACGCTGCGGATCTGCTTCAACCCCGACGAGGAGATCGGCCGGGGAGCGGACAGGTTTCCGCTCCAGCGCTTCGACTGCCCGCTCGCGTTCACGATCGACGGCAGCTTTGCGGGCGAGATCAACGTCGAGACGTTCTCCGCCGACAAGGCGGTGATCGGCCTCACGGGCGTCTCGGTCCACCCGGGCACCGCGCGCGGCAAGATGGTGAACGCGCTCACCTGGATGGGAAAGCTGCTCGACCGTCTACCGCTGACCGAAGCGCCCGAGACCACCGACGGGCGCCACGGCTTCTACCATCCGGTCAGAGCCACGGGCGACTCCCACGCGTGCGAGCTGCACCTGATCCTGCGCGACTTCGACACGAAGGTCCTCGAGGAGCGCGGCCGCCGACTCGAGCGCATCTGCGCGGGCCTGATGGCGGAGGAGCCGCGCCTCCGGGTGAAGCTCGAGATCAGCAAGCAGTACCGGAACATGTACGACGTGCTGAGCCGCCATCCCGACGTGACAGAGAAGCTGAAGCAGGCGGTGCAGGCCGCCGGCATCACGCCGAGGCTCGAGCCGATCCGTGGAGGCACCGACGGATCACGGCTGACCGAGCTCGGGATGCCCACGCCCAACCTCTTCGCGGGCGGGGTGAACTTTCATGGACCGACGGAGTGGATTTCGACGCGGGTGCTGGCGCAGTCGGCGTGCGCGATCTTGAATCTGGTGCAGCTGTTCGCGGAGTGAGGCCGCCCGTGGAAAACGCGAACGGCCGCCCTCTGGCGACCGTTCGGCTACGTCCCAGCGCCCGCTAGAGCTGACGCAGCCACCACCGGGTGCAGGTGCACGGCGGCGAGCACGGCCTCGAAGCGCGCCGCACCCTGCAGCTGGCGATAGCACGGACGCACCGCGAGCCACGCCAGGTCGAGCGCCCGCGCGGCGACCGCCGCCTCGAGGCGCTCGAGCGCGCCGGCTCGGGGGAAAG
>JADMIO011024898.1_pt1 | contig 11334 bp, 8 predicted proteins | sample 8958161 | NCBI WGS metagenome assembly JADMIO01 (sample SAMN16585339, study PRJNA669376) | soil metagenome | isolation source: Crop rotation soil | place: USA: Cullars Rotation, Alabama | collected 2011 | reverse complement strand
GTTTATTTTATTATAAGTAAGAAGAAGCGTATCACCTTGTTGTATTTTCTTTGGTATATCAAGTGAGAAAAATTCTACATCGAAGGGAAAATTCTCTTTTCCTAACCAAAGATTTTGGAACTCTATTTTTTTATCGGTACTGATATACACTTTGATGGAGTACTTTGTTCCGGTTCTACCTCCCGGTGCACCCGATACCCACGTTTGATAAGTAGCCTCAATAATTTTTACAGGCAATTGTTTCTTCTGTGCGGATATGCAAAAAACAAAAATCAAACAAAATATGAGTGTAACGCCTTTCACACTATGTATTCAGAATTTTTACCATTAATTCCTTCAAAAGCTCTCCTTCTTTGATAGCGTGATTGTTTACCCCTTTTACCCGCAAATCGTATTCTTCCAGTGTGTAAAAAATTTGTTCAAGTTTTTGTTCGCTGTAATTTCTTGCAGCCACTTTATAATCTTTTACAAAATAAGGGTTCACTTTAATAACAGCAGCTAGTTCTTTATCCTGCATGTTTTTGTATTGATGCGCCAAATATACTTTATTGAAAAATCCTTGTAGTGTTCCTGTAATCATTACAAGCGGACCATTCTTGGGGTTCGCAACAAAGTAGTTGGCAATCTGAAATACTTTTGTTTTGTTTTTACTTCCGAGAGCATTGTTCAGTTCAAACACATTAAACTCTTTGCTTATCCCTACCCCATCTTCAATATCATCAATTGTGATTGTTGCGCCTGGCTGTTTATTAAGCACAAGTTTCTCTAACTCATTTACTACTGTCGATAATTCAGTTCCTGTTGATTCTACCAAAAGTTCTGCCGCTTGTTCTTCTATTTTATACTTGCGAGTGTTCAGCCAGCTTTTCACCCACGGAGAAACCTGATTTTCGTAAAGAGGCTTTGATTCAAAATACATTGTCTTTTTCACTTCTTTACCGAAAGCTTTTCTTCCATCGGGTGTTCCATGCTTCCAGGCAAAAACAAGTACTGTGCTTTTTACCGGATTTTTCAGATAGCGCAGATATTGTTCTTCCTCCTCCTGTTTTAAACTAAGTGCTTGGGCTTCTTTGATAATTACTAATTGTTTTTCAGCCATCATCGGTAAGCGACCACAGGTTTCAAGTATCTGTCGGGCAGTTAAATCTTTACCGTATAAAATTGTTTGATTGAATGCCTTCTCCATGTCATTCAACACATTAGCTTCAACCAAATCGGTGAGGGCATCAATAAAATATGCCTCTTCTCCACAGAAAAAATAAACGGGCGCGAACTTACGGTTCTTAATATCAGATGAAATGCTTTCAAAAGTTTCTGCTGCCATAATTGATTTGCGAAATATAGGTATAAAAATATCTGTCGCTTTGTCTATCAGATTTTTCACACCCCACTTTTCTTACTTTAGCTTTTGCATGAAGATTCTGATTCTCCGTTTTTCCTCTATTGGTGATATAGTTCTAACTACACCGGTGGTGAGATGTTTAAGGAAGAAATTTCCTGATGCGGAGATTCATTACGCTACTAAAAAATCTTTTTATTCTATTCTTCAATATAATCCTTACCTCACTAAAATTCATTTGTTAGATGATTCTGTTATTAACCTTATTCGTGAATTGAAAAAGGAAAAATTTGATTATATCATTGATTTGCACAATAACCAGAGAACTTTACTGATTAAACTTTTACTCGGGGTAAAATCTTATTCCTTTAACAAAATTAATTTAGAAAAATGGCTAATGGTGAATTTCAAGATAAATCGTCTGCCGGATAAGCACATTGTTGACCGTTATCTTGAAACAATAAAGATTTTAGAGATTGAGAATGATGGAGAGGGCCTGGATTATTTTATCTCTGAACAGGATAAGATAGATTTAAAAACATTACCTGAAATATTTCGTGCCGGATACATTGCATGGGTAATAGGAGCAAAGCAGAATACAAAGAAATTTCCTTTTGAAAAAATTGCTAATGCAATTTATAACCGGCCGGTTATTTTACTTGGAGGTAAGGAGGATGAAAAAGCGGGAGAGGAGATTAAATCTGCAATCAATAATCCTCAATCTATAGTAATCAATGCTTGTGGCAGGTATTCTCTCAATCAGTCGGCTTCAATAGTTCAACAAGCTAATTTGGTAGTAACAAATGATACAGGTTTAATGCATATAGCTGCAGCTTTTAAAAAACGTATTATTTCTATTTGGGGAAATACTATTCCAGAGTTTGGAATGAGCCCTTATTATGGCAAATTCGAAATTCGAAATTCGAAATTCGAAATTCGAAACTTAGAATGCCGTCCTTGCTCTAAATTAGGATTTGATTCTTGCCCTAAGGGACATTTTAAATGTATGAACCTTATTAACGAAAAAGAAATTGGTGTGTTAATAGAAGAGAAACTGGGCTTTTAATGCTATGAGCTTACATTATAAGCAGGACCCATCTCTTTAATAATCATTTCAATCAAATGCTCTTTTTCTGGATTGTAGTTTTCTTTTAAATCATATCCCCAGCGTTTACCTACTATCTGATAAAACCACGCAGTAAAACTTCCTTTTATTTCTTTAATAATGGTGTAAGCATTATTTTTTGTTTCGCGGTTCACCAGCTTAAAAAGCATTTCCCCCTGGCCGGTAGTTAAGTCTTTCAACTCCTTTTCAAATTTATTCCGCATCTCTTTTTCTACATCTTTACGATAGTGCCGGTATTCGCGTCTTTTAGAATTTTCCTTTTCATCTGTCATTTCAGTATAAAGCTGTTTAGCAACTTTTACATACGGTAGGACCTTCTGAATACGGCTTTTGTATTTGTAATACATCATTCGCTCTTCGTCTGTTTTGAAATAAACAATGTTTACATCGCGGAAAGAAACGGTTGGTATTGAATCACTGAACAAACTTTGGGCGGTATCTGTAGACAGGTGTGCTGTTGTCTTTTGATTATTTACAACTTGAGCATGTAAAAACATACAACATAGTAAAAGCCCTGAGCCAATCTGCATGCGCACTTTCATAACTTCTCTTTTCCCCTGTTATACCAATTACGTACCAAAAGTATAACGTAGATTTTAAGCTGATGATATTATTTTACAGAGGAAATTTTCTTATATAATTTTTGTGAAAAACTGTTTTGTGTTTATTCCGCAACAAAATTTACTTTCGCTTCCATTAAATAACCAAAACAAAAATAATCATGAAAAAAGGAATAGTACCCGTACTTGTAATGGCGGCATTTTCCGCACTTGCAGTCATTGGCTGTGGTGAGAAATTTACCCCGCTTACACAGGAACAAATAACCGCAAAGGTTGATTCTACAGTTAACGCACAGAAAGATGCAAAGATTCAAGAGTTAAGAGCTGCTTGCCAAAGTGGGCTTGAAGCCCAGGTTAATGCCAAAGTAGAAGCATTAAAGAGCGCTGAAACAGCATCTAATTAATTAACCCCAAAAAACAGAAACAATGAAAAGAATATTCATAAAATTTTCAGCGCCTGCTACACTTGCTTTAGCTATAGCGCTTAATAGCTGTAACAATGCTGAAGAAGTAAAAAAACAAACAGAAGCTCAGGCAACCCAAATTCAAACAGCGGTTGATGAACAGTTAAATGGTCTGCAGGAACAGGTTAATGCAGAATGTGCTGCATTAGTTGATTCATTGGCAAATGTTCAATATACAGCATTTTTAGAAGAAGCTAAAAAAACGGGTAAAAAGGTTATTGCTAAAGTAAAACCTAAAGCTCCTGTTAAGAAAGAAGAACCTAAAAAGGAAACTGTGGGTGATGGTAAACCTAAAATGGGACAAACCGGAAGCTCGGGAACTATAGGCGATGGTAAACCTAAAATGGGACAAACCGGAGGATCTGGGAATACTATTGGTAGCGGAAAGCCGAAAATGGGTGGAGGAAATTAGTCAAGCTTTCTTATAAAATAAAAAGGGCTTCTCAACCGAGAAGCCCTTTTTATTTTAACTAGGGGTTAATTAAAGTTTTGTTCCTGTGAATGTGCAAGTGTTACTAGCAGCTCCTACAGTAGCTATTGTATAAGTAAAAGTAAGAGTGTTACCACTAATTGTACCTGTTCCTGATACTGTAACGTTAGTTGCAACGGTTTGAGATTCTACTGTGAAGCTTGAGCCGTCTACAGTAGCGGTTGCTGTATATGCTTGATTATATACGTTAGTAAAAACAATTTTCAACGCATCCGAAGAAGAACGTGTAATTGTTACCGTATAATTATCTGTGCCCACAGTACAGGTTTCAGGACCTTGAAACTGTCCGATAAATTTTGCTCTGATTTCAGTTTTGCAATCACTTCCTTCATACCCGGGGTCACATGTTTTAGTGCAAGATGTAATTGAAGAAACTGCTGCAAAGGCTGCTATAGCCAGAAATGATTTGAATACTCTTTTCATGTTGTTTAATTTTAGGTTTAGTAATTTTTTACAGGGCAAAACTATAAATTAATAAATAACCGTCAAGATTTAAGCGAAGATTTCGTAAAGATGCGTTGACTATTTATTTCACCCAAACGCCTGTGTATGAGGTAACAACTTCAGGTGAATCGGTAGTGTTTATCAGGTCGTAACTCCAATTAATAGTTTTGTTATCACTGCCTATTGTTCCTGCTCCTTGAATTTCGAGAGTCCTTAAAGATTCAGGTTTTTGTCTTCCGATAGTAATTGTGTTTCCACTGACAGTCGCTTTCACTGTACGGTTAAAAGTATCGGCACCGAACCTTCTCAATATCAATACATCAAGTATGCCGTTTCCTTTGCTAAGAGTATCGGTAAAAGTAATCCCTCCGGGATTATCAGTAGCATTCCATTCTCCTATAAACTTCTCACGTATCTCTACATCGCACCTTTTGCCTTCGTACCCCTCATCGCATAGCTTGTTACAGGATAATATTGTGCACAGTGATACAAAAGCAACCGGCAGCCATAAAGATTTAAAGAGATTCAGCATATATTACTTGTTTTATTAGCAAAACAAAACTATAAACTTTGAGGAATGTAGAATTACGATTTCCATCCTAAAGATGCCTTCCGTATTTTTCCGGAAGCCATTTTATTCGCCCCGAAGCCTTCCGCATTTTCCGGAAGGTATTTTATCTGTGCCGAAGTCTTCCGCATTTCTCCGGAAGCTATTTTATTCACCCCGAAGCCTTCCGCATTTTTCCGGAAGGTATTTTATTCACCCCGAAGCCTTCCGCATTTTTCCGGAAGGTATTTTATCCGTGCCGAAGCCTTCCGTATTTCTCCGGAAGCTATTTTATTCGTCCCGAAGCCTTCCGTATTTTTCCGGAAGCCATTTTATTCGCCCCGAAGGCTTCCACATTTTTCCGGAAACCGTTTTTATCAGTTCTTTAACAGTATAAAATGAATAAAAAGCTGTATTTAGAAAAGCCCCCAAATGCTCTTTGCATTTTCTACAAACAAATAGCCTAAATATTCAATTCTTTTTTACATTTATTTACATTTGCCTCTTTAATCCTGACACACAACTTCAGCTTATGGTTAAATTTTTTACCCGCTTCGGCATTATTCTAATATTTATTGCCGCTCTATCAGTCCAAAAAGCGAATGCCAGCCACATTACGGGCTCTGATATTTCTTACCGCTGCATTGGCGGAAATCAGTATGAGGTATCGGTAACCATTTACCGCGATTGCAGTGGTATTTCTGTATCCACATCTATCTTAGTAAATGTTGAATCCCCTTGTGGTACGCAGACAGTTACCTGCAACCAGGACCCTCTGCAATCAGGGCTTGAAGTATCTCAGTTGTGTCCTACTGCATTATCTACCTGCCAGGGAGGAAGCTATCAGGGTGTGGAAGTGTATACCTATACCGGGCTTGTAACTCTTCAGCCTAATTGCGGGCTATACACTTTCAGCTATGCAGAATGCTGCCGTAATACTTCTACTAATATCATTAACTCCACCGGAATAGGCTACTCGGTGGAAGCTACTTTAAACAGCGATATTGTTGCCTGTGAAAGTGCGCCTACATTTACTTCGCTCCCAGTGCCTTATTTCTGTGTTGGTCAACCGGTTAACTATTCTCACGGAGCTATAGATGTTGACGGAGATTCATTGGTATATCAGTTAGTTTATCCGTTAGATGATTTAGGAGCGCCTATTGCATTTAATGCCCCTTATACCGCTACAGACCCAATGACTACATCAACAGGTTTTGGCTTCGATACGCTTACAGGCCAAATGACTTTTACTCCTACACAGCAAGGTGTATATGTAGTAGATGTGTTTGTAAGCGAATACAGAAACGGGGTTTTGATAGGAACTACTATGCGCGATATTCAAATTGTAATTATCAATTGTTCCAATAATGCGCCCGCTATTAATAACTGTTTAAATTCTTCAAATGTTACGGGTGCTGTAGTAACCGATTGCAATTCGATAGGAGTTTGCCCCGGGCAGACCGTATCTTTTACCATCAGCGGATACGATGCAGATGGACAGGCAGTTGCAGTAAGTTCAAATATTGCAGCTTCTATTCCGGGGGCTACTTTAACCACAACTACTGTTGGCGGGCCTGATTCTGTTCAGGTAACTTTCAGTTGGACTCCATCGGGTATTGATACGGGCTTCAGATACTTTACCATTCAGTTTGAAGATAATGCCTGTCCGATTACCGGGTTGCAGTTGTTTACTTATGATATTACTGTGTTAGATGGAACCGATGCGGGACCCGACAGATTTTACTGCCCGGGTGGAGGGCCTGTTGCTGTGAGTGTCTTCGGAGGCAATCATTTTTCGTGGTCAACTACTGCGGGAATGGTAAGTGCAAATCCGGATAGTTCACTTGTTTATTTTGCTCCTGATACCAATACCACTTATTACATTCAAAGCGATTTAGCAGGAGGATGTAAAAACAGGGACACGGTTACGGTGTTTAACGTAACACCATTCAGCACAACTATTACTACACCTGACGATACTATTTGCTTGCATTCAAGCACTCCGCTTACAGTAACACCAACGCCTTCTAACCAAGGGCCTTTTACTTATTCATGGACTCCGGTGAATCAGGGAATCATTAGTCCTACATCACAAACAACAGATGTAAGGCCGAATACCACTACCATGTATCATGTTACTACGGTTTCGGCAGCAGGATGTACCATAAGAGATAGTTTCGAAGTAGTGATACAGGGTGTTGGGCCAAAAATTTCTGTGTATCCGTCAGCAGATTACGTATGTCCGGGAGAAGATGTAATGCTTAATGCAACAGTAAGCGCATTGGATTGCGGCCCTACGGCAGACCCATTGAATCCTTGCTTACCAAACAGCACATTTGCTTTAGGAGATTTAGGAACAGCTACTACAAATGCTTCTGCCAACTCTACACCGTACATAGGGTTTTGGATGGATGGAAGAGTTCAGTACTTATATACAGCCGGAGAACTGCAGGCACTTGGCTTAGCAGCAGGAACATTTACAGATATAGGTTTTAACGTATCCGCTAAAAACAGTACTCAGCCTTATAATGATTTCACTATTAAGATGGGTTGCACCTCGCTTAACTCATTGCCTACCAGTTTTGTAACAGCGGGTTTATCTACCGTATTAAATCCACAGCCATATCTATCTTCATTGGGATGGAATACCCATACGCTTGACATACCATACAACTGGGATGGGTTCTCAAACCTGATAATCGAAATTTGCTTCGATAACAGTGCCTATACTCAATACGATAACGTTTATTATACACCCACCACTTTTACAAATTCTGTACTTTGGGATAATGCAGATCTTGCTACTCAATCAGGTTGCACGGCATTAACTACACCTACTCAGGGACAAAACCGTCCGAACACAAGATTTATTATGTGTAAGGCTCCGTTGACCAATTACAGCTTTACATGGACCGGTTCTGATGGTACTGTACTTCAGGATACCTCAAATCCTACAGTTGCAGTTCACAGTGCTGTTACTTATAACGTAATTGTAGATGATGGAACTTGCCAGGGAGATACATCTATTGATTTGCATGTAGACACTGCTGTTCTTATTACAGCAGGGGCTGATACTATTATCTGTAATAGCGATACCGTTCAGTTAGATGCTTATCTGCTTCATCCTGCTGTTCCTTTCTGCATACCTACTTACGCACTTACTACTATTCCTTATAGAGCTATTATTCCTACAGGTGCAACCACTAACGGTCCTGTGGGCGATGATGTTGTAACCTCCGGAATAAATATGCCTTTCCCATTCAATTTCTTCTGCAGTGCGGTTAATAATTATTTCATTTCCACCAACGGATTTGTCGCATTTAATACAGCGCCCGGTAGTGGATGTTGTGCGGGGCAGTCGCTTCCTAACACAGCAACTCCAAACAATTTGGTTACAATGATTTGGGAAGATTTGAATACTAACTCCGGTGGTAGTATTGATTATTTTGTTTCCGGACTAGCGCCTAATAGGGTACTGGTAGTGCGTTGGAAAAATGTTGCTTATTATTCAGTAGGTGGTTCGGTAAATGGAGAAATTCATCTATACGAAACTACAAATGTTATAGAGATACATGCCAGTGCCGCAACAACCGCAGGGCAAACAAATACAATTGGTATCGAAGATGCTGCCGGTGCGGTAGGTTATTCTCCGCTTGGATACAACGCAGCCTCATTTACTATTGCTTCTCCTATAGCTTTCAGATTTACTCCTCAAACTGCGGGTAATTCTATGACCAGTGTTCAATGGACTCCTTCAGCCGGGCTTTCCAGCGATACAATATTAAATCCTCGTGCATTTCCTGATACTGCTACAACATATATAGTAGCTGCTACTTTCACGAACGGATGCACCAGTTACGATACCATTAAAGTAGGTATCGGAACTTTCCCGTATTCGGTGGCTGTAGCCCCTGATTCAATTTGCAGTGGCGATTCAGTGCAGCTTGTGTTTAGTGGAGATGGTGTTTCATACACATGGACTCCCGATTCATCGCTTTCTTCATCAACAGTTCAAAGTCCGTTTGCTTCTCCTAAAGTAACTACTACATATCATATTTCTGCTGCCGATTCTGTTGGTTGCAGGGTTAACGATGACCTTACCGTTAATGTTAGAACCCATGGGTTGATTACATTAGGAAATGACCAAACTATTTGTCCTTACGATTCAGTTATATTAACTCCTACAGGTTCTCCTTATGTTTCTTATGAATGGTCAACAGGAGATTCAACAGCTTCTATTTCAACATCGTCCCAAACAGCGACTTTACAGAATTATTTTGTGCGTGTAAATGATGGCAACTGCTTCTTTAATTCCGATACGGTCGCTATTTCCGAATTTGCTTTGAATCCGATTGTTGTTCAGCCTTCAGGTGATACTGCTGTTTGTTTAGGCGATTCAATTGTATTAACTGCCGATGGAGGCTTTATTACTTACCAATGGAGTAACGGTGCGCAAACACAAAGTATAACGGTGAGTGTTGCAGGAACTTATTCATACATTGCTATTGACAACAACGGATGTATTCTTAAATCGTTAGATACCGCTAATGTTATTTCTACACAGCATCCGGTTGCAGATATTATTGCGAGTGATGATACAATTTGTTTGGGCCAGACAAACGCAATACTCCATGTAAATACGGTTAACGGAATAGATTATACATGGAACCCCGGCCCTGTACCTGGCGATACGTTAGTGGTAACAACCGATGGAACCTATTATCTTACAGCAAGCGACAAAGGATGTAAGAGCTATGATTCAATATCTATTTACAGTACCATACCTCCTGTGGTTGATTTAGGTGCCGACCAAAACTTATGCGGCTGCGATACTCTTGTTCCTCTTACTTCAAATGTGGTGGGTAGTTATAATTGGTCAACATCTGATAGCACACAAACTATATCTGTATCACAAAGCGGAACTTATTCTTTAACTGTTACCGATTTCAATGAATGCACAACTACCGATGCTGCTACTATTGACATTCATTGCTTAACAGTTGATGCGGTAGTTGCTGACCCACCAACAGCTACTGTGTTTGTTGGACGCAACGCTGCGTTGGATGCGATAACAGGTTATACAAGCACTTTCATTTATTCGTGGTCTCCATCTATCTATTTAGATGATTCAACTGCACATCAGCCGAGGGTAACAGCTCCGCAAAATACTACGGTGTATTATGTGACTGTTGTTGACGAAGTAAATGGTTGCGTTGCTTCCGATTCAGTTCGCTTGGCTGTAATTCCTCCGGGCATACCGCCTATGCCTAATGCATTTACTCCTAACGGTGATGGAATAAACGATACATACGGTCCTGTAATTCCGGGTGCGTTACAAGGTGTTTATACCATTTCTCAAATGAGAATTTACAATCGTTGGGGACAAATGGTTTATAACGGAAACGGATATTGGGATGGAACTTTCCAGGGCACTATGCAGCCTGCCGAAACGTATGTGTATTATATTACTATCGAAGGTCCTGACCAAAATAATCCTAATGTGAATATCCCGTATAACTTGTTTGGCTCGTTTACACTTTTACATTAACCATTTGATAAAAATTATTTTCTTTGAACCCTAATAAACAAATCTATCGCATGAAAGTAAGATTCTACGCAATTTTGGCTTTACTGTTGGGAATTACTGTCACGAATGCACAAGACATTCACTTCTCACAATTCTATTCCTCTCCGCTTACGCTTAACCCCGCCCTTACCGGTAACTTTAACGGGTTCTACCGTATTTCGGGCATTTATCGTAATCAGTGGCCGGGATTAACTGCCAGCCGTCCTGCTTTCTCTACTCCCTCAGTTAGTCTCGATTTCGCTCTTCTCAGAGAGAAAATTAAAAAAGGCTCTTTGGGTGTGGGTGTGGTTTTCTTCAACGACCAGCAGAATGGCAAAACATTCAACCAAAATCAGATTCTTGCTTCTGTAGCTTACAACATGGGCTTTGGCTCAAAAGGCATATTCCAGTTAGGGCTTGGCTTCCAGGGAGGAATTGCAATGACCAAAATGGATTTCAGCAAGTTCGAATTTGGCGATAGCTACAATCCCGATCTTACTTATAACCCAAGTCTCAATCCCGAATCTTTCAACAGCGGCAATAAAATCAAAGGTGTTTTCAACGCTGGTATCTTCTTAAAGTCTGAGTTTCATAAGGGAATGCGCGTATATGCGGGCTATTCTTTCAACAATGCTACTAACTATAAGCAGGATTTCCTTGCTAACAGCAGCAAAGTATACCGTCTTCCTTTCCGCCATACAGTTCACGGTGGGTTTGAGTTCGATATCAAGGATAAGGCAGTTCTTATTCCTGGAGTATTGTTCCAGACACAGGCAAAAGCAAAGGAAACAAACTTCG
>JADMIO010634738.1_pt1 | contig 11334 bp, 10 predicted proteins | sample 8958161 | NCBI WGS metagenome assembly JADMIO01 (sample SAMN16585339, study PRJNA669376) | soil metagenome | isolation source: Crop rotation soil | place: USA: Cullars Rotation, Alabama | collected 2011 | reverse complement strand
CTTCTTCCAATCCTTCTGCATGAGTGACGCGAGCGCGCCATAAACGATCCCGATAATGGAGAGCAGTGATACGATCAGAATGACCTTGGGATTACGCGCGGCGTCAGGCAGCATCGGAATCGAGAAACGCAGGAAGCCGTAGGTCCCCATCTTGAGCAGAACGCTCGCCAGAATCACCGATCCCGCGGTGGGCGCCTCGGTATGCGCATCGGGCAGCCATGTGTGGAACGGAAACATCGGGACTTTCACCGCGAATCCCAGGAAAAACGCCCAGAAGACCCACCACTGGGCAGCCGTAGAAAGCTGCGTTTTCATCAGTTCGGCGATGTCGAAACTGGGTGTGCCAACCTGGCTAAGATGTTGAGAGTACAGGAATAGGATTCCGAGGAACATGAGCACGCTGCCGGCCAGCGTGTAAATCATGAATTTAATGGACGCATATCCGCGCCGCTGTCCGCCCCAGATCGCAATGATGAAGTACATGGGGACCAGCACGGATTCCCAAAAGACGAAGAACAGCAGGAAATCCATCGACATGAAGACGCCCAACATCCCCGTCTGGAGCACCAGGAAAAAGGCGTAATACTCTTTCAGGCGGTCCTGGATGGCGTTCCAACTCGAGAGCACGGCGATGAAGCCAATCAGCGTGGTGAGTATCACCAGCAGAAGACCGAACCCGTCGATACCAATGTGGTACGACGCGCCAAGCTGTGGAATCCAAGCGGCTTGCTCCACGAACTGGTAGTCTTTGCCGGGGTCGAACCGGAAGACCAGAGGCAGCGAGACCAAAAAGCCTAGCAACGAGACTATATTGGCCCAGAGTTTGACGGCGCGCGCATTCGACGAGGGAATGAACAGCAGCACTAAGAGCCCCGCCAACGGCGTCAGCAGGACAATCGAGAGAATATGGTCCATATACCTGCTCGGATCAAACCCTCATAGTATCACCTGTCGCGGAAAGCGTCAGCGGTGGAGGAAACTACTTCAGTTTCGCGACCTTTTTGCGGATTTCCGCCGCGTCCTTGGCATCCGGATCGATGGCTAAGTACTTGGTATACGCTTCTTTGGCTGCGGCGAAATCCTTGATTTTCTCTTCCGCCCTGCCCAGTTTCAGCCACGCTTCCCCATTGTTCTCGTTCCACAAAGTCGCGTCCTGATAACGATAGACCGCCTTAAGGTGTTTTCCCTGTTTGTAGTAAAAGTCGCCCACCTGCACGCTTTTTTCCGATTGAAGCGGGTTAAAAGTATGCTCCTCCTTGAGGAAGGACTTGTCTTCCTCCGGCGGAACCGCCTGCTTGCCTGACGTTTTGGGTGCGGTACGCGGTCCAAGTTCCGTCTGAGACGGCGTTTGAGGACTGGTTTGGGCCTGAATGGCGGCGGAGAGGCAGCCTAGAAACAGCAGCCCCGCAATCCGGCATGACATAATTAAAGTATAAGCCTCCCGCAATGGAACTCCGCGACAAGGTAGCGCAACTCCCCTTCTCGCCCGGAGTGTATCTGTACAAGGACGCCGGCGGCAAGGTGATCTACGTCGGCAAGGCCAAAAGCCTGCGGAATCGCGTACGCAGCTACTTCCTGGAAGACAAGCTGGCCGATGTCAAAACGGGCACCCTCATCTCAGAAGCTCGCGATGTGGACTATATCCTGGTCGACAACGAAAAAGAGGCGCTGGCGCTCGAGAACAATCTCATCAAGCAGTACAAGCCGCGCTTCAATATCCTGCTGCGCGACGACAAAACGTACCCGTACATCAAGATCACCAACGAAAAGCACCCGCGAGTATTCGTGACGCGCCGGCTGCGTAAGGACGGCGGCACCTACTACGGCCCGTACTTTCCGGCCAACCTGGCGCACCGCCTCGTGCACTTCATCCACCGGCATTTCATGGTGCCGTCCTGCAAGGTTGACCTCACGCGTTTCCACCCGAAGCCGTGCCTGCAGTATCACATCCACCGCTGCCTGGGGCCTTGCGTACAAGGGCTGACCACCGAAGAAGCCTACTCCGCCGCAGTGCGAAACGTACGTCTGTTTCTCGATGGGCGGCATTCCGACCTGGCTCGCGATCTGCGCATCCGTATGGAAGCCGCGTCCGAACTTATGCGCTTCGAGGAAGCGGCCAATCTGCGCGATTTGGTGACCACGGTGGAAGAAATCGAGCAGCGGCAGAAGATGGCGGCCGCCAAGGACGACGATATCGATATCTTCGGCGTCTACGCGGAGGCGCCCATGGTGGCGCTGAACTTGTTTCACCTGCGGCACGGCCAAATCGTAGACCGGCGCGATTTCTTCTGGGAAGACCAGGACGCCTTCCAGGAGCCCGAGTTCTTCTCTTCCGTACTCCTGCAGATCTACATGGAGCAGCAACTCATTCCCGGCGAGATCCACGTCCCGGTAGAATTCGAAGATCGCGACGTAATGGAAGAGCTGCTCTCCGAAAAGCGCGGCCGCAGAGTCGAAATCCGCACGCCGCAGCGTGGGCAGAAAAAGGCACTGATGGATCTGGTGCGGACGAATGCGAAGCACAGCTTCGACGCGCGTTTTCGCGTGCTGAAGCCATCGTCCAAGGCAATTCAGGAAGCGCTGCAGGATACCCTCAATCTGCCCGGTCCGCCAAACCGCATCGAGTGCTTCGACATCTCGCACATCCAGGGCACCGATAAGGTCGCCAGTATGGTGGTGTGGGAAGACGGCCGGATGAAGAAAAGCGATTACCGAAAGTTCATCATCAAGACCGTGATCGGCAATGACGACTTCGCAAGCATGCGGGAGGTGGTGACGCGGCGCTATTCGCGACTAAGAGAAGAAGGCTCGCCCATGCCCGGGCTCGTGCTCATCGACGGCGGGCTGGGGCAGTTGCACGCGGCCGCGGAGGCGCTGGAGGCGATCGGCATTTGCGATCAGCCAGTGGCCTCAATTGCCAAGCGCGAAGAAATCATTTACGTTTACGGGCAGGAAGACGAGCCTTACGCGCTCGACCGCTTCTCGCCAATACTGCACCTGATTCAATCCATCCGCGATGAGGCGCACCGGTTTGCGGTGACCTTCCATCGTTCCCGCAGAAACGCGCGGCAACTGACATCGGAGTTGGATACGATCGCCGGCGTCGGCGCGAGGACCGTGCAGAAGTTGCTCAAGGAATTCGGCAGTTCGCAACTGGTGCGCGCAGCCACCGAGGATCAACTGGCCATGGTCGTGGGCCGCGCCGCGGCGCGCAAAGTGCGGGCGCACTATGAGTCGATAGCCGAAGTGCCACAGGGGTAAACATTCAAACCCACTGCACTCCAGGGGTCAATAAAGGAGCGACGACGCCATCCGAAGGCGTTCCTGATTCGCCCATATTCATGCGACCTGCCCGGTACCAGGCGTCCAGCTTATGGTTTCGGGTGGCCCAATTATGTGAAAGGCGGCCACGGCTGTATTCCGGACGGCCCACCGTGACGGCATGCGAAAATATAGGCATGCGCAGTAAACTGCTGGCCTGTGTAGTCGCGATCGCTTCCGTCGCGATGGGTCAGAACTACAAAATGTCCGTGGAGAAGTTGATCGCCTTCGTCCAGTCTTCACAACGAATCATCACCGAAGAAAAGACGATGACCGATAAGCAACTGGCGGACTCGTTAAATAAAGTTGTCCTGACCGACAAGCTGGAACCTAGCGTCATCGAGAGTTTGCAAGGGCTGGGCATCGGCCCTCTCACCGCGAAAGCGCTGGAAAAGCTGCGCGTGGCATCGCAGAGTCTCACCTCAACGACCAAGATGGTGTTGCCGGACGATCCGATTCCGCCACCCAGTTCGCTGGAGCAAGGTGCGATTCTGGACGACGTTCGCAAATACGTCGAGAGCTACGATAAGTCCCTCCCGGATTTCATCTGCACGGAGGTCGAACACCGGCAGGTTGCTCCGCGGGCGGGCGGCAAGTATTCGCGATATGCGTCGAGCGGCGAACCGTCGTACCAGGAACAGGACATCGTGGTCAGCCGGCTGAGCTATTTTAATCAGAAGGAAGATAAAAAGGTGATGACGGTCAATAGCCGTCCCACCAATCTGGAGTACGGGCACATCGGCGGAAATCAATCGCGCGGCGATTTCGCCGAACGGTTGAAGATGGTGTTCGAGCGCAAATCGCAGGCGCACTTCGAATTCAATCGCTGGGCGACGCTGCGGGGAAGGCTGACGCTGGTTTTCGACTTGCGAGTGGCGCGAGATAATTCCGATTTCTCGGTAGGCATCGAAGACCTGGGTCTTTCCACGATCATGGGATATCACGGCGAACTCTTCGTCGACGCCGACACCCACCAGGTAACGCGCCTAAAACTCTTCGGAGAGATTCCGCCCGGTTTTCCGTTGACCCGCGTCCAGAGTCAGTTGGATTACGACTATACGGAGATCGGTCCCAGGATGTACCTGCTCCCTCTGTACGGAGAAGTGAATCTGGACGGGGCGGACGTTTATGGAAGGAACCTGCTGGAATTCCGCTTCTACCGCAAATACAGCGCAGAGTCGGAGATCAACTACGATATCCCCGCGAACATCGGCGCGCTGCCGGATTCGAAGCTGCAGGAAACCCCGGCAGTGAACTGCACCGATGCGAAGAACAAAGAGAACGCTGCTTGTAAGAAATAAGTGCAGAGGGGCCGTGCGCTATTGCGTGCGGCCCGCCGCCATCTTCTTTTCAAGCGCTTTCATCAGCCGGCTTTCCACATCGTGCGGGATCGGATAAGGATCCATCCCCCGATAGATCTGGATCGTCTTCTTTGTGGTGTCCGCGATAACCCAGCAGTTGGGGCACTCAGCGATATGCGCTTCCAGCTTGGAACGGATGTGTGCGTCAGCCGATTCGTCCAGGTAATCGCTCAATTCGTGCAGGAAATCTTTACATGTAAGCAAAGGCGTCGTCCCCCTTGCGTTTGAAATACCGGGTCAGCTTTTCGCGTAATTGCAAGCGGGCCCGCAGAAGCCGGCTCTTCACGGCCGGAATCGATAATCCCAGAGCATCAGCGGTTTCCTCGGTGGAAAGCTCGTCGATATCCCGCAGCACGAACACGGAGCGGTAGGGCGGCTCGAGGCTCTGCACCGCAGTGTCGAGAATGTCGCCCAGTTCGTCGCGGGAGAAACGCTGTTCCGGGTCTTCGTCCCAGGCGGCGATTTCGCGCACAACGGTATCTTCGCCGGTGTCGATCTGCTCGTCCAGGGAAACCGACTTATCGGTCTTGCGCCGCCGCAACTTCATCAGCGCCTGGTTCACCGCAATACGCACGATCCAGGTGTAGAACTTGGAATTGCCCTGGAATTGATCGAGGTGCTCGTAGGCCTTCATGAAGGTTTCCTGGAGCACATCCTCGGCGTCTTCGCGATTTTGGGTGACGTGCTGCGCAAGGCGGAAAATCTTGCCTTCATATCGCCGCACCAATTCTCCGAACGCGGCGGTGTCCCCTTCGCGCGCCTGGTTTACCAGCGCGGTTTCATCAACTCCGGCTTGGCTGGAGACAGTCATGGAACCTCTCCATCATAGCGCAGCAGGGCTGCACGTCCCGTTGTGTGGATCCTCACCGTTCCATGATCGCCGCCCGTTTGACAGCGGGCTCCAGAGCAGCACGCCGGCCGAGGATCGGGCGGAAGAGAGCCATCGCGATCAGTACCAATGCAAACGTGCAGACGATGGTGGCGCCAGTCGGCAGATCGATCTTCAGGGACAGATACACCCCCAATGCGGAGACCAGCGTACCCATGGTCCAACCGATCGCGAGGCGCCGGCCAATCTTGTCCGAGTACAACATCGCGCCCACGGAAGGCACGATCAGGTAACAAAAGACCAGCAGGACGCCGGCAATCGCCACCGAAGACGTCACGACAAAGCCGAACGAAGCATAGAACAGGAAATCCCATAAACGAGTATTCATGCCCCCCGCTTCGGCGGCTTCCGGATCGATCGAAATGGCCAGGAACTTGTGCCGGAAGATGTAGTGAAAGAGTCCGATGGCTCCGTAAAGGGCCGCCGTCTTCCCAACATCGTGCCACGACACCGTGAGGATGTTGCCTACCAGCATTTCCTTCAGGTGCTCAGTCTGTTCCGCCGATTTGCTCATCGCCAGAATCGCGGCGGCGGAGGCCACGGCGTAGCAGATGCCAATGATCGCCTCCTGCGGAATGCGCGCATGGCGGCCGCGGATGGTGGAAAAAACTCCGGCTCCGATGAAAGTGAACAGCAGGCTTACCCAATACGCCATGCTGCTGTGGGGTTCGATGCCGTTCAGCACCGCGATGGTAGTGCCGAGCGCGGCAATCTGAGCCAGCGAGAGATCGACGAAAATGACGCCGCGCTCCACCACGTGCACTCCCAGGTAGGCGTGGATGCCGGTGAGGATCAGGCTGGCGATGAACGGCGCGAGCAGAAATTCAAAGGTGCCCATGGGTCTCCTATTTCACCTTCTGAAAAAGATTGACCAGCAGGTTGATGTCGTAATCGAAGAGCTGGAAATATGTGGTGATCTCTTTTGTGCCGCCCACCGAGGGCATCATCTGCGCGACTTGGCCCCCGGTCTGCGCCGCGATGGAATTGGGCGTTTTGAGATCGAAATACGGCTCTACCAGGATGAGCTTAATGCCCTCGCGCTTCATCGTATTGATGAGATCCAGCGTGTGAGCCGGGGTGGGATTGATGCCTGGCCGCGGCTCCACGTAATCGACCACCTGCAGCCCGAAACGCGAGCAGAAATTCGGCCAGGACCGGTGGTAAGTGATCACCTTCCGCCCCTTATACGGCGCCATTTTGGCATCCCAGCCTTTTTCGGCGGCAGCCAGCCGGGTATCGAAGTCGGCATATTTCTGGGCGTAGAACGCTGCATTGGCGGCATCCAATTGGCTGAATTTATCGGCGAAAGCTTTGGCAATGCGGCGTCCATTCGCCGGGTCCAGCCAGTAATGCGGATTGCCGAGCGGGTGGACGTCGCCATCGGCGCGGGTGACCTGACCCGAGGGCTTCTCGAGAATCTGGCAAAACTGCGACATATCGAGGTAGCCGGGTGCGCCTTTCTGAATTTTCCCGTTGCGGCTCTGTTGCTGGAGGCGCGGCAGCCATCCGATTTCGAGGTCGAGTCCCACCACCGCCAGGATGTCGGCCTTTTGCAACTTGATCAGGTAGCTAGGCTTGGCCTCCACGAAGTGCGGGTCCTGATACCCCATCGCGATGGAATCGACATCGGCTTTGTCGCCGGCAACTTCGCGAGCAATCGCGGCAAGGTCCTGGGTAGTAGTTACCAGGCTGACTTTCGCGTGCGCGCAGACGGCGGACAGAAGCATGGCGGAAACAGTTTGAAGCTGAAGAAATCTTTTCACGTGAAATCCTTTCGTTCGTTCCTAGAACGGGTGCGCTCCGTGAGCGCCAATCACAAACATGAATTGGAATAGCAGTTCGTTGGCAGTCAGTCCTTCGCCGTAGCGATTGCGCCGGAGTTGACCGCGGATCTGGCTGAATTCGCTGGGCCGATAGCTGAGGACCAGCGAGCCGCCGGTGTCCTGCAATAGCGCGGGGGAGGCCGTTAATCCTGATGAAGGGGCGAAATCGCATTGAAACGACGTTTCCGGGCTGGTCGGCAGACAGTTTCCGCGCTGTGAGCGATCGAAGCGGCCGCCGATGAACCAGCGGCGGGCGAGTTGATAATCGGCGGAAACATAGAAACCGAAAGGACGAACCTGTTGGTCCTCCGATCCCACGCTGGTATGCGCCCAAGTGAACTCGCTCCGGGCAAGGAAAGATTGGTAGATAGCGCGGCGCAAAGGCTTCCACCGGACCGTCACGTCAGCGCCCACCAACTGGTTGGTTCCCGTGCCGAACGGGCTGTGGCCGCGCGCATAAGAACCGCCAATATCGATATTGGTAGACTCGCTGAAATCGTGGTAGGCGTGCAGGTGATTTACTGTGGCGACGTCGTTGCGGCGGTTGGCCTGGAATGTGTTCTCGCTATCGCCGCGGAATATCTGAGTGACGCCTTCGAGGAAGATGCCCTTGGGGGCGGGCAGACTGCGGCTGAGGGAAAGGCCCGCATCGCTGATGCCCTCTTCGCCGCCCACCAGATCCTGCGTCATTAACGGCCGGTCGATCCACGGAAGCACGTGGCTGTGCTGGGTGTTCACACGACCGAATGCGGCGCGCATCTTCCCTACCTGCAACTGCAGGTGAGCAGGCAGCGCCGTGAAGGTCATGTAGGCTTCTTCCACGTCCACGCCCTTTTCTCCGAAACTAAGGAACACATCGGCGCGTGCAAAAGGATCGATAATCTCCTGCAGACCGACCTCGACCTCACGCATTTCAAGCGATGGAGTCGGGCGGTTCGCGCTATATCCCGCCGCGCCGGTGAAGTTGCCGATCACGCTGATATCGGGGTTCAGGGCCTTGGATGCCGCTCCGCCCGCACCGCCCAAGGTTACGGGCTGCGCCTCCGAAACCACTGGCTCGGGCGCCGGCTGCGGTGGAGGAGGCGACGGAATCGCAGCCGGTGGAGCGGTGGGCGCTCCCTTCAGGCTTTGTACCTCGGCTTCGAGGGCCTTGATGCGGTCCTCCATAGCCTTCATTCGGTTCAGTAGTTCGGTGTTGTCCTGCGCCGGCAACTGGCCTGCGAACAGGCCCAGACAAACCGGCAGCGCCCAAAAGACGAGTGGTATGGTTCGTTTGCTCAAGGTCCTCTCCTGATGAAATAGAATCGACCGCCGCGGGCAAATGCCGATGCAGCGGTTTGCGACCTGATGGGAGGGGATTAGGCGGGAGGCGCTCGGGAAGGATCGGCGATTGGCCGGATTTGTCCCGCCATGTCCGCGACCGCACGCGGCTCTACCCAGGCAGAGGCACAGTCGGGGAGTATTCCGGCGATGGGAGCCGGGGGAACAATCGCTAGCGGACCTACATGGCACAAGCCGCAGCAGTGATCGGAGATGCTTTTGTGCTCGTCAACACCGCAGGTATTGGTCTGAACCAGGAAGAAGGCGCACAACAAGAGGCAAATGGCGAGAACACGTACCGTTTGTCTATCGCGTACCACTTGGCTTCATTATAGCGACAAAACGAAAGAGGACCCCGCGAGGCGAGATCCTCTGTGGATGTTCCAGTTCTGTTTCGTAAGATTGCTTAAACCGGAGCTACGTTCTCGGCTTGCAGCCCCTTGGGCCCCTGCTTCACCTCGAACTCTACCTGCGAACCCTCCTCCAGCGAGCGGTAGCCGCTGGCTTGAATCGCCGAAAAATGCACGAACACGTCGTCGCCGCTCGAACGCTGGATGAAGCCATAGCCTTTCGCGGCATTAAACCATTTCACAGTTCCTTTTTCCTTCACTTCCCAATTCTCCTGATTATTGTTCGACGGGCTTGGATGTATCCCACACAAGAGGCATTAACTGTCGGGGCTTGTTCAGGACTTCCGGAAGGCGCGTGCAAACAACCATTTCAATTCGTACGGTATTCTCTCAGATGACGATTCTATGGTCAAGCGGAAGGGACCGGAAATTACGGAAGTGGAGCTGGTACGGCGAATCGGCCGCTGGGCAGGCGTTTCCAACTCTTCGGAACTCGTCCTGGGTATTGGAGACGACTGCGCGATTTACCGGCCGCGGAGGGGCGGAGACGACCTGCTTTTCACTACCGACCTGATGATCGAAGACATTCACTTCCGGCAGTCGACGCACCGGCCGGAGGACGTCGGATGGAAGTGTCTGGCGCGCGGTTTGAGCGATATCGCATCCATGGGTGGCGAGCCGCGTTTTTGCCTGCTCTCATTAGCGATAGCATCGTGGGCGGACGGCGACTGGGTCCGGCGCTTTTATCGGGGCTTCCTGCGATTGGCGAGGCGCGAGGGTTGTGCGCTGGCTGGCGGCGATCTGGCGCGAAGTGGGAAGCTCTCGTGCGACATCGTAGTGTGTGGCGCGGTGCCGCGGGGGCGCGCTTTGCGCCGCGACGGAGCGCGGCGGGGCGATGCCATTTATGTCTCGGGCAGACTGGGTGGCTCGGCATTGGGATTGGAAACACACAGTGGAAGAGCCTGGGCGCGGCATGCACGACCCGAGCCTCGCCTGGCCCTGGGCCGCTTCGTCCGCGAGCAACTCGGCGCAACGGCGGCAATGGATTTAAGCGACGGACTGTCGATCGACTTGCGGCGGCTGTGTGAGGCCTCGAACCTCAAGGCGGAGATCGGGGCACCCCCAGTGTTCGCGGGAGCCACTCTGGAGCAGGCGCTGCACGGTGGCGAAGACTACGAGTTGCTGTTTACAGTGCCTGCCAGAAGGCCGGTTCCGGCACTGTTTGACAAGATACCGCTTACGCGAATTGGCAATATGCGCAAAGGCAGTGGAGTGGAGATGAATGGAGCCGCGCTGAAAACCCTCGGGTGGGATCATTTTGCCGGATCGCGGAAGAAGCTGAGGCAGGTCCGACCTGTAAAATGAGAGTTTGATCGTCACACTCACCATCAACCCGGCCATCGACCGGATCTTCAGCGTAGATCGTTTGGCCTTTGAAGATCGCTCTTACGTGAACTCCATTCGGGAATCGGCGGGCGGACGCGGCATCAACGCCTCACGGGTGATCCATGCGTTTGGCGGAGAGACGCATGCCGTGTTGATTTCCGGCGGCGATTCCGGCAAGCGGCTCGAAGAGCACCTCGCCGGCTGCGGATATACGACAACGCTGGTGCCGATCCAGAATGCGATTCGGACGAATCTCACCATCACGGACAAGCACGGGCTCACCGTCAACTTGAACGAGGCCGGACCGACGCTCGCCAAAAGTGAGGTAACTCGCGTGGAAAAGACGATCCGGGACGTGCTGAATAAAGCCGAGTGGCTGCTGATGTGCGGCAGTCTCCCCCCGGGTGTTCCGAGTTCCTTCTATGGCAAGCTCATCGCCATGGCTCGCAAGAAAAGTGTGAAGACGCTGCTGCATGCCGATGGCGACGCACTGCTGCAGGGCATCGAGCAAAAGCCGACCATCGTCACACCGAATCAGAAGGAAGCCGAGCGATTGCTGGGGCGGACCCTGTTGACGCGCGGCCACTACATCGACGCGGCTAGCCAGATTCGGTCCATGGGCCCCGAAAGCGTGGTGCTGTCGCTGGGCAGTCGCGGGGCGGTGGGGGCGTACGCCGAGGGATTGCTCGAGGCAGTACCGCCGCGGGTGGAGGCCGTCTGCCCGATCGGCGCGGGCGACGCATTGACGGCCGCCTACACGTGGGCGTGCACACGAAAGGTGAATCATGCTCACGCGCTGCGGTGGGGGGTTGCGGCGGGCACCGCGTCTGCGCTTCTTCCGGGAATGAACTTCGCCACGCTTCTGCAGGCCGAAGAAGTTTTCC
>JADMIO010970625.1_pt1 | contig 11335 bp, 12 predicted proteins | sample 8958161 | NCBI WGS metagenome assembly JADMIO01 (sample SAMN16585339, study PRJNA669376) | soil metagenome | isolation source: Crop rotation soil | place: USA: Cullars Rotation, Alabama | collected 2011 | reverse complement strand
GAGGCCGAATTGCGATGGCTCTTGACCATCACGGCCCGTCGCTCGATCTCCGCGCTCGCCGCGGCCACCAGCGGTGAGTCCTCCTCCAAGGCGCGCACGTCCGCGACGGTAAGGAAGATCTGGCGGCCGGCGCGCTCGCCACCGGCCTGGGTCGACGTGCGGCCACCCCACACGATGCCGACGTTCCTTCCCAATTCCTCGAGGACATGCTGATTCCCGCGCTGGAACCCTTCTCCGGTCGCCTGGAGCACGACCACGGAGATCACGCCCCACGCGATGCCGAACATCGTCAGGAAGCTGCGCAGCTTGTTCGCTTTGAGGTTCCCGTAGATCTGCGCCAGCAGTTCCGTCATCGCGGTGTTCCGTGCCAAGCTAGCCCGGCAGTATGAGGCGATCGCCGGCCTTCAGGCCCTGCAGCACCTGGATGCGCGTGCCGTTGCCGACGCCCACCTTCACGTCCACCTTGCGGCGGCCGCTGGGTGCGGCCACGTCGACGAGGCTGACCGACGCGTTTCGCTTCTGATCGAAGGTCACCGCCGCTTCGGGCACCAGCAGCGAATCGGGGAACTGCTCCAGCACGATCTCCGCGTTGGCCGTCATGTTGGCTTTCAGGTCCTTCGCGGCGTTGTCGATCGAGACCTCGACGGCAAACGTGGTCACGTTGTCCTTCTCGACACCGATCGGCGAGATCTGGGTGACGCGCCCCTCGAACACGCGGTCCGGGAACGACTCGGTGGTGATCCTCGCGGTCTGCCCGAGACGCACCCGGCCGATGTCGGCTTCGTCCACCTTGCCGCGCACGAACACGCGCTCGATGTCGCCCAGCGTCATCACCAGCGTGGCATTGGCGCCGAGGTTCAGGATCGACGACACGGGGCTGCCGAGCTCGACGTCACGCGTCAGCACCGTCGCGCGAATCGGGGCCTTGATCGTGGCGTTGGCCAGCTCTTCCTCGGCGCGTTCGACGGCCGCTTTGGCCTGCCCGACGTTGGCGCGGGCTTCCGCGATCCGCGCGCGGGCCACCACCAGCTGACCGGACGCGGCGCGCTGCCGGTTCTCGGCCTGTTCCACGGCGCTGCGGGACTCGTCCAGCGCGGACTGCGACAGCAGCTTCTGGCCGAACAGCTGTTCGGCACGCGCCAGGTTGCGCTTCGTGAACGGTACGTCCGGCGCCTCCGCTTCGACCTCGTTCTTCTTCAACTGAGCGGCCGCCGCTTCGTGCGCCGCCTCGGCGGCCTGCAGGTTGGCGCGCGCTTCGCGCAGGCGCGCCGTCAGGTTCTCCTTGTCGATCTCGGCCAGCACCTGGCCGGGCCGCACGACCTGATCGACCTCGACGAACAGCTGTTCGATGATGCCGTTCGCCTTCGACTTGATCTCGACCTTCGTGATGGGTTCGACCTTGCCCGTCGCCACCACCGACCGGGTCATGGTGCCCATCTCCGCCGTGGCCAGCTTCGACGGATCCAACGCGGGTGCCGCGCCCAGTCGGGCCGATACGCTCCACGCCCCCGCCACGAGGACGACCCCGCCGATGCCAGCGAACAGCGCGATCTTCCGGGACTTGGTCATACGGTTCTCATGGACGAAGGTGGATTCGCAAATGTTGCAAGCTATGGGCTATGGGCAACCCATGGCCCATCGCCTGCTAAGATCATTCGGCTCATGTGGTTGCTGAAAACGGTCACGGAAGGGTTTCCCGAGAAGACGTTCCGCATTCTTCCAGGGGGGATGAGGACGATCGGCCGGTCGACAGGGGCCGATTTCATCCTGGACGCGGCACTGGTCTCACGCGTGCATTGCCGGCTCACGGTACTGAATACCGGCGAACTGGAGATTCGTGACCTGAAAAGTACGAACGGCACCTACGTGAACGGCGCGCAGGTGGCGGCGACGCGCCTCGAACCTGGCGACCGCGTCCAGGTGGGCCGCGTCGAACTGATCGCGGAGCGCGAAGGTTAGCCCGGCCGGTACGCCAGCAGGAACGGGTTCGTGGTTCGCTCCCGGGCAATGGTCGTGTCCGGGCCATGGCCGGGGTGGACGATGCAGTCGTCCCCCAACGGCAGCAGCACCTGCGTGATGGCCTTCATCAGCACGTCGTAATCCCCGCCAGGCAGATCGGTGCGGCCGATGGAGCCGGCAAAGAGCGTGTCGCCGACGAACAGATGCGAACCCGGCTGCCCGGCCGGCCCGATCTGCAGGCACACGCCGCCGGGGCAGTGCCCCGGCGTGTGGAGCACGCGTACCTCGAAGTCTCCGAAGGTGATGATCGAGCCGTCGTAGAACACGTCGGGTGTGGGCTGCGGCGACACGCGCATCCCGAACATCGCGCCCTGGCTGGCGACGGTCTCGTAGAGGAACAGGTCGTCGCGGTGCAGGTAGACGGGCACGTTCCAGGCGTCCTTGGCCGCCGCCACGCCGCTGATGTGGTCGATGTGCGCGTGGGTCAGCAGGATGTGGCGCACGTCGACGTCCAGCTCGTGGACGGTGCCCAGCAACTGGTCCACCTCGTCGCCAGGGTCGATGACCACGGCCTGGCGCGTGCGCGGGCAGCCCACCACGAAGCCGTTCTTGTAGAAGGGCGCGACGGCGCGCACGTCCAGAATCATGTAGTCTCCCAGTGATGGCAGGCGACGGGCCACGGACCACGGGCGTGATCGTGCTCGTGGTCGACGATCTCTTCTTCTCGATCAAAATCAAGACGGCTGCCCAACATCTGGGCGCCGAGGTCTTCTTCGAGCGCACCGGCACGCACACGCTCGACACGATCAAGGACAAGAAGCCACGTCTCGTGGTCTTCGACCTGGATGCCGCGAAGCTGCGCCCGATCGAGACCGTGGCCGCGATGAAGAACGACCCTGAGCTGCGGGCCCTCCCGACGCTCGGCTTCGTGTCGCACGTGCACGCCGACATCATCGCGGCCGCGCGTGCCGCGGGCATCGACCAGGTGCTGGCGCGATCGGCCTTCGCCGACCGGCTCGGCGCGATTCTCGTCGATGCGCCAGGCTGAGCGCCGGCGCCTCACGGGGCGCTGGCGGAGCGCCAGATCCACAACGCCACCGCCACGAGCACGACGCCCGCCATCGCGACGATGAGGCCTGTGCGCGACCGTGATCGTTCGATGCCGGTCTCGACCTCGTCGCTGGCGCCGCCCCGCGCGTCCATGCCCGCGACGAGCGCGCGCAGTTCGCCCGCCAGAATGGCCATCCCCTGCGGGCGGCTGTCCGGATTGGGCGCCACGGCCCGCAACGTCAACTGGTCCAGCTCCGGGGGCACGTGCGGATTCGAGGCGCTCGGCCCCGCCGAGCCTTTCGGGTTGGGCGTGCGCCCGGTCAGCATCTCGTAGAGGATCGCGCCGACCGAGTAGACGTCCGAGCGATCGTCGGGCTCCTTGCCGGCCATCTCTTCCGGCGAGCTGTAGTCGTGCAGGCCGCCGTCGCCGGAAAACCCCCCGTGTGCGGCCAGCTCGAATGCCGGCACCTTGGCGTGGCCGCGCGCCGTCATCGACACGGAATCGGCGCTCAAGCCGCCGTGCACGAAGCCCAGGCCGTGCGCGGCGGCAATCGCGTCGGCGATCTGGATCGTGGTCTCGATGGCGCGCCGCAGGTTGATGGAACGATCGAAGATCTCGCGCCGCAGCGCCTGTCCCTGCAAGTACTCGAAGACCAGGAAGATGCGGCCGTGGTGTTCGCCCACGTCGAACAGCGTGATGACGTTGGGGTGCGACAGCGCCGTCATCTCCCGCGCCCGCGTCATCAACGCGGTCCGCGCCGCGGCGTCGGAGGCGAAATCCGCGGGGAGGAGACGGACGGCGACCGTGCGACCGAGCCTCGTGTCGCGGGCCCGGTATAAATCGCCGGGGCCCGATGGCTCCAGCTGTTCCAACAGGTTGTAGTGCGCCACCACGCCGATGGGCCCTGGCACCGCAATGGTCATCGGTTGTCGAGCTCGATCACCGACTGCAACAGCTCTTTCGCATCGCCGATCTGTTCCACGACGAAGGCGATGTCGAGCGTGGGCCGGCCCGGTATCCTGGCGCTCTGGCAGTAGACGCCGTGCTGCCCTACCATGGCGAGCGCGTCGGTCAACAGATCGAGCGCCACGGCCAGGCGCCCGCGCGCCTGTCCCATCATCGTTTCGTGCAGCTCGAGCTGCGCGTGATGTTTGACGAGGACGCCTTTGTCTTCGGCCACGCTATCCCTTCCGCGGAGGCTGCGACGGGCGTATCTCGACGCGGCTCGGCAGGCTTCTGCCCGGGAACGCCAGCAGGTCGCTGACGACCTGGGCCACGTCGTCGGGCTGCAGCGCCCAGCCGGCCTTGTCGCGCGCGCCGCCGCCGAACGCAGTGTTCACCGATCCCGGCGCCACGGCCGCGACGCGGATGCCGTCGTGCCGCACTTCCTGCATGAACGCCTCCGTGAAGGCGTTCACCGCGGCCTTGGTGGCGCAGTACGCCGCACCGTTGGCGAAGGGATTGCTGGCCGACAGGCTGCTGATGTTGATCACCCATCCGCCGTTGCGCGCGCGCAGGTGCGGCACCGCGGCGCGACAGCAGTGGAAGACGCCGCTGATGTTGGTGTCGAACATCAGGCGCCACTCGTCGGGGGCAAGCTCCGCGACGGGCTTGAAAATGGCGAGCCCGGCGTTGTTCACCAGGATGTCCATGCCGCCATAGGTGGACGCCACCTGCGAGAAGGCGGATTCCACCTGTGCCGCGTCGCGCACGTCGGCGACGAGCGGCAGCACGCGCGCGGCGCTCTCGCGGGCCAGCGTCTCGGCGGCCATCTGCAGGCCGGCCTGCTGCGTGCCGGTGATCGCAACCGCCGCGCCCTCACGCGCCAGCCGCTGCGCCACGGCCAGGCCGATGCCCCGCGATCCGCCGGTCACGACGGCCACCTTCCCGGCGAGTGTTGGCATCGGTTCATTACAATACTTCACCGACACGGATGAGCACGGTCGCCATTCTCGGAGCAGGACCCCTGGGGGGCGCCGTTGCACACGCAATTGCGGAACGCGGCTTCGCCTCGCGTGTGCAGATCATCGATCCCACCGGACAGATCGCCGCGGGCAAAGCGCTCGACATCCAGCAGGCGGGCGCCATCACGGGCACCGCGACGCACGTGCAGGGCACGACCGACACGGATCGCGCGATCGGCTGCGATGTCTGTGTCGTCGCGGATCACGGGAGCGCCGCCGGAGAGTGGCAACACGAAAGTGTGGAAACCGTGGCGCGCCTCGCGCGGAGTCTCGGCTCCGCGCCGCTGGTCTTCGCGGGTGCCGCGCAGGACGCGCTGATGCGCGCGCTCGCCTTCGAAAGCGGTGTCGCAGCCAGCCGGATCGTCGGCTCGGCCTCCGAGGCGCTGGCTGCGGCGATTCGCGCCGTGGTCGCGATGGAGCTGGGGTGTTCGGCGACGGAAGTCAGCCTCAGCGTGCTGGGCCGGCCGCCCGCAGGCGTCGTCGTGCCGTGGGTCGAAGCATCGATTGGCGGCTACGGCCTCGAGAAAGTGATGAGCCAGGCGCAGCTGGCGCGCGTCGAAGCGCGGGTGCCCCGGTTGTGGCCGCCTGGCGCCTACACCCTGGGCCTGGCCGCGGCCGACGTGGTGGGCGCAATGCTGCGCTCGTCGCGCCGGCCGCGTTCGGTGTTGAGCGTGCTCGATGGCGAGTTCGGCGCGCGGCAGCGGGTGGGCGCCGTTCCGACGTTTCTGGGGCCCTCGGGTATCGTGCGCACAAAAGTGCCCACGCTCAACACGCGCGAGCGCGTGCAGGTCGAGACGGCACTGGGAATCTGACGGGCGTCGGGCCTCCTTGGGCTACGATCCCGACATGCGCGCCTGGTGGCTGGCCGGCACCGTCCTGGCGGCTACGACCCTGGTCGTGGCCGCGGCCGACGAGCCAGCCATCTCCCCCGAGAACCTGCGCACGCACCTCCGCTACCTGGCCTCGGACGAGATGAGGGGACGCGCCAATGGCTCTCCGGAGCTGGAGCGGGCCGCCACCTACATCGCCGAACAGTTCAAGCAGGCGGGTCTGCAGCCCGGCGGCGCGGACGGCTGGTTTCAGCCGTTCCAGCTGGTCGCCGGCCTGACGGTCGGTCAGGGCAACCAGCTTTCGATCTCCGCCGGCGGCACGACGGCGCTCTTCAGCCTCGGGACCAGCTACTACCCGATGTCCACCAGCGGCGAGGGCATTCGTCGCCTCGACGGACTGGAGTTGATCTTCGCCGGCTACGGCATCGCCGCACCCGACCGCCGCTACAACGATTACGACGGCATCGACGTCACCGGCAAGGCCGTGCTGATCTTCAGCCACGAGCCGCAGGAGCAGGACCCCAACAGCCGCCTGAACGGCGCGCGACCGATTCCGGAGACCTCGCTCCACGCCAAGGCCGCCGCCGCGCGGGATCGTGGCGCCACGCTGCTGGTCGTGGTCGGCGACCCGACGCACGTCGCGGACCAGGCCGACTACGGTCTCTTCACACTGGATCCGGACGCGGAGGACGAGCAGATCCCGGTGCTGCGCGTGCGGCGAAAGGAGGCCCAGCCGATCATCGACAAGTTCGGCCTCGACGCGCGCGCGCGGCAAATCAGCGAGGACCTGGTGCCGCGATCGGGACCACTGACCGGCGCCCGCGCCACCTACGTCGAGGCGATCGAGAAGAACCGGCGCACCGTGCGCAACGTCGTCGGCGTCCTGACCGGCAGCGACGAGGCGCGGCGCGGAGAAGCGATCGTCATCGGCGCGCACTACGATCACGTCGGCCTGGGCGGACACCTGTCGATGACGCCCAACAAGGTGGGCCAGATCCACAACGGTGCCGACGACAACGCCTCGGGCACGTCCGCCATCATCGAGATGGCGCGGGTTGCCGCCGCCACGCGGCAGCGCTTCCCGCGATCGCTGGTCTTCGTGGCGTTCGCGGGCGAAGAGCGGGGACTGCTGGGCTCGGCCCACTATGCGACCAATCCGGCGCTGCCCATCGCGAACACCATCGCCATGCTGAATCTCGACATGGTCGGGCGCGCCAAAGGCCAGGTGGACGTGAGCGGCATCGACGCCGCTCCGTCGCTCGAGAACGACCTCCGCGACGCGTCACGTCATGTGGCCGGTCTCGACATCAAGCGCGAGGGCCCCGGCGAGGGCCGCAGCGACGACTCGTCCTTCCTCGACAAGCACGTTCCCGCCATCAACTTCTTCACGGGGTTCCATTCCGACTACCACCGCCCCTCGGATGACTGGGAACTGGTGGACCTGCCCGGCACCTCCAAGGTGGCCACGCTCGCGCTCGAACTGGCGGCCCGGCTGGCCGAGCGCTCGGCGCGCCCAGAGTTCGTGTCCCACTGATGGGCCTTGCGGCCGTCCTGCTCGTCGTGACGCTCATCGGCGTCAACGCGGTCTACGTCGCCGCGGAGTTCGCGGCCGTCGGTGTGCGCCGCAGCCGCCTGCGCCAGCTGGCGGACGAAGGCAACATCCTGGCGCGATGGCTCCTGCCCTACGTGGACAATCCGACCGCGCTCGACCGCTACATCTCCGCCTGTCAGATCGGCATCACGTTGTCGAGCCTGGTGCTGGGCGCGTATGCGCAGGCGACGTTCGCGGTGTGGCTGACCCCGGTGATGGCCGCGTGGGGGCTCGACGACGTGGCCGCGCGCTCGGCGGCCACCGCCATCGTGCTGGTGCTGCTCACCGCCTCGCAGGTGCTGCTGGCCGAGTTCATCCCCAAGTCGCTGGCGCTCCAGCACCCCACGCCGGCGGCGCTCTACACGTTCGCGCCGATGCTGGCCTCGCTGTGGATCTACCGGCCGTTCATCGCGTGGTTGAACGGCAGCGGCATGTTCCTGCTGCGGCTGATCGGCGCGCCGGTGCAGTCGCACCGGCACATCCACTCGCCCGACGAACTGGAGCTGCTCATCGCGGAGAGCCGTGACGGGGGGCTGCTGGAGCCCGACGAGCACGAACGCCTGCGGCGCGCCCTTCGCCTGAACCTGCGGCAGGCCAAGCAGCTGATGGTGCCCCGGAAGCGGATCTCGGCCCTCGACATCGACACCCCGATGCACCAGGTGATCGCCACGGTGGCGTCGAGTCCCTATTCCCGCCTGCCGGTCTACCGCGAGTCGCTCGACAACGTGGTCGGCCTGCTTCACACCAAGGACCTCGTGCGCTGGGTGGTGAGCGGCAACCAGCAGGCCAGCCTGATGGATCTGGTGCGTCCGATATCGAGCGTGCACGAGAGCGTGACCGCCGATAAGGTGCTGCGGCACTATCGCGAGCGGCGGGCGCACCAGGCTCTCGTCGTCGACGAATTCGGCGGCACGTCCGGCGTCATCACGCTCGAAGACGTGTTGTCCGAGCTCGTGGGCGAGGTGGGCGACGAGTTCAAGGCCGGCGGATACGTGGTCGAACCGCTGCCGGATGGGCGGATCCGGCTTTCCGGTGCGATGGCCGTGCACGATGCGGCCGCGACGCTCGAGACGTCGTGGGACACGGACGCCACCACCGTCGGCGGCCTGGTGACGGCGGCGCTCGGCGACCTGCCGGAGCCGGGCGACGAGGCCACGATCGGCCATTATCAGTTCCAGGTCGAACGCGTCGTCGACCGCGTCATCGAATCGGTGCTGGCGCTGCGCCGCGAGGAAGAAGAGGCCAACGCGTGAGCGCCGCGCTCGTGCCACTCGCCGTCATCGGCCTGCTGCTCCTGGCCAATGCCATCTTCGTGGCCGCCGAGTTCGCGATCGTCGGGGCATCGCGGGCCCAGATCGAACTCGACGCCGCCGAGGGCAGCCGACTGGCGCAACGCGTGGCCGCCATCCTTCACTCGCCGCGGCACCTCGACCGGTTCATCGCCACCACGCAGATCGGCATCTCGGCGGCCAGCCTGGGCCTGGGCATGTACGGAGAAAACGTACTGGCCGGCTGGCTCGAGCCGTTCCTGCTGCCGTTCGAGAGCTACCGCTGGTTCGCGGCGCACACCGTGGCCACGGTCGTGGCGCTGGCCGTACTCACCTATTTCCACATCGTGCTCGGCGAGGTGGTGCCCAAGGCGGTGGCGCTGCAGTCGGCGCCGCGCACGGCGATGTACGTGACCCCGCTCGTCACCACGCTGCAGGTGGCCGTGCTGCCGCTGGCCACGGCGCTCAGCACCGCGGGGAACGCCCTGCTCTCGCTGATTGGCGTCAAGCGCCAGCGCAACACCGGCGAACGCTATCACACGTCCGAGGAGCTGCAGCTCATCATCCAGGAGAGCCAGGAAGGCGGCCTGCTGCGCGGTGAGTCTGGCCAGATCCTGCAGGACCTGTTCGAGTTCGGCAGCCTCACCGCCGGCGAGGTGATGGTGCCCCGCGTGCGGCTGGTGGGCATCCCGGCCGGCACCGAGGTCGACGAGCTGCGCGCGATCGTGCGCTCCACGCCGCACACGCGCTACGTCGTCTACAACGGCGATTTCGATCACATCGTGGGCAGCGTGCACATCAAGGTGCTGCTGCGACACCTCATCACCGGGCGCGCGCTCGCCAGCCGCGACGCGCGCCCACTCCCCTACGTTCCCGCCACCACACCTCTCGACCAGCTGCTCCAGGCCATGCGCCGCAACCGCGCCCACATGGCCGTGGTGATGGACGAGCACGGCGGCACGGCCGGCGTGGTGACGATTGGCGATTTGTTCGAGGAAGTGGTTGGCGATATCTCGGAGGAACGCAGCCGCGGCCCGGTCTATCGCGACGTCACCGGCCGTCTGATGGTACGCGGCACGGCGCGGCTGGCCACGGCCGGCGACGCGCTGGGCGTGCCCTTCGAGCATCCGGACGTGCAGTCGGTGGGCGGGCTGGTGCTGATGCTGCTGGGTCGGCCGGCCGCGGTGGGCGACGCGGTGGTCTACAAATCGGTGCGCCTGGAGGTGACGTCGATCGCGGGCCTCGGCGTCGCCGAAGTGGCTATGTCACGCGCCGATCAAACACCGCGGCGAACTGGCTGACGATCGCGTCCTCGGCCTCCTTCATCGGCACCGGCCTGCCGGTGGCGCGCTCGAGCGACGTCACCCCGCGATCGGCGATGCCGCACGGCACGATCAGGCGGAAGTGTTCCAGGTCGGTCGACACGTTGAAGGCGAATCCGTGGCTCGTGATCCAGCGCGAGATGCGGACGCCGATCGCGCCGATCTTGTCGGCGCCCACCCACGCGCCGGTGAGGCCCTTGATACGGCCGGCCTCGACGCCGTAGCCGGCGCAGACCCTGATCATCACCTCTTCGACGTCGCGCACGTAGCGGTGCACGTCGCACCGGTCGGGCCGCAGATCGAGGATGGGATAGCCGACGATCTGGCCGGGACCGTGGTAGGTCACGTCGCCGCCGCGGCCGGTCTCGTGCACCGCGATCCCGAGCTCGGCAAGACGCGCCCCGCTCGCCAGGATGTTCGCGCGGCCGCCGTCGCCCTTCACGCCGAGCGTGATCACGGCAGGATGCTGCAGCAGGAGCAGTACGTCTTCGACACGGCCGGCCTTGCGATCCTCGACCAGCTCGCGCTGCAGTGCCAGGCCATCCTGGTAGGCGACGACGCCGAGCCGCCGGACCTCGAGGGTGCGCACCGTCAGGCGGATTCGAGGGTCCGCTTGATCTCGGCCATGAACTGGTCGGCCACGAACCCATCGATGAGCCGGTGGTCGAATCCGAGCGTCAGATAGCCCATGGGCCGCGCCACCACGGCGTCGTCGACGACCACCGCGCGCTTTTCGATGGTACCCACACCGAGGATCGCCACCTGCGGCTGGTTGATGATGGGCATCCCGAACTGCGCACCCAACTGCCCGGGGTTGGTGATGGTGAACGTCCCGCCGTGCACTTCCTCGGGCTTCAGCTGTTTGGCGCGCGCGCGAGCGGCCATGTCGGCGATCGCGGCGCTGAGGCCCGTGAGGTCCAGCGTGTCGGCATGTTTGACGACCGGCACGATGAGGCCGCCCTCGATCGCCACGGCGATGCCCAGGTTGATGTCCTTCTTGTAGACGATCGTCTCGCCGTCGAGCGCCGCGTTCAGGAGCGGATGCGCGCGCAGCGCCTTCGCGCAGGCGTGCGCGATGAACGCCATCGACGTCACCTTCACGCCGGCCCGCTCGAATTCCGCGCGGCGCCCCGCCCGGGCCGCCTCGACAGCGGAGAAGTCCACGTGGAACACGGTGTGGACGTGCGCCGACGTGCGCCGGCTGAGCACCATGTGCTCGGCAATCTTCCGGCGCACCACCGACAGCGGTTTCACCTCGATGGGCTCGCCGGGCTGATACGCGGGAATCCGTGGAGCGGGAGCCGGCGCCCCGGCGCCATGGCGTGATTCGACCCCGGCCGCGCGCCGGTC
>JADMIO010607343.1_pt1 | contig 11335 bp, 9 predicted proteins | sample 8958161 | NCBI WGS metagenome assembly JADMIO01 (sample SAMN16585339, study PRJNA669376) | soil metagenome | isolation source: Crop rotation soil | place: USA: Cullars Rotation, Alabama | collected 2011 | reverse complement strand
GAGGCCGGCGGCGGCGCGATCACCACCGGCGCAGCGGAGGGCGACGGCGAAGGCGAAGGCGAAGCGATCGGCGTCGGCGACGGCCTGACGTCGAGCGCCGGATCGCGCGCGGGCTCGACCGGCGCGAAGTCGGCGGGCGTCGGCGCGGGCGTTGGATCGGCGAGATCTGCGGGAATGGCAGCCTCATCGGGCGGCTGCTCGCCCCACATCGACATCAGCGAGCGGACGCCCCAGAAGCCCGCGACCGCCGCGAGCGCGAACACCAGCGCGCCCGCGATCAGCGTCGAGCGCCGCGACGTCCCGGTGTACACCGGCAGCGAAGAGCTCGACTCGTCGCGCACGTCGCGGATGGCGGGCTCGTGGCCGTGCGAGGCGGGCGGCGGCACCGAGATCGCGATCGACGGCGCCGTCGGCACGGGCCGCGGCGGCGTGCGGAGCAGCGCGCCGTTGCTGCGGCTAATCTCGTTCTTCATCGAGGCGAGATCGCCCGGCGAAGACGGGATCGGGGTCGAGGGCTTGAGCGATCCGCTCGCGATCGGCGGCACGCTCAGCGCGGCGGCCTCCTCGCTCGCGGGCGGCGGGAGAACGTCGGCGGACTCCATCGCGGACGCGGTCTGGAGCGCGGAGGCGAGGATCGGGATCGACGGGCGCGGCGGCGGCGGCGGCGCCGTGTTCCCGCGCGGGCGCACCATCGGCGGCAGCGGCTCGGACAGCGCGGCCGAGGGCAGCGGCTCGTCCTCGCTCGACTGCACCGCGTCCGCCGGCATCTCTTGCGTGCCGGACGGCGGCGCGATCGGGATGCGCTCGCGCTTGGTGTGCGGCTCGTTCGGGCGCGCGTCGGGGACCGAGGACGAGTACTCCTCGCTGGTGCCCGGCGCGAGCTCGTCCGCGGCGATCAGCGTGAACACCTGGCCGCTCGGCTCGCGCGGCCCGCCCTGCTTGCTGACGAGCGACTGCGCGCGCGATCGCGCGGCCATCTCGCCGATGTCGGTCGCCTGCGTGGGCTCGTCGTCGGCGAACGCGGCGGCGCGGATCGGCTGCGGCGTGCGCATCGGGCGATCGGCCTTCGTGTCGGGATCGCTCGGTCCGCCCGGGCCGACCGGGTGCGGCGGCTGGGAGAACTGCGGCATCGACGGCAGGTTCGCCGGCAAGCGCGGCTCGGGCGCGGGCGGCTGCATCGACGTGCGCGGCGGAGACGTCGCGCGATCGGCCTCAGCGAGCAGGCGATCTTCCTCCTCGATGTCGGCCTTGAAGAGATCGTGCAAGAAGCCCGACAGATCGTTGTCCATCGGCCGCACGAGGCCGCCGCGCAGGAGGTTCCTGAGCTCGTCGCGCATCTCGTACGCGTTCTGGAAGCGGTCCTCCGGCTTCTTCTCGAGCGCCTTCATCAGCACCGTGTCGAGCGGCGTCGCGTCGGGGCGCTTCATCGACGGGAGCGGGACGCTGTGGCGCTGGATCGCCTCGAGCGAGAGCACGACGTTCTGGCGCACGAACGGGTTCTCGCCGGTCGCCATCTCGTAGAGCACGATGCCGAGGCTGAAAATATCGCTTCTTTTGTCGATCGGATCGGCCGCCGACTGCTCGGGCGACATGTACACGAACTTGCCCTTGATCGTGCCCGTCGCGGTGTGGACGTCGGTCATCTCGGACTTGGCGATGCCGAAGTCGATGATCTTGAGATCGCCGCCGTAGCTCACCAGCACGTTGTGCGGGTTGATGTCGCGGTGGATGATGTTCATCGGCCGCCCGCGGATGTCGCGCGCCTCGTGCGCGTAGCCGAGGCCGTCGCAGAGCTTGATCGCGAGGTCGATGACGTACGGGAGCGGGAGCTGCTTCGCGCTGCCCCTCAGCGAGTCGATGATGTCGCGCAGCGATCGGCCGCGCACGTACTCCATCGCGATGAAGTAGTCGCCGTCGATCTGACCCATCTCGTGGATCTGGATGATGTTCGAGTGCGTGAGGTACGCGACCAGGCGCGCCTCGCTGAGGAACATGTTGAGGTATTCGTGCTTGTCGTGGTGCTGGGCCAGGATGCGCTTGATGACGAGCAGCTTCTCGAAGCCGGAGGGGCCGACCTGCTTCGCGAGGAAGACTTCGCCCATGCCGCCCGTCGCGAGCTTGCGGAGCAGGACGTACTTCCCGAATGTGGAGCGATCGGCCACGTCGTGTCTCAAAGGGTAGCAGCCCGAATCATGGGTGACCAAAGAACGGTCGATCCCATCAACGCGTCCCGCGCCAGAACGTTCCTTCGGAATCGCACCGGTCCCCTGTGCTCAGGGTCCCCCCTGGGCGCGAGCACCATGGTGCCGGTGTGCGACAAAGACAATCGCAATATGACCGAGCCCGCCGCGGGGCCGGTGACGCGACGCGTCAGCGGATGCCGTGCTTCAATTCCGCGATGCGCTGCTGGAGCTGGTCGACGTCGATGTTCGCGTAGCGCTTGGGGAGCATCGCGCGGCTCGACGCCTCGAACACCGCCTGCAGCTCCATGTACTCGAGCATGCGGGCGTCGCGCGACGGCAAGTAGTCCTTGATGGCCTGCTCGAAGATCTCGATCGAGACCTTGCTGCCCTGGCTCTGCGCGAGATCGTTGGCGAGCAGCACGACCGCCTCGATGTCCGCGTTGCTGTAGCCGACGAGCTTCGCGGAGGTGCGCTCGCGATCGCGGGGGAAGTCGAGATCGTGGGCGACCTTGTGGCGCTTGAGCTGGGCCTTGAGGACCGGCTCCACCTCCTCGGGCTCGTACGGATAAAAGAACGGGATCTTTCGGTCCAGGCGGCCCGCGCGCTTGATGTCGATGTCGAGCTTGTCGGGGCGGTTGGTCATGAGCACGAACAGCACGCGGCCGCGGTTGGTGGTGTCGCTCATGAACTCCTTGATGCGGCCGATGACGCGGCTCGAGGTGCCGCCGTCGCCGTCGCCGTCGGCGTTGCCGAACGCGCGATCGCCCTCGTCGATGATGACGAGGATGTTGCCGATCGCCTTCACCACCGCGAGGATCTTCTCGAGATTTCCTTCGGTCGAGCCGACCCACTTGCTGCGGAAGTTCTTGAGCTTGATCGCGGTGAGGCCGCTCGACTTCGCGAACGCCTCGGCGACGAACGTCTTGCCGGTGCCCATCGGACCCGTGAAGAGCAGGCCCATCGGCACGCGCGCGGTGTTCCCTTCGCGGATGTTCTTGGCGATGTTCATCAGCTCGGTCTTCACGCCCTCCATGCCGCCGACGGCGGAGAAGTCGTGCGCGGGCTCGACGAACTCGATGAGGCCGAAGCACTCTTTCTCGAGGATCTCACGCTTTCGCTGGGCGAGGAGCTTGAACACGTCCTCGTAGCGGCTCGCGCTCGCGACGGGCGCGGGGCCGAGATCCTTGCCCGGCGCGATCATCTCGCGGATCTCGTCGTTGGTGTGGCCGGCGAACTTCTTCGCCAGCGTGTCGGCGCGCTGCTCGGCGTTGGGCTGGCCCGCGAGGAGGCGCAAGATGAACGCGCGCTTGTTCGCGACCTCGTCCTGCACGTCGTCGTCGTCGGCGAGGATGCCGCGGATCTGCACGTTCTTGAGGCCCGCGGAGAGGGCGGCGAGGCGATCGATGGATCGCTCGTCCGCCGTGGGCTCGACGATGCGGATCAGCGCCTTGCGATCGTCTTCGGTGGGGAGCGGCACCTGGACGGTCGCGATCTTCGGGTTGCTCACGAGCTTCGGCGACAGCTCGGGCATGAGTTCGGTGACGAGCAGGATGATGTTGTTCGAGTGCTCGAAGCGCCGATCGAGCGACCAGCGGTGCAGCGTGACGATGCTGCGGCGATCGCCGTCGCTCTGGAAGCTCGCGCCTTCGGAGGGTGCGATCATCTCCGCGTAATCGATGACCACGCCGACGTTGTCCTCGGTGAGGAGCAGCGTATCGAGCGCGGCGATCGCGTCGGCGATGTCCTTCACGCCGAGGAGCGAGTCGAGCTTGTCGAGCTTGCGCTCCTTCTTGCGGAAGCGGACGCCGATCGACGGGTTGTAGTGCGCGATGACCTCCTTCTTCGCGATGAGCTCCGTCGCGATGAAGTCGACGACGCTGATCAGCTTCCCGTCGAAGAGCACGAGATCGTAGACATTCCCGTGCACGATGAAGACGGAGGCTTCGCCGCGGAGATAGGTGCGCTTGATCTCGTCCGCCCAGGGCGGGAGCGTTTTCTCGGGCATGCGTTTCCGTAGCGCGGATCGAGCGCTCGGCCTAGAGTCGGGGCCATGAAGACGAGCATCCGACGCGCGGACGAGCGCGGCCTCGCGGACCACGGCTGGCTCCGCTCGCGCCACACGTTCTCGTTTGCGGGCTACCACGATCCAGCCTGGATGGGGTTCCGGAACCTCCGCGTGATCAACGACGATCGCGTCGACCCCGGCGAAGGCTTCCCGACGCACCCGCACCGCGACATGGAGATCCTCTCGTACGTGCTCGAGGGCGGGCTCGCGCACCGCGATTCGATGGGTACGGGCTCGGTGATCCGCCCCGGCGACGTGCAGCGCATGAGCGCCGGCCGCGGCGTCGCGCACAGCGAGTTCAACGCTTCGAAAGAAGAGCCGGTGCACTTCCTCCAGATCTGGATCCAGCCCGACGAGCGCGGCATCCCGCCCGGCTACGAGCAGAAGAGCTTCGGCGACGCGGACAAGCGCGGAAAGCTCGCGCTCGTCGCCTCGCGCGACGGCCGCTCGAGCAGCGTCACCGTCCACGCGGACATGGCGCTGTACGCCGGCCTCTTCACCCGCGGCGAGACCGCGACCTACCCGCTGCCGCCCGGCCGCCACGCCTGGGCCCACGTCGCCCGCGGCACCGTCAAGATCGCCGGCCAAACGCTCCACGCCGGCGACGCCCTCTACACGACGGACGCCGCAGGCGGACCCATCGTCATCGAAGGCGACGGCTCCGAAGGAGAGGTCTTGCTCTTCGATCTTCCGTGAGCGGATCGGCTTTGCAGGTCAGCGGACACCGTGTTAGAGCGCGTGCTCTCCGGCGGCGTTTGGCTTTCGGAGCAGTGGCCGAGTGGCTGAAGGCAGCGGTTTTGAAAACCGCCGTACTGAAAGGTACCGGGGGTTCGAATCCCTCCTGCTCCGCTCGGAGTTTTGGTCTTTGAATATTCGGGTCAGGGGAGGTGGCCGAGTGGCTGAAGGCGCCGGTTTGCTAAACCGGTTTAGTGGCAAAACTGCTAACGTGGGTTCGAATCCCATCCTCCCCGTGAACTTTGACACCTTCGTTCTACAGGAGCCCGAACAGCGCGCGCGCCGTCTGCGTCGTCGCCACGGCCAAAGCCGCAGGATCCTCGCGGCGGGCGCGCGCGATCGTGGCCAGCACCTCGGGCAAGAACGCGGGCTCGTTGCGCCGGTCGCTCGGCGGCGAGGGTAGCGTGCGCGGGACGAGGAACGGCGCGTCCGTCTCGATCATCAGCCGGTTGATCGGGATCCGCGGCACCAGCTCGAGCAGGTGCCGCCCGCGCCGCTCGTCGCAGATCCAGCCGGTGATCCCGATGTGGAGATCGAGCTCGAGCCAGCGATCGAGCTCCTCGCCCGTGCCGGTGAAGCAGTGCACCACGCCGCCCACGATCGACGCGCGGTGCGCCGCCATGATCTCGCCGAACCGCTTCGACGCCGCCCGCTCGTGCAAGAACACCGGCTTTTTCAGCCTCGCCGCCAGCTCGAGCTGAGCCACGAACGCCCGCTCCTGCGCGTCGTGCGGCGAGAAGCTGCGATCGAAGTCGAGGCCGCACTCGCCCACCGCCACCATCTGGGGGCGCCGCGCGAGCTCCTCGATCTCGCGCGCGGTCGCGTCCGTCCAGTCCTTCGCGTGGTGCGGGTGCACGCCCGCGGTCGCGTGGAGCCCCTCCTTCGCCGCGAGGTGCACCGCCTGCCGGCTGTTCGCGAGCGTGGTGCCGGTGACGATCATCTGCTCCACGCCCGCCGCCTTCGCGCGCGCGATCACCGCGTCTCGATCGCGATCGAACTGCCGGTGCGTCAGGTTCACGCCGATGTCGAGCACGCCGCGCGATCGTAGCACCGGCGCGCCGTCGACCTCGATCGCGATGCCGTAGACGTCGGCCTTGCGCGCCCAGCCGTTGACGCCGCCGACGTTGTTGCCGATGAGCACGCGATCGGGCCTCGCTTCGATGATCCGATGGAGATAGACCCGGCCCTCCACCTTCACGAGCACCACGTCCTCGCACGCGAGCGGCGCGGTGATCGGCGCGAGCACGACGCGCGCGCCGTCGGGGACGCGGCCCTTCATCGATCCGCCGCGGGGTCGGATCGCGGTCCGTTCGCCGCGCGAGAGCGCGCCGATCGCGTCGTCTGCCCAGCTCATGCGACCTCCTTTCGCGGCGCGTGCGCGGCGACGAGGCGGGCCTGATCCTCGAGCGTGAACACCGGGAGCGGCGGCAAGCCGAGCGCGGCGTGCCGGCGGACGAGCTTCCGCAGGTGCAGGCGCCCGCGCCCGTGCGCGATCGTCGCGTAGAGGATCGTCGCCTCCGCCTTCTTCTGGATGAGCGCGCGCTGGGCGATGCGCGGCGTGGGGGTCGAGCGGATCTCGCGCTTCAGCGCGCGGATCTCGAGCTCGATCGAGTGAGTGATGTGCATGATCTCGTCCTCCTTGGACGTCGGCAGCGAGAGCTGCGAAACGAGCGAACGCGGTGGAGGAGGACGCGGCGGCGCGCGCGCACGACGAGCAGGAGATTGCGGGGGCTGGAATCGAACCAGCGTCTCCGGGTAACTAGCCCGGCACAGGGGCCTCTCCTGCGACCCCGCAGTGAGAAGAGATGAGGTTCGCGCTCGAGGAAAGAAGCGCGATCTGGCGAGGAGAGGACTTCGAGTTGGCGCGAAGGTAGCGGCGCGCGATCGCGCCTGTCAACGGAGCAGTGAAGCGAGGTGCTCCGCGGGCGCGATCTTGCCGCGCACGATCCGCTCGTCGCCGGCCCACGCCAGCTTCCCGCGCTCGATCGCTTCGGCGAGCTCGAGGAAGTTCCGCGCGTTGTCCGCCGACATCCCGGCCGCCGTGAGCGCGGGCACGACGCCCTCGCGCGGCACGTGCACCGCCTGCACGGGCTTCCCGATCTTGCTGCCCACGAGCGCCGCCGCCTGCGCGTAGCTGTACTTCTCCGGGCCCGTGATGCCGATGATCTCGTGCCGCGCCGGCGGCTCGAGCAGCGCGTGCGCGGCGGCTCGCCCGATGTCCGGCGTCGCCACCATGTCGATCGCGAGCGACGGCGAGAACAGGGCGGGGAGCACGCCCTGTTCGCGCGCGGGGTGGAAGCCGTTCGCGATGTTGTCGACGAAGTACGCCGCCCTGAGCGCGGTGAGCTTCGTGACCGTCCTCAGCCGCTCCTCGGCATAGTTCAGCGGCGACACCGGCCCCGTCCCGTTCGCGTGCTGCGCGCCGATCGACGAGAGCAGCACGACGTGCTCGACCGGCGCGCGGGTCAGCGCCTCGACGAAGACCTCCGTGATCCGGCGGTTGCGCGCGATCAGCGCCGGGCTGCCCAGATCCGGCGGGATCAGGAGGTACGCGCCGCGCGCGCCCTCGAGGCCCCGGGCCAGCTGGATCGGATCCTCGAGCCCGGTGACGAAGACCTCCGCGCCCTTCGCCCTCCACGCCGCGCCTTGCTCGGCGTTGCGCACGAGCACCCGCACCTTCTTGTTTTGCTCGATGAGCGCGCTGGCGGCCGCGCCACCCGTCTTACCCGTGACCCCTGCGATGACGAACATGTGAGCTTCTCCTTTCGAGGACGCTGCCTCGATGAGCCCAACGTAGCGCCGTCCTCGTCATGCATCCAATCGATGGTGTTCATTGTCGTCATCGACGTGATAGATAATCATCGCCATGGTCATCGAAAATATCGAGCTCGGGCAGCTCCGCGCGCTCGACATGCTGCTCCGCGAGCGCAACGTCACGCGGGCCGCCCAGCGGCTCCACCTCTCGCAGTCCGCGCTCTCGCACTCGCTCGGCCGCCTGCGCGAGATCACGGGCGATCCGCTGTTCGTGCGCACGCCGCGGGGGATGACGCCGACGCCGCGCGCCGCGGAGCTCGCGCCCGAGGTGAGCGCGATCCTCCAGCGGATCGAGCGGATGTTCGAGCCGACCGAGCTCGATCTGGCGAAGCTCGAGCGCACGTTCGTGATCTGCGCGCAGGACTTCATCGAGCTGCGCATCGCCCGCGCGCTGATCCCGCGGCTCGCGCGCGAGGCGCCGGGCGTCGACATGCTGATCCGCCCGGAGCTGGCGCTGAGCGAGGAGGATCTGGCGGCGGGGCGCGCGGATCTCATCATCGGCGTGCTCGTTCCCCAGACCGCGGGCGTCATGCACAAGAAGCTCGCGGACGAGGGGTTCCTCACGCTCGCGCGGCGCAATCACCCGGTGGTGAAGCGCCGGCTCACGCTCGCGCAGTTCGTCGCGCTGCGGCACATCCAGATCGCGCCCCGCGGCTTGCCCGGGGGCCCGGTCGACGACGCGCTCGCGGCGCTCGGGCTCTCCCGCCGGGTGGTGCTGCGCGTGCCGAGCTTCCTCCCCGCGATCCGCATGGCCTCGACCACCGATCTCTTGCTGACCGCGCCCGAGGAGCTGGTGCGCGACGCGATCAAGAACACGCCCCTCGTCGCGCACCCGACGCCCGTCGATGCCAGGCCCTTCCGCATCACGATGGCCTGGCACGAACGATCGCAGAAGGATCCCGCGCACGCCTGGCTGCGCGACCGCATCACCGAGCAGCTTGCGCGCTGAGCGAGGGCCGCGTGTCTCGCTGACATGAAGCACCGCCCATCTTCCGCGGCCTCGAGCTGGGCCGATCCCTGGACGCCGCTGCCCGGGCCGCGCCTGGTCCGCATCACGGACAGCGACGAGGTGACCGGGCTCCCCCTGCGCCACGCGTTCGCCGCGCGCGCCGAGCGCATGGCGGGCGAGCCGCTGGCGGCGATGATCGTCGAGCTCGATCACTTCCTCCGCTTCCGCGGGAGCTACGGCCGCGCGGTCGCCGACCACGTGCTGGCCCACCTCGCGCACGTGCTGCGTGACGAGCTCGGCGCGTGGTGCCTCGTCGCGCGCTGGAGCTCGGACGCGTTCGTCATCGCGTGCCCCTGGGCCGACGTGAGCCTCGCGCTCGATCTCGCCGAGCGCGTGCGGATCGCGATCGAGGACGAGCTGCTGACGGCCGCGGACGGGCTGTGGTTGCCCTCGATGACCTGCTCGATCGGCGTCGCCGACATGCGCGGCCGCGGCACGGTCGAGGCCCTCCTCGCGCGCGCCGACGCCGCCAGGGGCACCGCCATCCGCGAGGGCGGCAACTGCGTGCGCGTTTGAGCGACGGCTCGCGTCCGAGGTCGTGAGCGATACGCTTGACACGCGCCGTGTCAGCGCCACGCGCGTGTCACCGCGATCCACTCCGTTTCGGGTGCGCCAGTTCCTGGCCCACGGGCTGCACTGACGGCGGTCGATGTCCCGTGCTCGGCTCCTCCTCGCTCTCTGCGCGCTCATCAGCGCGTGCCGATCGCCGGCGCGCGCCGGGGACGAGCTCGACGCGCGCGACGAGGAGGGCCGCACCCTCCACTTCCGCATCGACGGCGTCGAGAAGGACGCCCAGGACAAGGGCGGCGACGTCTCGCTCTACGAGCTCAGCTTCCTCGATCCCGCCACCGGGCAGTGGGCCAAGTATTGCGTGCCCGACATCGAGGGCCGATCGCGCGCCATCCCGGTGAAGGGCTCGTGGGACGCGCGCGCGACGTACGTGCCGGGCAGCGAGGACAAGACCACGTTCGCGTGCACCAGCGGCGCGATCGGGAAGTGCGTCCGCTTCGGCTACAAGCCGTGGAAGAACCTCCTCGCCCAGCATCAGGCCTGCATCCGCATGGTGCGCGCGGACTATTGCGGCGATGGGCGCCCGCACACGAAGAACGGAACCAAGATCGACATCTGGGATCGCGAGGGCATCCAGGTGCGCGAGGCCGAGCGGCCCGGGCACCCCGAGGTCTTCGAGGCCGCGTGGGGCCCCGATGGCGCCGAGCACCTCGCGATCCCGCGCTGGAGCGACGACCTGGCCGAGATCGTCGCCGAGTGCCCGGAGCGCCTGCGCGATCACTCGGGCGGCGGGAAGACGCTGGCGGAGATCGAGGCAGCCCATCCGCGCGCGCTCGTCTTCAACGGTCGGTTCGTGAACGAGGCCGATCGCTGGTTCCATCCGGGAGGTGACCCGCTGGCGACGAAATAATCGGCGATCATTCTCCGTCCTTCTCCGAAAAATCAGGGAGCAAACATGACGAAATCAATTCGACTCATCGGCGCGGGCTTGCTGGCCGTCGCGATCTCGACGTCGGCGACCGCCGGGACCGTCGGCCCCAACGGCACGCGGGTGAACGGCACGATCGGCAACTCGATCGGGCCCAACGGCTCGCAGGTCTCGAACGGCGTGATGGGCAACGGCGCGCCGGGCAACGGCGTCATGGGCAACGGCTACGGCGGGCAAGGCACGGCGATCGAAGCGATCACCGGGATGGATCTCGAGCGCGGCGAGGTCCGCGGCGGCGAGCTCTTCCTCTAGCTCGCCGAGCTGGTGGCCGGCGCGCCCCACTTGGCGCGCACGGCCTTCGCCCGCCGCTTCGCCACGCCGTCGAGCACGCGGCGCAGGCTCGCGTTCTGCGAATCAAGGCCCACCGCGAGCGAGAGCATCAGCCGCGCGCCGTCGAGATCCTCGGCCTTGAGCGCGACGTTCGCGAGCTGCAGGAACCGGCGCGCGCCCTGGTGATGGGTCACACCGTCGAGCTTGATCTCCTGCACGCTGAGCCGCGGATCGAGCGTCGCGGCCCGCGGCGGCGGCGCGACCGACGAGCTCGGCCGCAGCGTCTGCTCGCCGTGATCGTCGTAGACCGCGCGGCGGCGCTCGTCGGAGAGCACCGCGTACGCCTCGCTCACCCGGCGAAAGATCGCGTAGATCTTCGCCTTGGTGTCGCCCGATCGCAGGAGGAAGAAGCGATCGGGGTGGAACTCGAGCGAGAGCTCGAAGTACGCGGAGCGCAGCTGGGCGGGCGTCGCGTTCCGCTCGACGCCGAGCAGCTGATAGTAGTCGAGCGTGTCGAGGAGCTGGTGCACCTGGTGCACGCGGCGCACGAGGCGCTTGCCGAGCTGGCTCTCGTCGAGGCCCTTGCGCTGCCCGGCGGCCGCGGCCGTGACGCCGCCGCGCGCTTGATCGACCCCCATCGACGGGGTGATCTCGCGCGGGAGCTCCGCGATGAGATCGTCGTGGCGCGCGCGGCCGGTGTCGCTGCTGCCCGCGGTGATCGGCGGGCCCATCGCGCCGAGGGGCAGCGGCAGCTCCTCGAT
>JADMIO011419624.1_pt1 | contig 11339 bp, 10 predicted proteins | sample 8958161 | NCBI WGS metagenome assembly JADMIO01 (sample SAMN16585339, study PRJNA669376) | soil metagenome | isolation source: Crop rotation soil | place: USA: Cullars Rotation, Alabama | collected 2011 | reverse complement strand
CGCGACAACTTGTCCACGTGGAATTCTAAGCTTAGGATCCCAATGTGCTGGAAAGAAGTTCTCGATATCGCGGCAGGGCACGGCCTGTTCGGAATCCACGTGGCCCTTCATAACCCCGCCGCGGAAATCACTTTTCAGGATTGGGATAACGTACTTGAGGTTGCACGAGAGAACGCCGCGAAAATGGGAATCGCCGGACGTTTCCGCACCATTCCCGGCAGCGCCTTCGAAGTGGATTTCGGTTCCGGCTACGATGTGGCGCTGCTGCCGAATTTTCTGCATCATTTCGATTTCCCGACCAACGTGGCGCTGCTCAAGAGGGTCCGCGCCGCGCTCAAGCCTGGCGGGCTTGCGGCAGTGATCGAGTTCGTGCCGAACGAGGATCGCGTGACTCCGCCTGATGGAGCGCTCTTCGCGATGAGGATGCTCGGCACCACGCCGTCAGGTGACGCCTATACCTTCGCTGAGATCGATCGCATGCTGCGCGACGCCGGCTTCACCGCGAGCGAAGCGCGCAGCCTCGCTCCCGCGCATCAGCAACTGATACTGGCACGAAGCTAGTTTCTTGTTTTCAGCTTGATCTCGGCGATATCGCCCTTGATTTCCATGATGGTGCCGAAAGGCTTTGACGCATCGGCCAAGCGCTGCAGAATATATCCTGCTCTGGCTCCCGTTGCCGGCGCGGGCAGGCCGCGCGTGTAGAGGAACTGGTTGGCGGCATACTCGTCGTGAACATCGGGCTGGCCATCGCCGAGGTTATTCATCGCGATCGGCCGAAAGGAAACCGACTTCAGATCCTTGCCCTGAAACTGCACGTAAGCGACCGCGCTCTCCCAATTCATCGGCTCGTCGATGTACGTCAGCGTCGGAGGCACGTTGTAAATGAAATTCCCGAGATCGTAAAAGATCGGACGGCCTCGATAAATCTCTACTCCGTGCAACAGAGGCGCGCCGTGCATCACGATAATGTCCGCGCCCGCATCGATCTCGGCATGCGTCCACTTCTTCAGCCAATCATTGGGAGCCAGCCGCTCCGGCAGCCCTTCCGTAAAAATCGTCGAGAACGCGCGATTTCCGAAGACGTGGTTGTGCTGGTACACGATCACCAGATCGGCGTGCTGGCGGGCATCGCGAATACTTTGGAGAATGCGCTGCGAATCTCCCTGGTTGGGCGTGTTCGCGGGCCCACCCGGCAAATCGGTAGTCGCCTCGTTTTCCTTGCCGCCGGCTTCGATGCGAAGCTCGTTCACGCCCGGCCGGTCCGCCGTGGCGCTTCCTCCCGGCGTGATCAGTCCGGATGCGCTGGCGACCAGAGCGATCGTGCCCTTCGGCGTGTGCAGATAACCGGGCGCTGCCGCTTCAGCGATGTTGTTCCCGGTTCCGGCGTGCGCGATCTTGCGGCGGTCGGCTTCCCGGAGCGTGTTCTGAACCCCCGTGGCTTTTAGGTCGAATGCATGATTGCCGGACAGCGACAACAAGTTAAATCCGAAAGTTGTCAGCGCATCGAGCGCTTCCGGCGGTGTGAGAAAGCCCCGGCCTTCGCGAACGGTCTGACCTTTTTCCGCGATCGCGGCTTCCAGGTTGGTGAACACCACATCGCCCTTCAACATCCCCTGGATCACCGGAACCACCGCTGGCGCCGTAGCGCGGATATCCGACCGGATCATCGACTGCCCCACCAAAGTAATCGTGATCGGAGCCGGCTGCGGACGTTGCGCGGAGCCCGTCATGCACACGATCGCGAGTAGAACCGTCAACTTTGTTGCCATTGCCTGTCCCCTCATTTTGACTGGACTTTTCTGGGCCGCACGTTGAACTCCAGCTTCCACCGCCGGCCATCTTGCGCGACGAACCACAGCTCCAACGTCCCCGTTTCGGTCACCAGGCTTTCCAGCGTGACGAGTACATTCTCATGGACATCGTTCGAGAGCGTAGCCTCGATAGGTGCCAGTTCCTCCATCGAGGAATCGATTTCTTCAATGAGAGAACCTGGCGCATCCTCTGTCCTTTCGGCGGATTGGAAGAACCGGAACTGCGCGCGCTTACCTACGCTCAACACCGACTTGCGATCCGCGAATTTATATCCGGTGCCTTCCTCCATTCCGAACGGCACCACGGTCAGGGCTTTCATCGGCGGGCGACGGCCAGGCACAGCAGGCGCAACAGCCTCGATGCCGATGTAGTAGCTGCGCGGAATTCCTCCGCGCACTCGAACGCCCTCGCCTTGCCTGGCTAAGCCATAGTAAGCCGCGCCGTGCGCCACGGACCGCATCAGATCGCCGCTGACCAGAGGAGTGATCGGCCTCGCGAACCATTGATTCAGGACTTCGATGATCCGGTCACGCACCAGAGGCGCGCGGAAGACGCCTCCATTGAACAGGATGTGCGTCGGAGTCGCAGATTGCCGGCGAAGAAAGTGCGCCAGGTGACGCGTAATCGCCGCGTCGGATGCGTATGGAAGCCCTAATTCCGTGAGGCTCGCCGGCTGTTCGTCCGGTTCTTCGTCGATCGAGACGGCCGGAAGGAACCCGTCCGTCAGAATGCGCCCGATGTCGGCTCGCGCAAGCGTCGACTTCAGAGATTTACCGACCACGCTGGTTCCGCGGCCGAGAATCACGATCGGTAGCTGACTCTCCTTGTTGTCTTCCGCCAGCAAGCGTTCCTTAGCCACTCGGCAATGCTGATAGAGGGCGTGAAACTGCGTCCCATCGAGCTTGGGAAGCTTCTCGGCGACGTGGTGCGCGAGAGCGGCGTCGATGTTATCGCCCCCGAGCAATATATGATCGCCGACAGCGATGCGTCGCAGGGAGATCTGTCCCGCGTCTTCTTCCACCGAGATCAGCGCGAAATCGGTGGTGCCGCCGCCGATGTCGATCACCAGGATCAGATCGCCGACAGAGACCTGGTCGCGCCAATCCGGATTCTGCGCGATCCAGGCATAGAACGCAGCCTGCGGCTCTTCGAGCAAAACGACCTTGTCGTATCCCGCCTGCTCCGCCGCTTTCAGGGTCAGATCGCGCGCTACGGCATCGAAGGAGGCCGGCACGGTAACCAGCACCTGATGTGCTTCGAAAGGATCGTCGGGCCTCTTCTGGTTCCAGGCTTCCTTTAGGAAGCTGAGGTATCGCGACGAAGCCTCTACCGGCGAAATCTTATTGACACCTTCCGGCGCCGTGACGGGCAGAATCGCGGCATTGCGATCCACACCTGCATAAGAAAGCCACGACTTCGCCGAAGACACCAGCCGACCGGGATTATCCAGGCCCTTCCTCTGAGCCAGCACGCCGACGATCGGCGGGTCTTCCAGGAACAAGAACGACGGCAGTAACGGTTCTTCACGAACTTCGTTCGGATGAACGAATTGGGGAATTGAGAACAGCTCGACGGCGCCCTCCTTCGTGTAGGCGAGCGCGCAGTTCGTGGTGCCTAGGTCAATGCCTATTACCGGACGGATCTCAGCAGGTTTGCTCAGATGTTCTACCCCTTACGCTTTGGCTGAAACCAGCGTCTGGGGCGTGGGCAGAAGGGGCTGCTGCTGGCAGTTGCTGAAGCCCGCGTCGGTCGCCATCCCGCTCAATTCGCGAAATGTGTAAGCGTCGCCCGCTTCGGTGCCACCCAACATCTGGATACTGAAGCCCGCCGCCATCGGCGGTGAGATTCGATCCTCGTTGGGGACGAATTCCACGATCGCCAGCGTCGCCCCAGGCTTCATCGCGGCGTGCAGCTTCTTCAGGAACTTGACGCAAGTGGGCGGATCGAAGTGATGCAGGAAGTTGGGCACCAGCACCAGGTCGTAACCCGAACCGAGGTCGGAGTCGAACGCACTGCCCGGAATCGTGTGAAAGCGCTCCGTCAGTCTGAACTTCGCCGCATTCTCGACCGCCACTTCGAGCACGTTCGCCCAATCCGCCGCGTAAATTTCCGCCGCGGGATTCGCCTTCGCCACCATGAGTCCGTAGAGGCCATGCCCCGCCGAAATATCTAGAACCTTCTGGGCCGCTCCCCGAGTCGCGACCACCTTCGCCACCGCTTCCGCTGTCACGATCATGAACGGCGCCATCGCGCGTGCAAATTCCACCCAGACCGGATCCTCCGGCGCCAGAGTTCCTTGCGACACCGTGCCGCCTTTGCGTACGGATCCCGCCATGTCATGGAAGCATTCCATCAGGCGGGGGTGCGCCAGGAATGTTGCCATGGAGCCGATGAACGCGGGCGAGCGCCGGTTCAAGAACGTATCCGCGGTTGCCGAATTCGAGTAGCGCCCGTCGGTCTTGCCGAGAAATCCCTGAATCGTCAGGTAGTCGCACAAAATGCGCATGCCGCGTTCCGACGCCTTTGCGCGCTGGGCAAGCTCAGCGGCGGTTGCGGCTCCTTCGGCAATATGCGTAAAGATATCAAGCTCGATCGCTCCCTTTAAGGCTTCCGTTTGCTGGAAGGCGCAGAGAGTCTCGAATACGCGGCCGGGATCCGGCAATGCGGTCGCATGAGATGACATAGCTTCATTCTAACGGGATCACTTTCACGGCTTTGCCGGATCGAGTTTTCCCGTGCCGTCCAACACGAAGGTCAACAACTTCGGCAGGATCGGAGATGCGTTGCCTCCTCCGAATCCGCTTCCAGCCGCGCCCTGTCCTCCTTGCAGCGATACATACTGCTTTCCGTCAAGCATAAACGTCATGGGAGGTCCCATCGCGGTCTTGAGATTGGTCTGAATCTCCAGGAGCTTTTCTCCCTTGTCGGCGCTGTAAGCCCGAAGCAAACCATTCGGCAAAACCTGGAACACCAGGTTCCCCGCAGTCGTAACTGTGCCACCTCCGGAACTTCCGCCGCCCTGCACGCGCCATCGCTCTTTCTGCGTCACCGGATCCCATGCGACGAGATTTGCGCCGGAAGCCTCCGGTCCGATCGCGGGAGGAGCAGGCTTGCGAGCCGCCGGCTTGGGAGGCGCTGGAGCAGGCGTTACCGCCGAGCGCGCCGCCGCCGTGGCGACCTCACCACCTGGAGCGGCAGCACCTCCGCGTCCGCCGCGGCCTGCGTTGGGATTCGCAAACACGATTCCGAGATTCAGCTCGCCCGGCTTGTGCTGGTAATCTTGCGCCGTCGCGTAGCTGAAAGCGCCGCCCGAGGAGTTCGGGATGTACATCAGCCCCGTGGTGGGATTGAACGACATCGGGGCCCAATTGTGCGCGCCTCCGGGCCCCGGCATGACCGACGCCGCGTTCTCCTTGTCGTAGTACGCCTCGGGATTTACGATCGGCTTGCCGGTGGCCTCGTCCAGTCCCTTGGCCCACGTGACTTGCGCGAATGGTTGGCCCGAAATGAACTTTCCGTTCAGCCGGTCGACCACGTAAAAGAATCCGTTCTTGTTGGCCTGCATGATGACTTTGCGCTGCTGTCCTTTGATGTTCAGATCGGCAAGGACAAGCTGCTGGACGCTGTCGTAGTCCCATGAATCGCCCGGAACCATTTGGAAGTGCCACTTATACTCGCCGGTATCGCCCTTGAGAGCGACCACCGAACACACGTAAAGATTGTCCTTGCCGCGCGCATTGCGCAGCTCCGCGGGCCAGGGACCCGCATTACCGGTGCCGAAGTAGATGAGATCGGCATCGGGATCGTACGCGATCGAATCCCAAACGGTACCGCCGCCGCCAACTTTGGTAGACGCAGGGTCCCACGTCGCAGCGGCCTTTCGCATCGCCTCATCCTCGGGCTTGGAAAGGTCACCGGGAACGGTATAGAATTTCCAGGCCTGACGACCGGTGTTGGCATCATAGGCCGCGATGAAGCCGCGAACGGGATACTCCGCGCCGCTCACGCCGATAAGCACGCGTCCGTGTACGACGCGCGGGGCCATGGTCAACGTGTAATTGTCCTGCGAGAACGCCACTCGCGATTCCCACAGGACTCTGCCGGTGGCCGCATCCAGCGCCTCCAGCCGGCCATCGATCACCGGAACGAAAATCTTGCCATCGTAGATCGCGAGACCGCGATTCACTACGCCGCAGCACACCTTCGGCTGCACGGCCGCGCGGTTCACTTCCGGATCCCAGCGCCACTTCTCTTTGCCCGTGCGCGCATCCACCGCGAACGTGATGCTCCAGTTCGTGATGCTGTACATCGTGCCGTTCCAGACCAGCGGAGTGGATTCCTGAGTACCGCCGCCCTGGCCGACGTCGTAGGACCACGCGAGCTCCAGGCGGCTCACATTCGAAGTGTTGATCTGGTTGAGCGGGCTGTAGCGCGTCTCACCCGGGTTGAGCCCATAGGTGAGCCACTCTTCGCCGGTTTTAGCGGCGTTGCGCAACGCGGCGTCGTCCACTTTGCGCGGCTGTTGCCCCAAGGTGGTCCAGATTGCGCCCGCCAGGGCGCCGAATATTATCAACGGCAAGACTGTTCCGCGCATATTTAGAATCACCGCTCCTTCAGGCTCACTATGGTCACCAAGAGCATTGTCTCACGCCGTTCTGCATACAATCGATTAAAGGTTATGGGCGCTCGCCACGAGAACATTACTCCCGAAATCGCCGCCTGGATCCGCGATCAGAAGATGTTTTTCGTCGCGACGGCGCCACTTGCAGCGGACGCCCACATCAATCTGTCGCCTAAGGGCAGCGATTCATTCCGAGTGCTTGGCCCTCTCGAAGTTGTTTATCAGGATTTCACCGGGAGCGGAGCCGAGACCGCCGCGCATGCTCGCGAGAATGGCCGGATCGCCGTGATGTTCTGCGCTTTTCAGGGACCACCCAAAATCGTGCGCCTGCACGGCCGGGCGACGTTGATCACTCCCGGAGATCCTCGATACGCGGAGTTCGTGGCGATGTTCCCTGCGAATCCGGGTACGCGGGCGTTCGTGCATATTCAGGTGAATCGCGTGTCCGATTCCTGCGGATACTCGGTTCCTCTGTATCAGTTCCACAGCCAGCGCGACACGCTGGATCGCTGGGCCGTGAAGAAGACTCCGGAAGGCTTGAAGACGTATCGGGCCACGAAGAATCGCCGCAGCATTGACGGACTGCCTGCGCTGGAACCCGAATCGTAACGAAGAGGAACCGTTCGCCTAGCCCAGGAAGTAGAATGAACGAAGGAGAAAACCTGAATGACCCTTTCCCCGAACTCGCGCCGGTACGCGGTGATTCTGCTGGCAGCCTCGGCGGCATTCCTCGCGTATGCGCAATCGAAGCTTCCTACCGACCTGGATCCTCAGTCGCGTGCCCGCCTGCCGTATCTGAAAAGTTCCGAAGTAGACGCCAAGGGAAAGAAAGTCGTCGACATCTTTGGTAAGGGTGGAACCGTGACCGGTCCGCTGGCGTTCGCTACCTACAACCCGGCCGTGGGTCAAGTTTTGCTGGACCTCCACGATGCTGCGGTGACCGGCGGAACGCTCGACGCGTACACGCGGGAACTCGCCATTCTGGTCGCATGCCGCGAGACTAACTACAACCTGGAGTGGAACGGGCATGAGGCCAGCGGCCTCAAGGCTGGGATCGATCCCAAATTGATCGACGTGATTCGGAAGCGCGGTCCGCTCACGGGCCTGAAGGACAAGGACGCTACTGTCATTCGCCTCGGCCGCCAGATGCTTACGGATAAGAAGGTCGATTCCGCCACTTTCGCCAAGGCCGTCGAATTGTGGGGCAAGCGCGGCACCATGGACATGGTCGCGGTGATGAACACCTACGCGGTGAGCGGCTTTTTTGCAATCGCCGTGGACGAGCACCCTCAAGAAGGCAAACCCGAGCTCCCGGCTGTGAAGTAACGCAGTACTATCGGGCGGGCTGCCAGAGCATGATATAGCCGCCGACATCGGAATCGCGGATCATTACCGCCCGGCCGTTGCCGTATTTCATAATGCCGGCTTGCGTGACGGTGATCGCGCCATTCGACTTGGCTCGGGCGTAAGCCGACTCAATGTTATTGACCTGCAACCCGGCGAAATTCGCGTTGATGTCCTGAAATTTGATGGGCGGCGCGGTCTTGCCTTTGTTCACGACAAAGTAGCCCAGCTCGATGCGCAGGTTGTTGTTCGTGGTCGCCTGCGGGAACCAGCCGTTCTGCAGGATCTGCTTTGCGCCGGTATCCTGAAACGGCGGGTAATCGCCCCCTAGCACCTTCGCGTAAAAATCCCGGCCTCTCTGCGGATCGCTGACGTTCACGGCATAGTGATTGAAGCCGGCCTGCTTGCCCAGGCGCTCGATGTTCTGCGGCGTGGCGGACGAATTCGAAACCCCGGGCATAGGCGGCGGATCGCCGGGCTTCGGAATGGGCTTGCTGAAGTACTCGATAGTCAGGCCGTCGGGATCCGCGATAAACGCAAAGCGGCGAAATCCTGGCTGCTGCCGTGGATTCGGAAGGCCCTGGACCTCCGGCATCTTCAGCATGCCCAGCCGTTCCAGCTTGTCGAGCAGATCGCTGACGTTGCCGTCCACCGTCATGTCGATATGGCTGCCCAGCAGGTCCCAGGAGTTGAGCTTGCTCCAGTCCTGGCGTTCGATGCCGCGGTATTGCCGCAGCGTCAGACTGAAGGGAACATCGGACACGGAGCTTTGAACTTTCATGATCGCTGTCCGCGATTCCGCCCCGGGCGTGTTCCCGAGCTTGTTCAGCTCTTTATCGACGATCCATTTCCCCGGGCCCTCGGCGACTTTGAAGTCGATGGCCTCGAAGAATTTTATGGAACGCTCCAGATCCGCGACCTGGTGACCGACCATGGCGAGCCCCACTATATCGGCGGGGCGATCGGGTGATTGCGCACAGAGCGACGCCACAGAAAGGCAGAGGGCGAAGCTCAAAGCGCCCGTTTTCGTGAGTTCCATAAGTGTGACCCAATACATTCTACCCTCCCTCTGGTGATATAAAGATTCAGTGAAAGGCGGAGCGGGATCATGAAGATCAAGACACTGGTATTGGCGGCTACGCTGGGACTAGCGAACCTGGCGGCGCAGACCGCGGACGATTACCGCGGCGGCTGGAGGACGGACAAAGGCCAGGCACACACCTACGAGTTTTCGATCCGAGACGGTAAGGTCCGGGGCATCTACTGCACCTACTGCGCCGACGCAACGACGCTGGCCTTTGTCGACGGCACCTTCGGGCCGGGCGGCCTAAACTTCGTCGTGACGCATGTGAAGTCCGACGGCAGCACCGCCTATGTGGACAAAGCGACGGCCAAATTCGATCATGGCAACCTCATCGTGACGGGCATCAGTGGAGCGCCCGGCGGGAAGTTCACGCGTACGCTCATCAAGGATCCGCGAGGTCCGGATCCGCTGCCGGTCATGGTATCGACGATTCCGAAAGCTTTTTCTACCGCTCCTCTGGCCTTTAATCCGCCGGCCGCTGCTAATCCTCAGGGCGCTCCGAAGCAGCCAGGCCCGCCGAAGCAGGTAGGGGCACCTGGGCGCGCGCCCTACATCCAGCCGGGACCGTGGAAATCCGCGCTCACCGAGAAGGACGTCCTGGGCGTGTGGCTGGGCTATGGCGTCGGCGCGCCCAAGCAGTTCTTCATCATCAAGAAAGTCGGCAACAAGCTTCGCGGCATGGTCTGCGGGACTTGCGATAACCCCTACACCATGGCCGCGCTGGATGATTTCGAGCTTCAGGGCGATACCCTGAAGTTCAACATCCTCCACGAAGACTGGGGCGACGGCGAACTACCCACGTTCTACAAACACGTCAGCGCCCACATAGGCTGGAACGAATTGCGGTTGACCACCACGGCCGATCATCAGCCTCCGCCTCGGCCGACACCTCCGGGCGTCGTCCCCGGCTCGTCCCTCACGGGACCGATTCCCATTGAGGCGACGTCCGGGAATCATTGGCCCGAATGGCCTCCGAAGGGTACATCCTCACCTCATTAGCGATGTTTCTTCTGTAACACCCAGGTGGTCATTGAGCGCTGATTCTGGACTACTGTGGTCTTTATCGGATCCGCTAGCTCGCCGCCCAAACGTTCGGTCAACGAGAGCAGCAGTGCTTCATCCACCAGGTACCGATCCGAGCCATCCGGCAGCCTGTAGCATCGCCCTTCGATCTGCTCGATCTGGCTCTCAATGCCGATTGAAGATGCCAGACGGCAGAAGAACAGCCCACCGGGTCTGAGGACCCGCCACGATCCCCGTAGCATGGCCTCGAAGTGCGCGTCGTCGCGCGCGAAATGGAGAACCGCGCTGCTGATCACGACATCCGCGCACTCATCGTCGAAAGACATCCGTTCGACAGGCTCGACGCGGAAATTCGACTCAGGAAGCTGCGGAGCCAGCGACGCGGCCAGCGATCGGACGCTATCCACTGCTTGGGGATTGGCGTCCGCCGCGTAAACTTCGTAGCCTTGGCGCAGGAAGTAGACCAGGTTCCGGCCGCCGCCGCATCCGGCGTCCAGGATTCGAATTCCCGGCGCGATACGGCCGCGCACAAGCTGGTCGAAGAGATAGATGTCGAGCTGGCCGAACTGCTCTTGAAGCGATTGTGCAGGTCGCAGTTACTTCACCTTGCTTCTTTCACCATGTGGGCGCGATCCTTCTCGTTCTGCGAGCAGAACATTTCGAAGATATCGTTGTCCTGGACCAGATCGTAGCCCACCTTGACCGTGAATTGCCGCGAGTACATCTGCGGATCGTCGAACGTCATCTCGGAATCCAGATGTCCGAAATCGCGCCTGCGAAAACGCTCCGTCACATGCATGCCTTCGCTGCGCGGATGCCCGATGGCATCGAGCGGCGTCCGGTCATTGAAGCCGCGCGATTCGACCACGAACGTGTCGCCTTCCCAGCGCCCGATCGAGTATCCGAGATAAGCCGGAAATTCGAAGGTTGCCGGAAAGCCTCGCCCATCGGTAAAAATCTGGCGGTGAAGGCCGTCGACTTCATACATAAGCACCGTTTCTTTGGGTGCCTGAACGAACTTGAACGGTTCGGCAAGCAGGCCAGCCACTGGCCAGCCGTACTCGCCATGGCAGACGTTATCGACGCGGCGCTCGGCGGCGCGCTTCTTCATCAGCGCATCCGCTTCCGGCCGCATGGGGATCTCATTGGGCTTGAGGTCGGCGAAGATGTTGATCGCGTATTTGTGAACTGACTCGAGTTCCATCCCGATCAGCGCGGCCTGCGACTCGGCCTCATAGCTGTCCCCAAACATGCGCTTGAATTCGGCCACCGGAGTGATCTCGTGCGCCCAGACGCCTGTCAGATCGGGTTTGCCATCCGGGGCGCGCGGCGCCGGAGCGGTGAGGTTAACCTTGCCGTTCTTTAGGCGGGGAAGGCCTTTTTCAGGGTAGTTCAGCCACTGGGCCTTCGCCTGAAACGGCGCGCCAAAAGGCAGAAGAAGGGCCGCGATCAGCA
>JADMIO010980282.1_pt1 | contig 11339 bp, 14 predicted proteins | sample 8958161 | NCBI WGS metagenome assembly JADMIO01 (sample SAMN16585339, study PRJNA669376) | soil metagenome | isolation source: Crop rotation soil | place: USA: Cullars Rotation, Alabama | collected 2011 | reverse complement strand
AGGCTTTCAACTAGTCCCCTGTGCAACCTAACGTTCTAGTTTCTAAGAAGGAGTGACATGTTTCTGGGTGTAGTCGATTTTGTTTTGAGCAACGTTGCATCGAAATGGACAACTCAAATATCGCATGAGGTATCACATGTCACTCCTCCGGAGTGACGAAACCTGCTAAGCACGACAGCTATAAACATGACACTCCTTCGGAGTGAAGAAATGATTAAGTCAGGATTTCGTCCAACCGTCTTCTGATGTAATTCTTCTCTACTTGATTGTTCGTTAATTCCAATGCCCGTGAATAGGCAAGTCGTGCCTCCTCAAAACGCTTCAGCCGTCTCAGCAGATCCCCTCGCGCAGCATGCAATAAATAATAATTGTCTAACTTACCCGAATGTGCAGCCTGATCGATCAAACTCAACCCTTTCTCCGGACCCTCGTTCATCGCAACGGCGGCTGCATGGTTCAAAGCGATTATTGGCGAGGCATTCATTCTCGATAGCACTCGATATATTGCCGCAATCTGCGGCCAATCGGTTTGCTCCGGTGATTTTGCTTCCGCATGTAATGCTGCAATCGACGCCTGAAGCTGATAATTCCCGACTCGACCCTGCTTCAGCGCACGCTCAATAAGTGCCAAACCCTCCGCGATCTCTGTTTGATCCCATAACGACCTATCCTGCTCCTCGAGAGTAACAAGATCACCATCCGAATTACTTCGTGCACTCCGTCGCGAGTCTTGCAGCAACATCAGCGCGAGCAGGCCAAGATTTTCCGGTTCATGCGGTGATAGTTGAACCAGGAGACGTGCTAATCGAATCGCTTCATTGCAAAGATCGGTTCGCACGAGGTCCTCACCTGATGTCGAAGAATAGCCTTCGTTGAAGATGAGATAGATGACGGCCTGAACCGATGCGAGTCTTTGCGGCAGTACATCAATTGCTGGAACTTCGTAAGGAATTCCGGCAACTTTGATTTTGTTTTTGGCTCTAACCAGCCTTTGCGCCAACGTTGGTTCGGGCAAGAGAAATGCGCGAGCAATTTCAGTCGTCGTGAGCCCGCCCAACGTACGAAGTGTCAAAGCAACTCTAGCCTCCTGGCTCAGCGAGGGATGGCAGCAGGTAAAGATGAGTCGCAATCGATCGTCAGGATATTCCAGTGCCTCATCGAGTTGCTCAAATTCTGCACTGGCCTGCAAACGTTCAGTCTCATATTCCAGTTCAGGTTGTTTCTCCGTTTTAGTTTTTTCACGACGGCGCGCGTCGAGGAGTTTGCGTTGAGCAACCGTGGTTAACCATGCTCCGGGATTCCTGGGCGGACCGTTTTGTTCCCAATTGACGACAGCCGCTGCGAATGCTTCTTGTAATGATTCCTCCGCGAGATCGAATGAACCCGACAAACGAATCAGCGTTGAAATAATGCGGCCGTACTCTTCTCGAAAGACCTTCTCGAGCATTTGGCTTGAATCAACCATCGTGCGCGAGAGTTGCACGATGATGGGAGGATTGCAAGGGGTGGATCGAGGGGCCAGTTGAATAGGACCTATAGGAGCTATAGGACCTATTCGACCAGACACAAAGCACGAAGATCTAGGCGCTTGCGGGTACGGCGCGTTCAACCAAAGGTCGGACTTCAACGGTGCCAAATCGCGCAGAAGGAATTCGGGAGGCCAGAGAAATGGCCTCATCGAGGTCTTTGGCTTCAACCAGATAGTATCCACCGAGTTGTTCGTGTGTCTCCGCGAAGGGGCCATCAGTGACAAGTTGTTCGTTTTCGCGCATACGAACGCTGGTGGCTGAAGCAACCGGATGTAGCTGTGCGCCGCTGATGTAGTTTCCGCTCTCCCTGATGTCTTGTGAAAACTTCATGTACTCAGCGTAAATCTTGCCTTGTTCAGCTTCACTCAGTTTGCTCCAGTCTTGTTCTCGGTCGTAAATCAAAAGTAGGTATTTCATTTTTTTCGTTCTCCTTGAAATTATCGACTTCAACTATACGACGCGCGAGAACCGCCAGATCGACACTCTTGAGCCACAGATTTCCAGATCACTAAAGCCGATCAGCATTTAGAGATCCGTGTCATCTGTGTTGATCTGTGGCTCAATTTACTTAGAACGCACTGTAAACCAATTCACGTTTTCGTCTGCTCTGCCCGAACACGAAGCCGGTGACCGCCCCGACGCCTGTGCCTATAATCAAACCCATCACCGGATAGATCTCATAGTCGTCCCAATTGGAACGATATTTCGTGAATCCAATACCCGCGCCTGCTCCGGCGCCAATTCCTGCGCCAATTGCAGCCCATTTGCCCTTTTCGGCTTTGCCGGTTCTTACTGAGACCTCACGAACGTCACTGCGCGCGATTGCAAAAGGTTTACCGTCGCGATCGATCGTCAAGGTGGTGTCGTTAGCTTCTATCATCGACCCTTTTATCTCTTTACCGTTCTTCTGCTTCACGATCAGCTTCGCGTTCGTCTTGATTTGTTGAACCGCCGACCAATCATTTGAACCACTCTGCTGGCCGAAGGCGACCGGCAACTGAGTTATCAGCAGTGCGAACACTAGAAACACGGGGAGTGGCTTGATATCCATGATGTTCTCCTTGAGTTAGAAAGTTCTTACAGAGAAACATCGGCAAGCCTTGTTCCCATTGATTTGTTCGACTCAGAGTGAAGTCTTTTGCCGGAGGGCGCAACCAAACGCTGACACTTGGCCCGTTCGGAGTGCGTTAAAAAGAAAACCCTGGGTATGTTTACGAAGCGACTTTAAGCTCAGTGTGCCCGCAGTGAGGGCAGCCATGTACCTCTTCCAAAACGCCATCGAAGACCGGATCGCTCTTTTCCCAGTCGTCGACTGCATAATCAACTTTCATTGCGTGATGATTCATGTCGGCGCCACAGCGTGGACACTTGAGTTTGGAATCCTGTGACATTGGGTACCTCAGTTAGGTTTTTGGCTTTCCATTGTCTGGAGCCGCTCTTGAAAGTATCTGCGCCAACTCTCCGGCAACTCTTGAACTGCGATCGCTCGGCGCAGAAGTTCTGAGTTGTTCTTATCTCGTGAGTAGAGGCGCACTACTTCGTTGACTGTGACCGACGGCTCGTTTCGCTTTACCAATTGAAACTCATCTCCTGTTCCAACTTCACCTTCTTCAAGAACAGCCAAATAGAACCCACTTCGTTCACTTACGAGAAAGCGTTTGATTATATCGGTCCGCCCAAATCTGATACCCAGCTTGTAGCAGGGCATCCGTGGTTCAGTGACCATCACAGTTGCTGAGCCAACGCGAAACTGATCCCCGATATGGAGCGTGTTTTCGGAAAATCCGGTAGCGGTGAAGTTCTCGCCGAACGTTCCGTAGGGCAATTCCATCTCGGGAAATTCCTGTCGCCAGAATTCGTAATGTTCGGCCGGGTAAACGTACACGGCCTTGGTTGGTCCACCGTGAACGGAGAGATCTGCCTGACGGTCGCCGTCGAGATTGAGACTCCGCAACATGACTCGATGCTCGATTGGTTGTTTGAAGATTGCTGTCGAGACAGGCTCCTCGTCTCGCATTACAATCTGAGGGCGTCCAACGTTGATCGAAAGGATCTTCATAAGAATGTCCGACGAACTCTAGTTTGTCGTCGGTGACCGTCTCGGCACATGATTCAATAGAGGTTCTTAAGTCAACGCACGACAAACTAAAGTTCGTCGGACATTAAAGCGCCACGTTCTCTCGTCCGTACCTCAAGACCTTTGACATCCAGATCAATTCTTTCAAAAACTGATCGATTCTTTTGACGTACGCAGTGTCGAGTAAAGTGCCCGTCGCATCGAACAGCTTGTGCGCCCCGGAAAAATTCCCGTCCCAGAAGATTGTTACAAGTCCGAGTTCACGCAGGACAGACAGTAGATTCTCAATCATCCTGGTGCCACCAAATCCACCGGCTGATACGCCGCAAACGCCGACTGCTTTGTGAATGTACTCCTTCAGATTTGTGTCCAGCGCGTGCTTCAGTAAACCCGGATGGCCGTGATTGTACTCCGGCACAACCAGAACTAATCCGTCAGCTCGCTCCATCGTCGCTGAAAATTTTGGGTCTTTGATAGCTTCGCCGGCGTCCTCCACGGTGAACTTCAGATCTCGCAAGTCGATGAACTCCGTGTCGATGTCCTGATGCTTGCGGAGTTCTCCATAAACAAACCGCGCTACGTTTTCACTTGCGCGACCTTTACGTGTTGTGCCGAGGATTAAGGGAATGAAGAGTGGTCGTGTACTCATTGTTGGTTTCTTTGTGTTACCGCTATGCTTAATATCACAAATGTTGGTGCAGCGAAAATCAGTTGGTCGCATCGCACCAGCTTTGCGGGGAGGGAATCAATTGAACGAAGAGAAAACAATCGAAGCTTCCATTTCCGAATTCATCAGGGTTTACAATGCCGGCAACCTTGAAGGCGTGCTGGCCTATTACCGTGAGGATCTGATCAAAATTCGACAGGGTGGACCCGCGGAAACGAAGGCTGAAACGGCAAAGCGAGTTGCAGGAGTGTTTGATAAGTTTCATTCACGAGTCGACGTCACCAACGATGAAATTAGGGTCTCGGGGGAAATGGCTTACACGCGTGGTAACTTTCGCGTAACGCTCACCCCGAAAGTGGGTGGAGAACCTCAAATTATTGAGCGACGCTATCTGGAGATCTGGCTTAAAGAAGATGGACGTTGGCGCGTCGCGCGCACGATGGACAACACTCAATAAAGAAAACGGACTTACTGATGACTAACGATACTCTTACCAGACTCGTTGTGGTCCCAATCGTGAGGGACGAACACCGACGCATCCTACTTTGCAAGATGCCACCAGATCGTGGCGTCTTTCCCAATAAATGGGGATTGCCGGGCGGTGGCGTCGAGCCAGGTGAGCATATGTATCAAGCACTTGAACGAGAAGTCAGGGAGGAACTTGGTGTTTCGTTGCTGGACGCCAAACCGCTTTTCTTTAAGGATGGATTGCACAAGAAGACCTTTCCGGATGGCAGCAAGCGCGAAATTTATATGGTCTTTTTGCTGTTTGAATGTCGTATCTCTTCAACCGAAACAATATGCTTGAATGATGAGTTCTGTGAATACGCCTGGGTTGAACCGGTTCGGCTCTCGATTTACGACTTGAATTCCGCGACACAAGAGACGTTCCAGTTTCTTGGCCTGATGGAAGCTGAGACTCCCGAAATCAGTATGGCTGCCACGCCGGAGGCATAATTTCGGCCGAACGGTACCTGCCTACTGCATCGACTTTGCACAAAAAGCAAAAATCCCCCAAACGGCAGTTTGGGGATCGTTCAAGTTCGACCTATTTATTTGTTGCTGGACCTTCCAAATTGTAGTGTCCCATAAATAGAGTGGACTTGAACGATCCCTACACTGCCGTGTAGGGGATTCGCCTTTTTTGCAGCGGAGGGCGCTTGATTGTGTAGAAAGGACTTGAACGATCCCCAAACTGCCGTTTGGGGGATTCTCGCTTTTTGTGTCCTGCTCTACTCCTTCACAAACTTCAACGCCAACGAATTCATGCAATACCTTAGGCCCGTCGGTGCCGGCCCATCATCAAACACATGCCCAAGGTGTGATCCGCAACGATGACACTTCACCTCAGTTCGGACCATTCCCAAAGTAGTGTCGCTGTCTTTATCAATTACGGTTTCGGAAGCCGGTGCATAGAAGCTAGGCCAACCGGTTCCTGAATCGAATTTGGTATCCGAAGTAAATAATTTCGCGCCACACGCAGCACAGTAATACGTGCCCTTCTCGTGATTGTCCCAGTAAGCCCCCGTAAACGCGCGCTCGGTTCCCGCCTCTCGCAACACTTGATATTGATCGGGCGTTAACTCTTTGTGCCACTCTTCGTCAGTTTTTACAACTTTATCCGTCATTACTTTCTCCTGTTCCCGCGCCTGATCGACATTTTCCGTCAGGAGTTTCTGAATCAACTTCTCTGCGTCGTCGTATGCGCCTTCACCGACGTGTGCCCATCGAATTTTGCCAGTCTTGTCGAGTATGAAGATCGTCGGCCAGGCGTTGACTTTGTACTCTCTCCAGGTGTCGTAGTCGTTGTCCGTGACAACAGGATAGCGAATCCCGAGCGATGCGACTTCGCGTCGTACATTGTCGATCTTTTCCTCGCCATCCAGTTCAGGGGAGTGTACGCCGATGACAGTCAGACCCTTGCTTGCGTAACGTTCGTGCCATGCCTTAACGAATGGCAACGTGTTCCGACAGTTGTAACAGCCAAAAGTCCAGAACTCTATGAGCACCACTCGGCCGCGAAGGCTCTTAAGTGTTAACGGTTCAGAGTTAATCCATGTGCCTGGTGCAAACTCTGGCGCAACTGCTTCAGTCATCTTCGGCGGCGTTTCAGGAAAGGAACCTAACGCACGCCAGCTTTTCGTCAAGGTTAACGCGCCGATCAGAAATCCGGTTACAACAGTTCCTACGATAAGTCGAACTCGAGTTTCGTACCTCATAAATTCCTTTTGCTTTTACCAGTAGCGTTCAAAAAACAGTTCTAGAATTTTGCATTACCTGCCAACATACAAGTAAGGAAGGGTGGTTTACCCCCGCTGTTCCAGAGGCTTTGTCGGGAGACAGCGAGGGTAAACCGCCCTTCCTTACTTGCTTACTTGTACTTTGGGAGATATCTATCATGTCCAAAACAGACTTCAACCCTCTCACCAATCACCATCTTAGTCGTGCCAGAATGTGAATCATTACACGTTCCATGATAATGTCTCGCATTATCACTCAATAGACTTTCGGAGCTCCAATTCGATGCCTGGGCCTAAACGCATACGAGTGATCGACTCGCATACGGGCGGAGAACCAACCCGAACCGTCGTTAGTGGCGGACCCGATTTGGGCTCCGACACTCTGATGATTCGCCGCGAACGCTTTCGTGACGAATTTGACCACCTCCGTTCAGCAATTACGAATGAACCACGTGGATCGGATTCGATCGTTGGTGCACTTCTGTGCGAACCGGTCGATAAATCATGCGTGACAGGTGTGATTTTTTTCAACAATGTTGGTTATCTCGGGATGTGCGGTCATGGAACTATTGGCGTCGTCCACACTCTGGCTTACCTGGGTCAAATAGGTCCCGGTAACCATCGCATTGAGACTCCGGTCGGAATTGTTGAAGCACTCCTCGACGAACACGGCGAAGTAACGGTGGCGAATGTACCAAGTTACCGGCTCGCGTCAAAAGTTTCCGTAAACGTGAGAGGTCACGGCCCGGTCGTTGGAGATGTTGCCTGGGGCGGCAACTGGTTCTTTCTCGTCAACGATCACGGACAGGACATTTCGCTCGGTAATCTCGAAGTTCTGACCGACTTTACATGGCGGATTCGTCAGGCTCTAAACGAAGCAACAATAACCGGAGAGGGCGGACAGGAGATCGATCACATCGAACTCTTCGCTCCATCAGAAATTGAGGGTGTTAATAGTAAGAACTTCGTTCTCTGTCCAGGGAAGGCTTACGATCGTTCGCCCTGTGGGACTGGTACCAGCGCGAAGCTGGCCTGCCTCGTTGCCGATAACAAATTGGCAGAGGGACAAGTGTGGCGTCAGGAAAGTATCGTGGGAAGTATCTTCGAAGGTTCGGTCCGCGTTTCGAACAGCACTATTCACCCAAGCATCAAAGGTTCCGCCTTTATTACCGCTGAAGCAGATTTGATTCTCGACGACAGAGACCCATTCTGTATGGGTATTCGTTCATGACTTCTCCCACCTTCGACGTCGTGATTATCGGCGCGGGCATTGTCGGTTCCGCGTGTGCGGCTGAATGTATTAACGAAGGATTAAAGACAGCAATCGTCGAAGCAAAGATCATCGGTGGTGGCGCAACTGCTGCGGGAATGGGCCATCTCGTCGTCATGGATGATTCAGAAGCGCAATTCGCACTCACCAGTTATTCGTGCAAACTCTGGAGTGCGCTGAAAGAAGATTTACCTTCCTCCATTGAGTACGAGGCATGTGGCACGATTTGGGTGGCGGCTGATGATGAAGAGATGGCGGAAGTTCGTAGAAAAGAGAAGTACTACACAGAACGTGGCGTACCTGTTCAAGTGCTCGATGCAAAAGCTCTCCACGAAGCGGAACCAAATCTTCGATCAGGTTTGGCCGGAGGTCTGCATGTTCTCAACGATTGTGTGATTTATCCCCCCTGTGCGGCGAAGTTCTTTGTCGATCGAGCCGTTTCGAGCGGCGCTACATTGATCCTTGGCAGGAAAGTCAAAAATATACAGAAGGACGGCGTGCTAATAGATGATGATACATTTCTATCCTCCGGCATGGTTGTGAACGCGACCGGCAGTTGGTCCCCGTTACTTACATCCGGAATCGATGTGAAGAAACGGAAGGGTCATCTCTTAATAACGGACCGTTACCCCGGTTTCGTCAAACATCAACTCGTCGAGCTTGGATATTTAAAGAGTGCGCATTCAGTAACCGACGACTCGGTTGCGTTCAATATTCAACCTCGCAAAACGGGACAAATGTTGATTGGATCTTCACGCCAATACGGCGTTGAGTCATCGCAGATCGACACACCGATTCTGAGACGAATGCTGAATCGCGCGATCGAATACATGCCTGACCTTGCCAACCTTTCATCCGTTCGCACCTGGACTGGATTTCGGGCCGCCACACCCGACAAGTTGCCATTGATTGGACCTGACGTCTTGAACCCGAAACTTTATCTCGCAACGGGTCACGAAGGTCTGGGTATTACGACTTCCCTCGGGACAGCGAAACTGTTAGTGGATCAGATCGTGGGCCGCCGCCCGGCAATTCCAATCGCTCCTTATCTTCCGGCGCGCGTATCGGAGTTGAGTCATGCCTGAAGAGGTCGTCGTGGTTGTAGATGGAGTGCAGGTCAGAATGCCAGTTGGGAGCATGGTATCAGCGGCGATCATGACGGCCGGAGTGTCGTCGTTCCGAAGATCGGTTAGCGGTGAAGCGCGCGGACTTTTGTGTGGGATGGGTATTTGTTTTGAATGTCGAGTGACGATCGATTTGCAGCCGCATTGCCGAAGTTGTCAAACCGTCTGTCAAAACGGAATGGACATTCGAACCTGTGAGTAGACGCGCGGTTGGGAGCGACGTCTTAATCATTGGCGCGGGACCAGCTGGTCTTGCCGCAGCGTATCGAGTTGTTGAGAGTGGTGGGGAAGCAAGCGTTGTTGACGACAACCCGGATGCCGGCGGACAAATCTGGCGTGGTGAAAAAGAGAAACCGTCAACACCTGAGGCGGCTGCCTGGTTCGAAAAGATTCGCAAGTCAAAGATCAGCTTTATCAACGGCGCTCGCGTTTTTCAGCAGCCGCAATCTGGGTTGCTGCTGGCCGAGCGCGAAAATGATGTTTGCGAATTGAGTTATCAGAAACTAATTCTCGCGACTGGAGCTCGCGAGCGATTTTTGCCCTTTCCTGGTTGGACTCTGCCAAACGTCATGGGGGCCGGTGGACTACAGGCGTTGGTCAAGACAGGGTTTGCGATTGATGGAAAAAAAGTTGTGGTTGCGGGCAGTGGACCATTGTTACTTGCCGTGGCCGATTACTTGACAGGCAAAGGTGCAGAGGTCGTGACGATTGCCGAGCAGACGTCGCTTGTGAGCTTGTTCCGTTTTGGCTTGGGGCTGATTGGTCAAGGCCGCAAAGCATCGCAGGCTTACAAGTTAAAGAGACGACTGCGCGGTGTGAAATACTTGATTGGATGTTGGCCTGTGGCAGCGCACGGCGTTGGGAAACTGGAACGGGTTACTTTGCAGCAAGCGGGTCGCAGGTTTGATGTTGTTTGCGATTATCTCGCCTGTGGATTTCATTTGGTTCCCAATCTGGAGCTGGCCGAGTTACTTGGTTGTAAGATCGAGGACGGTGCAGTCAGAGTAGACGAGTTCCAACAAACTTCGGTCGAGAACGTTTTTTCTGCGGGTGAGTCAACCGGCATTGGTGGTTTGGAGTTGTCGTTAGTTGAAGGCGAGATTGCAGGACTTGCTGCCACAGGACAGACGACAAAGGTGCGAGCCTTGTTTGCCAATCGCGACAAGCAACGAAAGTTTGGACGTTTATTGAATCGCACTTTTGAGTTGCGCAGGGAATTAAGAGATCTTCCTGTCAACGACACGATGGTTTGTCGTTGTGAGGATGTCAGCTTTGAACGTCTGCGAACAAGTAGCTCGTGGAGAGAAGCAAAGCTCCATACACGGTGTGGAATGGGTCCATGTCAGGGTCGGATTTGCGGAACGGCTGTTGAATTCCTTTTTGGTTGGAATGTCGAATCAGTGAGGCCACCGGTGTTTCCGGTGCGTGTTGGGAGTATGACTGGGGAAAATAAAAGTTTGGAGATTTCATATGACCATGCATTGGAACGGCGTGATGCCCGCGATAACAACCGCCTTCGATGAGCAATTAAATATCGATCACGCAGCCGTTGCGCGCCATTGCACATGGCTGGTTGATAACGGCTGCACTGGAATTGTGACGCCCGGTTCACTTGGTGAAAGTGCAACGCTGACCTTCAATGAAAAGCTCGCACTTTGGAAGACAGCATTGGGTGCTGTCGGTGATCGTGTTCCAGTTATTGCCGCAATTGCTTCACTGAGTACTTCTGAAGCAGTTGAGTTGAGTAAACGCGCTGCTGACGCCGGTTGTCGCGCTTTGATGGTCCTGCCTCCATACGTCTACAAGAGTGATTGGCGTGAAATGAAGTCCTATGTTGATGCGGTATTTCGGGCGACCAAACTCTCGTGCATGCTCTACAACAATCCCGTCGCGTATGGCACTGATTACTTGCCTGAACAGATTGCCGAGTTGAGCGACGTACACGAAAACTTTCATGCTGTAAAAGAGTCCAGTACAGACGCGCGTCGAGTAACCTGGATTCGCGAACTCATTGGCGACCGGCTCGCAGTGTTTGTTGGAGTTGATGACGCGATCGTGGAGGCGATTGCGGTCGGCGCTGTTGGGTGGATTGCCGGTTTAGTAAACGCTTTACCAAAGGAATCGGTTGCTCTGTTTGATTATGCGATGGCCGGCGAGCGTGAAAAGGCGATGAACCTTTACAACTGGTTCCTGCCGTTACTGCGAATGGATACGGTGCCTAAGTTTGTGCAACTCATCAAGCTCGTGCAGCAGGAAGTGAGTATGGGAAACGCACGTGTGCGACCGCCACGGTTGGAATTGGAAGGCGAGGAATTAGATGCTGCGCTAAGAGTGATCCGCCATGCGTTGTCAACTCGTCCTCACTTAGAAGCGACCGCTTCAGCATAGTGTCCGATATGCTTTAGCTTGTCGTGACGCAACCAACAGAGCCC
>JADMIO010604204.1_pt1 | contig 11339 bp, 10 predicted proteins | sample 8958161 | NCBI WGS metagenome assembly JADMIO01 (sample SAMN16585339, study PRJNA669376) | soil metagenome | isolation source: Crop rotation soil | place: USA: Cullars Rotation, Alabama | collected 2011 | reverse complement strand
GCCGCGACTTCAAGTCACGTGAATTCCAAGCTTCGGATCCCACTGTGCTGGAAAGCACGAGCACGCCGGAATCCAGCAGCGCGCGCACATCCCACATCGAACGCAAGACGATGCCGCGCGCCGCGAGCGCCCATTGCACGGCCACTTCGCCGTGATTGGTCGACAGCGGCCCCGTCACCTTGACGGAGACGGTCTCGCCGCGCTCCGTCAGACGCCAGATGCCGAACGGATGGTCGCGCTCCTTGATCGCGAGGCAATGATGCGTGCCGAGGTCCGCAAGCTGACGCGGCGTGCCGTGACGCTTCAGGTATTCCGGCGAAGCGCACAGCACGCGATGGTTCTCCGCAAGACGCTTCGCGATCAGATGCGGCGCGATGTCGTCGCCGATACGAATGTCGAGATCGAAGCCTTCGCCCGCCACATCGACGATGCGGTCGAACAGGTCCAGCCGCACGCTCAGTTGCGGATAGCGCTCGGTGAGCCGCGCCAGCGCCGGCGCCACGACATGGCGCCCAAAGCCGAAGCTGCTCGAAATGCGCAACGTGCCGCGCGGCACGCGGCGCGTGGTCGACACGTCTTCAACCAGCCGGTCGACGTCGTCGAGAATCTTTTCGGCCCACGCGTACACGCGCTCGCCCGCTTCCGTGATCGCGACGCGGCGCGTCGAGCGATGAAAGAGACGCGTGCCCAGATCCGCTTCGAGCATGTTCACGCGCTTGCTGACATACGCCGCCGACACCGACAGCGCATCCGCCGCCGCGCTGAAGCTGGCTTTGCGGGCGACGGTGCAGAACACGCGCAGGTCGTCGAGGTTCGGCGATTTATTCACAGTTCGTGCATAGTGGCTTAACCGAAAGCGCGATTTTATGACGGTTAATCAGGAATAGACTAGTTGTTAGTACACGTTTGGTCTGAATGACCCGAACCCTTTCTGACACTTCCCCGACGAGGAGACGCATATGACCCGCAACTATCGCATCGCAGTGATTCCCGGTGACGGCATCGGCAAGGAAGTGATGCCCGAAGCGCTGCGTGCGCTCGACGCCGTCAGCAAGCGCTATGGCATCGGCATCGACTATCAGCATATCGAGTGGGCGAGCTGCGACTACTACGCGCAGCACGGCCAGATGATGCCCGACGACTGGAAGCAGCAACTCGAAGGCGTCGACGCCGTGCTGTTCGGCGCGGTCGGCTGGCCCGACACCGTGCCCGATCACATCTCGCTGTGGGGCTCGCTCCTCAAGTTCCGCCGCGAGTTCGACCAGTACATCAACCTGCGTCCCGCGCGCCTGTTCGAAGGCGTGCCGTCGCCGCTCGCGGGCCGCAAGGCGGGCGATATCGACTTCATGATCGTGCGCGAGAACACCGAGGGCGAGTACTCGTCGGTAGGCGGCACGATGTTCGAGGGCACCGAGCGCGAGTTCGTGATGCAGCAGTCGATCTTCACGCGCAAAGGCTCCGAGCGCGTATTGAAGTTCGCGTTCGATCTCGCGCAGCGCCGCGAGAAAAAGATCACCGTCGCGACGAAGAGCAACGGCATCTCGATCAGCATGCCGTGGTGGGACGCACGCGCCGCTGAAATGGCCGCGCGCTATCCGGACGTGAAGTGGGACAAGCAGCACATCGATATTCTTTGTGCACGTTTCGTGTTGAATCCGGATCGCTTCGACGTGGTGGTCGCGACCAATCTGTTCGGCGACATCCTGTCGGACCTCGGCCCGGCTTGCACGGGCACGATCGGCATTGCGCCGTCGGCGAACATGAATCCGGACCGCACGTTCCCGTCGCTGTTCGAACCCGTACACGGCTCCGCACCGGATATCGCGGGCAAAGGCATCGCCAATCCGATCGCGATGATCTGGTCGGCGGCGATGATGCTCGACTTTCTCGGCAACGGCGCGGGCAAGGAACGCGAAGCACACGATGCGATCCTCGCCGCGATCGAAGCCACGCTCAAGGAAGGCCCGCATACGGGCGATCTGGGCGGCAAGGCGAATACGGCTGAAGTGGGCGCGGCTATCGCGCATCGCCTCGCCTGAACCACAGGAGTCTTTAGATGACCAAGCGATACGAGTTGAGCGAACTGATCCGCAGCGACAATTTCATCGACGGCAAGTGGGTGGCGTCTGCTAAAGGCAAGCGCTTCGACGTGACGAACCCCGCGACGGGAGAAGTGATCACGCAGGTCGCCGACAGCGATGCCGCCGACGCGCGCGCCGCCACCGACGCCGCCGCCCGTGCCTTCCCCGCCTGGCGCGACGCGTTGCCGAAGGACCGCGCGGCCGTGCTGCACCGCTGGCATGCACTGATGGTCGAGAACGCCGATGCGCTCGGCCGGCTGATCTCGCTCGAACAGGGCAAGCCGTTCGCCGAAGGACGCGGCGAGGTGATGTACGGCGCGTCATACGTGGCGTGGTTCGCGGACGAAGCGACGCGCATCTATGGCGACATCATTCCGCAGCAGCAGCGCGGCAAGCGCATGAGCGCGGTGAAGGAGCCTGTCGGCATCGTCGCCGCGATCACGCCATGGAACTTCCCGCTCGCGATGATCGCGCGCAAGATCGCGCCCGCGCTCGCGGCGGGCTGCACCGTCGTCGGCAAGCCTGCTGAAGACACACCGCTCACCGCCCTCGCGCTCGTGATGCTCGCACATGAAGCGGGCGTGCCAGCCGGCGTGCTGAACCTGATTTCGGCATCGCGCGAGAACGCTGTGGGCGCGGTCGCCGACTGGCTCAAAGACAGCCGCGTGCGCAAGATCACGTTCACGGGTTCGACGCCCGTCGGCAAGTACCTGGCGCGTGAATCGGCGGAGACGTTGAAGAAGCTGTCGCTGGAACTGGGCGGCAATGCACCCTTCATCGTGTTCGACGACGCCGACCTCGATGCCGCCGTCACGGGCCTGCTGGCCGCGAAGTTCCGCAATGGCGGGCAGACCTGCGTGTGCCCGAACCGCGTGTACGTGCAATCCGGCGTGTACGAGCGTTTCGCGGACCTGCTCGCGACTCGCGTCGCCGCGCTGAAGGTCGCGCCCGCCACCGATCCCGCCGCGCAGATCGGCCCGATGATCAACGCCCGCGCCATCGACAAGATCGCGCGTCACGTCGACGACGCCGTGGCTCGCGGCGCGCGCGTGCTGACGGGCGGCAAGCGCCTGCCGGAACTTGGCCCGAACTACTACGCGCCGACCGTGCTCGCCGATGCGACGCCCGACATGAACCTGAGTTGCGAAGAGACCTTCGGCCCCGTCGCGCCGCTGTTCCGTTTCGACGACGAAGCCGAGGCAATCCGCGCGTCCAACGACACGCCCTTCGGCCTCGCATCGTATTTCTATAGCCAGAACGTGCGACGCATCGACCGCGTTGCGCGGCAACTCGAAGCGGGCATCGTCGGCATCAACGAAGGCGCGCTCGCGAGCGAAGCCGCGCCCTTCGGCGGCGTGAAGGAATCGGGCTACGGCCGCGAAGGCTCGAAATACGGTCTCGACGATTACCTGTCGATCAAGTATCTCTGCCAGGGCGGACTCGAATGAACGCGCAGGCTTATCCGATTGAAGTCGCGTTTCCCGACATCTCCGTACATGAAGGCAGCGACACGGGCATCGCGTACGTGCATACCTTCGATTCGGGCGTCGCCGGTCCGCACGTGATGATCAACGCGCTCACGCATGGCAACGAGGTGTGCGGCGCGATCGTCGTCGATGCGCTGCTGCGCGCGAAGCTGCGCCCTCGGCGCGGCAAGCTGACGCTCGCGTTCGCGAACGTCGACGCGTATGCGCGTTTCGATCCGTCGAAGCCGGATGCGGCGCGCTTCGTCGATCAGGACTTCAACCGCGTGTGGACGGCGCAAACGCTCGACAATGCCACGCTCGATTCGAGCGAGTTGCGTCGCGCACGCGCGATGCGGCCCGTGATCGATACCGTCGATCTGCTGCTCGATCTGCATTCGATGCATGAGAAGAGCAAACCGTTGATCGTCGCCGGGCCGCTCGACAAAGGCATCGCGTTGTCGGAAAAGCTCGGCACGCCCGCCACGGTGATCTGCGACGAAGGCCATCCCGAAGGCCGCCGTATGCGCGATTACGAAGGCTTCGGCGATCCTCGAAGTGAGAAGAACGCGTTGCTGATCGAATGCGGACAGCATTGGGAAGCGGGCGCTGTCGCCGTTGCACGCGATGTGACGGCGCGCTTTCTCGTGTTGTCGGGCGTAGTCGATGAAGCCGATTTGCCCGCAGGCTGGACCCTGCCGCTGCCCGACGAAATGCTGATCGTGCGCGTGACAGAGCCTGTCGTGGCGAAGAGCCTCGACCTCCGCTTCGCGGGCGACTACACGGGTTTAGAGGTGTTTCCCGATGCTGGCAGCGTGATCGGCTGGTCGGACGGTGAAGCCGTGCGCACGCCCTATCCCGACTGCATGCTCGTGATGCCTTCGCTCAGGCAGTTGCGCGCGGGCGTGACGGTCGTGCGGCTCGGCAAGATTGAGAAGCGTATTGCAAGAACTCGCTAGCTTTTGCCGTCATTTCAACCATCGTCAACGAAAACACGAGATGAAAGTCCAGCAGATCAAACAAAGCATCGCATTGCAGGGGCTGGAAGACTGGGGCACGGCCGGTCTTCCAGGCACGCCGGAGATCCAGGTATCGGGCGTGCAGAAAGTGATACGCGGCAGCGAGGCGATCGACACGGGCATCTTCGAATGCACGCCCGGCACTTATCGGCGCTCGGTCAAGCAGGCCGAAGTGATGCACTTTCTCAGCGGCCGTGGCCGCTTCACGCCCGACGGCGAAGACACGGTTCACTTCTCGGGCGGTGACACGCTGTTCTTCGAGGCCCACACGGAAGGCACATGGGAAGTCGAAGAGACGATGCGCAAGGTCTACGTGATCTTCTGACGGCATGCGATCGGGGAGTCCCCTGGTAACGTGCGCAGCAAGCGTCTGACATAACACTACGTCATGGGGACTCCAACAATTCCGGCGTTGCTCCGCCGAAATTGACTCACTATATTTTCAATCAATCCCGCGTTGTTCTGCTTCCTGCGCCACGCCGGAAGCGCGACAGCACGACCTGGAAGATGTCTTTCGCTTCAACCGTGTCGAGGAAAAAGTCGTGATCAATAAAACGAAGTTGCGCCCATTAGTTATGACGCTCGCGTTGAGCATCGCGGGTATGGCGCCCGCGTTCGCGGCGGGGAAAATCACTTTCGTCTCACAAGGCGGCACGTATCAGGAAGCGCAGACCAAGGCGATCCTCGACCCTGCCGCGAAGCAGCTGGGTATCACGATCAACCAGGACAGCATTCCCGACGCATGGCCGCAGATCAAGGCGCAAGGCGCGACGGGCAAGCCGATCTGGGACGTGGTCGATACGCCGACCTCGAACTGTCTGCGCGGTGGCCGCGAAGGTCTGCTGGAAAAGCTGGACTTCTCGAAGATCCCGAACGCAGCGGCTGTGCCGGAGAAATACCGCACGCCGTATTCGGTCGCGTACGAGTTCTATTCCACGGTGATCGGCTACAACAAGAAGAACCTCAAGAAGGTGCCGCAAAGCTGGAAAGACTTCTGGGACGTGAAGAACTTCCCCGGCACGCGTGCGCTGCGCAACGATCCGCAGACGGTGCTCGAAGCGGCGCTGCTCGCCGACGGCGTGCCGCGCGACAAGCTCTATCCGCTGGATGTGGATCGCGCGTTTAAAAAGCTGCAGCAGATCAAGCCCGACATTACCGTGTGGTGGACTTCGGGCGGCCAGTCGGCGCAATTGCTGCACGACGGCGAAGTGGACATGACGATGATCTGGAACGGCCGTGCCAGCGCTGTGAAGAAGGATGATCCCGATGTCGACTTCACGTTCAACGACGGCATTCTGCAGAACACGCAGTTGTGCGTGCTGAAGAACGCGCCGAATCTGCCCGACGCGATCAAGTTCGTCAACGCTGCGTTGTCGCCCGATTTACAGGCGAATCTGCCGCTCTATATCGACTACGGTCCGGGCAACCCCGCTGCGTTCAAGACGGGCAAGATCACCGCGAAGCGTGCAAGCGAACTGCCGAGCTCGCCGGATAACGCGTCGAAGCAGGCGCTGATGTCGGAGGAATGGTGGGCCTCCGACGCTGGCATTCAGGCCAAGGCGCGGTGGCTGAAGTTCATGCAATAGCGTAGTCACGCAGTTCCAATCAGGCGCCCGCAGGAACGTCGTTCGTTTGCGGGCGTTTTTCATTTGATCGCTTTTCATGCATTGCCGGCGACAAGCGCCGCATAACATTCCACGTGATCGACTATCTGATTCTGGGCGGTGGGTCGGCTGGTTGCGTGCTGGCTGCGCGACTGTCCGAAGATGCGGGCAAGACCGTGTGTCTGATCGAAGCGGGTCGCGATATCTCGCAGGCGACCATGCCCGATGCGATCCGCAGCCGCTATCCCGGCCGCGCGTATCTCGACACCAACAACATCTGGCAGCAACTGAAAGCGCGCATGAGCGCGCCAGCGGCGCTGCGCCGTTATGAGCAGGCGAAGCTGCTGGGCGGCGGCTCGGCGATCAACGCGCTGATGGCCAATCGCGGCGCACCCGCCGATTACGACGAATGGGAAGCGCTCGGCGCGCGCGGCTGGAACTGGCAAGCGTGCCTGCCCTACTTTCGCAAGCTCGAAACCGATTGCGATTTCGGCGGCGAGTTGCATGGCGCGAGCGGGCCTGTGCGCATTCAGCGCACTCGCTGGCCGCGCATCTCGCCGTTCGTGCAGGCCGTGCTCGGCACGCTGCAACAGCGCGGACATGCGTTGCGCGACGATCAGAACGGTCCATGGGAAGACGGCACGTTCGTTGGCTCGATCGCCGTGAGCGCAGCGGGCGAGCGCATTCCGACTTCCGTCTGTTATCTCGACGACAGCGTGCGTGCGCGCAAGAATCTGTCGATACGCACGGGTCTCGTCGTCGAGCGGATTTTGTTCGACGGGCAGCGTGCAACGGGTGCGCGGGTTTTGCGTGCGGACGGCACGTATGAAGATGTGCGCGCGGGGCGTGTGATCGTCAGTGCTGGCGCGATTCATAGTCCTGCACTGCTGCTCAGAAGCGGCATCGGTCCCGCCAGCGATCTCGCCGCGCTCGGCATCGAGGTGCGCACAGACCGCGCGGGCGTCGGGCGCAATCTGATGGAGCATCCGTCGATTGCCGTGTCGGCGTTTCTGCCGCGCGCCGCCCGTACGCCGTTTCCCGATGAGCATCATGAACAGGCGATCGTGCGTTTCTCTTCCGGCTTGCCCGATACCGTGCCTGGCGACATGCACGGCGCGATTCTGTCGCGCTCGGGGTGGCATTCGGTCGGTTATCGGCTCGGGACGATTTTCTTCTGGGTCAACAAGTCGTATTCGCGCGGGTCTTTAAAGCTCGCGTCCTCGAATCCGTTCGATGAGCCGCTGGTCGACTTCGCGATGCTGTCGGATCAGCGCGATCTCGAACGGTTGAAGCTCGCGTTGCGCTTTGGTGCGCAGACGCTGGCAGCGCCGTCGATGGCGGCGCATCGCGATGCCATTTTTCCATCGAGCTATTCTCCGCGCGTCGCGGCTGTCGCCGTGCCGGGCGTGTGGAATGCGTTTCAGCGTGGCGCGTTGAGCGCGCTACTCGATATTGCCGGGCCGTTGCGTGGGTCGCTGATCCGGCGCGTGGTGACGCAGGGTGTTTCGATTGATGAGCTATTGGCCGATGACGCTGCGATGACTGCGTTTGTCACGCGATCGGTTGGCGGAACGTGGCATCCGTCGGGGACATGCAGGATGGGGGCGCCCGGCGATCCGTTGGCCGTGACCGACGCGGACGGCGCGGTGTATGGCGTGGATAGACTGCATGTGTGCGATGCGTCGCTGATGCCGTCTATCCCGTGCGCGAACACGAATGTACCGACAATTATGGTGGCGGAGAGGGTGGCGGAGTTGATAAGAGCATCCGGAGGAGTCTGAACCGGGTCCTATACCCCGATTTGCCTCTGAGAAAAAATACAACAATTTTGTTGCATATCTCCACTTATAAATATAACATTTATGTTGTACATTTCTCCCTTCACAACAACACAGGGAGAACATGAAATACAGCGAGTTCAGGAAGTGGCTGAAGCAGCAAGGTGCAACGTTCGAAAAGCACCGAAGCGGCTCAAGTCACTACCGGGTGACGCTCAATGGCAGGACCACTATCTTCCCCGATCACGGTGCGAAGGAAATGGGTAAAGGACTGGTGGAAGCCATCAGGAAGCAGCTCGGTATCAGGTGAAGCAGAGAGCCCTACGCGGGCTCTCTCACTCGCGTATCACGTCCATGTTCTTTGAAAGAATGGCAAACCACGACACACGTATGCTCAGCTACCCGATCAGCCTGACACCCGACGACAACGGAACGCTGCTCGTCACGTTTCCTGATGTTCCGGAAGCCATCACCGTCGGCGACGACGAAGAGGACGCGAAAGTGCAAGCGCTGGATGCACTTGAGGCCGCGTTCGAAATCTACTTCGCGGAGAAGCGAAGCATCCCGATGCCTTCGAAGGCCAAACGCGGGCAATCCGTCGTTACGTTGCCGGCGCTTGTGACCGCGAAAGTGTTGCTCGCGGATGAAATGCTCCGCCAGAACGTGCGAAAGGCTGAACTCGCGCGACGGCTCAGCGTCAATCAGGTACAGGTCGATCGACTTCTAAACTTCGGCCATTCATCGAAGATCGAGATGGTCGAGTCGGCGTTTGCGGTATTGGGTAAGCGCCTCGATGTGCGCGCCGTCTAAGACGCGCCGCAATTCCCGGGATGGAAGCCCCGCATCAACGGAGCTTTCCATTCCGCCACTTATCCCCCAAACCCCACCAGCCCCTTCACTTCCAGAAACGCCTCCAGCCCCCACTCGCCATACTCGCGCCCGTTCCCCGACTGCTTGTACCCGCCGAAGGGCGAGCCCGCGTCCCATGCCGGATAGTTCAGATACACGCTGCCCGCGCGCATCCTGAACCCGACCCGCCGCGCCCGCTCGATATCCGCCGATTGCACATAAGCCGCCAGCCCGAACGGCGTATCGTTGGCGATCGCGATCGCCTCTTCTTCATCGCGATACGGCATGATCGCCAGCACGGGGCCGAAAATCTCGTCTCGGGCAATCGTCATCGACGGGTCCACGTTCGCGAACACAGTCGGCTTCACGTAGTAGCCGCGCGTCAGCCCATCGGGACGCCCAGTGCCGCCCGCCACCAGCTGCGCGCCTTCTTCGATGCCGATGCCGATCAACCGTTGCACGCGGTCGAACTGCACGTCGCTGACTACGGGGCCCATCGTCGTATCGGCGGCATCGGCTGGGCCGACACGGTGCGCGTCCGCCGCGCGCCGGGCGATCTCGACCGCTTCGTCGTGCCGTGATGCGGGCACCAGCATCCGCGTCGGCGCGTTGCACGACTGGCCGCTATTGCCGAAGCACGAATTGACGCCCGCCGTGACGGCCGTTTCGAAATCGGCATCGTCGAGCAGAATGTTCGCCGACTTGCCGCCCAGTTCCTGATGCACGCGCTTGACGGTCGGCGCAGCGAGTTTCGCGATCTCGATACCGGCACGCGTCGAACCCGTGAACGACACCATGTCGACATCGGGATGACTGCACAACGCCGCGCCCACTGTCGGCCCATCGCCGTTGACCAGATTGAAGACACCAGCAGGCACGCCAGCGGCATCCATAATTTCGGCGAACAGCACCGCATTGAGCGGCGACACCTCGCTGGGCTTCAACACCATCGTGCAGCCCGCGGCGATCGCCGGCGCGACCTTGCAGACGATCTGATTGATCGGCCAGTTCCACGGCGTAATCAACGCGACGACACCGACAGGCTCATGATTGATCAGCGTCGTGCCCTTCTTGCGCTGCCATTCGAAGGTCTCGCAGGTGCGCAGCACTTCTTCCAGATGCCGCTTGCCAAGACCCGCCTGCCACGCATGCGAGAGCTTCGCGGGCGCGCCGATCTCGCGCATGATCGTCTCGGCCATCTCGTCATAACGTTCGAGATACACATCGAGAATGCGCCGGATCAACGCAACGCGTTCTTCAGGCTGCGTCCTTGAAAACGACGCAAACGCACGCTTCGCCACCGCCACCGCGCGCTCGACATCCTGCGCATTGCCGAGCGCCACTTCGGCGAACGGCTCTTCGGTACAGGGATCGATGACAGGCAGACGCGCGGAGCTAGACGGCTCGACCCACGCGCCGTCGATATAGAACTTCAGTGAATTGGACATCCGGTTTCCGTAGAAAGAAATCAGGCCCGCGCGACGGCCGACGAACGGCGGCTCACGACGACGATCATCACGAGGCACAGCGTCAGCGCCGTCAGCATCGTGCTGATCGCGGCGATGGTCGGGTCGATCTCGTCGCGCAACGTGACGAACATGCGCCGCGTCAGCGTCTGGTTCGAGCCGCCCGAAATGAACAGCGCGACGACCGTTTCATCCAGCGCCTGAATGAACACGAACACTGCGCCGGAGATCACGCTGGCCTTGATCTGCGGCAGCGTCACCGCCATGAAGCTGCGAAAACGGTTCATACCGAGGCTGCGCGCGACCATTTCCTGCGTCCGGTCGAAGGTCCGCAAATCGGCGCCGACGGAGATCAGCACATACGGCAGGCCAAGCATCGTATCGGCGACGATCAGCCCGGTGAGCGTATTCACATACCCAGCCTGTGTGAACACGAAGAACACGCCCACCGCGACGATGATGATAGGGACCATCAAAGGCAGCATCAGCAGCGTGCGCAGATAGCGCATCGACCAGTGCGAGCCGTGCTGGATGCCATACGCAGCCGCGATACCGAGCGGCGTCGCGATCAGCGCGGCGCACACGGAAGCCATCAGCGTCACGCGCGCCGCATCGATCCATGCGGGGTTGTCGAAGAACGAGTGATACCAGCGCAGCGAATACGCAGGCGGCGGAAACGTCATGAAGCGCGTATCGGAGAACGACAGCGGCACGACGATCACCACGGGCAGCATCAGAAACACGAGGATCAGCACGACGCCCGCACCGAGCGTCAGCCTTCCGAATGAGAGCTTGTTCATTTCGCGCCCAGGGTCTTTTCGAGTGGAATCACACGGCTCGCCGCATAGAAGATCGCGAACACGCAGACCAGCAACACGACGCTCACCGCACTCGCCGCGCCCCAACTGTTGTAAATCTCGACATTGCGGCTCACCACCATCGACACCATGATCGACTTGCCGCCGCCCATCAGTTCGGGCGTGATGTAGAAACCGAGGCACAGCACGAATACAAGCGTCACGCCCGCGACGACGCCGCTCATCGATAGCGGCAGGAACACGCGCCAGAACACGTGCAAC
>JADMIO011184671.1_pt1 | contig 11340 bp, 5 predicted proteins | sample 8958161 | NCBI WGS metagenome assembly JADMIO01 (sample SAMN16585339, study PRJNA669376) | soil metagenome | isolation source: Crop rotation soil | place: USA: Cullars Rotation, Alabama | collected 2011 | reverse complement strand
GCCCCGCCAAAAAAGCCCCCCGATTGATTACCATGTCGATCTCATCCGCCCCATCCTCGATCGCCCGCCGCGCATCCTCCAGCCTCACCTCCAGCGGAAACTGCCCGCTCGGAAACCCCGTCGCCACCGACGCCACCTTCACCCCCGTCCCCGCCAGTTCCCGTTTCGCCAGCGCCACCAGCGACGGATACACGCACACCGCCGCCGCCGCCGGCACCCGCAGCCCCAGCACCGCCTCGCCATCCGGCGCCGGCCTCGCCGCCTTCCGGCACAGCGCCCGCACCTTCTCCGGCGAGTCCTTCCCCTCCAGCGTCGTCAGGTCCAGCATCGACATCGCCAGCAATAGCGCCTGCTGCTTCGACGTCGTCTTGATCGACCGGCTCGTGAACGACGCCGCCCGTGCATCGGTCATCACTCGGTCCACGGTCCGGACGGGCATCGCGCGGCTCATGGCAGGAGTGTACCAGCCGGCCGGGCCGTCCCAGCGCCCACCCGGGCCAGGAACGCCGCCGCGGCCGCCCCGCACCGGGCCGCATTCCCCGGCTCCGTCCACAAGTTGTTATGCCCCGCCCCCGGCACGACCAGCAGCTCGGACTCTCCCGCGGCCGCCGCGATCTCACGCGCATCAACCACCGGGCACACGGCATCGTCCTCCCCATGAATCACCAGCAGCGGGCACGCGAGTTGCGCCGCATGCGGGGCGCGGTCGAACGACCGCCACCCGGGCCCGACGCCGAACGCCACGCCGAGGATCCAGAATGCCGGGCGCAGGTTGAGCCTGTACGGAAGCCGGAACCCCCGCAACACATTCCGCGCCGGTGTCAGGGCCAGCCGGTACGGCGCTTCGGCGATCACGCCCGACACCGCCCCCGACCGCGCCGCGCCCGCGATGCTCACACCTGCCCCCAGCGACCATCCGTAGAGAACCAGCGGCGAAGACTCCCCGCGTCCCGCGATCGTCTCGATCAGCGCCAGCAGGTCCTCGACTTCCGCCGTCCCGAGCCGGCACACGCCCGGCGCATCGCCATGCCCCCGCGAATCCCACACAATGACCCGCGAGGCGCCCGCGATGAGACACGGAACTCGCACCAGCGCCCCAAGCCGGGAATCCGCCCACCCGTGCGACATGATGACCATCGGCCCCCCCGCCCCCGCATCGCCCGGGATGTCCCACACCGAAAATGTGTACCCACCCGACTTGAACGTCCACGTTGTGTACGCCCGCCCCGCCCCCGGTAGTTCCGACGGGTCCCCCGCCCGCCCGCGCGCCACGGCGTAGGCGTACGTCTTGCGGTGCGGGTGAGTCAGAGCCCGGGCCGAGTAGACCACCAGAGCGCTCCAGAAGAGCGCGTAGCCGACGGCGAGCAGTTCAAGAAGGCCTGTCACACCCGCCCATTCCTAATTCCGGCCGCGGGAACTCGCTGTCCGGCTCTCTCTGTGTCCTCTGTGCCTCTGTGCGGAACCTCTTCCGTGCGAGTCACCCGCCGAACAGGTGCTTGATGTCATTGAACGTGACGAGCAAAAAGACCGCGCCGATGAGCAAAAGCCCCGCGAACGTCGCGGCGTTCTGCACCGCCACCGGCACCGGCCGCCCCGTGAACTGCTCGAAGATCAGGAACAGGAACTGCCCCCCGTCCACGATCGGCAGTGGCAGGAAGTTGATCACCGCCAGGTTGATCGAGACCAGCGCCATGAAGAACAGCAGCCACACCCACCCCCGCTCCGCGAACATGGTGCCCAGCTGCGCGATCCCCACCGGCCCCTTGAGGTGCTCGACCTTGACCGTCCCCTGGAACAGGCGGGCGAACGTCACGTACGTCGAGAGCATCACCTGATTGGCCTTCCGCAGCCCCATCCCCACCGCCGCCCCCGGCGATGCCGCCTTCAACTCCGTCTGCGCCGGCTCGAAGGCCGCCAGCGACAGCGGCGATTCCCAGCCCAGCGCGTGCAGCCGCGCCACATCCTCATGCGACAACGCCCACGAGACCTTCTCCGTCGGCCGCTCCGTCGTGTCCGGCCCCGGCCCGATCGGCAGCTCGACCTCGAGTTCAACCATGGCGCCCTGGTCCCCGGCGGCCATCGCCGGGTCCGTCGCCTCCAGAAGGGCCGCGCGGATATCCGCGAAGTTCGAGACAGACTTTCCCGCCACCTTGAGAATGCGTGTGCCCGGGCTGGTAATTACCTTCGCCGCCGCCGGTGTATAGGACCCGGCCCCCGTGCGCAGCGGCGTCAGCGCACCCGGCGGCAAGGACAGCAGCGTGCTCTCGTCCGCCGTGTCGCCGGCCCCGAACCCGATGCGCCCCTTGCCGCTGACCTCCGGCGTCGAGGCCGTTTCGCTCGTGTACCGCCCATCCTTCAGGTCGTTCCAGGCGACCACGTCGATCATGCGCCGCTTGTGGCGCTGGATCTCGTCCATCCCCGCCCCGATGCCCGGGAACTCCACCTCGCCCAGCCGCGCGAACACGTCGTCCTCTCGGAGTTTCCCCTCACCCTCCGGGGCCATCGCCAGCACCTTCATGACCGGCGTCAGGCCCAGGAGGTGCTCGACCAGCCGGATCGACCCGGCCGTGCTGCCCGGCACCGACTCGACCTCGAGTTCCGGCCGCGGAATCAGCGAGACCTCCACGCGCCGGCCGTGGACCGTCGTTCCGTGCGACTCCGAGACCTGCTCGAACACCAGCGGCACCGGCCGGCCCCCCGAGTCCCGAACCGCCGCCGTCAGGTCATGGGCCGAGCGCACCGGCTCGATGGTCCCCGCGCGGATGAGCGTCATGCCCGGCTCGACGCCCTCCAGGCCCAGCCTGGTCATGTAGGTATTGAAGTCGTCCGTCGCCTCTCCGGCGGGCACCTTGGAAAGCGTCGGGGACCGCATCGGGTCGATGCCCATCTCGAGCAGACCCGTGAGCGGCCCCACCTCCGGCACGATCGCGAACTCCAGCGGCGATGCCGCGCCGTCCCGCCGCACCGTCAGCATCACCGCCCGCCCCCGGCGCGACATGGCCGACGCGAGCGTGAGGTCGCTGAAGTCGTCGGGCGCCCGCCCGTTCACAAGGACCACCTCATCCCCGCTGCGCAGGCCCGGCTCCGCGGCCCCGATCTCGCGCGCGTTGATCGCCGACGCCTTGGCCGCCGGAGTCCCGGGGGCGATCTCGCCGATCCGCGCCGGCTCGGTCCGGTACCCGATCGTGAAGACCACCACGAACAGGATCGCGGCCGTCACCGCGTTCATCACCACGCCCGCGGAAATCACCACCATCCGCCTCCACGGCGGGGTCGCCTGGTAGCTGTCAGGCTCGGCGCTCACCGCGCCCGGATTGAGGTCCTCCTGCCCCAGCATCTTGACGTAGCCCCCGAACGGCAGGAAGTTCAGGCGATACTCGGTGGGGCTCACCTCCGCCCGGCCCTCGGGCGCATCGGGGTTCCGCCCCACCGCCCGCTCCGCCTCGCGCCAGCGCAGGTACTCCCGCTCCGTCGAGCCGCGCCGCAGCCCGATCCCCTTGCGGAACGACGCCAGCGCCGGCCCGAACCCGATCGCAAACGCCAGCACCCGGATGCCGGCCCACCTCGCGGCCAGAAAGTGCCCCAGCTCGTGCACAAAGACGATGAGCCCGAAGCCGCCGATCACCAGCAGCAGGTTGAAGATGGTCAGCAGCATGGGCGGCACGGACATGCGGAGAATCCTAGGTAGAGGGCGGCTATGTCCCGCAGGGGCCCACAGGGGGCCGAAGGACTATCGGCCTTTGCCGCCGGCATCCAAAGAAACGGGCCGGGGAACGATCCCCGGCCCGCGTCAACGTTCCGTCCGGCGGGGCCTCAGTTCGTCTTCTTCGGCTCGGGCCCGTAGTGGACGGGGCACCCGTTCGACTTGGTCTCCGGCGTCGTGACCGTCTCCTTGGCGAGGATCTGGGTCAGCGCCTGCTTGACGTAGTTGGTGTCGGGGTTCTGCTGATCGACGATGTCCCCCTTGTACGCCAGCTTCCCGTCGGCCCCGATGATGTACATGTGCGGGGTCGTCTTGGCGCCGTAGGCGCGCCCGACGGTGCCAGCCTCATCGAGCAGCACCGGGTACTCGATCCCCCAGTCCTTGCGGGCCTTGGCGTTCCGGTCCACGCCGTCGCCGCCCTTGTCCTTGCCCGTCGAGTTGATCGCCAGCCACACCACGCCCTTGTCCTTGAACTCCTTGGCCGTGTCCACCATGACCGTGCTCTGGGTGTGGTACCCGCCGCTCACCGGGCAGTCGGGGTTGAACCACTCCAGCACCACGACCTTGCCCGCCTTCGTCAGGTCGGCGAGATTCACTTCCTTGCCGTCGGTGTCCTTGAGCGTGAACTCCGGGGCCGCCTCGCCGACCTTGGCGACGGTCGTGGCCGTGGCCTTGATCTCCGGCTTGGTGGCCGGCTGAGCGGACACGGGCTTGTTCGGCTGAGGGGCGGCGGACGTCTGGGCCAGGCCGGCACCGGCAAACAGGCCGATCGTCGCCCCGGCGGCCAGGATAAACAGCGTGCGTCTGGTCGATCCGTTCATCTGGAACTCCTTGTCTGGAATGGGTTTCAGTCTCTTGCTCCGGGGCCGCCCCTCCCCGGTCGGGGGGGCCGGGCCCGCCCCTTATCGTATACCCGCGTCCCCGGACCCCGGCTGCGGCGTGCCCGCGGTCTGGCCGCGGGCCAGGTCTAGCGCGTAGAAAACCGGTTTGGCGTCCGGCCGTCGAACTTCAAGGACGCCCCGGACCCGAGCAGAATCGGCGTCTTCCGCCTGAGCCGCCCGTCCCTCGAGCCACTCGAACCGGAGCGTCAGGGCGCCGGTCTTGGACTCCCCGTCGGCGCCCGGATTGACCAGTGCCACGCCCTCATTGGCGGGATAGAAGCCCAGGTACCCCGCCCCCGCGCTCTCAACATGGAGCACGTCACCCTCCCACCGGAGCGAGAGGCCCTCCGGATGCTCGGGCAGCGCGACCGGCATCCGCGCCCGGGCCTCATCGAAGAGCGCCGCATCCGGCGACGGAGCGCCCGCCCCGGACCCGATCGGAACCGAGAGCGAGACGTCACCCTCGGCCATCATGCACAGCCTCTCGCACTCCATCCACGAGACATGGGCGGAAATGTCGGCCTTCGATCCGGCCCGCGCCGAGGCCGGAACGTGCACCGGGATGACCAGCGTCACCCGGCGCTCGTAGATATGGTCCAGAAGATTGCCCGGCAGCACCTGGCGCACCGGCGCCGGCCACCGGGCCGCCTCGGCCGTCCAGCCCTCGGGCAGCGCCAGCTCGATCTTGGGCGCAAACCCCGCATCGTTCCGCCCGTTCCAGTACAGGTGCCAGCCCGGCTCGATCTCGAACGTCACCCCGACGTCGATCGTCCCGCCCGGCGCGGCCGAGACGGTCCCCGCGATCAGGCGGGGCTTCGCGTGGTGCTCCGCCTCCTCCGGCTGCGACGTCGCGCCCAGGACGCACCATGCCAGCACCGCGCCCGCAGTCCATCGTTCCATCGCGACCCTCCGGGGCAGCGCCCCCGCGCACCCCGGCGTATTCTTAGCCGCCATGACGGGCACCAGGCCGGCGCTATCCCGAACGATCATCCCGCTGCTGCTCGCGGCCGCGGGGCTCTCCGTCCCCTCCGGATGCACCGACATCAGCGACGCCGACATCAAGCAGGTCAAGATCTCGGAGGTCCGCACCCTGACGCTCCGCCAGGCCGAGAAGCCCGACTCCCACCAGATCATCCTCATCGACCCCCGCGCCAAGGCCCGCTACGACATCGCCCACCTCCCCGGCGCCCGCAACCTCAAGCTCCCCCAGGTCGCCGAGAAGAGCGGCACCGACCCCACGATCGCCGCGTACGACCACATCATCGTCTACGGCACCGACCCCGGCAGCGCCGCCGCCCGGGCCATGACCAAGCGCCTCATGAGTGTCGGCTACGACCATGTCCGCCTCTTCGCCGGCGGCGTCAACGAGTGGGTGCAGGCCGGCTACGCCGTCGAGAGCGCGCCCGTTCCCGCCCAGGACGCACCGGTGACGCCGGAGCCCGTAGTGCAGAAGCCCTGAGCGCTGCTCTCGCTTCAAGCAAGACCGCAAATAAAAAACGGGCGGGGCCCGTCGCCCCGCCCGTCGGTTGTGATCGATGCCGCCGCCGTTACAGGATCGTGTCGATCGGGTCGAGGAGGCCCAGCGGCGCGCCGCTGGAGGTCCACCCGCCGCCGAGGAACAGGTCGTAGTGGGTCATCGACGTGATGAAGGGCCGCTCCGCCGCCACCTGGATCGAGAAGAAGTTCAGGTCGGCGTGGTCCAGGATCGCGGGCAGGTTGTGCAGATTCAGGGCCGCGAACCCATCGGCCCCGACGTTGACCACCACCGTCGCCGACGTGCCGTCGTTGAAGAACAGGGACACCGTGACCGGCAGGCCCAGGGCCGCGTCCGGGTTGTAGAAGTTCAGCGTCTCGAAGTACTTGACGCCCGCGGAGCTGGAGTTGATGAAGGCGTCACCGAAGAACCAGGACGAGGCCGCCTGGGTCCCCGCCTGGGTGGCGGTGGAATCGCCCTTCGTCGATTCGCGGGCCAGGACCGTCACGTCGCCCGTGGACGTGTACCGCAGTCCGATCGGCTGGCCCGAGATCAGATTGGCGTCCGTGCCCACCAGCGTGAGCGAGCTGCGGGCATCGACCGTCAGGATCTTGTTGAGCGTTGGCAGCGCCGCGTTGATGTAGGTGCCCCGGATCGTGACCGACACCTGCGTGTTGGACGGGTTGAAGAACGTGATCTGCGGGATTGAATCCGGGCCGTAGGTCAGCGTCGGGATGATGCCCGCGTTGCTGCCGCCGTCGGGGTCGCCCAGCGACAGGTCGCCCTCGTGCTTGTTGACGTCGTAGTGGCTCAACGCCGCGATGATGCCGATGTGCGGGTCGCCCCCGTTGGCCGGGGCCGACGTCAGGCGGATGCCGTACGCGCTCAGCGGCAGGCTCGTCTCGTCGTCCAGGTTCCAGCCGCCGCGCCGGTTGGCCCCGACCGTCTTGACCAGCGTGAACAGCCCCGCGTCGGTGTAGGCCGTCAGCGTCACGGTCACCGCGTTGTTGTTTGGGTTGTAGAACGTGATGAAGTCGTTGACGAACCCGCTCAGGCGTTCCACCCGGGCGAACGTCCACGTGCTGCTCGTCCGCTCGCTGAACGACTCCCCGAGGGCCTCGCCGAAGTCGTAGTGCGAGAAGTTGGCCCCGAGCGGCTGGTCCGACGTGATGACCAGCGAGTACGGCTTATTGGCCACGATGCCCGGGAGCATGCCGTTGGCCCCGCCGGCGCTCAGGGTCAGCCCGCCGCGCGATCCGGCCGTCAGCATCACGTTCGATTGCAGCACCACGGGCGCCAGGCCCGTGTCCTCGTAGTACAGCGTGACCGTGTACGTCGTGTCCACCGCGTTGGGATTGGCGATCGAGACGTACTCACGGATGTTGGCGTTGGCGAAGCCCTCCGGGAAGAACAGGTAGTTGACCTCCGGCTGCGTGTTGACCCGGACGGTGTACGAGCCGACGCCCGCGCCCAGCCCCTCCACCTCCACGTAGTACAGCTGGTTGGGCCCGCCGGTCACGAAGGCGGCGTTGGCGTTGGCCCCCGGGACGCCCTCGGTGTCCGACACGATCAACGCCCGGTCCGGCCCGAAGATCTTGACCCCGGCGTCCAGGAGCGTCCCCTCCGGCGTCACCACCTGCACGAACGCCTTGCCGCCCGCCAGCGAGCTGAACACGAACAGGTCCGTGTCCCCCGCCTCCTCGACCGTCCCCATCGCCGAGCCGTCGCCCGTCAGCACCGACAGCGTGATCGCTCCCGCCAGGTCGAACTCGCCCTCGTCCGGGTGGTCGTCGCCCCCGTCCGGCGGCGGGACGTCCGGGGCCTGGCCGTCGATGGCCACTCCGTAGCCGCCCGTGTCGTCGCCGCCGACGCCCGCGCTGACCAGGATGTAGTACTTCTCGTCCGCCCCGCCGGCGTCGATCGTGAACGAGACCGACCCGTCGGCCGCCCCGTCCAGGTCCTGCCCGCCGCCGTCGGTCACGTCGGCAAACAGCGTCTCCGCCCCGTCGTACAGGCGGATCCGCGGCACCAGCCCGCTCCCCGGCGTCGCGATCGTGACCGTGTGCGTCCCGTCGTTGAACGTCGTGAAGGTGAACAGGTCCGTGTCGTTGAGAACGCCGATCACGCCCGACGAGACGCCGTCGCCCGTCAGCACGTTCAGCGCGATCGGCGTCGCCAGGCTGAACTCCGTGATGTTCGCGTGGTCGTCCACCGTCGGCCCGACCAGCGCCACCGTGTACTGGCCCGAATCGCCGGTGTTCACGCCGCCCGCGACGCCCTCGACCAGCACGTAGTACGTCTGGTTGCGCACCACGTTGAACGAGAACGTCGCGTCCGACAGGAGCGCGTCGTCACCGTCGTCGAAGTCCAGCCCCGTGTTCACGTCCAGCACCGGCTGGTGGTTCACGTCGAACACGCGGATCCGCGGCCGCACCGTGCTCCCCTCGATCGCCTTGATGTCGATCGTCATCGGCCCGCCCGCCGGGGCCGTGAACTGGAACAGGTCCGTGTCGCCGCTCTCCTCCAGGTTGCCCACGTCGTCGCCCAGCCCGGTCCCCGGGTCCATGACGATGCTCGACGCGAAGTCGAACTGCCCGGCGTCCGGGTGGTCGTCGGTCGGCGTCAGGGTCAGGGTCAGCTGGTAGGCCCCCGACTGCGTCTCGCGGTCGCTGCCGCTGACCATGATGTAGTAGCTGTTGTAGGTGTTCCCCGTGAGCAGGCTGGTCCGGTCCGGGGCCGTAATCGGGAACGAGATCTGCGAATCGGTCCCGGCCCCGAAGTTGTCGTTGTACGCGATCCGCAGGTGGATCGGGTTGCCCACCGCGTCCTCGCTGACCTCGAACACCGTGACGAACGTGTCCAGCGAGCCGCCGACCTTGTTCACCGTCACCGTCGCCAGGTCGTACCCCGGCGTCGTGAACTTGAACAGGTCGGTGTCGCCGGCCCCGTCGATCGTGCCCGGCGCTGTCGCGCTGCCCAGGAAGTCCAGGATCGTCAGCTCCGTCGCGTCGTTCCACTCGAACTCGTCGGCGTGGTCGTCCACGAACGGCACGCCCGAGACATCCACCGTGTACGACCCCTCGGTGACGCCGGCCCCGGTCACGTCGATCAGGTACCGGTCGCCCTTGAGCGCCGGGAAGTGCAGCGTCAGGTTGCCGTCGCCGCCGGCCGTGCCCTGCGCGATCACCTGCCCGGTCGTGACGTCCGTCACCTGCGCCGAGGGGATCACCGTCGAGGTGTCGTCGGCGTTGATCTTCAGATTCACCACGCCCGCCCCGGGCGCGATGAAGCCGAACGAGTCGATGTCCTTGGGGTTGCCCAGCACGTTGTCGATCACGCCGGCCAGCACGCCCGTCCCGTTGAGCGGGTCATCGGGGTCCTCGTTGATCGGGATCATGGCCTCCAGGCCCCCGTCGGGGAAGGCCGCGGCGTACGCGTGGTCGTCCACGTAGCCCAGGCTCGGCTCGGCGTTGACCAGCATCTGGTAGCTGCCCGTGGCGTGCCGCCAGTCCACCGAGCTCGGGTCGGCATCGAACGCCGCCTTCTGCGCGCTGCTCACGCGGACGAAGTACGAGTCGCCGGCGATGACGTCGAACACCACCCGCGCATCGCGCCGGTGGAAGATCGGATCCGGCGCCGGATCGGGGTTGAACCCGCCGACATAGGTCTGGTCCACCTCGCCCTGGATCGCCGCGTTGGTATCGTTGGTCACGATCACCGTCTCGTCATTCCGGTAGACCGTCAGCGCCGAGTCCAGCGGGCTGTTCAGGACCTTCACGTTGTCGTTGATGGTCTGCTGGCCGGTCACCAGGTCGGTGATCACCTCGTAGTTCTTGTCGGTGATCCCCGTCGTCGTGATGCGGATCTCGATCGTCCCGGTCACCGGGGCGCGGATCAGGTACAGGTCCGTGTCGTCGATCCGCTCGATCGCGGAGTCCTCCTGCAGCTGCTGGACCAGGAACCCCGACGGCGTCGGGTCGTAGAAGCGGCCGTTGTACGCGGACGGATTGATCGGGGTGTACACAAGCCCGTCGCCCAGGCCGTCGAGAACGATCTCGGGCGCCGAGTTGAACGTGCCGTTCTCCGGCTCGAAGTACTGCGAGATCGTGTCGTCGTAGACGCCGTCGCCGTCCAGGTCCGGCGGGTACGCGTCGGCCGTGACCGTGAACTGGTAGCGCCCCGTGCCGCCGTTGTTGGGCGGGAACCCCCGGACCTCGATGTAGTACGTCTCGCCGCCCCAGACCTGGATCCCGTCGGGCCCGCCGGTCGGGAACGCGGGGTCCTGCGAGCCGGACGGGTCCGGGAACAGCGGGAACTTCCGCTCATTGGTGTACACAACATCGAGGTTCGAGTCGTACACCGTGACGAAGGTGTTCAGGAACGAGCCGTCCACCGGGTTGAGGTCGATGTACAGCCGCCCCGACGTCCGGTCGGCCCGGTCCCAGAAGGTCGCCGTCTCGTCGTTGAACGCCTGCAGCGCGTAGACCGTGTCCGTCGAGCCCGGCTGGCGCCCGATCCAGAACGAGGACTGATCGAACTGGTTGATCTCCCACTTGGCGATGTGCGATGCCGGGACGATCGGCGGCGTCCCCGGAGTGGTATTGAACGCCGTCTCGAAGTCGCCGCCGACCCACAGGCGCGGGTCGTTGTGGACAGCCCCGTTGATATCGACGTCGAAACCGTTGTACTCGAAGTCCGTGAACACGGTCAGCGCACGCACGGGCGCGTCAAAGCCGCCGCCCAGCTCGCCCCACGCCGCGCCGTCCCAGGCCGCGATGAAGCTGCCCTGGTCGGTGAACGCGCCGCCGGCCACGACCACCGGGCCGAAGTCGTCCGCGTTGTCGCCGTCGCGGTCCCAGACCGTCAGCGCGTACACGTCGTCGTTCACGCCGGAGCCGAGCACGTCCCAGTCGGGCTGGTCGTCGCCGCCGCCGTCGTCGATGATCGTCAGCGACGCGATGTGGGAGGCGCCGCCCTCGTCGCCCGCCCCGATGAACGCGCCGCCGAGGATCAGTTTGTTGGGGATCTCGTCGCCGTTGCCGTCCTGGGCCGGGTCGTCGAAACTCGTCAGCGCGTACACAATGTCATCGGTGCCGACAAGGAAGTCGGGGTGGTTGTACCAGGCCGGAGCGCCGTCATCGTCGTAGTAGCGGATCGCGATGTGGTGGCCCTTGGCCGCGTCGGTGAACGCGCCGCCCACCACGAGCACCGGCGCGGACAGCACGCCGAAGTCCGGCGGGTCGAACACCGTCAGGGCATACACCGTGTTGTTCACACCCCCG
>JADMIO011089415.1_pt1 | contig 11340 bp, 25 predicted proteins | sample 8958161 | NCBI WGS metagenome assembly JADMIO01 (sample SAMN16585339, study PRJNA669376) | soil metagenome | isolation source: Crop rotation soil | place: USA: Cullars Rotation, Alabama | collected 2011 | reverse complement strand
GGACGAATTTGATAGCGGGAAACCTCTCCATGCGAACCGACGGCGTAATCGTCGTTTCCGCTTTCGAGCATGGAAAGCGCGGACCAGCGGTCCATGGAATAAGCAGGGGACGCCAGCGACAGCAGGACTGCCGCACAAAACCAAATAGTGAACGAAACGCTCCTCATAATCGAATTGTGAATTGCCAAGAGTTTATCCATGTCCATAAAATTGTCAAGTTTGTTAAATATAACAAACATTGTGCAACTAAAAATAATCTTGAATGCCTGTAAAAATATGCAAAATGGATGCTTAGTTGCGCTGATTTCGTCGGCGCCTTGTTGCGAGTGCGGGTGGCGTAGCCGGTGCCGAAAACCGGCTGCGTCCGCCAACTTGAGCAAGGCTGAAATCGCGCAAATGCACAATGCGAACACATTTTCAAAGTCAAAATCTTCCGATTGCGCGGCCAATGTTCTTTGCGTCTATTCGTTGCGAGTATATAATGACATTGATGAAAAAGATTTCCGATGTTCACCTTTTGGGGTTGTGTCGTTGGACGCAAATGGCGGTGGACAATGCGCGGGAATTGGCGCGGGCCGGTCGCAAGGATGAAGCGCGAGTTTGGCTGCGATATTTCTGCAACTCAAATGTCATTCGCATTTGCGGAAAATATGATGGAGTAATTCCGTTCGATTTTGCTGCGCTCAAAGCTTCCGTTGCGCAATTGGAAAATGAAGTGCATCCGGCGACACGGAGCGAGCGCGAAACGGAATTTAAGGCCGTCAAACTTCAATTGGACGGCATTGCTTTCGGTGTTCAAACAATTCTTAAAAGGCTTCCACGATGATTTCCGAAATATCAGGAAAATTTGTTTGCTGCCATTTTGATTGCGCATCAAAGCAAACTTTTTCGGTGGAATATAAGGGAAGTGACGAGGCTCTTGATGAACTAAAAGCGAAAGCGCGGTTATTTGGTTGGCGACATCTAGGTTGCAATGTTTGGGTTTGTAAAAAACATCCTCAAGGCACGGCTGCGCCTATTTCAAAATGAAAACTCTTTCCAAAAAATCTCAATTCGCGGTGTTGCGGGCGATGATAAAAAATTATTCGCGCACAATTTCAAAACGTCGTGCGGCGCGGTTGTGTTGGTCTGCGTTTGCGGGTTCGCCGGAAATTTTCACGGAAGAAAAAGTGCGTGCGGCAATCGCGGAAATGGTCAAGGCGGCTGGCGACTGGGAATCGGCTTTCAATGCGTTGCGCTCCCTGCCCTGCTATTTGCCGTCTGAATTGGAAAAGTTGCGCTCCTGGGTGCGGTCAAAGAAAGGAAATGCTCTGTGATTTGCTTAAGGTGCAAAAGTGCGAAGGTGGAAAATCCCGAAAAGGATTTTTTCTGCAAGTCGTGCGTTGATGAAATGAACAAAGAAACACGCGAGCAACACGCGGAGCAATCGCGGCGTTTTGGCGGAAAATGCCAGTGCGAAATCTGCAAAGAAAAGGCAGCGGCATGAAATGCGTCAATTGTAAATTTTGGACACGCCGGAAAAAAGAAGGAATGACGGATTTTGGATTTTGCCACAGATTTCCGCCGCAGGTTTTTTTTGATTCAACAAATCAATACGAAATTTCAGTGTTGCCGACAATACACCAAGACGAATTTTGCGGTGAATTCAAACAGAAGGAAAATCCATGAACGGTAAAATTCCACGGGTTTTTATTTTGGAAGGCAAGGACGCGACGAATCTTCATTTGAAAAACGGTGAAGGTGAGATTGCCAAGACGATTTTACGCGGCGGCGGCTGGCGTTGGTATCAAATCATCACAGACGGCAAATCAGGCGTGGTGATGTCGCGCAAGATGGATGAATGGCAGGCACGCGAGAAATTCCACGCGAAATTTTATCCGCGTGGTTCTTGGGAAGATGAAACACATCCGACACCGGATGAAGTTATGCCGGTGCCGCGTGCGGAAATTTTTGAAGAAATTTTTGGCCGTCCAGTGCACGAAAAACAGCAAATGGAGTTCGCATGAAAACAAACAAAAAAACTGTAGAAAACAAGTCCGATTCGACACCAATTAAACGAGTCGGATGCTTGAAAATTTATCCGAAAATTAAAAATGATACAGTTGATGGAAAGCCAATCAAATCCGGCGTCATGTTCTTAAGGTTTAGTGCTGCAAATGCAAAATTAAAGCATGAGGGGAAAAATTTTGAAGTGGACATTTCCACTTTGGCCAATGGCGCCACTTGCCTTTACTGCAACGGCAGATTTGCTGTGCTCGATTTAAAAGAATTCATTTCGGAAGCAATTAAAAATGGATTTTTGGCAGACAAAATTGATTTTTCGGAAATTGAATGAGCGCGAAAAAATTCATCATTCCAAAGCGCGGAATTTTTTTAGTCCGGCTGGCTGGTGAAGATGTTTTTCACGTTCATGTTGACGGCGAGCATTGTCCCTTGTGGTGCGGATTCGATTACATACAGACAAAAAAACGAGTCAAAAAAGAATATCCAAAAAGGAAAATCAATTTTCTAAAAGAGCCGTGGCCTATCGGTTTAATTCCATGAGCGATTTAATTTTCAAATGCCAAAATTGCGGCCATGCGTGGAAACACCGTCGAGGATGGTCAAAGAATATCGGCAAAATTGACAGCTCCCCTGCCCGGCGTCGTTGCTCAAAATGTAAATCTGACAAAATTTCCGAAATTCAAAATCCATTTCAGCCGATTTTAGACTTGCCGCAAGGTTCAATCATCGTCGGCACGTTCGGCAAAAATGAATTTTCTGTGATTTCCGGCCAATTTTCGGGCAATTCTCAAAATTCGTAAAAATATCAAATTACCAATTTCCGCCCATTTCCTTGTCTATGAGTCACAATTCAGACGAAAAATTCAAAACCCCTGCAAATGCAGTGCTTTTTGAAATTCCGGCTGATTTTCCGTCCCCATTTTCGCGGAATTTACCCGAAAAAAATTCCGCACTGTCCGGCGAATTAAACAAGCGGCCAATTTCCATTTTGCCAGCGGTTGCCGGACAGCAGGAATTTTTAGAAAAAATGCTGACTGGCTCGCAGTCAAAGACGGCCTATGCCATTCGAGTCAACGCGGAAAACATGATTTGCGGCATTGCTTTGAAAGAATTGGTTGAATTTTCCTACGGCGACGGAAAAAAAATCAAAGCGTGGATTTCCAAAAATCCCGAAAATTTGAATTGCACGGCATTTTTGACGCTGACGGTCGGGGAATTTTGGGAAGATGGACGTTTCCACGGCGTTGCTGATGCTGATGAAGCTTCGCGCCGGTTCAATAATCTGAATCGCAAAGTGCTCAAATTGCTGTTTGAAAAAGCAATCGTTGTGACCGAAAGGCACCAAAGCGGGAAAATTCATTTTCATATTTTGGGAATTTTGCGCGGGCGTCCTGATATTCGCACCGGATTTAATTTTGATGCGTTGGAAGCGTTGAAAAAAACTGGCACACGATTTTCAGCGGCGGATGTTGGCGCAACGCCGGAATTGGCGGCGTTCTGGAAAATGTTGCGTGAGACGTTGCCGAAATATGGATTTGGCCGCGCAGAATTGACGCCAATCCGTAAAACCGGCGAAGCGGTTGCCTGTTACATTTCAAAATACATTGAAAAAAACGTGTGCAATCGGTTGCCGCAAGATGCTCGAAAAAAATTGGTGCGTTATATCGGTTGGGAAAAATCGCAATTGAAGCCAAATGATTTTTCATGGAATTCTCAACGCGCTACGGCGTGGCGTGCCAAGACGCGGATTTGCGCGTCGTTGCTCGGAATCACGGAGCGCGAGCAATGTTCGGAAATTCTTGGGCCGCGCTGGGCGTGGCGAATTTCGGAAATTTGGAAAAAAATTGACGACGCGCCGCACCCGTTCATCGTTTGGGATTTTCCTATGAAGGAAACAGTCAGACAGGAATTATTTTTGCACAGTCACCAAGACGCAGTTCGTCAATTGTTCAAATCCTATCCACAACGCAGAAAAATTTTACGGAAAAAACATTTGCTGGAATTGATTAAAAAAATTGCGGACAAAAACACTGTTACCGTGTGCGGCGTTCGTTGGTCGCTGGCAGAGTGGGACGAATATCAGCAATTTTGGAAAAATTAACAGTTGCAATTTTCGGGAAAATTTATAAAAAATTGAAATAATGAAAAATGATAAAGCGACGATGTTTGGTTTATGGTTGGGAGATAAAGTGAAGTCGTTTCGTCGGCTGAATAGGAAAATTTTGTTGTTTTGCTTGCTGGTGTCTAATGGAAAAAGGCTAACGCAAAAGGATGTGTGGGGAGATGAAATTTAGAAATTAGCAGTTGCAATTTTCGGGAAATTCGTCAAAATTTAACTGCACTTCGGCAAGGCTTCCAAAAATCGGCGTAGCAAAAAACGCTATGGCTGAAATTCCTGATTCAAAAGTCATTTCCCAGGAGGAAATGGACAATTCCACTTCTCAAACTCCGTCAACGGTTCCCGCAAATGAACAAGCTACAACAAAAGATTTTTCTGCTACGGCTGCGGCTGAAAATTTGGCTCCTGAAAAAATCGTTGCGGCTGGTAAATCGGCAATCGAAAAATTCGGAGTCACGCGAAAGAACGGCGTTGGTCGTCCGCGAAATTGTCCGGCCTGCAACGCGGATGGCAAAAATCCTTCCGGTTGCGAGGAGTGCAATTACACCGGCAAAGCACCTAATCGAAGTGCTTTGGAATTTCGTGAAGCTATTGCTCCGTCCCCTGCTGCGCCGCCTGTGGCGAGAATTCCTGTGGTGGACGTTGCCGATAGCAATCCGGTTAATCGGAGTCTTACTCGGCGTGCTATTGGTTCGACGGTTAAAACAGGGTTACGCATCGGCAAGAAAATAATCCGGTCAAAATGCCGTCGCGCCGGTTTTGACGAAACGTTCACGAATTCCGTTGTCGCGGAGTGTGAGAACGGAGAAAAAGAGGCGTTGGCAGAATTTGAGGAAACTCTTGGCATCGTCTGCGAAAAATATAAGTGGGAAACGAAATACGCGCCAGAGGCGGCACTTGTGGCGGCGATTTTGGAAATGGGAACGAGTTACGGCTCGGCAATCGGAATGTTAAACGAGGAAATTGCCCGTCGAAAAAAACTGGACGGTGTAAAATGATTTCAATTTTACAAATGTTGACTTCGTTGATTTTTTCTTTGGTCGCGATGGTGTTGCTGTGTCTCGGTAAATTTGAAGCGGCGGGACTTTTTTATATTGCTGCTGAACTTGCGGAAATGAATTCCAAAAAATGAGCGTCCAAAAATCTGACCACGCAAGCGTTAAGGTTGTCATCGCTGGAAATTCCGGCGTCGGAAAAACGGAATTGCTTTTGAAACTTCTCAAACGACTTCGCGCAAAGTGGATTTTTATTTTTGACCACAAAGAGGGCGACTTGCAAAAAAAATTCGGCGTGCGGGCGTGTCGGACAATCGAAGATTTGGAAGCGGCGGTTGCGCGTGGCGGATTGGTGATTTTCGATTTTCGCACGTTCAACGACGGAATGTTTCTTGGCCGTCGCGAAGAAGCGTTTGAATTTTGGTGCGAGTGGGTTTTTCCAGTGTGCAAAGTCATTCGCGGCGTCAAAGCGTTCGTTGCTGATGAATTGCAGGCATTGATTGATGATCGGAGCAATCCTGATGCGTTGGTGACAATGCTCGATGAATGTCGCACATTTCAAATTGACTGTTTTTTTTGCGCGTCGGCCCTCAACGAAATTCACAATCGCGTTCGGAAACAATTCACGGAAATTTTCGCTTTCCGGCATGGCGACAAAAACGGAACGGCATGGCTTGAAGAAAAAGGTTTTGACCGTGGCGAATTGCTGACTTTGAAAAACGGTTTGTTCGTTTACAAAAATCTTAACACCGGCGCGGAGTCAAAAGGCGGGAAAGCTTTCGTGCCGAAAAATGCAACACGCGATTTGCGAGGACTGTGAAAATTCCGGCGTTCATTCCAGATGATTTAATCCGAAAATTCATTGCGGAAATCATTGTTTGCGCAATTGAAGATTATCGCATGGCGGTCCAACGTGGTTGGATTGTGAACGGAAATCCAGTGTCCAATGTTAAAAAAAAGAAACATGACTTCAAGCAACGTTAATTGCTTTGAACTGATTTCGTTTTTTGGCGAGCCGATGGAAAATTTAATAAACTTGGCGCATTTGGAAATTGAACCGGAAAAAATTCGTGAACAAATCGGGATTACAAATGCCTAAAATGGTTATTCAAGCGGCAAAGCGTTTCGGTCTGACAGGCCGCGAGACGGAAGTTTTTTTTCTGGTTTTGCGCGGTCGCACCTGGAAATTCATTGCCGGTGAATTAAACATTTCATCGCATACGGTGGATTTTCACATCCGCAATATCCTTCAAAAAACCGGCACACACTCTTGCTCTGAATTTTACTCAATAGCCTACGGAATTTCGTAGCTACGGAAAGTCGTAGTTAGTCAAAATCCAATTTTCGTGAAATTGTTTGCGTGAAATTTGAAACACGAAAAATAATTTTATGGAAAATCCAGTCAAGACAGTCACCTCGAATCTCACGGTCGGAAAAGTCATCGGCTTTCTCACGATTGGCGTCGTTGTATTCGCCGCGTTGGATTATTTCGGAATCACCAACTGGCTTTTGTTTCCGGTGACAACCGCAAAATCGAAGTTTGGAAAAACATCGTGACATTTAATTCACCGGCAACGTAAACCAAAATCCAAAATTTTATGCCTCAATTTCCAAATCGAATCATCCAGTTAGCCGACATTCAAGGCGTCGGCTCGGGCAAAACCTGCATCATCAATTGCCCGAAAAAATACCGTTACAAATACATCGGCTTGCGCTTGCAGGACAGCGCGGCGGGAAATGGAAATGCGCCATTGCCGGAAACGATTGTTGATTTGATTCAAATAATTTTGGGCACCGGCGTTCAACGCCAATTGCGTGCATCGTCATTGAACCTCGTGAACAAGGCGATGGGAAGTGACGCGGATTACGGAGTGCAAGCGTTGGTGGCTGGCGGCGCGGCTGGCACTGGCGTAACACTCTTGCCGATTTATTTCGAGGAGCCGTGGCGCAAACGTGCTGATTATCAGGACGGTCTTGCCTGGCAAACCGGATTTTTGTCGAACAAGGATGTTTTTCAAATCAAACTGAAATTGCAGGCGGGAATTACGCCGGTGATTTCGGCGTTCGCCATCGTGGACGATTTTGACGGCGGCAAACCACATCCGATTTTGAAGATGTTCGAGGAAGATGCGAACACGAATAACAGCACGTTGGAACTGTCCAACATGTTTCAAGGTGTTCCGGCAAACGATTTCCTTTCGCAGATTTCATTGCTCGATACAAGCGACGGCAAGACGGTATCGCAAGTGCGCATGGCGGTTGGCAGCGACACGATTTTGGAAGATGTCACCAGTCAGGACAACGCGGCATTGCTGACGAATCTCGGAATGCGTCCTGCGGCTGGCGCGTTCCATATCGTGCTTGATCACGATGACCGTTTTGAAGGTTTGCGCCAAGTTCGCGACATGGGTTCGGTGAAGTTGAAACAGACTTTCAGCGCGGCAAGCGCAGGCACGCAATCGCGGGTAACACAACGCCTCGGATTGCCTGAATAAAAGTTTGCGTTGGTTGTTTGTGCTCATTATCCGGCGCGAATCTCAAAAGGGTTTGCGCCGGTTTTTTTGAAAATTTTATGAACGATAACACGACATCATTTACAGACTGGTTGAATCAGTCCTGGGGATTGACTGGCAATAATCAAGTGACGCCATCGAGCGTTGGCAGTTCGGGCACACCGACAGCCACGGGAACGAGCGGCGGCTCTGGTTTTAGTTGGGGTAATTTGCTTGGCTCAATCACCGGCTTGGGCACGGCGGCAAGCAGTGCGTATAAAAACATTGCTGGCGGTGACACAAGCAATTTGACCGATGCCCAAAAAAAAGCGTTGGCTGCGCAAAAAACAAGTTCCGCGACGTTGATTAAATTTTTGCCGTGGATTATCGGCGGCGTCATCGGGCTGATCGTGCTCGTTGTTTTTTTAGGGCGGGGACGTAAAGGCTAAGGCGCGATGAAACATTTCGCTGAATTTTTATTTTTAGTGCTGGCAATTTTCGTCGGCGGTTTTCTCGCGCTGGCGGTTTGGTCGTTGATTGTCAAAAACGCGCTATCGCAGCAATTAGACTCCGCGAGTAATTCACCGCTGTTGTCATTGTTGGCAGGCGCAAAAGGTTGATATGGCCGTTCCCGTTTCAGTCAATAGCAATTCGTCACAAGCGCAGAGCACGACGAGTCCAACGAAGTTTGGAAACGTCGTCATCACAACCGGCGTGGGCGGCGGAAGCGGTTTTTCTTTGGTTTCGATTTTGCTGACGGCGGCGGCGGTTTTGTTGGTTTGGCATTTGTGGAGAAAAAGAAACAAAAATTGATTTATGGCAGTTTCAGGAGCAGGCAGTGGTGGAAATACATCCGTGCAAAATCCGTCATCGCAAGTGACGAATTCCACAACCGGCTCTAGCTCTCCGGTTTTGTCGGCCTCAACTGGTGGAATCGTCGGCGGAAGTTCTCCTGTCCTTAAAACCGGCGCGGGAAAAAACACCATCATTTACAAAGTGGAATCCAATCCGACAATCACCAAAGACGCTTTCGACGCCATTTCTTCAAGTGTTAATAATGCCTTGTCTGGCGTAACAGGTGCATTGGACAAAATTTCAACGTCGCAATCTGCGGTAGTGCCTCAAGTAGTAGCGGCTGATCAAAAAATTGCGGCGAGCACGGCGAGCGGCGGCGCAACGGATGTTTTGGGATTTCTGAAACAGGTTGTTATCGCGGCGGTGGTTTTGGCGGCGGCGTGGTTTGTTTTTAAGAAAAAGAAAACATGAATCAATCCATTGACATCGTAATTCCGGCTGCGGTTGGTGGGCGTCCCGGCACGCTGAAGATAAATCAATCGTTCAAAGTTTTTCGTTGCACGGATTTGGACAATGATTTTTATGCCATCGGCGGATTGACCGGCGCGAAAATTCACGTCTCGGTGATCAATCAGGGTTTTGGCAGCGACACCGGAAAAGAAACATATTCTTCATTGACACTGTTGAATCTCAACGGCGCGGATGTCAATGCGACAATTTACATCGGCGACGAAAATCTTTCGGAGCCACAAGTCACCACGACGATTGACACGTCGGCTTCCGTTTCCACAACGGCAAAACTTGTCGTGGCTTTAGGATTGGCGGCAAATCCAACGGTGCTTGGCGCGGGAAACTTTTCATTTTTGAAAATCATTGCACAGGCGAGTTTGAAACGCGGGATAGATGTCAACGCGGGAAATGTTTACGTCGGCGCGTTCAATGACAATAACAAGCTTTACCGCACGTTGGCACCGGGCGATGAATTGACGATTGAAGCACCGCTTGGGAAATCTCGCAAGCTTTCGGATTTTTACATGAACGCGGACAACATCGGCGATGGAATTGTCATTGAATACTCGTAACCATGAAAAAGATTTTTACAGCGATTTTTTTGGCCGTGGCTTTGGTCGCAAATGCCGATGATCGTGACATTCAAACGACAGCGTTTACGCGAGTGCTTTTGAAATCACAAGACGCGGCAACCGCGCTGACGATTCTAGGCTCGGCAGGTTCAACGGCTTTAACCGTTGTGACCAACGCGGCGAATTACAGAATTTCGCACAGCACAGCTTCGCCTTTCGCGACGAATTCAACTTTTTCCGTTTACGCGACTGATGCGATTTTGGCGACAAATGTTGTGTCAGGAATTGGAATCACCAACGCAGTTTTTATTGAAGGCACAAATTCAAGCTCACATCAAAACGGAATAGAGTTTTTCCAATTGTCTGATGGAACATTTTACGCCGCCGCGACGTTCACCAGCGCAAGCAATAACATCAATTCAAGCTCGGTCAATTTCGTTGGCTTGGGAACAAACGGAAATGCGATTGCGCACTATTTTTCGCAAGACGCAGGCACGGCGGCGGATGTCGGTTTGTGGTCGCCGTGGTTTGGCTCTGGATTTGCAAATAATTTCGTCATTGATTTGTATAATCAAACGACGCCTGCAACGAATTTTGTTCCATCGTTCACCATCAGATGGAGCGGAAAATTCAACGCGGGCGGATTTGATTCTCACGATATTTTGAAACTGAATTCGACGAATTACTCTTTTAACATTTTTCCGCTGTTCGGTGGCTCGGCATATTTCCATGTCAATTTGACGAATGGCATTGAAGATTTTTCGGCGAAGTCTCATTCAATTCCTTTGACTGGCACAATCACGGGCGGAAGTGGAACGCCGTCAACAATAACAGGCAGCGGCACGGCGTTTTTGTCTGAAGTGTCTCCCGGTGAAATTGTGGTTGATACAAACAACGTCGTTGGATTGGTGATGGCCATCGCGTCTGATACTTCAATGACCGTCATTCGCAAAGACGGCGGCGCGTTTAATGCGGCGGCGGGTATGCCGTTGACGATTCAAAAATCATCCGTAATCGGCAATGGAATCAGTCAAGGAACAGGCTTTATAAATTCAGGCGGAGAAATTGGAACAACTAGGCCGTCCGGCGATAATGCAATTTGGGTTATGTCCGGCTCTAAGGCATGGAGCATCAATGTCAATTCATCGGGCGGCGCATTTCGCATTCACGATTGGACAAGCGGAGACACTTTCGTCATGGCTGGCGGAGCTCCTGATAGTTCCGTTCAAGTTTTAAGTTCCGGCGTTTTGGATTTGCGTTATGGACTGCAACTCGAAGCAAGATTGACCGCACCGGCAACGCCTTCGACTGGCGCAATTCTTTGGAATTCAAATTCGCAAAATAATTACATACTCGGCACGAATGGAGTTTCCACAAAATATCCGTAAATATGGCTGACTTTTCCACATGGTTTTATTCGCTGGTGACTGGCACCGATTTAGAAACATTGCAGCAACAAATTGACGCGGAGCAAGCGCAAGCGTCGCAAATGGCCATGAACGATTACGCGCCAGGCGGCAAGACGTATAATCAGATCGAAGCAACGCAAGGCAGGCAGGCAGCGGACAAGGCGTGGCAAACCGTTCAAGGCGATTATCAAAGTGGACACGTCGGCAACGTCACGCAAGACGTAGCCAATGCCTTTTCCGATGGATTGAATCAAGGCACGCAAAACGTCAAAGGATTTTTCGCCGGACTGATTGATAAAGCGTTTGCAATCATTCCGTGGCAGGCGTGGATTTTGGGCATCGTCGCGCTTTTCATTTGGCTCGGCGGTTTGCAATGGCTCAAACGATTTATCGCGAGAAAATGAGTGACACAAGAATAACAGTGGAAACATGGCAGGCGGCGAC
>JADMIO011435078.1_pt1 | contig 11341 bp, 13 predicted proteins | sample 8958161 | NCBI WGS metagenome assembly JADMIO01 (sample SAMN16585339, study PRJNA669376) | soil metagenome | isolation source: Crop rotation soil | place: USA: Cullars Rotation, Alabama | collected 2011 | reverse complement strand
GTCTGCCATAACGAAAGCGATGTTGGATTGTCGAAGCAGCTCAAAAAATTCGGGGACCATGAAGCTGGGATGCCTAATCTCAAGGGCGTAGCGCAAAGGCCGCGATTCGTCGATCTTGCGCCAGGCCCGGCTCTTTAATTTCTCATCGTGCTTTCGCGTCAGCCGCGCTGCGGCCTCGGTGTCGCGCGGCAGGAGAGAGAAAAATTCGCGGAAACGCTCCGGGTTCCAACCGAAATTTGGCGGAAGCTGCCAGAGGATCGGCCCAAGTTTTTCCCGAAGAGCCAGCACACCGGATGCAAAAAAATTGGCGAGCGGGGCCTCGACGTCGCGCAGTTTCTTCATGTGCGAAATGAAACGCGGCCCTTTCACGCTGAAGATAAAGCCAGGCGGTGTTTGATCGTACCATCTTTGATAGCTTGACGGCAGCTGAAGCGAATAGAACGAACCGTTAATCTCCACAGAATTGAAAGCGCGGCTGGCGAATTCCAGCTCGCGCCGCTGCGCCAGATCCTTGGGATAGAAGACACCGCGCCATCCGGCATAGCGCCAACCGGAGATCCCTATGCGCAACTCTCCACCGCTATCCTTTTTTCGCCCGGCTTTTCCTAGACCAGGCGCGGATTGCGTTCGCGATGTTCGAGCAAGCCGTGCACTGCGCATAAGTCTCGGAAACGTTCCAGTCCCGCCTTTTCCTCTTCCCCAAAGTCGAAGGAGAGGCAATCGCGATAGTAGTGAGAACGAAACTGCGCGTCGAATTCGCTGGGTTCAGCAAGCAACTCATCGAGCTGCGCCAGATTCCGATCACGCACTGCGCGAAGCCGGTCCGCCGTCTCTTTAGCTTCGCTCACTTCGGGCCTGACCAGCCAAAGAGCAAAAACAAAAGGCAACCCGGTAAGGTCACGCCAGGCCCGGCCGAGGTCGAGATACTCATAGCGGTCGCCGAACTTCTTGCGAAACCGAATGGCCTGGTCTCCGATCAAGAGACGAGCGCTTCCGGGATCGAGCGGAGAAAGATTATCGAGTGGAGCAGCGCACTCGTTAGGCTCCTCCTTCTGCTCGCGCAAGAGACAGCGTAAGAGCGTAGCGCCCGTGCTCGAGGCAGGGTCGAGTTCGACTTTGTTCCAGTTTTCACCAGGATGATGCGCCACGAACACGCTGTAAACCGCGCCATGCGACGCGATCGAGACGCCATCGACGATCGAGTAGATCGGGTTGCGCAAAAATTCGAAACTCGAGACGAGCGCGACATCCAATTCCGCCGCGGCCAATCGACGACAAAGCGCCGAGGGATGATCAAACTCGATCGGACCGTCCCAGCCTCGGACGAGCGGCCGGGCGTTGATGTATTTTACGCAGCCGATTCGCGGCGCGACAGTTTTCTCCACCGCTCAGACGCAGGCTAACTCCGGTTCGATCGATTGATCCGGCGTTGGTTTAGCCTGACTGCCGTTGAGCGAATCAAGGTGGCGATAATGACTGTCCCGACGCGCGGGGATTCGTCCGGCTTCGCGGATGGCATGTTCGAGAGCGGCCGCAGTCTGTTGTTGCGGCGTGGTCGCACCCGCCATGTGGAAGATCTTTTCTTCGAGGATTGTGCCGTGCAAATCGTCGACACCGTAGCTGAGAGAGACTTGGGCGAGCGGTAATCCCATGCTGACCCAATACGCCGTCAGATGGTCGATGTTATCCAAATAAATGCGGCTGACCGCGAGATTCCGCAGCTGCTCGACTGCCGAGGCTTGTTTGATGTGCGAGAGAACGGTGGTTTGCGGTTCAAAGGCGAAAGGAACAAAGCCGGTGAATCCTGCGGTTTCGTCCTGGAGCCCGCGCAGCTGGCGGAGATGATCGACACGCTGCTCGAGCGTCTCGATGTGACCGTAAAGCATTGTGCAGGTGCTGCGGCCCCCCATCGAATGCCAGGTTCGATGCACTTCCAGCCATTCGTCCGCATTCTCTTTGCCGCGGCAAATCTGATCGCGCACACCTGCGTCGAAAATTTCCGCGCCACCGCCGGTAATGGAATTGAGACCCGCCTCGCGCAGGGTTTCGAGTGTCTCGCGGATCGAGGTGCGGAAGATACGTTGCGCGAGGTGTCGTACCTCGATGGCGGTGAAAGCCTTGATGTGAAGATTCGGATCCAACGCCCGCAACCTGCGGAGAAGCTCCAAGTACCAGTCCTTCTTCAGGGTCGGGTGCAAACCGCCGACCATATGCACCTCGCTGATGCCAAGGGTGAGGGCTTCCCGGACGACCTTGATGATCTCGTCGATAGCGTATTCAAAGGCATGGGCGTCACGCTTCTTGGCGGCGAAGGCGCAGAATTGGCAGGAAAGAACGCAGATGTTCGAATAGTTGATGTAACGATTATGGATGTAGGTCGCGAACTCACCGTTCTTCCGACGCCGCACTACACTGGCCATAATCCCGAGAGCATTGAGATCATTTGATCGATAAAGCGCCAAGGCATCCGCCTCGGATATCCGGTTCCCCGCGTCCACTTTCTCGGCGATTGGCCGAAGCTCCTTAGGAATCAATAGATAGTTCATCAACGCAGTCGCCCCAGAGAATGCATGCCCCTGATTCGCCTTGCAACAAAAACACAGTAAAAAGCCGCCTCGCGTGGGGCCCCGAAGCGACCGAACCGGGGAACGGGCTTTTACGTCATCCCGAACACGGCGACAGAGCGCCGTGGCTACAGCACACCGACCGCTGTAGCCGCCTCGCTCTGTCGAGCCGTCTCGGCCAACGGACCGCTTTGCCTTGCAACTTTGAAACTCGGTGACGGCGCCGTCACCATATTGCCCTTGAATGCAGGCGCGGTCGCCGCGTCTATTTCTCAATGCCCCGCCCCGACCCCTCCTCCGGGGGCCAAACCGAAGATGACAGCGAAGACGTCAGGCTCATGCGCCTGGTCGGGGAAGGCGACACCGCGGCGTTCGAGGAATTAGTCGAACGCCACCAGTCGCTTGTCGTCGGGACGGTGGCGCGAATGCTCGGCAGCAATTCGGAAGTCGAGGACATCGCGCAGCAGGTATTCGTGCGGGTCTGGAAAAGCGCCGGCCGCTACGTCGCGCGCGCGAAGTTCACGACGTGGCTCCTGAAGATCACGCGGAATCTGGTGTTTAACGAGCTAAGGCGCGCAAAAAGGCGAGGACACATTCCGATCCAAGCCGACGCGGAGACCGAGGAGTTGCCATTGCGGGACGATGGCGGACAGGCCCCGGACGCGGTGGCGTTGGAACATGAATTACAGCAGGCGATCGAGCGAGCCATCAGCGAGCTGCCAGAGACTCAACGCATGGCCGTCATCCTGAGACGCTACGAAGAGATGAGCTACGAACAGATCGCGGATGTCCTGGATCTTTCCGTGCCGGCAGTGAAAAGCGTCCTTTTCAGGGCGCGAACTGAATTGCGCGCGCGTCTCGCGGCTTATCTGGAAGGCTAACGAAACGTAAGCGCACGTTAGCGCGCAACCGCAGTGCCCTTGTGATTCTGCGCGATGGAGACGTCGAAGCTGTCGATGAATCCATCATGATTCAAGTCGTCGCGGAAATTGAACATGGTCACGACGTGCCCGACCTGCGCCTTGACTTGCTTTACATCGGCGCTCGTGACCTTTCCATTAGCCGTGACATCGCCGATCAACACGCTCATCGAGGCATCTACCGCCGGGCTGGCGTGACCTTCTGAGTCCTGCACGAATTCAAGCCTAACGACAATGGTCTGGTCGTTCGCCACATTGGCCAGGTTCACGATATATTGATGCGGATCGGCGCCGATGCCGCTGTCGCGCACCCGTCCAATCCCACTGAGCACGATCGCGTCCGAGACGCTGTTCAAAGTTTCAGAGAAGGTGAAGACGATGGTATAATCTCCACTGGTAACGTTCGTGCGCCGACATTCGATTCCCGGCGGACCGAGTAAAGGCAGGTTCACGTCGAACGGCCCGGCCGCCCCGTGCATTTTGCGGGACACTGCACTAACGAGTCGAACGGGCTTTGGCGTCGGGGAAGGAGTCACGACGTCGAGCAAGGGACGAGGGGCCGAGATTTCGTAGAAGCTCCAAAGGACGTTGGCGGGACCGCTGCAGGTGGCATAACGAACGAGCACATCGTAAAACTGCGTTGTGGTGGAAACGCGCAGGATGAAGCGGTCAACAACGTCACCGCAAAAATCGAGCTCCGTTCCGGCGAAACGGATCGAGGCCTGGGTAATGCCGGTCACGACGGGGTAATTGATATTGAGATCCTTGATCACGCCTCCGAAAGACGGGCCATAAACGTGGAAAGGCGTTGTCCCCGAGTTCGCCATCACAGGTGCAAAGCCGACGTTCTCGTTTGGCAGACTGGTTACAACCGAGACAGCCACCCCGAGGCGGGCTTGAATGGCCGCCGCCATGGCGAACTCGTCAGGAGCGGTCGCGCCAAAGGAAAAGCTCGGGTCACCATCCAACGCGTAGGAGGCCGTTTGGAACGTCTGTGCCGATCCGGGGATGGCCAGGACCAGGCTCAGGCAGTAGAGCCCAAACTGGCGCGCCAAACGACTCTTAACGGTCCGAGGAGAGGTTGTGGATGCGGGGGAGAACATGCCCGCGATTGTGTCGTTCTCACCGGCAAATTACAATTCCAAAATTTCTGGGAAATCCGGATAAATACTGGACAACCTGCCCTTTAAGGTGGTAGCTCCTTCAAACAAAGAGGGCGGACATCTCGCGACATCCGCCCCCTCTCAACCCCACAGCTGGAAAAATTTTAAAAGTCCCGGTCTTTGGCTGAGCTCTTGAACTGCACCTCGGTCCCAGAGGCCGGAGCGGGCGCTACACCCGGTTTCGGGTAATCCGCGGCCATCTGGCGCTGCGCCGTGGGGACGAGCCTGACCGCGCCTTTGGCGTTGTTACGCCATCCGTTCGGGTCGGCGTATTCCTCGCCACTGTGCGTTAACCCACTGACTTGGTCTTCCAAGCCGGTACCATAATGCTGATCGAGGATGGTCGGCGTCACGAAAACCAGGAGGTTCCGTTTCGTGCGAGCATTCAACCGTTCGGCAAAGAGATAACCGAGGACCGGAAGATCACCCAGCACCGGGACCTTGCTTCGTGCCTTGGTTTGTTCGTCTTGGAGCAAGCCGCCAATGGCCAGCGTGTCGCCGCTCTTGATCAAGACATTCGAATCGAGCGTGCGCGTATCGATGATGGGGCTTGTTACCGTGGCGCCGGCAAAAACGAAGGGCTGGTCGCCCACCTTGTTGCTGATTTCCGGCTTCACACTCAGGGTAATGAAGCTGTCTTTGTTAACCGACGGCCTAACGAGAAGCTTGTTGCCGTAAATCTTGTCCTGGAATCCGCCGAAGACAGCGGTGGCGGTCTGTTCGTTGAAGTTCAGCTGCGGCACGGGTTGATTCCGCGTGATCTCGATCTTCGCCTGCTGGTTATCCGCCGTCACCACGCGAGGGTTGGCGAGAAATTCGGCATCGTTATCTTCGTTCAGGAACCGTAACGTGGCCGACATCTGCGGCACGGAAAGGATGGCAAATTGACCACCGATGGCGGCGAGCCCATGCTCAGCATCGCGCAGGAAATCCACTCCCTGCAGATGTCCATTGGAAGTCGTGACCGAGGGAAGCTTGTCGATGCTGACCGTTCCATTGTCGTTAACTTTGGCAGTTCCCGGCGATGATCCGGCGAATTGGAAGGTCTGCGCGTTCGTCGAACTGCCGACCACGCCCGCCCAGTTGATGCCGTAGGATTGCCGCGGGTTGGCCGTCACTTCCACCAGCCGCGCTTCGATCATGACCTGCTTGGTTGGCTTGTCGATTTGGGCGAGAAGCTTGCGAGCCGATTCAATATTGCTTCGCGTTTCTCGGAAGAAAATGGTGTTGGTGCGCTCGTCCACTTGCGGCGGGTCATGGCTCTGGAGCTGAGAAGCGAGCAACGGCGCGATGTCTTTCGCGCGTGAATAACTGAATTGGTAACTGTCGCTCTCGGTCGGCTCCGCGGTGCGTTCGGCTGCCGTCTTCACGTAGTAGACGTTTTCGATGTTGTCCATGACGAGGCTTTTCGCTTTCACAATGATGCCGATTGCCTGCAGCGCGGTAACATCTTCCAAGCGCATGGTCACGGTGCCGGTGACGGCTTCGCTCACCACCATGTTGACCTTGGCCTGTCGAGCGAGGAGTCGAAGCACTTGGCCGACATCATCGCCTTGAAATTCGCGAACACCGACTCCACCGCTTTCAACCACGCTGTCCTGGTCCGCCGTTGTCGTCGCGGTGGCCGCGGTCGTTTTCGCTGCCGCCGGCGCCGGTGAAGCGGCCGGTGCGGACGCCTGCACGAGCATCAACGGTGCGTCACCCGATTTTGGGGCGCTTGCGGAAACCGGATTTGTGGGGAGCGCGGCTGCTGGACTGGTCGCGGGTGAAGATGAAGCAGTCTGTGCTTCTGCGAGGGAGAACGCGCTGAGCAACGCCGCCGTTGCGAAGCTCAATCGTTTTAGGGTGGTAGCCATATTTAAGATGCAAAAGAGAGGATGCGCGTGGCATTAAAGCAGGAAGCAGACCAGCACTATTGGCCACTTTCTCCGTGGGCCACGGCCTTAGTAGAGGCGCCAGCAAGGCGCGCCACGCGTGATCTTTCCGATTTAAGCTGCGCGGACCGCAGCGATGAAATCGCGCGTTTTCGCCGGATCCTTCCGACCGGACGAAGACTCCACCCCAGTGGTCACATCAACACCAAACGGACGCATTGTTCGGATGGCCTGGCCGACGTTCTCCACCGTTAAACCGCCCGCGACTACCACGTGCAGGCCGGAATGATCTTCCACGAACTTTCGGCCGGCCGACCAATCAAAAGTCTCACCGGTTCCGCCGAAGCCGCGTGGCGTCTTGGAATCGAGAATGATGGTGTCGGTGTGAAAATCAGGAATCGAAGCGACCGCATCACTGGCCGGCCAAGCCTTGCCGAAACGAATCCCCTTCTCGGCGATGCGGCGACAGAACTCGGGGGATTCGAAGCCGTGCAATTGAATGGCGTCGATGAACGGCAGCGCTGCCGTTTCCATGACATTCTCAAATGACGGGTCCACCAGAACCGCTATTTTCGTTATCTCGCGCGGCAGATTGATCATCCAGTCCGCCGCCCCCCGCAAGTCCACGTAGCGCCGGCTTTTCGGAAACGAAATGAAGCCAAGTGCATCCGCGCCGGCTTCAACCGCCACGAGCGAATCTGCCAGGTTGGTTAGGCCGCAAATCTTGACGCGAATGCGGCGGTCGTCGGTCGCCTCCTTTCCGAACATCGACACCGTGCTATCGGTCGCCCGGTTCGATGACCCGGCCGCTCACGGTTTTCATTCCCGTGTGGTGGGTCACCAGATGGACTCGGCCATCGCTCCCGCGGAAAAACGCGCTCAAGAGCCAGCTGACGATGCTGATCACGATCGCTCCCCAGAATGCACTGCCGAAACTATCGACATGAAATCCATTCACTATGCCGGGGACAAATAGAAGCATCAGACCATTGATGATCAGGATAAAGAAACCCAGGGTGAGGAGAATGAGCGGGACGCTTAGGATAAGGAGGATTGGTCGCAAGAAAGCATTGAAAATCCCGAGCAGCAGAGCCGCTGCAATGAGCGACGACGCGCTGTCGTAGCGGATACCGTGAATGACGCTGGAGGCCACCATCACGGCAATGGTGGTGACAAGCCAGCGGACGAGGAAGTGTCGCATTACCCAGAAAGTAACGGCTGATTCCTTCGGCGCGCAATCACGCCGAGAAACTACTTGCGCATCGCGACATCGTCGGTAAAGCCAATGAAAGTGGCTACAAGATCAAAAAAAGGTTCGAAAAAAGCGACTGCATCCGAGATGCCGACTTCGCCTTCTGAGTCGAGCACTGACGCGGCTGTGACGGAGCGGGCTTCTTCTGCGCGAGCCAGGAAGAACGGCGCGACGACGGGGAAAAAGACGCCAACTGCTCGAACGACAAAGGCCCCGAAGGCAAAGCCGGCCGAGAAGAAGCAGGTAGAAGAGCCGACGGACGATCAGATCCGGATGAGAGCTTATTTCATTGCCGAACGCAGACACCGTCTCCATCTCGCGGGCGACGCGAGCTCTGACTGGCTGGAAGCGAAACGCCAGCTCATGTCGGAAACAGCTCCGCGTTAAGGGCCGATGCCGTGGACAGCGGCCGGGGGCAGCTGTCATTCCGAGCCAGCGAAGACGGCCAGGAACCTCACCTATTCATTCGACGTTACGCTTCGTATCATCTGTGATCCACAGAGTGCCTGTGGGATGACAACGCGATGGGATTAAGCGAACGCGGAGTATGAGCGGCTCGACAGGAGTCTCGCCCTACCAATCACCTGTCGCCCGGATCCAAGTCATTGGTAAGGCGAGACTCCCGGCACAGAGTTCGGCTAACCAATCGACTGGATGCCCGGCACGCACTGCTTCACCTTCTCGATCAGGCGATTGATGGAGAACGGTTTCGGAACGAGGCCGCGCACACCGGGCTCCTTCAGTAGCTCCTGGGCCCGCTCTTCTTCGGCCTGGCCGGAGATCAAGAGCAAAGGCGGAACGATCCGCGGTGGAGCGGCGTGGTCGTAGACCTTGCCAATCAAAAAAAAGAGCATGGCTCCATCGATCATTGGCATCGAGAAATCGAAAATGAGCAGGTCGTAACTTTTCTTAAGGGCGAGTTCGAAACCGTAGGTTGGGTTCGGAGAGGTATCCACCTGACAACGAAGGCAGCTGGTCAGGGCCTCCCGCACGATGCGCAGGAGGGCGACGTCGTCATCCACCATGAGGATTTTCTTCTCGGCTTCGTCCGCCATTCGTTGCACGCTTGCGCCAAAGCTTCTCCCGTTTCAAGTTTTAGTTTCTCAGCAGGTAACAGATGCGCGGGACGAAAACAGAAAAGGATTTGGCTGAGGCGTTGCGCGAACGCTTAGCCATCATCGCAGATGAGGCGAGCCGCCGGGATGTGGAAGCCCACATGGAGCGCTTGCGCGTCGTCTCCGAGAAGATCCAGGACATCATCAAGCAGTTGCCCGAGTACATCGACCCGCAGCTCAACCATTTCCTCGTCCGGCGCAGCTACAGCAAAGCGCTGGAAATGCTCGAGCGATCGGAAAATTTGGGCTGATCCGCATCGCCCGTCCCGGGTAGCGCACTCGTCTCGTGGAAACAGTCGCCGTGGCGACAGTGCTGGCGATGTCGTCCCGACATCGCGAACTTTTTGGAATTCAAATGGCAGGCGCAGCGCCCGCCGTACAGTAAGCGCAGTTAACGCAACGCTCCTGCCGCGAAAAACGACAGAGCAAAGTTCGTTTCGGCGAGACGCGAAACCAGCACTGTCGCCACGGCGACTGTTTCCACGAGACGAGTACGCTACCCGAAAGCGGTGCTAACGCGCTTAGCGGGAGTACAATTCGACGATCAACTGTTCGTTAACCATCGGCTGCATCTCGTCCCGCGAAGGGATATGCGCAACCGTTCCGGTCAGGTTATCGCGATCGACCGTCAACCAATCCGGCACCGGGACGATTTGCGTAAGCTCCAGGTTCCGCAAGGCCAGTTGCCGCGATTTCGGCTTGTCTTTGATCGCCACTTTGTCGCCCGCCTTCACATTGTACGAGGCAACATTCACGGTGCGGCCATTGACCTGGACATGCCCGTGCGAAACGAGCTGTCGCGCTGCGCTGCGCGTATTGGCCAGGCCGAGGCGGAAAATCACGTTGTCGATGCGCGTCTCGAGCAGCTGCAGCAGCGTTTCACCGGTGACACCGCGCTTGCGAAGTGCGCTCTGGAAAATGCGGCGGAATTGCCGCTCGAGCAGACCGTACTGATAACGAAGCTTCTGCTTTTCACCCAAGGCGATGGCGTAATCGGATTGCTTGCGGCGCGATCCTTTTGGCCCGTGCATTCCGGGCGGATAATTTTTGCGTTCCAGCGCTTTGGAAGGTCCAAAGAGCGGCACCCCGTAGCGGCGGCTGACTTTCGTTTTTGGTCCGGTATATCTGCCCATGAGATTACTCCAAATCTTAGAAGGTTGAATCGTTGAAGCGGTCAGACCCGTCGTTGCTTGGGAGGACGGCAACCGTTGTGCGGAACCGGGGTGACATCGCGGATGACGGTCAGATCGAGCCCGATCGCCTGCAAAGCGCGAACGGCTGATTCACGGCCTGCGCCGGGACCTTTCACGCGCACTTCGACTTCTTTGAGGCCGTGGCCCATGGCCTGACGCGACGCGTCCTGCGCGACGAGCTGAGCGGCATAAGCGGTACTCTTACGAGAACCTTTGAAGCCAACCTTTCCTGCGCTCGACCATCCGATCACCTTGCCCGTTAGGTCAGTGATGGTGACGATGGTGTTGTTAAAAGTGGAGAGAACGTGAGCGATCCCGGAATGAACGTTCTTGCTGCCCTTCGCCTTAACGATTTTCGGTTTTTCGACGTCGTCGCCATCGAGCGAGAGGTTCTCCCGCGGTGCTTCAGCGGCGGGTTTAGCCGGGGCGGGCGCTTTGTCGGCTTTCGGCTTTTTCTCCGCTTTCGGTGCGGTTGCGTCTGCAGTTGCGGCGGGCGCGGCGGATTCGCTGACCGACGACTGCGCCTTGGCTTCCTGATCGGGAGCAGCTTGGGCCTGAGCCTCGGCCTCAGGCGCCTTTGGCTTCTTAACCTTGGCGTCGTCCGCCTTTGCTTTAGGAGTTTTCTTCGAGTCAGCCATTGGAGTTATACCTTGCCTGCTTTGGCATCCTTGTTCCGGATCACGCCGACCGTCTTACGCGGACCTTTGCGGGTTCGCGCGTTGGTGGAGGTGCGCTGACCACGAACAGGCAGCCCGCGACGATGCCGAATGCCGCGGTAGCAATTGATCGCCTGCAGGCGTTTCAAATTTCCCTGCACTTCGCGGCGCAGATCGCCTTCGATGGGAAGTTTGCTGTTGGTGATGGCGTGAATGATTTCGTTTAACTGCTGAGGCGTCAGATCTTTGGCGCGGATGTTGGGATCGATCCCCGTTTGCTCGAGGATGCGTTTGGAGGTGCTCAAGCCCACCCCGTAAATGTAGGTGAGCGACGCTTCGATACGTTTTTCGGCCGGAATTTCTACTCCCAATAATCTTGGCATAATCTTATTTCAGCTTTCCGATTTCAGCGTTTCAGGCTAGCCCTGGCGCTGTTTATGGCGCGGGTTCTTGCAGATCACGCGCACAACATTCTTGCGCTTCACGATCTTGCACGCTTCACAAAGTCTTTTAACTGAGGGTCGAACTTTCATAATCCACGAGACGAAACTTTCCAGCACATTGGGATCCTAAGCTTAGAATTCCACGTGGACAAGTTGTCGCG
>JADMIO011283503.1_pt1 | contig 11341 bp, 11 predicted proteins | sample 8958161 | NCBI WGS metagenome assembly JADMIO01 (sample SAMN16585339, study PRJNA669376) | soil metagenome | isolation source: Crop rotation soil | place: USA: Cullars Rotation, Alabama | collected 2011 | reverse complement strand
CCGGCCGTATCTCCTTCGCTTTCGAGCAGCACACCCAGATTGAAGTGCGCGTTTGTGAAGTCAGGCGCCAGCGCCAGGACCTTCAGCAGATGCGACTTCGCCTCGGCATCGCGATCTGATTGCAACAAGGCCAGCGCGAGATTGTAATGTGCCTCGACAAAGTTCGGTTCCTGCTCGATGGCAATCTTGAACTGTTCGATCGCTGCTGCCGTCTTGCGGAGACGACCCAGCTTCAAACCATACTGGTTGTGGCCCGCTGCAGTTCTTTCCTGCAGATCGAGCCGGCCTTGTTTTTCGTAGAGGGAGGTCAGATTGGCACGCGCAAGTTTGTGTGTCGGGTCAAACTTCAATGCGGATGCATATTCCTGCTCCGCGTCCTGAAGCCGGTTCAGTTGTTCGTACGCTTTGCCCAGATTGTTGTGGGCATCGGAAAAATCCGGCCGGCGCCTGAGTGCATTGCGATAGTGTTCGATCGCTTCTCCAATCTTGCCTTCCAGGTGCCGCTTGCTGCCCAATAAGTAATGGGCGTTCCAGTTGTCTGGAACGCATACCAAAGCGTGTTGCCATAACGCTTCGTCAGTCTTCCAGTAAGCCACTTGCCAATGTGTCAACAGGAGGCACGCGATCGTTGCCGTGGCCGCCAGGATCGCCACCACGACTTGGCAGGAACGGCGCTGGTTGGTCAATTCGGCCGTTCCGAAAACGACCATCGTAAAAAAGCCGATGTGCGGCACGTAGGCATAACGGTCGGCGTGCGACTGTAATCCGACCTGTATGAGACCGATCACCGGTACCAGCGACCCCAGAAACCAAAGCCAGCCAACGGCCATCGGAATTCGTGCGCGGTGAGGCCATATCACGATGGCCGAAATCCCGACGATCACGAAGATCCCTGCAATGACCTTGCTTGTGGGCAGATTCTCCAGTGATAGCGGATAAAACACCGTGAGGTCGGTCGGCCAAAATGTCTTTCCGACATACCAGGCATAAGCAGAGATTGCATTCATCACCCTGGACGCCAACGGCACTTCCGTCAGGGATCGATAGGCGTCGATCGTTCGCTGGGCGACGAGCGTTATGACACAGGAAGCAATCGCAATCGCAAATAAGGGGAGTTTTTCAATCACGAGCGAGATCGGTTGCCGTTTTGAGTAAAGTCGATTCAACGGCCAGACATCCAGCAGCAACAGCAGGAACGGCAGACTGACAAGCATGGGTTTGGCCAGCAAGCCCAGGCTCATGGCGAGGCAGACCAGTAGATATCTCGATCGGGAAGGCCGAGTTGTGTACCGCTCGTAAGCCCAAAGTGAAACGAGCAGGAAGAGCGTGCTGAGAACGTCTTTTCGCTCGGAGATCCATGCGACCGATTCGACGTGCAGCGGGTGCAGCGCGAAGCATACAGCGACAATTGCGCTGGGCCACAATCGGTTGGTCATCCGCTGCAGCACGATGAACAGCAGGACCGAATTGATCGCGTGCAGCAAAAGATTCGTGGCATGGAAGCCGAGCGGCTTCGTTCCAAAAATGGTGGCATCGATTTCCAGCGACATCCACGTCAGCGGGTGGTAGTTACCGCCATCGAATGTGGTCCAGGCATATTTGAGCCCGGAAAGGGTTAAGCCTTCCTGGACGGCACGATTCTCGGAGACATAAATGGGGTCGTCAAAGTTGACAAAGCCGCACGCTAGGACATTGGAATACGCCAGTAGCGTCAGTGCAATCAGTCCTGCGCTGATTCCAATCTCGGCACGGCGCTGGTTCATGGCCAAAAAATACCTACAAAAAAAGCCACCCTTCCCGAAGGAAGGGTGGCGAATCGTTACGACAAATCGCTCGACTTAAATTAGAAGTCGCCCAGCGGGGTCAAGTCAGCGTGTTGCGACAGATTTTGGTAAGTCGTCGCGCTGATGTTGCTGGAGATGAAGCGAACCGCACCGTCGCCCATCAGGAACTGAGCACCGCCGGTGTGACGGCTGCTATAATTCGCGCCGGCACCAGTGTTGGGGGGCGAATTGCTATCGCCGAGGATATACGTGGCGTTAGCAGCACTGCTGGCACCCAAAACACCAATCCAGATGACGTCGCTGCCGACCGTTGCCGAGCCGATGACACCGCTCGACATACGTTCGCCAACGAGGAACGTGTTGCTCAAACCATCCTGGAAGTCGCGGAAGTTGCGCTTGCTGTTACCAGAGAAGGGGCCACCACCGGTCGCCGATGTGGTACCAATGCTGGTTTCGCTGCAGGCCGGATTGGCAGTAGCGAAGTTCGTAGCAATGGAGCAACCATTGTTCGCAGCGTAGTTGGCACGGGCGCCAGCCGAAGCTACGAGCGATGAACCTGTGTCAGACGTGCACTTGAACGCCGGCAGAACGACGTTTGACGTCGTCGTCGAGTTGACAACCCAAGCGGCATTTCCGACACCCAGGGTGTTGTACAACGGAGCTTGATCGACGTACGGCAGCAGCATGGGCGCCCAACCCCACAACTGGCTCGTGTAGGCCGTTGCGTTGATGTATCCAGGCGGCAACGTGTTAAACGTGTCGTGGTAGTTGTGCATGGCCAACCCGATTTGCTTCAGGTTGTTCTTGCACTCCGAGCGGCGGGCCGCTTCGCGAGCTTGCTGCACAGCGGGCAGCAACAAAGCAATCAAAACTGCAATAATCGCGATTACGACGAGCAACTCAATTAACGTAAACCCTCGCTGCTTGCGAACCAGCTTCATCTTGAATCTCCTTGCTGAAAAATGTAGGGCCAGAACTTCTTGAACCGACGTGATGACAGGAACGATTGCTACAACTTCCTCTAGACCCTCATCCAGAATGACTACCGTCTACGGCCCGACAGACCAACTGGGAGATGTGTCTCCGATCTACTTTTCCACGGCGAGCCGTTTGCTGCCTTCGGCCACATCGTAGAAACTTCGTTGCAGCGTTCGTCCTTCATCAAAGCAATGTCAATCCCACATGTCAAGGAAAAAATCAGGATTTTCCTGATACGTGAATCTACGCATTGACCGTTCGAACATCATTGACGTGTTTGCCGGCTGCTGAAGGTCCGCACGCGGTCTTTGAATTCACCGCGTTTTGTAGGGAAATTCGGAATCGACGCAGGTTTTCTTGAGACAATCAGCCATCAATTCAGTCCATTTCTTTTGCGGTAAAAACCTCCAGAAATTATTGACGAAAAATCATCGAAAGCGCGCAGAAACTTTATGCAAAATTCATACGCGATGCGGATGCTTTGAAATCGACGGTCATTGACCGGGCTGATTTGGCGGCCTGCTCGATTGCCATCTCTGATGTGCCGGGGATGACCCGCTGTGCCGCCAGTCGCGATATTGGACCATCCCACGGCCAGACAGCGTGCCGGCCCATTGTTCCTGCGGCCATTGCCCGGCAGTCGAATCGCAGTGCTGACCTGCCAGATAAGCCAGTTGGTCGCCTGGACGCCACGTGACGTCGTCCATTTCATCACTCGTATTGAAGCCGAGCAGGTGCTGGACGCCTCGCATGATCAGCAGCAGACCGAACAACGAAACGAACATAATCGCAGCCACGACCGGCAGAAACGGTCCCAGGGCGAAGATCCGTTCTTCTGCAGCCGGCCAGATCTGCTGCCAGCCGAGTAATAGCAACACTGTTGCCAGACTGAGGTAAGGACCATATGGAATTTCGCGTTCTCTGCGAAAGATGGCGGTCAGAATCGCCACGCCGATGGCAATGATCGGCGCAAGAAAGAAGATCACAAGGGTCGCCTGCCAACCTAAAAAGCTGCCGATCATCGCCAAAAGGACGACGTCGCCGAACCCCATCGCCTCGCGTTTGAGCGCCCAATAGCCCACCAGTCGAACAGCCCAGACCACCCCGCCGCCGATGAGAATCCCTGCCAGGCTGACAGCCAGCCCATGCCAATGCGGATGCGCGATGACCCAGGCGGGAACCCCTTTGAACGTGAGACAGGCTGAGACCCAACCGGGCATCTGCGGCCACCACGACTGCAACAAAAAGCGATACGAGTCGAGGTAGGAATGGGCTCGCGGATCGTGGAACCAGACGGGCACGAGATAAACTTGCCCCGTCAGCCAGTTCCCCAGCACACCCACCAGCATCGCCGGTAGTGTTACCGTGTCGGGAATGATGCGGAGATCGAAATCGATGAACGTCGCCGCAATCAACGCAAACACCAGCACCATGTGAAACGCATATCGCCAATACAAAATGGCGTGCGGCGAAAACCAGGACGAACCTGAAATCCCCTGCGGCCCCAATGGATGATAGAGGCAATTCGATTGCAGGGACGTGTAAAGGTACGTGGGGACTTCGAACCAGAAAAACAACACGAACAGCAGGGCAGTCAACAGTTCGATCAACGGATAGCGCACGGAGATCGAGCGCCGGCAAACTCGACACCGTCCCCTCAGCTTCAACCAGCCAAAGATGGGAACGTTGTCGTAGAAACGGATGAAAGTCCCGCAACCGGGGCATCGCGATGGCGGATAAACGAGGCTGCGCAGGGCGGGCCAGAATTCTTCCGTCAACGGGAGGCGGTAAATGCAAACGTTGAGGAGGCTCCCCAGCACCGCACCTAAAGCGAACAGAAACGCCAGGTGCACTCCAAACTCAACGTAAATCAGAGGCACCGTGGCCCTCCTGGTTACCTTGGCAATCCCGCCCAGATTTGTTCGACGATTTCCGCCACGCTTAAGCTGTCGGTCTCCACGATGAGCGATGCGCATTCCCGATACAAGGGTTCGCGGACCGCCAGCAATTCTTCAATCTCGCGAATTCCGCCCGATGTCAGGGTGGGGCGACGGGCCGCTGTGGTTGCATCCGCTTGAATCCGGTCTGCCAGCGTGCGGACTGAGCCACGCAGCCAGACGACCGGCCCGGCCCGGCGCATGTCTTGCCGGGTGTCTGCGTTCAGGATGGCCCCCCCACCTGCTGCCAGCACCAATCGATCGTTTGCCAACAGCTCCACGAGCGTCGCCCGTTCGCGAATACGAAAACCGGGTTCTCCTTCGGCCGCGAATATTTCTTTGATGGAATGCCCGGCCTGCTGTTCAATGATTGCATCGGCGTCGACCCACGACCAGCCCAGGCGTTCTGCCAGTGGTGCCGCCACGGTACTTTTCCCACTGCCACGGTAACCGATGAGCGTGATCACCATGTTAATTCAACCGCACCGGAGAAATGGCCTGACGCAATGTCTCGCGCATGATATCGAGGGGGGGTTCCAGTCCCGTGAACAATTCGAATTGCCGGGCCGCCTGACGCACGAACATCTCGATGCCGGTCACCGTTTTACAACCGCGATCGCGTGCCTGCTTGATCAACAGCGTCTGTTCGGGGTTATAGATCGTATCGAAGACGAGCATCCCTTCGCGAAGCCAGTTTTGCACGAACGGGCTTTCGTCAACCGAGGGATGCATGCCGACCGACGTGCAGTTGATCAGGATGTCTGCGAAGACCGTTCCCCGATTTTCCCAGGGGACCTGCTGGCACTTGAGCGAGGTGGCGAGTTCGACCGCCCGATTTTTTGTGCGGTTTGAAATCATCAGTCCGCAACCGGCCCGAATGATTCCCAACCCGATCGCTCGGGCCGCGCCGCCGGCCCCTAAAAGCAGGACTTTCTTGCCGGCCAGATGACCGCCCGTGCCGTCCTGCAGTCCTGATTCCAGACCGAGCCGCAGGGATTGCATGGCGGCATCGTAATCGGTGTTTGCCGCCCGCCAATCTCCATTCGGCTTGCGATACAAAGTATTCGCCGCCCCGATTTCGCGGGTCGCTTCGTCACCTTTGAGGACTTTGGAAAGCACGGCTTCCTTGTGCGGCAGCGTCACGCTGTAACCCTGCACGTCGAGCCAGGAAAACGAATCCAGTGTCAAAGACAGCGCATCCTGCGGCACTCGAAACGGAATATAGACGGAGTTCAAACCGGCCTTTTCGAAGGCCTTGTTGTGAATCAAGGGACTCATGCTGTGAGCGATCGGGTCGCCAAGCACGCCGTATATTTTGGTTTCGCGGTCAATCGAATCGTAATGAAAGACGTCGCGCATCTGATCGAACGTCAGCTGACCGGGGGCCAATGTGCGGTCGGCGCTCCACGTCGCGTAGGTGAACGGCGAACCGTACCGACCAGTCAGAATTCGGCTGAGAACGCCCAGTTCTCCCATGCAGAAACCGGCGGTCGGGATCTTCGCTTCCGCCACCAGCTTCAACATGCGGATGTTGTCGTTGGGGGAATTCGCCATCGTCGCGATCTTGACCACGTCCGGGTCGAGTTTGCTGAGCCGCGCGTGAATCTCGTCCAGGTCGAGCGGCGTTTCATCAAAGTTGTGGTAGCTGATGATGCGCTTCGTCTTGCCATACCGGGGGATTGAGGCGGCTACGTCCTCTTCCAGATCCACATATTCGACGCCGGCCACGATGGCGGCCCGCAATAGAGTCTTGCGCTGGTCCTCCCCCTCTTTCCAGTGCCCTTTGTCGGACGCTCTGCGGCAGGTGATGATCACCGGGGTAGGCCGGTCGGTAATCAACCGGTTCAAGTCGGGCGGTCGCGAAAGCCAATCGACCCGCAATTCGACGAGTTCCGCACCCCGATCTGCCAAGGCACGGTGCTCCGCCGTCATCATCTTATGGCGCGTACGGCCAATGCTGACACAAATCATGGTGCGACGTTCAATTCTCCCAGACAAAGACGCGACGTCGTGCCGCGTTTTTTTGCAAAAGTCATCCTGCAAAGCGTGAACCGCCAAATGTACCGGATTACCTATCATGGCGAAAAGGAACATCCGACGAAAGACACGGTATTTGCGGCCAAAAAAATCTGGAAAAACCGGGATGGACAGGAATCAGCCGATTCTTAAAATCTCGCCACTTTGGTTGGACCGAAGATGTCGCGCTTATCGTTAATTCCCGCTCAAATGCGACTTCCCGCAATCGCCACAGAGCAGGACCGGCAACAGGAACAGGCTTTCAACAGGAAAATCTTTTCCTCAAATCTCGGAGTTCAACCGGTGTATTTTAAGGACCCGACCTATGCCCAGTAGAATCATCGCGCTGGCAGTGCTGGCCATGCTGGCAAACACCGGCTGTCAGTCTTATTCCCCCTACGGTTATGGGTACGGCGGCAGCTATTCGATGCCCCCGGCCGGCACTTATGCCCCTGCTGGGCCTCCCGGCACGGTTGTTTTGCCACCCGGGCGATCGTATCCACCCGGCGGTGCGTATCCTCCCGGAGCTTATCCACCGAACACTACCTGGCAACAGCCTCGCCAATTGAATATGCCGCCCGGAAAGATGACGGAAGTTCCGATCCAAAATCAACCCCCAGCAGGCGGGTCGGCAAACCAACGACTTGTGCCGAGATACCAGGATCCGAACAACGGGCCGGCCACCTTGGGGTCACCCTCGTCCAATCTCACTGACCCTGAAGCCGACGAAATTCCCCGAGGCGGTCTGAAAAAGCCGCTGGGCATGAATAGCCCGTCGGGCGTGCATCTCGATAACATCACCGACGATTCTGAAGAGAACCTGGCCGCATTCGGTGACGAAAAATTCGCCGATCCCGTCCCGTTTCGTCCCGCTTCGTCCACAACCACCATCGACGAGCCGACACGCCAGATCGCACGCTCCGCACCGAATCCTTACAGCCACGATGACAAAGGCTACACCTGGTTGCGCGGCAAGGTCGACTACGACGAACGAGACAAAGCCTGGCACATTACTTACAGCCCTCAACCACTCGGCCAGGACACCTACGGTGGGACGCTGACGTTGATGGATGACGAAAAACTCGACGCTCTGCTGGCGAACGACGTCGTGCTGATCGAAGGGGCCGTGGACACATCAAAACGCGACCGCTTCGGCAAGCCGATGTACCGCGTCCAACGCGTCCTGCGCCTCGTCCCCAAAAATGGGTAATAGTGTTCTGCCCCCTTTATCTATAAGGGGGGACCAGGTGGAGTAGGGCTACATTGCAGGCTTTTGGTCATGCCTTCCAGCAATGAGCGTGACCATTCGAGTTCCTGGTCGGTTGCCTGATACAAAACGAGGGCTGTGAACGAGTCGGTGATGAACGCCCGCACCCAGGCGCTGTTCACGAGTTCCAGGCAGAAGAATTCGATGTCGCGCGACACCGTCTTGCAGTCGCAGAGTCGAGCCTTCGAACGATAAATGTCCAGGTCCGGATACTCTTCGCGGAAGGCATCAAGGACCGTTTCCACAACGCTTTCCGGGTCGGGCCGATCGAGAAACAGCGTCAACGTCCAGAACGACGTGTGCGGACTGGCCACGGTGATCGTAATCTCGATATCGCGGTCCTGCTCCGTGAGCTCCCAGTCGGCAGGGTAGCTGAACGTGACTCCGTGGGCAGCGTATTGTTCGTCCATGGCTATATTGCTTCGTTTGTTGATTTCGAGGATCTAAGATAGAGAATCGAGAATAGCAAAAAGGAAAGACAGTTCCACGCTTCAACATTTTTTTGCGATCTTCTATCCTCTATCGTCAATCCTCGAAAATCAAAACTGCGCACCAAGCCGCGAAGGAACTCAAAAATGTCGAACGCGCCATCACCCCCCCTGGTCGTCCACAACGTCTTTTTCTCACTGAACGAATCGACATCTGCAAACCGGCAGGCACTCGTCGATTCGTGCAAAAAATACCTTTCGGGACATCCGGGGGTCGTGTACTTCAGCGCGGGCCTGCTCTGCGAAACCTTGAAGCGCCCCGTCAACGATCTGGAATTCGACGTCGGCTTGCACGTCGTCTTCAGCTCGATGGCCGACCACGACGTCTACCAGAAAAGCCCGCGGCATATCCAATTCATCGAAGAGAATAAACCCACCTGGAAAAAAGTCCGCGTCTTCGACTCAGAAGTGTGAGCCCCATCGAATGGGCCATGTGCGGTTCCCCCTTTAGAAGGGGGGGTATCGCGCGCTCCCTCGACAATGATGGTTCCTGTGCCGGGAGGGTGAGGCTCCTGCCGAACCGTTCGTGGAATTGGGAATCAATCGTGGTGCGCGGTTCGGCGGGAGCCTCACCCTCCCTTTTTGTGCGGCGCCTGATGGGCTGATGGGCGCACAAAGACTGCGACGGCCCCCCCAGCCCCCCCTTCTAAAGGCAACTATAGACTTGAGGCATCAAGACGTTTTTGTGCCGCTTTTCGCCTTCTTACGAAATCAGGGCCCAGATCGGCATACCAGCAGAATGCCTTGAATGCAAAATCCGATCGGTCCATCACCAGCCTAATTGGACGATAAAATCGTCCGATTGCGTGACTTATTTGATGGGCATGTACGTCGTTTTCGTAATAGCCCGCAACCCACCACGCCGGGCCAAACGACAGCACATAAAGCACCGGCAAGCCGACGATGCAGGCGATGATCCACGGCCAAGCTGCTTTCTTCTGGCGTTCGCTCATGCCGGGATTGTACATCGACAGAGCGCAAACCGGGAATGCAAAACCCCGCCGATGTGGCGGGGTTTCTGTATTTCCAGTTCGCTGATTGTCGGGGTACAACCCAGCCATGAGCGATAACAAGAAAAAAACACGGCGACGGATTGTCGCAATTGGCATGCTATTCTATGTGCTGTCATGGTGGCCAGTGACGTGGCTCGCCAATCACGGAATGTTTTCAGGAACTCCAGCGACTGTGGTGGCAGTGATTTATTATCCAATAATGGCCGCCCTCTATTTCTTCGAAGTGTTCCTCGGGGATGTGGCGAGGCTATTCGGTCGCTGAGATTCGCCCCTCTTTTCGACACATACTCCAAACTGTGCCGCTACCCACAACCAGATCAGCCCACCTATTGATGAGTCAAGTCAATAGTTGCCCTTCTAAAGGGAGGGAGACGGCAGTTTGCGTTTGAAGAGAGGCGATCGCGTCAGGTGCAGGCGTTCGGCCCAGTAGCGGGCCATCACCCACAGCGTCGTCAAACCGTATTTCAGGCTGCGGCGGAAATTGATGCTCGACGCCTCGGCAAAATAGCGAACGGGGACAGGGATGTCTCCCAGCTTGAATCCAAAGTAGACCGACTGCGCGAGGAACTGGCTGTCGAACACGAAGTCATTCGAATTCACTTCGTACGGAATCGTCTCCAGCACCTGTCGCGTGTAGGCACGAAAGCCGCTGTGGAAGTCCCCCAGGTTCTGGCCCAGCAGAATGTTTTCGGTGACGGTCAACGCCCGATTCGAGATGTACTTGTAAACGGGCATGCCGCCGGCGAGTGCTTCCTGCCGTGTCCGAATGCGAGAGCCCAGTACGAAGTCACAGATGCCCAGTTTCAAGATTTCGACCGCCACGGGAATCACCCGGCTGTCGTACTGGTAGTCGGGATGGATCATCACGATGAAATCGGCACCGGTCTCCAGCGCGTGCCGATAGCACGTCTTTTGATTGCCGCCGTAACCGAGGTTTTTCTCGTGCACGATCACCGTCAGGCCCAGTTCGCGTGCGACTTCCACGGTGTTATCGCGGCTGGCATCGTCGACGAGAATGATTTCATCCACGGTGCCGGGCGGAATGTCGCCGACTGTTTTTCGCAGCGTCAATGCCGCGTTGTACGCTGGCATTACGGCCACAGTCTTATATTTCCGACGAATGGGGTCGGGTGTAAATTGAGCCATGCCGGCAGTGGCCGGGACGGTTGCAGATTCGCTAGGTGGCATGAAAATCAATACGGTCCGATTTTTTGGTTTGAAAGGCCTCCTGCCTGCAACACTTTCTCCCTCGATTGATTGTGTTCGTGAGCGAGACGCAACACAACCCTGAATTCTCATTTCCGCGAGAATCCACCTTCATATTTGATAATTCAATTCGTTTCATGCTCGCGATAAACTTGGGGCCACAGGTAATATACCCGCCGGATACCGACGTAACGGTGTGTGTTGAATTGTTCCTTCCACGTGAGAATCGCAGATGCTGAAGCCGTTGATTCCGATCGGCATCGTTGCCGCTGTGCTTGTCGGCCTGCTGGTGTACAGCCAGGTTCGGCACGAACCGTTGAAAGTTTCCGGATTCATTGAGAGCAACGAAATCCGCATCGGCTCGCGCGTGGGGGGACGCGTGCTGAAAGTGCACGTTGTCGAAGGCCAGGCCGTGCACAAAGGGGACGTTCTCGTCGAGCTCGAGCCTTTCCAGCTCTACGAGCAGAAATCGCAGGCCGAAGCGCAGCTCGCCCAGGCACGAGCAGACTTCGATCAATTCACGACCGGCTATCGGCCCGAAGAAATCGGTCAGGCCAAAGCGCATCGCGATCAACTGGCAGCCACGCTGGAGAAACTGGTTAACGGCCCGCGCGAGGAAGATATCTCTTCAGCCGAGTCGCAACTGACCGCC
>JADMIO010647660.1_pt1 | contig 11341 bp, 7 predicted proteins | sample 8958161 | NCBI WGS metagenome assembly JADMIO01 (sample SAMN16585339, study PRJNA669376) | soil metagenome | isolation source: Crop rotation soil | place: USA: Cullars Rotation, Alabama | collected 2011 | reverse complement strand
CGCGACAACTTGTCCACGTGGAATTCTAAGCTTAGGATCCCAATGTGCTGGAAAGCTTCGGGATGCCGCTTGCTTTCAGTCTGGGAATCACACACTCGCTCGTCCCGCCACACCCTGGCATCGTCGGAGCCGTCGGCAACATGGCTCCGCCCGAGCGGGCGGGGTCTGTCATGGCCCAGACGATGCTGTTCGGCTCCCTACTGGGCATACCGATGGTATTGCTCGGCTGGCTGGGTCCGGCCCGGTGGTGGGCGCGGCGGCAGTTTGTGACGCCACCGAGCCACCTCTCCGTAAGGCACCAGGGTGAGGAGACGGTTGCATCAACCTCTTTCCCGTCGTTCGGGCTGTCGCTCCTCGTCGTCACACTGCCGTTGATACTCAGCCTAACCGGGTTCGTGGCCGACCTGTTGAATCGACTGGGCCGGTTGCCCTCCTGGATGACGCAACCGCCGTTTCCGCATGGGTCCCGGCCACTGGACTGGCTGTTGCTCTTCGGCCACCCGACCATGGCCCTTCTGGTGCCCACGCTGCTGGCGTTCGGTCTGCTCGGGTGGCGGCGCGGCCTGGGCCTTCACCGCCTTTCGAAGCTGGCGGGTGACGCGCTGCAGGACGTCGGCCCGATCGCATTCCTGTTCGGAGCGGCGGGCGGTTTCGCTCAGGTCATTCAGGACACCGGTGCGGGTCAGTACATCGCCGGTCAGGCCACCCGACTGCCCCTCTCCCCCGTGTTGGTCTGTTTCGTGGTTGGTGTGCTGATGCGGATCCCGCTCGGCTCCGCAACGGCGTCGATCTTGATCGCGTCCTCGCTGTTGCAGGGTTTCGCCCTGCGACACCCCGGCCAGGAAGTGCTTTTAATCCTGGCGGTGGGCACCGGCGTCACCGTCATGACGCAACCGGCCGACAGCGGCTTCTGGATGGTCAAGGAGTACCTGAACCTGAGTGTTCGAGACGTGTTGATACGCTATAACGCCTGCCGGGTGGTCATGGCGACTCTCGGACTCGGTCTGCTGCTGGCCTACGAACAGATCGGGGACAAACTGGCTGGCTGGTGGCTCGGCTAATGTACGGAGAGACTTCCCACCGTCCGGAATCGGAGACGGCTGAATTCACCCTGTATCACCACACCACGCAGCGGTCTGTATGATGCGCTGCGTCGGCGGGTGATCGCGACGCACGGGAATGAGACGAACCCGCTATACTAGTTCGCGGCGTGGCATCTCCTGGAGCAACGCGATTCTGCTAGTGGTGACACCACGCGGCATTATGTATGGAGCCCGGTCGTGTCCGATCCTCACGATCCCAAGCGGCCGGCGACGCAGTCCCAAACCCCTGTAAGCGAACCCGAATCGGTTCGAGCCGGTGACCTCTCAACTCGCCCGCCGGACCCAGGGCGTGCCGTTCCGCTCCTCTCAATCAGCGTCTCGGACTTCCCCTTTCTCGCCCCGCCGCAGTTGCCGGACGAGATCGGCCGGCTGGGACCCTACCGCGTCCTGGGCGTGCTCGGCCGCGGCGGCATGGGCGTGGTCTTTCGCGCCGAGGACACCGGGCTGGAGCGCCCCGTCGCGTTGAAGGTGATCCTTCCCCAGTTCGCAGGCAATGCCGACGACCGCGCCCGGTTCCAGCGGGAGGCGCGGGCCCAGGCGAAGGTCGAACACGACCACGTGGCGGCGATCTACCAGGTGGGCGAGGACCGCGGGGTGTTGTTCCTGGCGATGCCGTTGTTGAACGGTTGCTCCCTGGCGGATGACTTGAAGGAGAACCCGCGGCCGGGCCTGGCCGAACTCCTGAGGATCGGCCGCGAGGCCGCCGAGGGCCTGGCGGCGGCCCACGACAAGGGGCTCGTCCACCGCGACGTGAAGCCCGCCAACCTCTGGCTGGAGGGAACGAGGCGGCGGGTGAAGGTCCTCGACTTCGGCCTGGCCCGCACGATGTCGGGGCCGGCCGCGGCCGGGGACCCGACCCTGACCCGGACCGGGGCGCTGCTCGGCACGCCCGCGTACATGAGCCTCGAGCAAGCCCTGGGGCAAAAGGTCGACGCCCGAACCGACGTCTTCAGCCTCGGCGTGGTCCTGTACGAAATGGCGACCGGCGTTCGACCGTACCAGGGCGACAGCTTCGGGGCCCTGGCCGTGGCTCTGGCCACGGACACCCCGCAACCCGTGTCCGTCCGGGCGCCGGAAGTTCCGGCGGCGTTCTCGCGACTGGTTGAACGACTCCTGTCATCGCGGGTCGAAGACCGGCCCGAGTCCATGCAAGCCGTGGTCGAGGAAATCCGGAGAATCGAGCAGGCCGCCTGCGGGACGGCGTTCCCGGCCGCACTTCTCGAAACGGCAGGACCGATCCTTCGCACCAGTCGGGCATCGGTGCCTGCTCCTGCGTCCGATGCGTGGAAAGCCCCGTCTCAACCGCACGCCTCTCCAGCCTGGGCCCGACGATCGTGGCGGGTCCCCGCGATGGCGGCTCTCGCCCTCGTGCTTGTCGCCGCGGTCGCGGCGATTCTGGCCTGGCCGCCGAAGGCGAAGGAAGTGGCCGATAATAGCAATCCGGTCCCGCCAGCGGCGCCGTCTACGCCCACGACAACACCCGTGCAACCGCCGAATGTTTCGGCCCCGAGCCCATCCCCGGCGCCGGCCGCACCACCGAACTCACCGTCCACGACGGCCGTGACATCATCGCCGCCTCCGCCACCCGGCCGGCCACCTGAAAAGAGTTCGCCCTCGCCCGCCGTTCCGCGCGTGCCCTCGCCGAAGAAAACGCCCGTGACGCCCGAGAGCCAGGCCGACTTCGAGAAGGGGTTGAACGCGCTGCTCGGTCGCGACGGCCCGAAGGACCTGGACCAGGCGGCCACGCTTTTACGTGACTCGGCTGAAGCGAACAACCCGGAGGGCGCGTTCTTCGCCGGGTGGGTCTTCAACCATGGCCTGGGGAAGCCGGCCCACTTCGCCGTGGCGACGTACTGGTACCAGCAGGCGGCGGCCGAAGGGCAACCGCTCGCCCGGGCGGTCCTCGCCCTCGCACAACTCGACGCCTGGGACCTCGGCAACACCGTCGACGTGGACATGGTCAAGGGAAAGGACGAAATCGAAAAGGTCTCCGGCGAGGTGAAGAAACGGGCCAAGGACGGCTGCCCGATCGCGCAGGTGATTCTCGCAGAGATGTACTTGAGCGGGCACGGCGTGGCCAGGAGCCCGGCCCAGGCGTTCGCCATGTACGAGGCCTCCGCCAACGACGCGTACGCCCCGGCTCAATTCGTCATGGCAACCGCGTTCGACACCGCCGCCGACCGATTCAGCCGCAAGCCGGACGCGGCATCGGCCCTCGATTGGTACAAGCTCGCGGCGAAGCAGAACGATCCGCCCGCGCTGTACCTCCTCGGCGAGGCCGCCCGCACCGGCCGGCTCGGGGAAAAGAACCCCCAGGAAGCCATTAAGCACTACCGAAAGGCCGTTGACCAGGGGAGTGAGGACGCCATGAAGGCCCTCGCGAGAGCCTACGCGGAGGGCAGCGGCGTGGACAAGGACGAGACGGAAGCCGCGTACTGGCTGCGGAAGGCCGCCGACGAATATCAGCACGACGCCGACGGCGGGTCCGTGACCGCCATGCGGAAACTCGCCGACGCGTACCGGGACGGCGTCGGCCGGCCCGCCGACAAGGCGCAGGCGCAACGACTCTACGACCAGGTCGAGGCGTGGCTGCGAAAGAAGGCCGACGCCGGATCGCCCGCGGCCATGTACGCCCTCGGCGTCGACTTGACGACCGGGCGACTGGGCAACACAGATCAGAAGGACGGCGTTTCTCTCGTCCAGAAAGCCGCGGACCTCAGTTTTCCGGCCGCCATGAACCGGCTCGGCGAAATGTACGAAAGGGCCGAGGGCGTTGAGAGGGACGAGAAAAAAGCGATCGATTGGTACCGCAAGGCTTCAGCCGCGGGCTCCAAGGAGGCGGGCGAAGCCCTCAAGCGGCTGAAAGCGTGACACCCGCGCTCGTAATCGTTCACGTCGGTAAGTTTTGGTCAGGATCGCTCATGCCACGGTTCGGCGGTCGTTTTCTCCGGTGGCGGTGTTCAATAGAAAACGGTCTCGCACCGCGTCGGACTCGCACGCCGTCCGGTGAACAGACCCATCCGGATAAGAAGGAAACCGATGACCATCCACCCGTCCCGGGCCCACCGCCGGTTCTTCCTCAAGTCCGTCAGCGTGACGATCGCCCTGCCCCTGCTGGAATCGCTCTCGCCGCGGGCGTTGCGCGCCGGACTTGCCCTGGAGGCACGGGAGGGCGCGGCCGTCGGCGCGGGCCGGCCGACCCGCATGGTGTGCGTCGGCAACATGCTCGGGTTCTACCCGCCGGCGTTCTTCCCGACGACGGCGGGCAAGGGGTACGACCTCCCCCTCCTTCTCCGGCCGCTCGAGCCGCACCGGGCCGACCTGACGGTCTTTTCGGGCCTCGACCACCGGCTCAAGGGTGGCCACTTCGCCATTCACGCCTTCCTCAGCGGCGTCCGCTCGGCGGAGGCCAAGGGCATGCCCGAGGGGAACATCACCCTCGACCAGCGGGCCGCGGAGGCGGTCGGCGGCGCCACCCGGTACCCGTCCCTGACGATCGGCTCGGAGGACGGCATTCACGGCGGCTGTCAGATGTCCTGGACGCGAAGTGGCACGCGTGTTCCGCCAATCCCCACGCCGCGCGAGTTGTTCCGCAAGCTCTTCACGCCCGACGCCCCGGCCGGCGCCAAGGACCCGGCGGAGGACCGGCTCCGCCTCGAGGGGTCCGTGCTCGACACCGTCCGGGGAGACGCCAGGTCGCTCGAACGCCGCCTCGGCAAGCGCGACCGGGAAAAGCTCGACGAGTACTTCAACTCCGTCCGCGAGGTGGAGCGGCAACTGGAACTGACCCGCCGCTGGGCCCGCGTGCCGAAGCCGAAGCCGGAAATGGCGGAGCCGCCGAACACGGGGTACGTCCCCGACCTTCCCGTCATCTACGACCTGATCGTGCTCGCGCTCCAGACGGACTCGACGCGGATCGCCACGCTCGAGATCGCCGGCGGCTACGAGCCGGACGCGTTCGGCGTCAAGAAGAGTTACCACGGCCTGTCGCACCACGGCCAGGTGAAGGAAAACATTGAGGGCCTGTTGAAGATCGAGACGTACCAGACCGAGCAGTTCGCCCGCTTTCTGGGCAAGCTGAAGGCGGTTCAGGACGGCGCCGGCACGCTGCTCGATCACACGATGGTGCTCTTCGGCAGCGGCATGGGCAACGCCAACGCCCACACCAACTCCAACCTGCCGGTCGTCCTCGCCGGCGCCGGGTTCAAGCACGGCGAGCACCGAACAATCCCGCAGACTGGGGCCGGACGCGTGCCGCTGTGCAACCTGTACCTGTCCATGCTGCACCGCTTTGGGGTCGAGACCGATCGCTTCGGCACGAGCACGGGCACCCTCGCCGGACTGGAGACGGCCTGAGATGATCCAGTACCCACGCCCCTTCGCCGGTGCCGCCGCCCTCCTCGCCGCGGCGGTCCTCGGCGTGACGGTTCACCGTTCGTCCACGTCCCCGGCCGTCGTGGCCGCGGCGGAGCCTCCGCCGGCCGCGGGGCCGAAGGCGCCGGACCACGCGTCGCTTCAAGCTTTCCTCAACACCTATTGCACGAAGTGCCACGGCGCCGAGAAACAGAAGGGGGACCGGCGCTTTGACCGGTTGAAGTTGCCCGTCACCGACGCGGATTCCCTCGTGCTGCTGCAGGACGTCATCGACCAGATCAACCTGGGCGACATGCCGCCGCGGACGGCCAGGCAGCCGTCGGCCGCGGAGCGGAAGGCGATCGTCGAAGGATTCACCCGGGCCGCCGCCGACGGCCGGTCCCACGTCACCAGCACGGGCGGGCAGGCCGTGCTCCGCCGGCTGAACCGCCGGGAGTACCTGAACACCGTCGGCGACCTGTTCGCGATGAACATGACGCTGTTCGACCCCACGGCCAAGTTCCCGCGGGACGAGACCGTGGAGCGGCTGGACAACGTCGGCGACACGCTGAAGGTCTCGGGGTACCTGCTCCACCAGTACGTCGACGCCGCAACCCAGGTCGTCGAGAAGGCGTTGCCGTCCCAACCGCGGCCGGCGGAGCAGACGTGGCGGTTCGCGGGCGACTTCCAGCAGCAGCCGGAACTGCGGGCGCATGGGGACGCCTTCAAGTTCCGCTACCTATGCGTCTACGAGACAGTCGCGTCGAACAAGCACGAGGGCGCCTACGGGCCGGTCCACGGCTTCGAGCAGGGCGTGCCGGCCGACGGGTATTACGAGATCAAGGTGAAGGCCGAGGGGAAGAACCGCCGCCACCCGTACAACCCGGCCATCTTCGGGACGGACCCGGACGACCCGCTGCGGATGGGGATCGTGGCCGGCAACGCCAGGTTCGGGCCGTTGTACCAGCCGCAGCGGATCGAGCCGACGCTGGGGGAGGCCGTCCTCAAAGACGAGCAGCCCGAGTGGTTCACGTTCACCGTTTGGCTGGACGCGGGGTTCACGCCCCGCATCACGGTCCCCAACGGCATCAAGAGCGTGCGGAACTGCTACTCGCGGATCCTGCGGGACTACGGCGACCAGTTCCCCCGCAAGGCGGCGGCCGCGCAGGGGATCGCGGCCCAGCGGCGGGCGGTGCTAACGTTCGGCAAGGTGCCGCACGTGCGGGTCCACGAGGTCGTGATCCGCGGCCCGCTGGGCGGTGCCCCGCTCGCCAGTCAGGCGGCTGTGCTCGGCGACAAGCCGTTCGAGCCGGGCCGCACCCGGGCAATCCTGGAGGCGTTCGCCAACAAAGCGTACCGCCGCCCCGTTCTTCCGGACGAACTCGAAAGGCTCATGGCGCTGGTCGAACGCCGGCGGCAGGACGGTCGCACGCCGTTCGAGGCCCTGAAGGACGCCCTCACGGCCGTGCTCTGCTCCCCCGCCTTCCTGTATCTGTCCGAACCCGCGCCCGCCGGTGGCGACACGCGGGGCAAGCCACTCGCCGCGTACGACCTCGCGTCCCGCCTGTCGTACTTCCTCTGGTCGAGCTTGCCGGACGACGAACTCTTCCGGCTCGCCAAGAGCGGCGAAATCCTGAAGTCGGACGTGCTCGCGGCCCAGACCCGGCGGATGCTGGCGAGCCCGAAGTCGGAGGCGTTTGTCGCGGGCTTCCTCGACAGCTGGCTGAACCTCCGCAGCCTCGGCGACATGCCCCCCGACCGCGGCGCCTTTGAGCGGTACTACACGCAGGGGCTCCAGGACGCCATGCGGCGGGAAACGCACCTGTTTGCCCGCCACCTGATCGACGCCGACGAGAGCGTCGTCCGCTTCCTCGACGCGGACTACACGTTCGTCAACCGGGCGCTGGCCCGGCATTACGGCATGGCGGCTGCCCCGCCGAGGGCGGCCACGCCTTCCGCCGGGTGACGGTCTCCGACCCGAACCGCGGCGGCCTGCTCGGCCACGGAAGCGTGCTGACCGTCACCGCCAACGGCGTCGAGACGTCGCCCGTCACCCGCGGCGTCTGGCTGCTGGAGACGATCCTGGGCACGCCGCCCCCGCCGCCGCCCGATAACGTACCGGCGATCGACCCGGACGTCCGCGGGGCCAAATCGATCCGCGACCTGCTCGCCCGGCACCGGCAGAGCCCGGCGTGCTTCGAGTGCCACCGCAAGATCGACCCGCTCGGCTTCGCGCTCGAGAACTTCGACCCCGTCGGGGCGTGGCGGACGCGGTACGAGAACGGGACACCGATCGACCCGTCGGGGGAACTGCCGAACGGCCGGGCGTTCAAGGACCTCGCCGGGCTGAAGAAAGTTCTGGTGGAACGCAAGGGGCAGTTCGCGCACGCCCTGACGGAGAAGCTGATGGCCTACGCGTGCGGCCGCCGAATGGAGCCGGCGGACCGGCCGGCCGTGTCGGGCGTGGTCGCCGAGCTCGAGCGCGGCGGGGACGGGTTCCAGCGGCTCATCGAACGGGTGGTCCTCAGCGAGACGTTTCGGTCGAAGTGAGTACTCACGATTTCCGAGCGAGTCGCGGCGGCTTCCGTTTCGCGGCCCGTGCGGGGGAGTCGCCGCGGCCGCGGGACGCCTTGACCATCGCTTCCTCGCCCGCCGCGGGCACCCCGCTCGCCCGAAGCCGCTCCTTGCGGCGCTGCATCTTGGCCGCAAGCGCGTCGAAATCGAGTTTCACCTTCTCGGCCTTGGGAAGCATTTCGTTTTCCTCTTCCTTGATGTGGTGGCGGACGTTCTCGGCGAGCACCGTGAACTTGGCCTCGAAGTGGCTCTCCGAGCCGTCCATCGCGTCGAGTTCGGCGATGAGGAGCTTGGCCACGTGGTGCTCCTCGTCCGCCTCGTTCATGACGACCTTGCCCACGGGCTTGCGGACGGCCGGGTAGAAGATCTCCTCCTCGATCGCCGCATGGACCTTCAGCTCGGCCAGCGCCTCCCGGACGATCTTCCGCCGCGCCGGGCGGGTCTTTGCCTGCTCGAACTGGTCGAACAGGGTCTTCACCCGGTCGTGATCGTCCTTCAGAATCACAACCGCGGGGTTCGACTTGAAGAAGTTGAACATGGTGTACCCTTGTTACCCGCACCCCTGCGGCTGACTATCCGGAGGTTATAGTCGGGCGTGCCGTCGTCCTACAATGCCGGCCCGTGCTTCCGCGCTCACCCGGTCATCAGCAGGGAACCGCCGATGATCAGGTTCATCAGCTTCCCCTGGGCGCAGTCGGTCACCTTTTGCATACCGGCGGCGACCGGTTGGAGCCCGTAGAAGCTGGCAAAGTCGCGGAGCACGGTCGTCGCCGCCCACACGCAGTTGCACCGCCCCGGCCCCTGCACCGTGAAGCAGTACGTCGAGAACTGGTCCTTCGCCCGGTCCCAGTAGTCGATCAGGCTCAGGGCATCCAGTTCGCCGACGTCATATTCCAGGCTGACGCTCGTGACGTCGTCGATCATCGGCAGGTCGTCCTGCCACTCCCCGTCCACCTCCCCGCCGCCGAGCAAGCTCTTCGCATAGCTGACCAGGCCCGGCTTGGGCACCCACCCGCGGGCGAACGCGGCCTGACCGTGCAGCCGGACGAACAGGGCCGTGTGCCCGGTCCACTGCTCGCTGTCCCAGAACCGGAAGTAGTTGCGGTCCGACCGGGTGGACTCGTACCCGAGGTTGCGGCGGAGCCAGTCGACGGCAGGGCCGCCGTTGACCGGGTTGATGAAGTCCATCTTCGGCTTGTGCTGGCCGCCCGGCAGGTAGCTGCCGGACTGGTGCCGCGAGCAGGCGATCAGGCCGATCGTGTGGCCGGCAGCGTTGCCGTTGTAACTGACGACAGACACGGAGCGTCCTCCACGATGTGCACCGGCGATGGCCCGGAAACAGAGACCATTTGCAACGGGACGAAGACGCCGACCACGTCGCCCGTGGTGATGAGCGGCTGAATGAGAGCGTTTACGCTTCGCCAGATCGGACTTGTTTCAAATAGCGGGGGGCGGAATTGAACCGCCGACACATCGCTTATGAAGCGATTGCTCTAACCCCTGAGCTACCCCGCCAACGTCTCGCTAATTTACACCCCCATGCACACCTGACAAGCCTCCCGCTCCCCAAGTTCACGCTCTAACGCAATCAAGATTGCCAAGATTGCCACTTTTTGTCGAATCGCCCCCGGTGGCATTCTTGACTACGCTTGAGCGTTCGCCCGGTCCCAAAGCCTTCGCGTTCACAATGTAGTACGCTAGGCTGTACTCTTTCCGCTCCCCGACCTCCCCCTCCCTCCCATCGGGAGTCCTCTCCGATGCGATTCTCCCTTCTCGCCGTCGCCGGCATGGCCCTCGCTCTCGCGCCGCTCGCCGCGGCGCCGCCCGCGCCGCCGGCGGAGTTCGCCCAGCCGCAGTCGCCAGCCAAGCCGACGCCGTTCGAGGTCAAGCTCGTCGACCAGGGGCAATTCGACCCCCGGCTGAAGGGCTACCTGCTCCCCGAGGGCTTCCGCCTCGAGATCGTCGCCACGGACCCCGCCGTCGTGAACCCCGTCGGCATGACGTTCGGCCCCGACGGCACTCTTTACGTCATGGAATGGCGGCAGGACCCCGTGAACACCACCTGGCACGAGGTGAAGGAAACCTTCCGCTACCGCGACGGCTCCACCCGCCAGGTGGCCACCATGAAGAAGTTCGTCACCGACTGGGTGAAGCAGTTGAAGTACGACCCGCAGACGAAGACGTTCGGCGAGGCGAAGGCAATCATCGCCGAGGAATTGCCGTCGAGCCTCCTGTACCACGACGGCTGGCTGTACACCTCCGGCCGCGGCACCGTCCGCCGCTATCGCCAGTCGCTGCCCAATGGCAAGTGGGACGTCCGCGAGGTTATCGCCCAGGGGTTCTGCGGCTTCCACCACCATCAGGTCTCCGGGCTCACGATCGGTAACGACGGCCTGCTGTACATCACTTCCGGGGACGACGACAACGTGGTGGAAGGGTCGGACGGCAGCCGGGCCACGGCGTTCCGCACCGGGGCCGTGTTTCGCTGTCAGCCCGACGGGTCGAAGATGGAGGTTTACTCCCTCGGCTACCGCAACCCGTACCGCGACGCAGCGTTCGACGACCGCTTCAACCTGTTCCACACGGACAACGACAACGAGGACGGCAGCAAGTTCATGGGCTGCCGGATCATGCACGTGGCGGAAGGGTCGGACTACGGCTGGCGGCTCCGCGAGGGCGTCCGCTGTTGCCGGCCGGACAACCTCCGCGGCGCGATCGCGGGCGAACTCCCGGGCCGGCTGCCGCCCATGATCAAGACCGGCCGCGGCGCCCCGGCCGGCCTCCTGATTTACAACGACACCCGCGTGCCCGAGCACTACCGCGGCCTGCACTACTACCCGGACGTATTCCGCAAGCTCGTGCGGGCGTACGCCGTGGAGCCGGACGGCTCGTCGTTCAAAATCACCGGCGAGTTCGAATTCCTGAAGAGCGACGACCCGCTCTTCCGCCCGTGCCAGATGGTCGCGGGGCCGGACGGCGCGATTTACGTCTGCGACTGGCGGACAGACTCCGGCGGGGCCGGCAAACTGTGGGGCGACGGCATTCACGGCCGCATTTATCGCATCCGCTGGGCGGGCACGGCGGACACAGCCGAGATTCAACTCCACGGGCTCGATAGCTGGGGGAAAATCGCAAAGCTTGACGACGCGAAACTGATCGAAACGCTCGCGGCCGCGGACTTCACGGACCGCGTCGAGGCGCGGAAGGAACTGGTGCGCCGCGGGGCGAAGGTCCGCGACGCCGTGCGGGCGGTGTTCGCCGACATGGACCAGCCCGAGGACGCGCGGATCATGGCCCTCGGCGTGCTCCTC
>JADMIO011135957.1_pt1 | contig 11342 bp, 7 predicted proteins | sample 8958161 | NCBI WGS metagenome assembly JADMIO01 (sample SAMN16585339, study PRJNA669376) | soil metagenome | isolation source: Crop rotation soil | place: USA: Cullars Rotation, Alabama | collected 2011 | reverse complement strand
GCCTTGGCGATGCGCCAGGTACACCAACGACAGATTGAACCGTCCCGGATTTTGAGGAGGCTCCAACATCTGAGAGAATGGAGCCATGAAGAAATCAAACAAGTTTTCCCCTGAAGTGCGTGAGCGTGCGGTGCGCATGGTGCTCGAACACCGTTGGCGAGTATTCCTCCTTTTGGGCAACGATTGAATCCATTGCGCCCAAGATCGGTTGTGTTCCCCAGACCCTGCATGATTGGGTCCGTAAACATGAGATCGACACCGGCATGCGCGATGGCGTTACCAGCGCGCCGAGCGCGCCCGGGTAAAAGCGCTGGAGCGCGAAGTTCGGGAGCTTCGCAAAGCTAACGAGATTCTGCGGGCCGAATTGATCCATCGCAAAGCGCCCTGGAAGACCCGAGCCTCGGTGGAGCTGGCGACCTTGGAATGGGTATCCTGGTTTAACCACCACCGGTTACTCGAACCCCTCGATTATATTTCGCCGGCTGAAGCGGAGGCAAACTATTATCAGCAACTGGCCGAAGAGGCCACCGTAGAAGTTTAACTTAAACCAAATGGCCTCCATGAAAGGCGGGGCGATTCATTGTGTCCTTCAAGCCAAACCGACGTTGCTCTTCCTCGCTCAGTCCCCGTCCAATAGTCTTTGTCAGTTCTACCGCGATTCATCCATGGGGGCGGCAAACCCGACAAAGCCATAGACGCACCGTGTTGTCCATGCTTGCGGTCACTACGGTCTTGCCATCGGGAGAAAATTGCGCGCTATTGTTTCCGCTTTTTCATTGTCAGCGCTTGTACTCGCCCCGGTTTCCTGGATGCCGCGCCGATGACACCCCGGAAAAAACTGATCAGTTCGGGCACATGATGGTCGAATGTGAAAAGGTGCCGTTGCTGCCAGACCCGCTCGCGAACGGCTTGCAACTGCTCGCGATCTCGCAGCTGGGCAGCAAGCTCATCCATGGTATTAAAAAATATTCCGGTACCGACCTGCTTCACCAAGGTTTGCGTAGCGACGAGTGCGCCATCATTGGCCTTCTGCAGCATCGGCAGACCGGCCGCCGCAAGGGTGCTTAGCCGAGCGGGGTAATTCAGATCATCCCAATTTGCCTTCCGGATTTCACCACCGTTACTGCTCTCAAAGAGGTGCAGCCAGCCCGCATCATATTGGGAAAACTCCTTGGTCCAGCGGCTTTGATCTACATTGGGATGTAGATGCAGGTAGCCGGGCGCCATAGCCTGGGTTTTTTCAATCCACTGGAGCCATTGTCCATGGGTTATCTCCCCATAAAAATGCAGATGAATGCCGCGGGTGGCCAGCTCCGCCACATTATGCGGGTGGAGACCGATCGGCCGACCTGGCGAGACTGTGTGAATTTCGCCGACGGCTGCGGAGTGCAGCGGCGTGCGCGACTGATCAAACCAGTCGCGCTTGGGCAAATCGCCGTCCAGTACATGGGTCGGTTTTTCCAGAGACAGACCGGGAACAATGGTATCGAACCAATCCCGCATCTCCGGGCTCGAGAAGATCTGCCCATCCGAATACTGATGCAGGTCGATCAATTGCGGCCAGGTCCCCTTTTCCAGGCAAATAAATGGTCCCTCCTTGAAATGCCAGACGAATGGAATGCCCGGTGTCGCCATTAATACCTCATGTGCAAACGGAACTGCCTGCCAGTTGAGCAAGGCATAGATAACATCCGGCTGAATACGTTTTATCGCTTCACGCCAATTGTCTCGCGGCAGATCCTCGACATGTCCAAAAGGCAGCGGTCCCACGGTGTTGTACCAATACGGATGCTGCATCCACAAACCATAGAGCCTGTGCCCCCGCTCTTCCAGCGCAAGCACGCGGTCGGCGTTATACGCCAGCTCACCGACCAGAAGTATTTTCAGTCCGTCCTCGGCGCGCGGGCTATCCTGCCGCTCGCGCATCTTTTGATAGTGGCTCGGCTCATCAATCAAGTGGCCTACTGATGTATGAAACCGCATGGGCTCCTTGACCCGGTAATGTGAGCGAAAGGGATTGATGCCGCCTTCAGGTTCCTGCATGATCTTGTGCCGCTGCATCGGGTGGGATACCCATTCGCAAGTGATGCTATTGCTCGCAGCAAAAGCACCAAGGGGCCTCAGCCTTGCCCAGTAGAGCCGTTCCAGGTCATCCGACTCCAGTTCCACACGCTCCAGCCAGCGCACCGCGGTCTTTCGATGCATGCACTGCACCAGTTGCAATGGGAACCCCGCGATCTGCCCGCCAGCCTCCCTGTTGTAATGGTGGCGCACACCGGAATAAGCCAGTACAGCTTCCGTCTGTGTCTCAAGACAAGCCATCAGGCTGCGCAGATGATCCTGGTAATAGACATCGTCGCTCGGTAAGTAAGCAATAAGCGGCGCTTTCGCTTTGGTAATACCCAGATTCAAGACGTGGCCCAGCCCGTGGTTTTCTGCCAGCGAGTAATAATGTATGCGCACATCGCCCAAGTATCCGGATATTACTTCGGCTGTTCCATCCCCCGAACCGTCATCGATTATGATCGCTTCCCAATCAGTCAGGGCTTGCGCCTGCAGGCTGTCAAGTGCGCGCTCGATGAATCTTGCATGCTCGTAAGTTGGGATCACTACGCTGATCGATGGCGAATATGGTTGCAGCATTCTGTTCCCTTTCCGTAGTTGAATGTCCTGAACCCGGGCTAAACTCATGCGTGGATAGGGTAAGTATAGTCATGAGGGAGCTAATCAGCGGAGGTTTTTCCTTGTATAGGTAATCGACGAATGTTTTCTATTTGCTGGCGGCAACGGTACCAGCCCCGTAACACCATCAACCTCGTATGGGCCGCTTTCTCCAGTTCACCCTCACAGTTTGCTACAATTGCGTCTGGCCGTTTTTATAGATTATTGATGAACAAGCGAAAAATTCTCGTCACCTCAGCACTTCCATACGCGAATGGCAGCATTCATCTGGGACATCTCGTGGAATACATCCAGACCGACATCTGGGTGCGCTTCCAGAAAATGCAGGAACACGAGGTGCACTACGTCTGCGCGGATGATACCCACGGCACTCCCATCATGCTTCGCGCCGAACAGGAAGGTATTACTGCCAAACAGTTGATAGATCGGGTATGGAAGGAACATAAAGCCGATTTTGACGGATTCTATGTCGATTTCGACAGTTACTACACTACCGATTCGCCAGAGAATCAGGAATTTTGCAACGACATTTACCGGCAGCTTGAAGCCGAGGGTTTGATTGACAAACGCTCGGTCGAGCAGTTCTTCGATCCCGTTAAACAAATGTTTTTGCCTGATCGGTATATCAAGGGTGAATGCCCGAATTGCCACGCCAAAGATCAATATGGCGATTCGTGCGAGACGTGTGGCGCCACTTACTCTCCAACCGATCTGATCAACGCTTACTCCGCTGTCTCAGGAGCAAAGCCGCAACGCCAGGCTTCGGATCACTATTTCTTCAAGCTTTCCGACCTGCGCTGCAAGACCTTTTTACAAAGCTGGGTGTTCGAGTCATTTTCGGATCCATCCGGAATAGTTCTGGAAAAAAAGCAGCGGCTGCAGCCGGAAGCGGCGAACAAGATGAATGAATGGCTCTCAGCCGGCCTGGCAGATTGGGATATTTCGCGGGATGCCCCATATTTCGGTTTTCCCATTCCAGGCACATCCGGTAAAAAGTTTTTTTACGTGTGGCTCGACGCACCTGTTGGCTACTTCGGCAGCTTCAAGCATTACTTCAAACAGAAACGCCGGTCTCAACCCGAGACCGACGAGTTTCTACGCTCTGGCGGCAATACCGAAATGATTCATTTTATCGGTAAGGATATTCTTTACTTTCATGCTTTGTTCTGGCCCGCCATGCTGGAATTCTCCGGCTACCGCACCCCTACCCAGATTTATGCCCACGGATTCCTGACCGTCAACGGCCAGAAGATGTCCAAGTCCCGCGGAACATTTATTACCGCGAGAAGCTATCTGGATCAGGGCCTGAATCCGGAATGGCTGCGTTACTACTACGCCGCCAAGCTCAACGACACCATGGAAGATATCGATCTTAATTTCGATGATTTCATTGCGCGGGTCAACAGCGATCTGGTGGGGAAATACATCAACATCGCCAGCAGATGCGCGGGCTTTATTTTCAAAAAATTTGGCGGCAAGCTCACTGCCACCATTTCTGAAGGAAACAGGAGATGGTTCAATCGATTCATATTCTGCCAGCTTGGCGAGGAAGATACCTTTCTTGCCCGCCATACTTCCATCACAGGCTATTTTGAAGGGCGGGAATACAGCAAGGCCATAAAAGAAATCATGCTGGCGGCGGACGTGGCGAATCAGTATGTGGACCGGATGAAACCCTGGGTGCTCGCAAAAAATAGCGAGAACGATGCTGAGTTGCATGAAATTTGCAGTGTCGCCCTCAATATGTTTCGCATTCTGACCGTATACCTCAAACCGGTGCTGCCAACGCTCGCGGAAAAAGCGGAGCAGTTTTTAGGAGTGACCCCTCTCACCTGGAAAGATGCCAATTCGCAAAACCGGCTATTACCCGACGATCACCGGATCAACGACTATGAGCACCTGATGACCCGACTCGACGCCAAACAGATTGACGCGCTCATCAATGCGAACAAGGAAACTCTGCAGCCCCCCGTTTCGCAGCCAAGTGCGCAGTCCGGTGAACAGCCGCCGCAAACCAGACAAACCGAAACCATGGATAAAAACGCCTCTACCCCTTCCAGCCCGGCCAAAAATGTGGAGCCCCCCGCGGCCCCACCTGCGCCAACCATTACAATCGATGATTTCGCCAAGGTAGATCTCAGGGTTGCGAAAATCATCAATGCCGAGCACGTGCAGGGCGCCGACAAATTGCTGAAGCTTACGCTCGATATCGGAATGGAGCAGCGGACTGTCTTTGCAGGAATAAAGGCGAGCTACGACCCCGAACAGCTCAAAGGCCGCCTCACCATCATGGTCGCCAATCTCGCACCGCGCAAAATGAAGTTTGGCATCTCCGAAGGCATGGTACTGGCTGCAAGCGACAGCGAGGGCGGGCCTTACCTGCTTGCTATTGATGACGGAGCGCAACCAGGAATGAAAGTAAAATAGCTGTGCCCCCTGCAAGATCATTTCTATGGCAAATCATCTTTTATGCATCGTCTCGGGGTCTCACATGCTCCAATATTCGTCTTGCAATGGAATAGGCTTCACTGTTGCAAGAGGCTTGTCTTTTGCCATTTAAAGAACAATGGAATCCTCTTTACCTTAAAGCCCGCTCTCGCTCGTGCTTGAAGTGCAGTACTTCAACAGTTTGGCGGCAGTCCCGTAAATCAAAATGTAATTCTTTTCACGCGCCCACCTTCCTAATGTCGTCACATCTAAGGCCGAATATAGCCTTGGCCATGGCTAACCCCCAAGTACTATCCTTCACATATGGATGTAAATACTTACGCACCTTTGGCTAGATTTGTAGATCACATGCTCGATGCTATTTGCGTTGTTGATAAAGAGGGACGTTTTATCTTTGTCAGTGCAGCATGCGAACGTATTTTTGGCTACACACCGAAAGAAATGATCGGCAAGGCTATGTTAGAGATGGTGGTACCCGAGGATCGAGCGATAACTCTCCAGGCAGCCAATGAAATCATGTCTGGGCATCCCAAACTTGATTTTGAGAACCGCTATCTACGCAAGGATGGACAAGTGGTGCACATTATGTGGTCAGCCCGCTGGTCGGAGGCCGATCGGTTGAGGATTGCTGTTGCCCGAGACATCACCGAACGCAAGCAGGCTGAATCAATGCAGGCCGCGCTCTATGCCATTTCTGAAGCCGCGCATAATGCGGAGGATCTACCCTCTTTGTTTCAGCTAATTCATCAAATAATCGGCAAGCTGCTGTCAGCGACTGATTTTTCCGTGGCGATGTACGATGAGAGCAATGATCGGTTGAGCTTTCCCTATTACGCCGGTGACTACGACGAGGCGTCCGAACTGCAGCAAACGGCCATAGGTACTCTTTGCGCCGAGGTCATTCGTACCAAGCAGCCCCTGCTGCTGGGGCCTGAGTCGCTGGCTACTCTTCCCGAGGAATTACGAGCTATCAAGGATAGCACTGCGCGGTGCTGGCTGGCCGTCCCGCTCAACTCGCACAAGGGCGCTATCGGGGCCCTGATTTTGAAAGGCAACTCCGACATTGCATGCTACACCGGAAAGGACAAGGAGCTGCTGCAATTCGTCTCCGCTCAAGTTGCCATTGCTATCGAGCGAAAACAGTTACACGCTCGACTGAAGCACATGGCGCAATATGACAGTTTGACGGGGCTACCCAATCGAGGACTTTTATATGATCGGCTGAAAATGGCGCTCGCAAGAACACGACGGGAACAAGGACACATGTCGGTGCTCTACCTGGACTTGAACAATTTTAAACAAGTCAACGACTCTCTGGGTCATGCTGCAGGAGATGAGCTACTGCAGGAGGTTGCCAATCGGCTAAAGCAGTGCGTGCGCGATTTGGATACGGTGGCGCGCATGGGCGGTGATGAGTTTGTGGTGCTGCTCGAAAACATCCGGTTGCCTGAGCAAGCCTCGAATATGACCAAAAAAATCCGCAGTGCTATCAGCCAACCCATCAAACTAGAAGGCTGCAGCTTGTGCGTACTACCGAGCATAGGAATTGCGCTCTACCCTGATCATGGTGACGAGGCGCAACAACTTCTCAGACATGCTGACGAGGCCATGTATTTCGAGAAAAAGAACCGTGATAACCACATTGCAAAGGGCTCTTATAACGGCGTGCGCACGAAATCGGCATCATAAAAGAGGAGTTTATCAGTGAAGTATGTGGAAGCAATTTACGAAGTATAAGGCGCTCCCCAGATGAACTCTTGCCGAACTCTTGCCGTTAGCGCGAGCCCAGCGCTGTCTAACACCCGTTTGTTCATATTGAAGGCATTGCCAGGAGGTTAGGCTTGCCGCCGGTTCGGGGACAAATCGCTGTGGGTGTGGGGTTCACTGCGGTAGGCACTAACGCGATAGCGATGAGCATGTTGATCAGGGATTCGGCTTTTGGTCCGGTAACCGTCGCATCCGGTTTTGTTTCGGTTGCCTTCTTCGGCGGCTTCGCATTGGGGCCGCCATTTTTTGGCCTCATAACAAGTTATTCCGGCGGCGTGCTGTTTGGCTGGGAAGTGCTGATCGGCGTGTTTATATGTGGATGCATGATGTCTTCAGCATTGGCATGGGCGCGCTACAAAGTGCGTGCGTCAAAGGTGGCGGCCGAACAGGCTCAGCCAACTAACGTCGTAGCATTCAAGCGAAATGCCGAATAAGCATGATTTACAGCCGGCTGACAACCGGGCGTTCCCTGACGACATCGGTGCGTTTAAAGATTATTCAGGAACAGAGGAATTGTGCCACTTCATGGACGAACAAAGCAGGCGCCGTTCGCATAGCGCTGTGTTGCTGACCCGCGAGCAACTTGATCCTGCAGGAAGGCAGAACCTGATGGAGTGTCTCGGCGATCCGATGACGACGTGGAGGACTATCCCCTCCGAGCAGGAGCAGAGTAGGAATTTTTAAAGCATGAAATCGTTCGGGGTCGAAGACGTAATGGCTGATGCTTTGCAGTTCCCGATGAATGGTGTGGGCCGCGGCGATTCGTCCCGGCCAGTTCGGCCCGGCTTGCAGGGCAGCGATCTCCTGGGAGGGTGTCTTGACGATGTCGCGGAAGAAAAGCAGCAGGGCTTCCTCGCGTTTCCCCGCATTCAGCAACGTTCGCATGGTTTTACTGCATTCCTCGGACCACGCGCTGCCAGCCAGTGAAATGGATGGTTCATAAAGTATGAGCTTGTCAATATTCGACGTCAGAAGCGCAGCTTCCAGAGCGCATAGACCCCCAAAAGAATGCCCAAGAAGATGTACGCGTCCCCCAATACTATCAACAACCCTGACGATATCTTCGCACTCGCGTTCGAGTGCATAGCTGCTGCTGTCGCCACTACGGCCGCGGCCCCGCCGGTCGAGGGTCCATACAGTGAAATGACGTTCAAGTGCTGGCAGTACCGGCGCCCAGGCAAGATGATCGCCGGAAATACCGTGCACGAGTAACAGGGGCTCGCCTGCGCCGCTATGCCAGCATGCTATGGACGTTCCGTCACCGGAAGAAATCAGTTCCATGAGCTCAATAAGTACATGTGTATAAGTAGGGTCTACCGCCAGCCACCTGCATTCCATTTTATAAGAGATTGCGTGAGGAGAATCAGTATTTGTCACGCTTCAGCATACAGGCGCAGCGCTTCGCGCGAGTGGCTGAAGCGGTTGACTGCCGGGATAGTGATTGCATGGCGCTGCAACTGAGCAGTAGCTTGAAGGCACAAGAAATTAAACCTCTGGGGCACCCGGATATACCGAGAGGTATCGATGCGCAAGAATTTATTTAAGCAAATGGGAAATATGGAAGTGATCGATGTTCTGCGCGCTGCAACGTCAAGGGCAGGTCAGCAATTGAAATTGCCTTTGCTCGGCACTTTGCAGCTAAGTGCGCCCGCCGATATGATCGCAGTGAAAGGCGATCCCACCAAAAATCTGAAAGCCTTGGAATATCCCGACCTGGTCATTTCAGGTGGGAAGATTGTGGTGAACAATTTCGAAAAGTAAAGGCAGTCAACTGGAACAGGATTAAGCTTGGTTGGGAAATCAATGATGTAATCAATGGGGCCAAATCGATGGGGTCAGACTCGATTGATCCGTTCCTGCTGGTGAACGAAGGGTATTAAAAAACGCTAAAGGTAGTTTTTGGAAGTGGATGAGAATCAATCGAGTCTGACCCCATCGATTTGGGGTGCTATACCCTTTGGCCCTGCGCAAGTATGCGATCTGATTCCAGCTTGAGCGGCCCTTTGCCGGAAAAGCGATCCAGATAGAGATAGATCACGGGTGTGATGAAAAGCGTGATGACCTGCGAAAACAGCAGTCCTCCCACGACGGCAAGCCCAAGAGGCTGGCGCAACTCAGCGCCCGCTCCCAGCCCGAGTGCGATGGGAAGGGCGCCCATCAAGGCTGCCAGAGTGGTCATCATGATGGGGCGGAAACGCAGCAGGCAGGCGGTCCTGATCGCTTCGCGCGGATGCATGTCCTCGTTGCGCTGCGCATCGAGCGCGAAGTCGATCATCATGATGGCGTTCTTCTTCACGATACCGATGAGCATCAGGATGCCAATCATGGCGATAATGGATAATTCCATCTTGAAGAGCCACAACATTGCCAGTGCGCCCACCGCTGCGGATGGCAGCCCGGAGAGGATCGTGAGAGGATGAATGTAGCTTTCATAAAGCACCCCCAGCAATACGTAGATCACCAGCAGGGCGGTAACGATCAATATTACCTGGCTTGCCTGGGAAGACTGGAACGCCGCGGCATCCCCGGCATAGCTGGTTAAAACGCTCGCGGGCATATTCAGGTCGCGCTTGAATTGCTCGATCCGGGCCGAGGCGTCCCCAAGCGCGGCGCCGGGAGCAAGATTGAAGGAGATCGTCAATGCTTCAAGCTGGCCCGCATGGTTGATTGCAATCGGACCCACCTCGCGTTCGACCGACGCAACGCTGGATAGCGGGACCAGACTGCCGTTCTTGCCGCGCAGATAGATTTTGTCGAACGCACTCTCGTCGGTACGAGCTTCCGCGCTTACCTGCAAGATAACCTGGTAGCTGTCGCTGGAGGTGTAAATGGTCGAAACCTGACGCTCGCCAAAGGCACTATACAGGGTCGAGCGAATATCCGACATCTGCACTCCCAGCAGATTGACTTTGTCGCGATTGATCTTGAGCCGCGCCTGAAGCCCCTTCAATTGTGAATCGCTGGTGACGTCTCGAAAAATCGGTTCCGCACTCATGCGCGACATGAGGCCATCGGCCGCCGCCCGCAGCTCCCCGGCCTGCACGCTGCGCATGACATACTGATAGCGGCTCTTGCTGGTGCGCCCGCCCAGCCTGAGATTCTGGATGGGATTTATAAAAACGTTGACGCCAGGTATTGCGCGGACATCGCGGCGCAGGCTCTCGACCACCTTATCCAGATGGGGACGTTCGCTTCGCGGTTTGAGCGTCATGAACAGGCGGGCGCTGTTGCTATCGCTGGCATTGACGACCAAAGTGTCAACCGCGGGGTTGGCCCGGATCACGCTGTCGGTACGTTGCAGCAACTCGGCCATCGCCGGAAAGGAAATATCCTCGACCGCCTCGACGGTAATCAGAGCTTGCCCGATATCCTCGCTGGGAAAAAAACCTTTGGGCAAGACTACGAATAGTAGGCCCGTAGCGATGAAGGTGCCGATGGCGATACCCATCACCAGGCGAAGATGGCGCAGCGCCCAATCAAGCATGCGCTCATAGCCCGCCAATGTTTTAGCAAACCCACGTTCAAACCATTCGGTCCATTTCATGCTGAGACTCTCGGTCTGATGCCCGCTAATGTAGCGGCTGGTCATTACTGGAACCAATGTGAGCGATACCAGGGCTGACATCATGACCGCTATTCCGACGACAGCGGCAAACTCATGGAAAAGCAAACCGATCACACCGGGCATGAAGAAGATCGGAATGAAAACAGCAACCAGTGAAAGGGAAATTGACATGATCGTGAAGCTGACCTCTCTTGATCCCTGTAACGCCGCCTGCAAAGGCGGCACGCCCTTTTCGATATGACGAACGATGTTCTCGAGCATAACGATAGCATCGTCCACCACCAATCCCACTGCAAGCGTAATAGCCAGCAGGGAAATATTGTCCAGGCTGTAATCAAGAAAGCGCATCACCGCAACAGTTCCCAACAGCGAAATCGGTAATGACAACGCTGGAATCAGCGTAGCGGAAGCTTTGCGCAGGAATAGGAAAATCACAAGCAGCACGAGAGCGATCGTGATGGCCAGCGTGACCTGCACATCGTGAATCGAATCCCGGATGGAAGTCGAACGGTCGCCAGTCAATTTAAGATGTACGGATGATGGCATCTGCGCGACCAGCGTCGGAATGGCCGCCTTGATGCCATCCACCGTCGCAACGGTGTTCGCGCCCGGCTGGCGCTGCACCGAAAGAGTAATAGAGCGTTCGCCATTCACCCAGCTTGCAGTCTTGACCGATTCAACACTGTCCTCCACGTCCGCGACCTCCGAGAGTCTTATCGGGTTCCCTGTTGGTGAGGTAGCGATTATCAGGTTGGCAAACTCTGCAGCATTGCTGAGCTGCCGATTGGCCTGGATGGTAAGCGCCTGGCGGGGGCCTTCAAGCGTGCCAATGGGAGAGTTGGCGTTGGCGGTGCGGATCGCGGCCGCGATGTCATCGAGC
>JADMIO010833598.1_pt1 | contig 11342 bp, 13 predicted proteins | sample 8958161 | NCBI WGS metagenome assembly JADMIO01 (sample SAMN16585339, study PRJNA669376) | soil metagenome | isolation source: Crop rotation soil | place: USA: Cullars Rotation, Alabama | collected 2011 | reverse complement strand
GCCGCGACTTCAAGTCACGTGAATTCCAAGCTTCGGATCCCACTGTGCTGGAAAGTCCAGGTCGAAGGGTGCGCGATACTGGTTGGGCGGGCCCGCGGGCACGAGCATGACGGGCTGGCCGCCGATCGACGCCTGGAGGTCGCCGAGCGGTCCGAGCGCGCCGGGGTCGGCGGCGACCTGGACGAAGAGGCTCGTCTTGTAGTGCCCGCCCGGGACGGGCGACAGCACCGTGACCAGCGGGCCGGCGTCGACGTTGACCATGACCAGCGCGGCACCGATGGCGCCCGTCGTGCTGCGCGCCGAGATCGTGATCGTGTAGTCGCCCGACTTGAGGCCGGCGAGCGACAGCTTGCCGCGGTACTCGTTGTCGCCCGAGGGACCGACGAGCGGCCCCGAAGAGATGATCGTCGCGTTGGTGCCCTGGGTCAGCGTCATGCGCACCGACGCCGGATCGACGAGGTCGGTGCCGCCCATCGAGATCGTGACCTTCGCCGCCACGTCGGCGGCCGCGTTGACGCTCAGCATGGCGCCCGCGGCGGGCGAGTGGATCTCGACCACGACGTCCCCGCTGGACGGGCCGGCATCGAAGTCGTTGGGCACCATGGGCGTGCCGCCCGTGCCCGGCGTCGAGGGCACGCCTCCCTCGGTCGGGGTGTAGATCGGCGGGGCGGCGTTCTTGCTCGAGCACGCCGCGAGCGCCGCGAGGGCGACCGCGGCTTGGAGGGCGCGCCTCAAGGCGTGACCGTCGACGGGCAGACGAGCCCCGTACCCGAGGTGCAGCAGTCGACCATCCCGTCCTGCGCGATGTTGCAAGGGTTGCCCGTCGCAACGGGGTGCGCGACGGGGCAGACCTCGAGGCGGTTGATGAGGCATCCGTCGCAGACCCGGATGGGGAACCTGAACGGGTCAGACTCGACGCTGCTCGCGAGGTTGTCGCCGCGCGCGCGGATCGTCGAGTACGTCCAGACGTACGGAACGGTCTTTAGCACGCCCGTCTTCCGGATCTCGCGCGCGAGCGCACCCGGGAAGGCGTTGACCGCGCCGGCGGTGTTCCCACCGCCCGACGCGACGGAGCCCGACCACGGGATGGAGTACTGGATCATCTGATCGGGGCCGCCCTCGGGCGACGAGACCTGGAGCGCATCGAAGAGACTGCGGACGGCGTCCGCGGGCGCGTTCTCCGGCAGACTGATGTCGACGCTGAAGCCCGACAGCTTGATGCGGTTGGGATCACCCGAGTCGCCGCCCGTCGGTGCCGGGTAGTTGTTCTGCATGAGCGGGAAGACGACGTAGCCGAACTCGGCGAAGTCGTTCACGAGGCGCACGTCCATGACGCCGTCCCCGCGATAGACCGAGCTCAGCTCCGCCGGAATCTCGCAGATCTCCGACGGCACCTGGTTCTGGACGATCACGAACTGTCCCGGGGGAGTTCCACACCCCGAGATCGACAGCAAGGTCCACAAGGTTGCGGCGCCGATCGCGCCGCTCACCCACGCTCCGAAGGTCTGCCTGGTCATCGATGAACGGCGCTCCTCGAGTGTCTGCGACAACAACTTATCAGAGACGATTTCGCTCCGTCGCATTCTTTCGACGCGCGACCGCGTCTGACTTCAGCGCACATGTCGCAGATGGCGCAGATGTCGGATGTGTCGGCAGAACATGCTGCAAAACGGCCTGCGTCGAACGGAATGAAGTTGACGGGAAGGGTATTCCACCGCTCAATATTGGAGCGTGAAGCTGTTTGAGCGGCTGGTCCGCGATGACTCGGGGGCGACTGCGGTGGAGTACAGTCTCCTCCTTGGCGGGATAGCCGCGGCGATCATCGTGATGATCTACGTGTTCGGTTCGAAGGTTAACAACCTTTATAACGACACCACGACGAAGTGGCCTTGAGGGACTCCTTCCATTCTCAAGGTCGGCAGCCCGCGTGCCGATGTTTTGAGATGTCAGTTACCTTTCATATTTACGTCCGCTTGAACTTTCGCTCCGCGAGCTGATGGTCAGCGCGCCGAGCGACGAACCAGTCCCTCTCTCGAAAAATCGATCAAGGAGAAACCGATGCTCAAGAACCTGAAGAAGCTGCTCAAGGACGAGGAAGGCGCCACGGCCGTCGAGTACGGCCTCATCGTCGCGGCCATCGCTGGCCTCATCATCGTCGTCGTCTTCCTCCTGGGCAACAAGGTCAACAACGCGTTCAGCAACGTCGCCACGCACATGCCGTAGTAGGGCAGCCGCTAGGCACGTCAGAACGAAGAAAAGTCACATGACCGAAGGAAGCCGGGAGCGGCAGTAATTGACGTTCCCGGCTTCTCATCTCGTCGTCCTGGGGGTCTGTCTGGTCGTCGGCTCCGCCTGGGACATCGCGAAGAGACGCATCCCCAACATCGTGACTGGAGCAGCCGCCCTCTCGGGAGTGGTCGTGCAGCTCGTCGACAAGGGATGGTTGTCCGCGCTGTCTGGTCTGGGCGCGGCCGTCGTGAGCATCGCTCTGCTCTACAAGCCGTGGGCGGCCGGCGGGCTCGGCGGCGGCGACGTGAAAATGGCGGCGGCCGTCGCCATCTGGGTTGGACTGGGAGGCATGATCCGGTACGCTGTAGCGGTCGCCGCCGCGGGCGGCGTCGTCGCGTTGATCATGTACGCCCTCTCCCGAAAGGACGTTCGGCAGGACATCAGGACCAACCTGACTCTCGCCGCGCTTCAGCAGACGCTGCCAACCGTCGAAACCGACAAAGGCGGTAAGACCGGTAACACCATTCTCTCGGGTCGGCCGTCAGTACCTTATGGGCTCGCGATCGCGGCCGGCGCCGCGTTCGCGCTGCTCACCTGACGGTCCATGGATTGAGCCTCCAGGCCGCGAAGTAATCTCGAAACAGCGAGGAAGATCTTGGCGACAAACGACGCACTCAGTGGCCCCAACCGTCTTCGCCGTGCCTCGGAGGGAGGCGCGCGACGCACGGGCGTGCGGGCCGTGGCTTTCTGGGGCGTCGCCATCATCGCGGGCCTGGGCGCGGCGCTCCTCATCACGCGGTACCTCGAGCGCCGCACGGTCAGCGTCTCGACGCCGACGTCGAAGATCGTCGTCGCCGCGATGGACCTGCCGCTGGCGACGCGCCTGCGCCCCGAGCAGCTGCGCATGGCCGACTGGCCCGTGACCGCCATGCCGCCGGGCGCGATCCGCGACGTCAAGGAAGCGGTCGATCACATCCTCACGTCGCGCGTGCTCGAGGGCGAGCCGCTGCTGCCGGGCAAGCTGGCCGCCAAGGACGCGGGCAACGGGCTCGCGGCCCTCATCCCCGCGAACATGCGCGCCATCGCCGTGCGCGTCGACGACGTCGTGGGCGTCGCCGGGTTCATCCACCCGGACGATCGCGTCGACGTCATCGTGACGCTGCACCCGGCGAAGCCGGTCGACTCCGAGTCGATGTCGAAGGTCATCCTCCAGAACGTCAAGGTGCTGGCCGTCGGCAAGGAGCTCGAGGTCACCGACCGCAACCGCGGGGCGTCGAGCCCGGCGACCGTCGCCACGCTGCTCGTGAACCCCGAGGAGTCGGAGAAGCTGGCGCTGTCGACCGTCGAGGGCCGCCTGATGCTCACACTGCGGAGCTGGACGGACAACCAGGCCGTCATCACGGGCGGCATGAACGCGTCGACGCTCATGACCGACAGCAGCACGAAGCCGCGCGAGGCCGTCGTCGTCGCGGCCCCGCCGCCGCGCCGGGCGCCCGTGCGTGTCGCGGCCGCGCCCGTGCCGCCCCCCGTCGCGGCGCCCGTGGCCGGCGCTGCGCCCGGCGGCCGCCGCGATGTCGTCGAAATATTGCGCGGAGATCGATTCGAGCAGCGTAATTTCGAGGCGAAGGACAAACAATAAGGACCGAACGTGATCCTGACCCACCCCCGTCCCGAGCTTCGATTCCGTACCCGTGACCTGACTCTGGCCGCCGTCGTCGTGCTCATGACGGTCGCCGCGCCGCCGGTGGCATCGGCGAGCGATCCGACGGTCATGCCCCAGATCAAGATCGACCGCGAGGTGGGCGCGGCCCGCGACCTCGCGCTCGAGATGGGGCAGAACCGGCTGCTCGTGCTGTCCGAGCCGATCGCGCGCGTCTCCGTCGCCGACCCCAAGGTCGCCGACATGAAGGTCATCACGCCGACCCAGCTGCTGCTCACGGCGCGCGGCGTGGGCAGCACGGACCTGACGCTGTGGAACAAGCGGGATGAGCCGCTCGTCCTCGCGCTGCTCGTGACGCGCAACCTCGACGCCCTTCGCCGGCAGCTCAAAGATCTCTTCCCCGGCGAGAAGATCAGCGTCTCCGCCGCGGGTGACCTCGTCGTCCTCTCGGGCGAGGCCACGGACGTGCGCGTCCCCGAGCGCGCCGCCGAGGTGGCGGCGCTGCACGCCGAGAAGGTCGCCAACCTCATGCGGGTCAGCGGCAACCAGCAGGTGCAGCTGGAGGTGAAGTTCGCCGAGGTCTCGCGCAACGCCGCGCGCTCGATGGGCTTCAACTTCTTCAAGCGCGACGTCGCGGGCCGCTTCGTCGCGGGTGCGGTGGCGCCCGGCACGCCCGCGGGCTCGTTCATCAGCGTCCCCGGCGTGGGGTCGGCCACGACGCCCGACATCATGCCGCCGGCGACGGGCGGCGGCTTCTCGATCTTCTTCTCGGGCCTGGCCAGCTTCCCGTTCTCGGCCATCCTGAGCTTGCTCGAGGCCAACGGCCTGTCGAAGACGCTGGCCGAGCCGACGCTGGTCGCGATGTCCGGCCAGGAGGCGAAGTTCCTGGCGGGCGGCGAGTTCCCCATCCCCATCTCGTCGGGCCTGGGCGCCGTCGGCATCCAGTGGAAGAAGTTCGGGATCATCCTGAACTTCACGCCCACCGTCGTCAGCGAGGGCTTCCTGCACCTCAAGCTGCAGACGGAGGTCAGCGACATCGACGCCGCGCGCGCCATCACCGTGGGCGGCTTCAACGTCCCCGGCCTTATCTCGCGCCAGAGCGAGACCACCGTGCGCCTCTCCGACGGGCAGAGCTTCGCGATCGCCGGCCTGCTGTCCGATCGCGTCCGCTCGCAGATCAACAGGATCCCCATCCTGGGCGACATCCCCATCCTGGGCGCGCTGTTCCGGTCGGTCGACTACCGTCGCGACGAGTCGGAGCTGATCGTCGTCATCACGGCGCGCCTCACGAAGCCCGTGGCGCCGCACGAGCTGCCACGCCTGCCGACCGATGACGAGCTCAACGACCCGAACGACTTCGAGCTCTTCCTGCTGGGCGGCGAGGGCACGGGCAAGCCACCGCGCGAGGAGCGCGAGACCAAAGACGGCAAGAAGGCGGCCCAGGCGACGGGCGCCGAGCGCGCCATGGCCGCGCGCAGCCTGGGTCGGGCGGGCGCCTACGCCGGCCGCGGGCCCAGCGGCGAAGTTGGCTTCATCCGTTGAACGAGCGAGGCAAGTAAAGAGACACGAACATGCAGAAACCCAACGTCCTGCTCCTGGGAGGGAACGACGCGCTCGAGGCTGATCTGAAGACCGCGCTGAGGGACGTGTGCACCATCATGCCGCTCAACGTTCCGGCGGAGCTCATCGCCGATGAGTACCGCCGCCTGAACCCGGGCGCGGCGATCGTCGTCGTGAGCGCCCAGACGCCGCAGCGGTTCGGCCTCATCTACAACATCGTCGCCGCGGGCGGCGTCGTCATCGTGATCTCGCCCACGAAGGATCCCGAGCTCATCCTGCGGGCCATGCGCGCGGGGGCGCGCGAGTTCGTGCTCGAGAGCGACCACGAGGAGCTCAAGCTCGCCGTGCGCTCGCAGGCGCAGGTCACCGAGACGGTCGACGGCAACGGCGCCGTCATCACGATCTTCGGCGCCAAGGGCGGCGTGGGCTGCACGACGATCGCCTCGAACCTCGCGGGTGCCCTGCAGTCCGCCGGTGGGCGCGTCTGCATCATCGACCTCGATTTCCACCTGGGCGACGTGCTGTCGTTCATGGACGTCGCCGGCAACTACTCGATCACCGACGTCCTGGGGAACATGGGCCGCCTCGATCGCGAGCTGCTCGAGAACTCGATGATGCGGCACCCCACGGGCGTCAACGTGCTGGCCCAGAGCGGCAAGATGGAGGAGGCCGAGCACATCAAGGGCTCCGACATCGGCAACCTGCTGACCTTCCTGCGCAAGCACTACAACTTCGTGCTGCTCGACGGGGTCAAGGGCTTCGACGAGATCTCGCTCGCCGCGCTGGACGCCAGCCAGCACGTCCTCATGATCCTGACGCAGGACGTGCCCGCCGTGCGCAACGGCCAGCGCTGCCTCGACCTGTTCAACCGGCTCGGCTACGACCAGCAGAAGGTCAAGCTGATCCTCAACCGCTACCAGAAGTCGTCGAAGATCACCCTCGAGGTCGTCGCCGACACCTTGAAGGTCTCGGTCGCGCACGCCATCGCCAACGACTTCGTCTCGGTGATCGACGCCATCAATCGTGGCCTGCTCCTGAAAGACGCCGCGCCCAGGGCGCGCCTCACCCAGGACATTCAGGGCCTCGTCAACCTCGTCGCCGGTTCACGCCGCGATACGGGCCCACGCCGCTCGTTCCTGGGCGGCCTCTTCGGCGGGAAGAAGGTGGCGGATGGGACTGCGTGATCGCCTCAAGGGCCCGCCGGCCCCCCCGGGCGGAGCCGCGCCCCCCGTCCCCAGGCGCGCCACGCCGTCGTCGGGGGTGAACACGCTCCAGGCGTCGCCCCAGTGGTCGGGCATCTCCGTCGACATCTACCAGAACCTGAAGCACGAGCTTCATCAGAAGCTCATCGAGAAGCTCGACCTGCGGACGATCGAGAAGCTGCCTCGCGATCAGCTGCGCGAGGAGCTGCGCGGCATCCTGTCGGGCCTGCTGCAGGGCACGGAGCTGCCGCTCAACCGCACCGAGCGCGAGACCATGGTCGAGGAGCTGCTCGACGAGGTCACGGGCCTGGGCCCGCTCGAGCCGCTGCTGCGCGACCAGTCGATCTCGGACATCCTGGTCAACCGCCACGACATGATCTACGTCGAGAAGTTCGGCAAGCTCGAGCTGACGACCGTCCGCTTCCGCGACAACGAGCACCTCACGCAGATCATCAACCGCATCGTTTCGCGCGTCGGGCGCCGCGTCGACGACTCGTCGCCCATGGCCGACGCGCGTCTGGCCGACGGCTCGCGCGTCAACGCCATCATCGCGCCCCTGGCCCTGGACGGGTCGGTGCTGTCGATCAGGCGGTTTGGCGGCAAGCCGCTGCGCTTCAAGGACATGCTGGGCATCGGCAGCATCACGCCCGAGATGGCCGGCTTCCTGGGCGCGGCGGTCAAGGCCAAGTGCAACGTCCTCATCAGCGGCGGTACGGGCACGGGCAAGACGACCATGCTCAACGCGCTGTCGTCGTTCATCCCCGAGGGCGAGCGCGTCATCACGATCGAGGACGCGGCCGAGCTCCAGCTGCAGCAGCGCCACGTCGTCCGCCTCGAGACTCGCCCGCCCAACATCGAGGGCCGCGGCGAGGTGCTCGCGCGCGACCTCGTCAAGAACGCCCTGCGTATGCGTCCGGATCGCATCGTCATCGGCGAGTGCCGCGGCGGCGAGATCCTCGACATGCTGCAGGCCATGAACACGGGCCACGAGGGGTCGATGACCACCGTGCACGCCAACACGGCCCGCGACGCGCTCTCGCGCATCGAGGCCATGGTGGGCATGGGCGGCGTCAACATGTCCGAGATCCTCGTGCGCCAGACGATCTCGCGCGCCATCAACCTGGTCGTGCAGCTGACGCGCGGCACCGACGGCAAGCGCCGCATCACCAGCGTCTCCGAGATCACGGGCATGGAAGGCACCGTCATCACGCAGCAGGACATCTTCCGCTTCGAGCAGAAGGGGACGGACAAGGAAGGCAAGATCCTGGGCGAGTACCGCCCCACGGGCGTGCGGCCCAAGATCATGGAGCGCATCGAGCGCTACGGGATCAACCCGGCCGACGTCGTGCGGCCCCTGTTGCAGCCATGAAACGGCAACCCTGATGCGCGCGCTCGTCATAGGCGTCGTCACCTTCGCGGCGGTGTTCCTGCTCGAGGCCGTCGTCCACACGCTGCGCTACTTCGGCGACCGCAAGGAGGACGAGCTCAAGCGCCGCCTGCAGCAGCTGGGCACGACCGAGGCCATGAAGGGGTTCGGCCTGCTGCGCGCGGGCCGCCTGTCGGCGTCGCCCGTGCTCGACGCGATCCTGCGCGGCATCCCCATCTCGCAGCGCCTCGAGGACCTGCTCGAGCAGGCCGAGCTGCCCATCACCGTCGCGCGCCTCCTGACCTACTGCGGGGTGGCGGGCGTGCTGCTGTTCACGCTGGGTCTGCTCACGGCCGGCGGGCCGCTCATGTCGACGATCCTGCTGCCCATGGGCGCGGCCATCCCCATCATGTTCGTGCTGTGGAAGCGCGGCCACCGCAGCAAGAAGCTGTCCGAGCAGCTCCCCGACGCGCTGGACATGATGGGCCGTTCGCTCCGCGCGGGCCACGCGCTGTCCAGCTCGTTCAAGATGGTGGCCAGCGAGCTGCCGCCCCCCATCAGCCTCGAGTTCGCCCGCGCCTTCGAGGAGCAGAACCTGGGCCTCCCCTTCGAGAAGGCCATCGCCCAGATGGTCAAGCGTTCGCCCACGAACCGGGACCTCAAGATCTTCGCCGTCTCGGTCATCGTGCAGAAGGAGACCGGCGGTAACCTCGTCGAGATCATCGAGAAGATCGCGGAGACGGTGCGCCAGCGCTACCGGTTCTTCGGCAAGCTCGACACGCTGACGGCCGAGGGCCGCATGTCCAGCTACATCCTGGGCGCGCTGCCGATCCTCACGGGCCTGTTCATCGGCTTCACGAACCCGCCCTACGTCATGCTGCTGTTCACGACGGACATGGGCAACAAGATCTTCGCCGCGGCCTGCATCATGTGGGTGCTGGGCTTCATCTGGATGAGGCGCATGTCCAAGGTGACCATCTAGTGGACGCTCTGCTCCAGAACCAGACCGTCGTGCTGGGCGTCGCCTCCGTCGCGGGCATGATCTTCGTCATCGCCGTCGCCCTGGGCCTGCGGTCGATGTTCAGCGGACGCAACGACGTGGTCGATCGCCTCGCGGGCCGCGGGGGCGGCGACCTCGACGTCTACGATCGGTCGGGCTCGTATTCGGGCTCCCATTCGACGCCGCGCGAGGAGTTCACGCGGAAGCTCGCGAGCCTGCTCAAGCCGTTCTCGGCGCTCGCCAAGCCCACGAAGAGCGACGAGCTCTCCCGCGCGCGGCTCAACATGATCCGCGCGGGTCTGCGCGGCGAGAACTCGCTCGAGATCTTCATGGGGCTCAAGCTGTTCCTGGCGCCCCTGCTCACGATCGGGTTCCTCGAGGCCAACGCCAACCTGACGAACCCGCTGTCGTTTCCGGTCGACGTCGTGCTGGCGATCTGGATCTGCGGCTTCGTCTTCTTCATCCCCAACATCTGGCTCAACGGGAAGATCAAGGAGCGGCAGCAGGCCCTCGAGCGCGCGCTGCCCGACGCCATGGACCTGCTGGTCACCTGCGTCGAGGCCGGCCTGGGCCTGGACGCCGCCATGTCGCGCGTCTCGCAGGAGATGACGCTGTCGTCGCCCATCCTGGCCGACGAGCTGAACCAGACGTTCCTCGAGGTCCAGGCCGGCGTGCCGCGCGCGGATTCGTTCCGCCGCCTGGCCGAGCGCACGGGCGTCGAGGACCTGCGCTCGCTGTCGGCCATGCTCATCCAGACGGACATCTTCGGCACCAGCGTGGCGCGCGCGCTGCGCATCCACTCGGACGGCATGCGCGTCAAGCGCATGCAGCAGGCCGAGGAGAAGGCCGCCATGGTGTCGGTCAAGATGACGATCCCGCTGGTCCTCTGCATCCTGCCGTCGCTGATCGCCGTCGTCATGGGGCCCGCGATCGTCATGATCTCGCAGTCCTTCGGGGGGGGGCCTTGATGCGGCGCGCGGCCCTGCCGCTGGTGGCCGTGGTGCTGGCCCTCGGCGCGTGCGCGTCGCAGACCGGCTCGCTCAACAACGACACGTTCGGGGCGCGCAAGAAGCTCACGCGCGAGCTCGTGTCGCGCGGCGACTGGTCCTCGGCCTTCGCCTACGCGGACGCCATGCACCGCGAACGCCCCAACGACGCCGAGGTGCTCCTGCTGCGCGGCACGATCTACCGCGAGCGGGGCCTGTGGCGCGAGTCCGAGGCGGATCTGCTGGCGTCGCTCGCCGTCGAGGACCGTTCGCCCGAGGCGCACGCCGCGCTGGGCATCCTCTACGACGTCACGCTGCGCCCCGCGCTGGCCGAGCCGCAGCACCGCGCGGCCGTCAAGCTCGCGCCCAACACGGCCGGTTACCTCAACAACCTCGGGTTCTCGCTGTTTCTGCGCGGCAAGCACAAGGACGCCATCAGCTTCTACGAGAAGGCGGCGGCGCTCGAGCCGACGAGCCGGCGCGTGCGCACGAACCTGGGCTTCGCCTTCGCGGCCACGGGCGATCTGGGCCGCGCCGCGCACGAGTTCGAGATGGGCGGCACGCCCGCCGAGGCCAAGAACAACCTGGGCTTCGCCTACGAGCGGCGCGGCGACCTCGGCCACGCCTTCGAGCTGTACCGCCAGGCGAGCGAGCTCGATCCGAAGTCCGCGCACGCGCGCTCGAACCTCGTGCACGCCGCCCAGGTGCTGGGCCGCGAGGTCCCGCCCGTCGTCGCTCCGGCCGATACGGTCGAGGTCGTCGTTCCCACCAAGGTCACGCCGTCAACCACGTCAGAGGACAAGAGCCCATGAGAGCACTCCTTCGTCAGTGTCGTTGGCCGGGCGCGGGCCTGGCGTTCGTCGCCCTCGCCACCTGCCTCGCCGGTGGAGGCTGCGCGCGCACCCACCTGACGGCCTCGCACGGGCGCGCCTACCACGAGGTCTTCGCGGCGCAGGACGCCAACCCGAACCGCCAAGGGACGAAGTCCGTGCACGGCCTGGACTCGAACGAGGCGGCCATCATCGCCGGCAGCTACCGCAAGGCCCTCGCGCCCAAGGCCTCGGAAGGAAGCGCCCAGGGCCAGCTCCTGATGATGTCGCCCAATCGACCGGGGGCCGAGGCCGTCGTCGCTCCGTCAGTTCCTCAGGGGAATTGACGGCGCCCGCGGCCGTCGTCACGCGTTATGCGGGGCTGACGAGGGCCCAGGCGGCGCTCGTCGTCGCGCTCGTGGTCCTGGCGGCCCTCTGGCTGGTCCGCGGAGCGCTCTCCAGCGCGACGCCGAGGGCGGCCGTGGCCGCGCCGCCAGGCGGCCTCGGCGACGTGGCCCTCTACGAGGCCG
>JADMIO010703492.1_pt1 | contig 11346 bp, 5 predicted proteins | sample 8958161 | NCBI WGS metagenome assembly JADMIO01 (sample SAMN16585339, study PRJNA669376) | soil metagenome | isolation source: Crop rotation soil | place: USA: Cullars Rotation, Alabama | collected 2011 | reverse complement strand
CCTTCGCTCGCAGCTCGAATAGCGCCGGCTTGAGCGCGTTGCTGACGCGCGGTTCCACCTTGCCCATCATTTCGTCGAGCGTCGTCAGCCACCGCGACGCCTCTTCGTATTCGCCGTGTTTGGTTAGGGCTTGCGCCAACGCCAAAATGGCTTCGGGATCCTGACCCTGTTCGGTCATGCTCGAAACCATCAGCTCCTTCGCCCGCGACCAGTCTCCCTGCACTTCGTAGAGCTGCCCCAACACCAGTTGCTCGCGCGGCTGCAGCGGTCGAATCTGGGCTAGCTGTTCGATCAGACGCGTCGATCGAGCACGCGATTCCGGTTCCTGCCGCTTGGACAGCAGTTGCACGATCGCTTGTATGTCCTCCGGCGGCAGCTTGCCGTCGCGCGCGTTTTGCTCGATCAGCTTGGTTGCTTTGACAACGTCCTCATACACGCCCGATGAGGCGATAATCTCCGCTTGCGACCGTCGCGCCCATCCCAAGTCGCGCAAACCTTGCGCGTCCTTCGAGTTCTTCGCCGTGTCGACGATCTTCTGCAAGTACGGATCTGCTCGATTCACTGACTTGGCAAATTCATTTGCCGGGCCGCTTCTCGCCTGGCGGAAGTAGAATTCCACCAACTGCCGCAGCGCAGCCGTATCTCCCGGCTTGGCCTCGATGGCCGCCAGGTAGTTTCGTTCCGCTTCCTGCGGATCCTCCACCAATTCGTACAATTGCGCAAGCGCCGTCACATTGTCTCCCAACACGGGTGTCGCCTGCCCGATCGCTTCCAATGCCGCCGGCTTCTTCTTGTTTGCCACGAGGTGGCGAACTAAGAGGATCCATGTTTGGGGCAACTTGGAGCCGCTCTCGACGGCCTTGCGATAGGCCGCCTCGGCCTCCTCGGGCCGCCCCGCTTGTTCCAGCACTTGCGCCAGCGCCACCTGATTGGCCGGATTGTCCGGGTCCTCCGCGACGTCCTTCTCGGCCAATTGCAAAGCGCCCGTGATGTCGCCCTGTTGCACGAGACTCTGCTTGAGTACGGTGCTCAACGGATCCGTCGAGCTGATTTCTCCCACGTATTTCAGCGCGTCATCAGCTTCCGAATAGCGTCTGCGCGAATGCAGCAGGCGCACGAGCCGGCGCGCGACGACCGGCTGCCCGGCCTGGCTGCACGCCAAGGCTCGCTTATAGCTGTCGATGGCCCCGTCGACGTTGCCTTCGAAGTGATCGATTTCCGCTTGCACTCGCCACAGCGAGCTCCATTCTCCACGCACCGAAAGCGCTTCCTTAATCAGTCGACGGGCATCGGTCAGCTGCTTGCGGTCGTCATCCGTAAGTTCGGTATTTTGTCCTGCGTCCTTGCTCGCTAGCGGGCGGATCAAGTACATGGCTCGCGCGTACTTGTAGAGCGGACTTTGCGGTCCCCAATTGGAAGAGTCGTGAATGTTCTTAAGTACGGCTTCCATTCCCGCGGTATCGTTCGTGTCCGCCATGAGTTCGAACAACATCTGACGCACGGCTGAGTTCTTGGCATCGTGCTCCATGGCGAATTTCCAGCAGCGCTTTGCGGTCTCCGTGTCGCGAAACTGCAAATACGCGGCGCCCAATTGCAACATCAGCGCCACTTGCTGTTCGTCCGTGAACTGATCGATCCCCTTTTCCAATTCTTGCAATTTAGACTTGGCGTCATCGCCGCCCTCGCTGACGATGCGACGCAGTCGCTCCATCCGCAAGGTGGGCACGTCGCCGACTTCCTTCTCCGCCTGATCCAATAGCGTGCCAATACGATCGGCGCGGTTGGTCACTTGCAACAGTCGCGTTAGCGCCGCCCACACGCGCTGGTCTTTGGGATCATCTTTGCGGCACGCCAGCAAAATGGTTTGAGCCGCCTCGAGTTGGTCTTGCGCCATCAACAACTCGGCCTTGAGAATCTGGTTGTCCAGTTTGGTCCGCGCGGGATCCGCGGCCAGGATTTCCGCCAGTTTGTTAACCGTCGTCCAATCCCGTTCCTCTTTTGGGCGACGAGTCTGGTCGGCGATGAGCAATTGCAATACTTGAGGCCGCAGTGCCGGCAGATTCTCAACATTGTCTGCCAGTGGCTGGATGTTGACGGTCGCTTCATCAAAGCGACCAAGCCGCTGCAACGCCGAGGCCTCGCTGACCAAGGCGATCAGATTTCCAGGGATCGATTGCGCTACGCGTCGCGCAGCTTCCAACTGTCGATCGGGTAAACCCAGCGCCGAGTAGCAGTCCGCCAACATCAGATCGAGTTGCGGAAGCAGCCCCGCGAACATGCTCCGCCCTAGCGCGGGACGAACCGACTCGAACTCGCGACTGGCTTCCCAGAAGTCCTGTTCCGCAAACTTCACCCGCGCCCGCGCATAGCGCACGTACTCGGGTACGTACAGCTCGCGCTTCGACATTTCGTCACACGTCATCAGTGCGCCCGTAAGATCACGGGTCGAGAGTTGTAGGTCGAACAAGGCGGGCAACAGTGTTTGCACGATTTCGGCTTTGGCCACTCCCTCCTTCAAGATCGCAACGCCGGCAGGTAAGTCCTGCTGGGAAGCCGCCAATTGAGCCAAAAGCAAGTACACCTCTTGCTTTTCAGGATGCTCGGCACGCGCCTTCTCCAACAGCTCTTTCGATCGCCCAAAATCTTTCTCCGCCAGCGCCATGGTTGCCATGGCCAACATGACTTCGGGATCATTCGGAGCGATCTCGAACGCTTTATCCAAGTCTGCCTTGACCTTTGGTAGTGCCTCGTTCATGACCTCCGGCTTGCCACTGGCCCGCGACACAGTGTTCACGAATTGCGCGCGCGAAAGATACGCCTTCGCCGAGTTCGGGTTGTAGGCGATCATTTGGCTCATCACTTCGTCGGCGCGTTTTGGCCCGTCGGGATTGGAATAGACAAGTTGCGCCAACAACAAAAACGCATCGGTTTCCTGCGCGCCCGGCCCTGGATCAGACTTCCATTGACCGCTCGCATTGTCGAAGCCCACGAGGTTGTACAACGTCTGGGTGGCTTTGACCTGATCGCGCATGCCGAGTTGGCACCGTGCGCGCTGCAACTCTAACTTCGGTCCCGTCTTGCCGTTGCTGTTGAGATAGTTGATGTGGCTTATTCCGTCGTCGAAACGGCGCATCATCAACATGTATTCAATCAAGCGTTCACGCGCATCGGCCAACTCCGGATGGCGGCGAATCGCTTCCTCCAAGACAGAATACGCCCGCCGCTTTTCGCTCAAACTCGAACTGGGCTTTTGGGCAGCGTCGTCGACCAGCTTCGCCAACTCGGCATAGCTGGGGGCTTCGTCCTTGTATTTGAGATACTGCTCGTAGTTCTTGATCGCCTCTTCCGAGTTGCCCTGCTTGACGGCGTTCTCGGCCTGCAGCTTCAGCGAATCGGCGTTGCGTTCGAGCTGGAATCCATGCAGGAAGTGAGTTCCCACCACGGAGACCAAAATGATCCCGACCAACCACAGTGCCAGCTTGACGTTGAGACGTTTCATGTTCACTCGATCGCCTTGTAAGCAAAAAAGAATCGGCGCTGTTACTACGCACGCACGCCCGACCTTGGCTTGCGCAAGATTGGCAGGTGTCGAGCCCGTCGCGCGAAAAGAGGTGCCACGCGCGCTGCTGCCCAATAAACACCGCTCGTTCGGCGCTTCCGCCACCTCGTGGAAACGCCGCCGGGGGAACAATTGAACTGATTTTTATCGTACTTGGTTCGACGGGGCTGTCAACGAACTGGGCCGCTCCCGCCGGCCTCGCGCAGCCTCCCTAACCATCCTCTCACACTGATTTTAGAGCCTCTCATCCCGGCCCGCTAACACGCCCAATCACGGGGCACTTAGGCAACCTGCGTCCATTGGGGTGTGTTTAGTGGGTTTAAATGTTGGGATTTCTTGGTGCTGGCTTGATAACTGGCAAAGTGTGTGGGGGAGTTTGCCGATTATTGGGGCTGTGCCGGTCGGGACGGCTTGGCGGCTTCGTGGCTGCGCTTGCCCGCTGGCACAACCACCCTTGCGCAAGGGACGTCGATGCTGGGCCTGGGTTCTCATTCTTGGTGGCGCTCACTGCTCTGCTCGCTGGTGCTCTGCGCCAGTGGCTGTAGCGCCATCGTCTATCGGCCGGAGCCACGGCTGGTGGGTCCGCAGACGCCGCCGCCGATGGACGGCCCTTGCGTGCCCACGGAGAAGGACAAGAGCTCGCTGCCTCCTTATACGGTCGAGCCGCCAGACATCCTGGTGATCGAAGCCATCCGCGTGGTTCCCAAGCCGCCCTACCACATCCAGTCGGGCGACGAATTGCAGATTATTGCCGAGCCGCCCGAAGCCAATCTGGCCGCGCGAGGCTTCTTCGTCGATCCGCAAGGACGCATCGACTTAGGTCCCCGTTACGGCAAAGTGCCGGTCAACGGCATGACCACGGACGAAGCCACCGATGCAGTCAAAGCGGCCATTGCCGAAGTCTATCGCGATCCGGAAGTCTCGCTCACGTTGGTGCAGTCGACGGCCATGCAGCCCATCTTGGGCGAGCATCTGGTGTCGCCCGACGGCACGGTCAACCTGGGCACGTATGGCCTGGTGCACGTGGCCGGCTTGACGTTGCCCGAGGTGAAGCAGGCGGTGGAAGCCCATCTGGCGGAGTTTTTGGACGAGCCGAAGGTGTCGGTGTCGGTGTTCGCTTACAACAGCAAGGTGTATTACGTGATCACCCAAGGCGCCGGTCAGGGCGACGTGGTCACGCGGTTGCCGATCACGGGCAACGAGACGGTGCTGGATGCGATCTCGAACATCAACGGTCTGAGTCCCTTGTCGAGCAAGAGGATCTGGATCGCGCGGCCCGCGCCTAGCGGCGCCGGCTGCGACGTGATCTTGCCGGTGGACTGGAACCAGATCACGGCGGGCGCGGCCACGGCCACGAACTATCAAGTGTTCCCCGGCGACCGCGTGTTCGTGGCCGAGAACAAGCTGGTGGCGATCGACGGCTTCTTGAGCCGCGCCATCGCGCCCTTCGAACGCATCTTCGGCTTCACCTTGCTAGGCACCCAAGCCATCCAAACCATCAACCGCTTCCCCCTCGGATTCGGTCAAGGACAAACCGGGTTCTAAGCGAAGCCACGCGGAAACTACCTTCTGCTAGTCGCGAATTCAACCTCGAGGACCATCGATGTTTAACGCATACTCATCGTTCAAAGCCTTGGCAGCGTGCGGAATCGCGATCTTGATACTGGCTGGAACGTCGGCCGCGCAATCGCCGGCGACGGTCAACCCTTACCGAGCGCGGATGACGGCGACGCAGCCCACGGTCAGCCCTTACTTGAATTTGAACGTTGACCCCAACAGCGGGCTGTCGAACTATGGCTCGCTGGTGCGGCCGATGTTGACGCAGCGCGAGCTGATGGAAAAGGAACGTGAGCGGGAGCAGCTGCAAGCTCGGCCGCAATTGGCACAAGGACGCGCGACTGGCCAGGTCGCCGAGACGAGACAATCGCCGGGGCGACCGAGTGGAACGTTCATGAACTACTCGCACTACTTTGGCGGCGGCCGTTAAGCCGGCGGCCATGCTCCGCGGCAACGCGCCTAGTGCGCGATCCGTCGCTGCGCGGCGGGTGCTTGCTCGCGCAGCGCCAGCAGAATCCCCAGCGCGACGATCGCCAGCCCTGCGATGCTTGGCGCCAAGAACAGCCACCAAGCCAGCCCAACGAGCGTGACGACCAAGCCGGGCGACACCTTGGGCAGCAGTCGGCCGCGTGCGAGCAGTACCACGCCGGCGCCGCACGAAGCGGCCAGCAACGCGGTGGCAATACGGCCCGTCCAACCGGCCGGAGCACTGCGCGAATAATCGAGCTGCAAAGGTTTCTCGCCATTCTTACTCACGAAGCGCAGCGGAGCGGCCGCGTCGTTATTGGCAACGAGCAAGTCGGCGGGCGTGTGCCAGGCAAGCGGCGATCGCGCGGATGGAGCGCGTGAGCCGAGCCGTTTGTCGACCGCGCCGATTTGTGCGTCGAGCTGGCGGGCTTCGGTTTCTTCGGGCGAAGACGCGACGTCGGCGTCGATTTGGCTCAACGTGGCACGTGCAGCGGTGTAACGGCTTCGCCAGGGCTGGTACCAGCGTGCAATTTCTTCCGGCAGGTGTTCGCCCAGGATCTCGGCCGGCAATTGAGCAATCGCCGCGATGGATCGAAGCCGGCGCAACTCCTGCTGGGGCGCACTGAGTTCGGCGGCGTCGGCGGTTGATTCTGCGGCGACGAACGACTGCGGTCCGTAAATCGTCCAGAACGTTTCGCTGACTTTCAGCTCGGGAAGACGAGGCGCCGGGAACGATTTGACTGAGCCGCGTTGTTCGTAGGGGCCCTGGAATACGACTTCCAATCGCTGCGGCAGTTGCGCGGGTCCCAGGTTGGCGCGCCAGCGACGATTTTCCAAAGCGACTAGTTGCGCGGGCAGGCCCTCGATTTCGGCGTGCACCAACTCGTGGCCCGGCGGCAATTCGAGCACGCACGTGGCGGCGCCGGCCGGTTCGATGTCAAAGTACGCCACGCCATGACATTGGCCGTCGGCTTGCCAGGCGACGTGGACGTCAGCCAGCTTGACTTGCGCCGTGGACTCGCCTCGCTGCACGCCGCGCAGCGACGCCTGAAAGTGTTCGTCATCCACTCGAAAGACCGTTTTGGCGGTGTCGCCGCTGTTGGCTGACATCCAAGCCGGCGGCTCCTTCGCGCGACTCAACCCCACGGTTTCCCAAGAGACTTGTTGCAAGTCGAGCCGCTCGGGCAAGACGACATAGCGCTCGACTTCTTTCATACGCTGGGGCATGACGTCGGGCACGCGCAATCGATCTCCCGCGGCCAGCGACACTCGCCCGCGAATGCGAAGCTCCGCGTCGCCGGCGATCGGCTTGGACGGATACACGAGAAGTTGTATCTTCGTCTCGCCCGGAATCGACGTCAGCCTGGTGCGCGCCGGCGGTTCGACTCGATAGGGCTCGACCCATTGCGGTGGAACCTGGAAGGAAAGCACGTCGGCGACGCCACCTTCGACGTGGATGCGGCAGCGCATGTCGGCCAGCCAGCGATCGCCGTCGCGCTCAAGCGCGGTAACGGTTGTTGCGCTGACTTGCGGCGCATTCGGTGAAATGTCGACCGTGAGCGCGGTTTGCGGATTGTCGGCATTGAATACGCCCACCAGCGTGCCAAAACCTTCGCGCGGCTCACCGGTTTCCATTTCCGCGACGGGGGTAACACCTGGCGCCGGACGAACCGCGGCCAACAGGCTGCTTTGGCGATAGATACGCCAGTCCTGGCGGTCGATCTTGGCATCGGCGAACTGCAAACGTGGCAACTCGAATGCCCCGGTCGAAGGCGAGGCGACTTGTGCCTGCACGTTGAGATCCTCTCGACAGCCTCGCCGCCGATGGCGTCTCCTGCACCACCTGTCACCAGATCCAGCGTGAACGCCTCGGCCAGCGTTCCAGCTTCAACGGCGGGTTCGTCATCGACACAACGACGCCGATTGGCCGACGCCCGATTTACGGGCCATATGAGGTGGACAAGGGCCACACCACGGTGATGCATTCATCGAGTGGCTTCCTCCCAACGCAATCCAACCACATCCGGCAATCCGAGCTCTGCGCCACGTGCCACACTCTGTACACACCGACGCTCGACTCGTTAGGTAGACGAGTCGGCACGCTTCCGGAGCAGATGCCATTCCTCGAGTGGCAGCATAGCGAATATCGCAACGCGCAGAGTTGCCAGTCCTGCCACATGCCGGCCGTCGTCGCCGCGCGCGACAGCACCCCGATCACGTCGATTCGCGGCCAGCCGCGCGCCGATGCGCGCCGTCATTGGTTCCCCGGCGGCAATTTCTTCATGCTCGGTATGCTGAATCGATATCGAGCCGAGCTCGCCGTCGAGGCACAGCCGCAGGAGCTCGACCAGGCTGCATCGCGCACGCGCGAGATCCTCGCCGAGGCGGCGACCGTCGCCATCGAGCTGGTGCCAAATGAGAACAACCACCTCGCGTTCGACGTCGACATCGCCAACCTCACCGGACACAAGCTCCCAACGGCCTACCCGTCACGACGCGCCTGGCTGCACGTCGCCGTCCGCGATCGCTCGGGAGCACTCGTGTTCGAGTCGGGAAAGCTCACGCCCGCCGGTAACATCGTTGGAAATGACAACGACGACGACCGCACGAAGTACGAGCCACACTATCGCGAGATCTCGCGCCCCGATCAGGTGCAGATCTACGAGGCAATCATGCAGGATCCCGAGGGCAACGTGACGACGGGATTGCTCTCCGCTCTGCGCTACGTGAAGGACAACCGCGTCTTGCCGCGTGGCTTCGAGAAGTTACATGCGGATGCCGACATCGCCGTGCAGGGCGACGCGGCGAGCGACCCTGCGTTTGTGGGCGGTCGGCACCGCACGCGCTACAGCATCGACGTCGCTCGCGCGCAGGCACCCTTCCGCGTCGCCGCGGAGCTCTGGTATCAACCGATCGGATATCGTTGGGCACAGAACTTACGTCTTCAGCCTTCGACCGAAGGGAACCGTTTCCTCGCCTACTTCGACTCGATGGCCAGCGTTTCAGGCATTGTGCTCGCGCAAGACAGCGCAACCGCGCGGTGATTCCTCTTCCGGCGCCGGGCGGTCCCGGACTGGAACCACGCTGGACCTCCAGCGCGAAGAGTGGCGTCGGCACTGCCTTCGATGGGCGCAGCCTCGTCTGGTTCACCGTCTCTCACGGTATCCTCGACGAGATCTACTATCCGCGTGTCGATCAGGCGAACACGCGCGACTTCGGCCTGCTCATCACCGATGCCGGGGCGCCTAACGAATCGTTCTTCGCCGAGGAGAAGCGTGACACGGCCAGCGTCGTGCAGCTGCTCGAGCCGGGCGTACCAGCGTACCGACTGATCAACACCTGCCTTCGCCGCCGCTTTCAAATCGAGAAAACGGTCGTCGCCGACCCCGAGCGCGACGTCGTCGTGCAACGCGTTCGGATGAAGCCCCTCGTCGGCTCGCTCGAGAATTTCCGTGTGTTCGCGCTGCTCGCGCCACACATCGGCAACCAGGGATACGGCAACGACGCATGGTGCGATGATTACAAGGGTATTCCGATGCTGTTTGCGGAACGCGGCGACGTTGCCCTCGCGCTCGCGGCCAGTATTCCCTGGCGTGCACGGAGCTGCGGCTATGTCGGCGTAAGCGACGGATGGCGACAACTGCGAGAGCAGCGCCATCTCGTCGAGTATACGGAAGCGCGCAACGGCAACGTTGCGCTCACCGGTGAGATCGATCTCACCGCGGCCATGCGCGAGGTCGACGGATCATCCGTTGCGGAGTTCGTGCTCGCCCTCGGATTCGGCTCGGGCCCAGCCGAGGCTGCGCAGCGATCACGGATGACGCTCGCGTCGAGCTTCGATCGGCTCGCCGAGTCGTACGTGAACGAGTGGCTGGCGTATCACGAGCGCACGCGCGGGCCGGAAGCGCCGAGCCGATCGATCGAGCCCGACCACATGCGCATCACGGCCGAACACGAGCTGGCCGAGAACGCGGAGCGGGTGACGCACGACGGCGAGCCCGCCGGCAGCGGCGATCCGCGCGACCGTACGCCCATCGACCTTCCGGAGAGCGTCATCGATCTCTATCGCACGAGTGCCGCCGTCATCGCCTGCCACGAAGACAAACGTGCAATCGGTGCCATCATCGCGAGCCTGTCCGTTCCATGGGGACAATCGAAGGGCGATCACGAGCTCGGCGGCTATCATCTGGTGTGGCCTCGCGATCTCGTCGAAAGCGCGGGAGGGCTCGTCGCCACCGGCCACTGCAACCTCGCGCGGCGCACACTCCGGTATCTCTTCAGCACGCAGGAAGCAGATGGCCGCTGGCCACAGAACATGTGGCTCGACGGAACGCCCTACTGGCGCGGACTTCAGCTGGACGAGACGGCATTCCCGATTCATTTCGCCGAGCTGCTCCGTCGCGAAGACGAGCTGAAGGATCTCGAGCCGTGGCCAATGATCTGCAAGGCCGCCGGCTTTCTCGTTAGGTGCGGGCCGGTCACCGAGCAGGATCGCTGGGAGGAAGATGGGGGCTTCTCGCCGTTCACTCTTGCCGTCGCCATCTCCGCGCTCGTCGTCGCCGCCGATTTTGCCGATGCCGCCGGAGACCGCGTTACGGCAACGGTTCTACGTGAGACGGCCGACGCCTGGAACGATAACGTCGAACGCTGGACGTATGTCGCCGGCACCGAGTTCGCGCGCCTTGCTGGCGTCGGCGGCTATTACACACGAATTGCGCCGCCGGAGACGTCCGACGGCGCCGGCGCGGTCACTGGCCTCCCCGACGGATATGTCCCGATCAAGAATCGGCCCCTCGGGTGCGATCGTGCCCCGTATCAGAACCTCGTCAGCCCCGACGCGCTGGCCCTCGTTCGGTTCGGGCTTCGCGACGCGAATGATGAGCGGATACTCAATACGGTGCGCGTCATCGACAAGCTGCTCTGCCGCGTGACGAAAACGGGGCCGATCTGGCACCGCTATAACGACGACGGCTATGGCGAACACGAGGACGGCTCGCCCTTCGATGGCATCGGTATCGGTCGCGGCTGGCCGCTCCTTGCCGGCGAACGGGCGCATTACGAGCTCGCCCGTGGCCGGCCGGACGTCGCCATGCACTTGTTAGGCGTGATGCGCGCCCAGACGAGCGACGGAGGTCTCCTCCCCGAGCAAGTCTGGAATGGCCCCGACATCCCTCAGCGTGAGCTGTGGAACGGCCACCCCAGTGGCAGCGCGATGCCGCTCGTCTGGGCTCATGCCGAATACGTCAAGCTCGTCCGATCATTGCTCGACGGAGTCGTGTTCGATATGCCCGACAGTCCGTACGATCGGTACGTACGCCGCGGTGTCGAGGCGCGCCACGCAATCTGGTCGGGCGCGAACAAGACGCGCGCGATGCGTCCCGGCCGCGTGCTCCGCGTCCAGACGAATCGCCGTGCGCTCGTCCATTGGACACGCGACGGCTGGAGCACGTCTCACGACACGCCGGCGCGCGAAGTGACTTCTCTTGGTGTCTTTCTCGCCGACCTCGAGACGCAGGCGCTCGAGGCCGGCACGATGCTGGATTTCACCCTGTATTACCCGGACGAGCAACGTTGGGAGGGGAGCAACCATCGCGTGATGATCAGCAGCTTTTCAACAGATACATGACGATGAATCTCGAGCTCGGCTTGGACACTTTCGGTGACGTCACCACCGATCCAACGGGCGAGCAGCTGTCGCAGGCGCAGGTCATCCGCAACGTCATCGCCGAGGTCGTGCTGGCGGATCGCGTCGGTGTCGATTT
>JADMIO011020108.1_pt1 | contig 11347 bp, 9 predicted proteins | sample 8958161 | NCBI WGS metagenome assembly JADMIO01 (sample SAMN16585339, study PRJNA669376) | soil metagenome | isolation source: Crop rotation soil | place: USA: Cullars Rotation, Alabama | collected 2011 | reverse complement strand
CGCCGATGTCCTTCGGATTGACGAAATGCGTCATGCCGAACTTGCGGCCGAGTGCTTCGCGCGCCGGATTGAGATCGACGCCGACGATCATGTTGGCGCCGACCATGCGCGCGCCCTGCACGACGTTGAGGCCGATGCCGCCCAGGCCGAACACAACGACATTGGCGCCGGGCTCGACCTTGGCGGTGTTGATGACGGCGCCGATGCCGGTGGTGACGCCGCAGCCGATGTAGCAGACCTTGTCGAAGGGAGCGTCGGACCGGATCTTGGCCAGAGCGATCTCGGGCAGCACCGTGTAGTTCGAGAAGGTCGAGCAGCCCATGTAGTGATGGATCTTCCTGCCCTTGATCGAGAAGCGCGAGGAACCGTCGGGCATCACGCCCTGGCCCTGGGTGGCGCGGATCGAGGTGCAGAGGTTGGTCTTGCCCGAGAGGCACGACTTACATTGGCGGCACTCCGGCGTGTAGAGCGGGATCACGTGGTCGCCCTTCTTCAGGGACACGATGCCGGGTCCGACATCGACCACGACGCCCGCTCCTTCGTGACCGAAGATCACCGGGAAGAGGCCCTCGGGGTCGCCGCCGGAACGCGTGAACTCGTCGGTGTGGTAGACGCCCGATGCCTTGATCTCGACCATCACCTCGCCGAATTTCGGCCCTTCGAGGTCGACAGTCTCGATTTCAAGGGTCTTGCCGGCCTCGTAGCAGACCGCTGCCTTTGTCTTCACGCGAATATTCCCCCAACTTTGGAAGCGGGGAGCCTAGAGCAGAGGAGCGGCCTCAGTCTATGCCGCGACGCTCTTGGTCAGCGTGCGCGCCATTTCAGACTTCGCCTCGCGATACTGCTGGATCAGGCGACGGCAAAGCTCGGCGGCGGTTGGAATGTCCTCGATATTTCCGACACCGTGGCCGGCCGTATAGATGTCCTTCCAGCGTTTCTTGTTTTCCTGCGCCGCCACGATCTTGCCGGGCAAGGTCGTGCGCAACACGTCCAGGTCGACACCGGCCGCCAGCAGGCTGGGCGTCAGCCAGTTGGCCGGCGCGCCATCGATCGAGGCGGTAAGGAAGACGTCGGTGGCACGCGTCTTCAGGATCATGTCCTTGTGCGCGGCCGCGGCCATCGCCTCCTGGGTCGCGATGAAGCGCGTGCCGATATAGGCGAGGTCGGCGCCCATCGCCTCGGCGGCCAGCACGTCGCGGCCGGTGGTCTGGCCCCCCGCCAGCACGACGGCGAAGTGATCGCCCAGCTGGCGCACCTCGTTCATCAGGGCGAAGGGATTGATGGTGCCGGTATGACCGCCGGCGCCGCCGGCCACGGCGATCACGCCGTCGACCTCGGCCTCCAGGGCCTTCTCAGCATGGCGGCGGTTGGCGATATCGTGAAGCGCCACGGCGCCCCAGCCATGGATGCGTTTGATGGCGTCGCCCGGCGCGCCTTTCGACGTCAGCACCACGGGCACTTTGTATTTCTCGACCAGCTCGAGATCGCCGGGGTAGCGCGGGTTGGAGGGATGCACGACCAGGTTCACGGCCCAGGGCGCGGGCTTCTTGCCTGAGTCCTCTAGTCGCTTCACGCCTTCCTGCATCTCGTCGAGCCAGGTCTGGAACTCCTCGCGGCTTCGCGTGCCGTGGGCGGGGAAACTGCCCATCAGTCCTTCGGCGCAGACGGCGAGGGTGAGCGCAGGATTGGAGACCAGGAACATCGGCGCGGCGATGGCGGGGATCGCCATGCGCTCCATCAGCTTCTTCACTTCGGCGCGGGGCATCGTTCAGACCTCTCCAATCGTGGGCGTCGTCGATGTGACACCTGCATCGGCCAGTTTCTTGAGCTGCGCCTCGTCGTAGCCCAGCAGCTCGCGCAGTACCTCGTCAGTGTGCTGGCCGAGATCGGGGCCGGGGCGCTCGATCGCGATGCCTTTGCCGTCGAGCCGGTAAGGCAGGCCTTTCACCAGAGCGCCGCGCTCGTCGCGGATCAGGGTGACACCTTGAAGCGCCGTGTCGCGCAAAAGATCGCTGCCGTCGAGGCAGGGCGCGGCGGCGATACCGCGTGCCAGCAACTGCGTGAGCGCAGTCTTGCGATCAAGTTTCGCGCAGAAGGAGGCCATCGCAGGATCAGGCTTGCCCAACGTGACCGCCAGCCAGGCGCCGTCGGCGCAGCGATAAGCGTCCTGCTGGGCGACACCTTCTTCTTCGTTGCCGCGTGGGCCGAGGCGCCTCTGGGGATTGGCCGATGCGGCCAGGATCTCCTCGCCCAAGGTGAAGGACGCGACCTCACGCTGCGAGAAATCGAGGAAGGCGCCCTTGCCGCTGCGGCGCGCTTCCATGACCGCCGTGATCACGATGCCGGTGGCGAACAGCGACACGATCTGGTCGGGATAGTTCACATCCATGCCGGAGATGCGCGGTTCTTCGCCCGCATAGCCGGTGAGGGACGCGATACCCGAGGTGGCGTCGAGCGTCGAGCCGAACGACACATTCATGCGCTCCGGTCCGGTGTCGCCCTGGCTTGAGATGGCGGCAAACACGAGGCGTGGATTGGCAGCACTCAGATCCTTGTAGCCGAGGCCCGCGCGATCGAGCACGCCGCGGCGGAAGTTCTCGACCACGACGTCGCAATGCGCGGCCAGTTCGCGGATCACGCGCTGGCCCTCGGGGTCTTTCAGGTTGAGCGCGAGCCCGCGCTTGTTGCGGTTGGTGAAGCGGAATTGCGGCGAGCGGTTCCACCAGCCGTCCTCGTTGTCGGGCTTGCCGACGACGCGGAAGGGATCGAGGTAGGCGCCCGATTCGATCTTGATCACGTCGGCGCCGAGATCGGCCAGCATCGCGGAGGTGTTGGCGCCGGCCGTCAGCAGGCCGAAATCAAGGACGCGGACTCCAGCGAGAGGACGGGCACTCATGCCGCCAGCTCCGGCGCCGGCTTGGGCGCAAACGACCGACCGTTCCATTGCACCGGCAGTTGCGGCAGGCGCAACGTGCCTTGCGTCGGATGATCCATGTCGGCCAGGAAGCTGCGCGCGACATACTGCTCGGTCTGCAGGAGCTCGGCCGGCGAGAAGATCGGCCCGAAGGGCACGCCCTTGGCCTGGGCCGTCTTCTGGATCTCCGCGCGAGTCTTGTCGGCGAACCACGGCGTCAGGATCGCATAGAGTTCGGCAATGTTCTGGCGGCGGCCCGCGCGTGTGTTGAATTTCGGATCGTCGAGGCGCGCGTCGCCGATCAACGCGCGCGTCGCGGGCCATTGCGTCACGGTGTAGACGACAGCCACATGGCCATCGCGGCAGGGCACGATCTGGAATTCCGAGTTCTTGCCCTCGCGGCCAGGAGAGGTACCGCTCGCGTCGGCTCCGGAGGCGGCCTTCCAGTTCACCCACTGCATCACTTCGGCCAGCGACACACGCACCGGCGGCGCGATCTGGCCCCCATCGCGCGCGGCAAGGGCCGCGGCCAGACCGGTGAAGGCGGTGAGGCCCGCCGCGTAGGACGCCTGATGACCGCCCAGCCGCAGCGGCTTGCGTTCGGGCTCGCCCACCATGTGCAGCAGCCCGCCCAGCGCCAGGATCGCGAATTCGCTGACCGGCCGCGCAGCAGCATTCATCTCGACCGGAAAGGCCGCGATCTCGATCGGCGTCGCACGCGACTGCCGTACCAGCGACGCAATAGACGCCGGTTCCTCGAACAGCGCCGCGTCGGCCTTGTCGAGCAGACCTTTTAGAGTGGTTCGCCCGGCGTCACTCGCGAGATCAAGCACCAGCGAGCGCTTGGAAGTGTTGAGGAACTGGAAGAGCGCGCTTTCGCCCTGCGGGAGGAACGGCGGCGCGCGGCGCACCGGATCGCCGCCGGACGGCTCGATCTTGAATACATCGGCGCCGAGGTCGGCTGCGATCTTGGCCGCGAGCGAGGTCGCCAGACGCAGGCAGAGCGGCACTTCAGTGTCGTTCACCTCGACAATGGTGAAACGGGCCAGCGGCAGGGCGGTATCGGCGCTCATCTTCTGCATATCGTGGCGTGTGCTACTGTGTCGGTCTACGGACGATTTTCGGCGGGGATTTCATGGCACAGACCGGCAATCACAAGGGGCTCACCTTCGGCATCTTCCTGGCGCCGTTCCATCGCGTCGGTGAGAACCCGACGCTCGGCATCGCGCGCGACATGGAGCTGGTCGAATGGATCGACGAGCTGGGCTACGACGAGGCCTGGATCGGCGAGCATCATTCCGCTGGCTGGGAGACCATCGCCTCGCCGGAAGTCTTCATCGGTGCCGCCATCGAGCGCACGCGCTACATCCGCCTCGGCTCCGGCGTGACCAGCCTGCCGTATCACCACCCTTTGATGGTCGCGAACCGCTTCGTGCAACTCGACCATATGTCGCGTGGACGCACGATGCTGGGTTGTGGTCCGGGCGCGCTGCCGTCGGACGCCTACATGATGGGCATCGAACCGTCGACGCAACGGCCACGCATGGAAGAGGCGCTGGCCGCCATCATGGCGCTGCTGAAGTGCGGGGAGCCGGTCACCATGAAGACCGACTGGTTCGAACTGAAGGAAGCGCGGCTTCATCTCGCGCCCTACAGCTATCCGCACTTCCCGATTGCCTGCGCCAGCACCATCACGCCCTCGGGCATGATTGCCGCCGGCAAGCATGGCCTCGGCGTGCTCTCCATCGGCGCCGGCATTCCCGGCGGGCCGGAGATGCTGGGCAAGCAGTGGGGCATCTACGAGGAGACCGCGGCCAAGCATGGCCACAAGGCCGACCGTTCGAAGTGGCGTGTTGTGGTGAACTGCCACGTCGCCGATGACGACGAGGAGGCGCTGCGCCAGGTCCACAAGGGCGAGCGCAACGAGACCATCACCTATTTCGAGGACACCCTGGGCCGCCCGCCCGGCCGCGCCGACGATCCGCTGCGCGACGGCGTGAAGATGGGCACGACTCTCGTCGGCAATCCCGACACGGTGGCCAAGGGCATCGAGCGGCTGCTCGGCTTCTCGAACGGCGGCTTCGGCGGCGTGCTGTTCCGTGCCAACGAATGGGCGACGCGCGAGCAGATCATGCGCTCCTACGAGCTGTTCGCGCGCTACGTGATGCCGCGCTTCCAGGGCTCGCTCGACACCATCGTCAACTCGAACCAGTGGGCCAAGGACAACCGCAAGGGCATCTTTGGACCGAACGTTGCGGCCGTGAAGAAGGCCTTCACCGACGCCGGCCGCGAAGCGCCCGATGAGTTCCGCGCCCGCACGCCCGGCGCGCGCGACGTTGCGGGCGACTGATTCACCCGGCGAAAAAGATCCCTCGCTGCGCTCGGGATGACAGTTTCGTTGTCGTCCCGAGCGCAGCGAGGGACCTTTCCTTCGTTCCGACTAGAACTGCTTCTTGGCGCCCGGCTCGGCATCGATCATCTGGATCGAGGTCTGGCCCAGCGCTGCCTTGAACTCGGCGGGTGTGCCCTTGAGGAACGGGTTGCTGGCGTAGTGGATGGGCCAGGCCATCTTGGGCTTGATCAGCTCCTTGGTGGCGTAGGCTGCGTCCTTCGGGTTCATGACGTAATGGCCGCCGATCGGCACCAGCAGCAGGTCCGGCTTGTAGTACTCGCCGATCATCTTCATGTCGCCGAACAGGCCGGTATCGCCCATGTGGTAGATCTTGAAGCCGTTCTCGAGTTCGATGATGAAGCCGACCGGCTCGCCGGCGGGATAGCTGGTGTCCTTGCCGGTCGCCGGATCCTTCAGGATCATCTCCGAGGAGTGCTCGGCGTGCACCATGGTGATTTTCACGCCGGGGAAGGGCTCGATCGTGCCGCCCTTGTTCATGCGCGGCACCAGGTTGGCCGGCATCAGGCCGAGCGTCGCCAGCCACTGGTTGAGACCGGCCGGTGCCCACATCGGCACATTGTTCGTCTTGGCGATCTCCAGGGCATCGCCGAGATGATCGCCATGGCCGTGGGTCACCAGCACGAGATCGACCTTGCCGATCTTGCTGAGGTCCTTGAGTTCCGGCGGAATCTTGGTGGCGCCCATGATCCAGGGATCGATCATGATCACCTTGCCGCCGGGCGTGGTGAGCTTGAAGGCGGCCTGGCTGTACCACAGCAGTTCGGCCTTGCCTTGTGCGTGTGCCGAGCCGGCGAAAGCGAGACAGGTCGCGGCGATGACGGAAAGAAGACGGATAATCATGAACGAGCCCCCTGATCGTTTCGCCTAGCCTAGCATCGTTTTTCGCAGCGAAAGAGCGCACTTTCCTGTGAGCCCTCGATCCCCCACGATGTGCACCGCACAATGACCAGGGGGATGGCCCACCGATGAGCATCAAGGGCAAAGCCTATATTGCCGGCATCTACGAGCATCCGACGCGGCTCGCCAAGGACATCTCGCTGGCGCAAATCCACGCCCAGTGCGCCAAGGGCGCGCTCGAGGACGCGGGCCTCACCAAGGACGATGTCGACGGCTATTTCTGCGCCGGCGACGCCCCCGGGCTGGGGCCGATGTCGATGGTCGAGTACATGGGGCTGAAGCCGCGCCATGTCGATTCGACCGACACCGGCGGCTCCTCCTACCTGCTTCATGTCGGCCACGCAGCCGAAGCGATCGCCGCCGGCAAGTGCAAGGTGGCGCTGATCACCCTGGCCGGCCGGCCACGCGCCGAGGGCATGGCAACCGGCACGGTGCCGCGGTCGCGCGGCGGCACGCCGACACCGGACGAGCCGTTCGAGTTCCCCTACGGGCCGACGGTCGTGAACATGTACGCCATGTGCGCCATGCGCCACATGCACGAGTTCGGCACGACGTCGGAACAACTTGCCTGGATCAAGGTCGCGGCCTCGCATCACGCGCAGTACAACCCGCACGCCTTGCTGAAGGACGTGGTCACGGTCGAGGAAGTGGTGAATTCGCCGATGATCTCCGATCCGCTGCATCGCCTCGACTGCTGCGTCATCACCGACGGTGGCGGCGCGATCGTGGTGGTGGCGCCGGAGATCGCGGCCAAGCTCAAGCGGCCCAAGGTCAAGCTGATCGGCTCGGGTGAGTTCGTGAAGACCCAGATGGGCGGCAAGGTCGATCTCACCTATTCGGGCGCGCGCTTCAGCGGCGCCGCGGCCTTCGCCGAGGCAGGCGTGAAGCCTGCCGACATCAAGTACGCCTCGATCTACGACAGCTTCACCATCACCGTGCTGATGCAGCTGGAAGATCTCGGCTTCTGCGAGAAGGGCAAGGGCGGCGCGTTCGTGGCCGACGGCAATCTGATCGCGGGCACCGGCAAGCTGCCGTTCAACACCGATGGCGGCGGGCTTTGCAGTAATCATCCGGGCAACCGCGGCGGTCTCACCAAGGTGCTGGAAGCGGTTCGCCAGTTGCGCGGCGAGGCCCATCCCAAGGTGCAGGTGAAGAACTGCAATCTCGCGCTGGCGCACGGCACGGGCGGCTCGCTCGGCCTGCGTCACGGCAGCGGCACTGTCATTCTGGAGAGGGAGTAGACTATGGCCGATACCAAAGAGCGCAAGCTGCCGGCGCCGGCCGTGAGCCAGGAGACTCAGGCCTATTGGGATGCTGCTGCCAAGGGCAAGCTGCTGGTGCGCAAATGCACGAGCTGCGGCCAGGCGCACCATTATCCGCGCACGATCTGTCCCTTCTGCTTCAGCGACAAGACCGAATGGATCGAGGCGTCGGGCAAGGGCACGCTCTATTCCTACAGTGTCATGCGCCGCGCGCCGGTGCCCTACGCCATGGCCTACGTGACCCTTGCCGAGGGACCGCGCATGGTGACCAACATCGTCGACTGCGACTTCGACAAATTGAAGTGCGAGCAGGCGGTGAAGCTGGTCTTCAAGCCGACCGACGGCGGCCCGCCGCTGCCGATGTTCACGCCTGCGTAGCCGACATGCCGCGGCGCTGCCTCCTCGCGATGCTGTTGATCGGCCTTGTGGGGCTGGCGGCCGTCGCGGCGGATGCGGCGCCGGTCGATACGACGGGTGCCACACAGTGCCAGATCCGTGGCTATGTGAAGGACACGGATCCCAAGGGCACCAATATCCGCAGCGCCCCGCGCGCAGATGCGCCCGTCATCGGCCATCTGGCGCCGCTGACCAAAATCGCCCCTGACACCTTTACAGGTGTCGAGTTCGAGATCGTCGGCTCGAAAGACGGCTGGCTGCTCATCCAGGACGGCAGGCCGGAAACCGACTTCAAGCTGGACGCTGCCAACAAGGCCGACGGACGGGGCTGGGTATCGGGCCGGCTGGTCGGCGTCACGCTGGCTGTCACGCCGTTCCGGACCGCGCCTCGCCGCGACGCGCCGCTGGTGGCGAAACTGTCCGGCGAGAGTTGGGGACCGGACAGCGTTGGTGTTTCGATCGTGCACGGATGCGAGGGCAAATACGCCGACGTGACCGCAACGCCGCTCAACGGCAAGCCCCTGCGCGGCTGGTCGTGGGCGCCGTGCGCCAGTCAGCTCACGACCTGCGACCGCAACGAGCTCGACGAGTGACGCGCTAGCCGTTCAGCGCTTCCCACACCCGCTCCGGCGTCGCGGGCATGTTGATGTGCTTGCCGCCCAGCGCATCGACGATGGCGTTCATCACAGAAGGTAACGACCCTGCGCAGCCGGCCTCGCCGCAACCCTTGGCGCCCAGCACGTTGGTCTTGGCCGGCACCGAGTGATAGTCGATCTTGAAAAACGGCGTGTCGGCCGCCCGCGGCAGGGCATAGTCGGTGAAACTGCCGGTGAGCGGCTGGCCTTCCTCGCTGTAGACCACGTGCTCGAACATCGCCTGGCCGATGCCCTGCACGACGCCGCCGTGGCTCTGGCCTTCGACCAGGAGCGGATTGATGACCGTGCCGAAGTCCCCGACCATCGTGTACTTCACCACTTCGACAACGCCGGTGTCGGGATCGATCTCCACTTCGGCGACATGCGTGCCGTTGGGATAGGCCGACGGCGCCGCCTCATGGACGTGGCTGACATCGAGCGTGGACGGCACGCCCTCGGGCAGCGTCATGCCGCCGCGCAGCCGCTCGGCCAACTCCATGATGCCGATGCCGCGGTCGGTGCCGACGATGGTGAAGCGGCCGGCCTGGAACTCGATGTCGGCGGCCGAGGCTTCGAGCGCCACGCCCGCGATCAGCTTGCCCTTGTCGATCACCTTGTCGGAGGCTTCGACGATCGCCGCACCAGAGGCCATGATCGACTTGGAGCCGCCGGTGCCGCCGCCCGCGATCAGGAGGTCGCTGTCGCCCTGGATCAGCTTGATCTTCTTGAACGGGATGCCGAGCTTGGTGGTGAGCACCTGGGCGAAGGCCGACCAGTGGCCCTGGCCGTAATCCAGCGTGCCGGTGATGATGGTGACGTCGCCATTGGGCTCGAAGCGGATGCCGCCCATTTCGTTCATCGGCGGCGCCGTCACTTCGAGATAGTCGCCGATACCCATGCCGCGCAGCTTGCCGCGTGCCTTGCTCTCGGCCTTGCGGCCGGCGAAGCCCGCGACGTCGGCGAGCTTCAACGCCTTGTCGAGCAGGATGGAGAACTCGCCCGAATCGTAGACCGTGCCCGACGCGGTCTTGTAGGGCATCTCCTCGGGTTTGATGTGGTTGCGCTTGCGCATCTCGACCTGGTCGATGCCCATCTCGCGCGCCGCCGTGTCGATCAGGCGTTCCATGAAGTAGTTGGCTTCGGGCCGGCCGGCGCCGCGGTAGGCGCCGATCGGCGAGGTGTGGGTGAAGCAGACTTTGGTCGCGACCTCGATCAGCGGCGTGCGGTAGATGGCGGCGAGATTGCGTGTGACGCCGAGCGCGCCCATCGCCGCGCCGACGTTGGAAAGATAGCCGCCGAGATTGGCGTAGCCGATAAGCCGCACCGCGAGGAAGGTACCGTCCTTATCCAATGCCAGCTCGGCATCGAAATCGTGATCGCGACCATGCTGGTCGGAGAGGAAGCTGCCGCTGCGATCGTCCGTCCACTTCACCGGCCGGCCGAGGATCTTCGAGGCGTGGAACATGCCGGCATACTCGGGATAGGGCGAACCCTTCATCCCGAACGAGCCGCCGACATTGCCCGTGAGGATGCGCATCTGCTGCGGTTTGATTCCGAGCAGGGCCGCCATCTGGTTCTTCAGGCCAAACACACCCTGATTGCCGGCCTGGAAGGTGTAGCGGTCGCTTGCCTTGTCGTAGAAGGCGACCGCCGAGCGTGGCTCCATGGCGCAGACGACGATACGGTTGCTGACCAGGCGCAGGCGCGTGACGTGCGCGGCCTTGGCGAAGGCTTCCTCGACCTTGGCGGCGTCGCCGTAGTGATAGTCGGAGCAGACATTGTCGGGCACGTCGTCATACACGACGGGCGCGCCGGGCTGCGCGGCCGCGCGCGCCTCGGTGACTGCGGGCAGGGACTCGATGTCGACCACGACGGCTTCGGCCGCGTCCCGGGCCTGGGCTTGAGTCTCGGCGACGACGAAGGCCACCGGATCGCCGACGAAGCGCACCTTGTCGGTGGCAAGTGAATAGCGTGTCGGCGTCTTCATCGGCGAACCGTCGCGCTGCGGCACCATCATCAGCGTCTTCAGCGCGCCGTAACCTGCGGCATTGAGATCAGCGCCGGTCCAGACGCCGAGCACGCCCGGCATTCCCTTCGCTTCCTCGATGTCGATGCCCTTGATGAGTCCGTGCGCCACCTGGCTGCGCACCATCACGCACCAGGCCTGTTTCTCCATGTTGATGTCGTCGCTGTAGCGGCCCTCGCCCTTCAGCAGGGTGGGGTCCTCGTTGCGCGGCACGGGTTGGCCGACGCCAAATTTCAGCAAATCGAGATTGTCCGCAGCGACAGGCGCGTTCATGGGTACCCATTGCAAAAGGAGGGGGAAATCAGGCCGCGATTATAGCGCAGGCGGCCACGGGCTGTGCTAGTGATTCGGGCATGTCCAATCTCGATCCCGTCACATTGACCGTCATCCAGAACGGCCTGATCCAGGTCTGTAACGAAATGGACTTGGCCTTCGTGCGCTCGGCCTTCTCGCCGGTGATTTCCGAGGGCATGGACCGTTCCGACGGGATTTATGACGCTGCAGATGGTTCGCTCATTGCACAGGGTGAATTGGGTCTGCCGGTGTTTGTCGGCACCATGCAATTTTCGACCCGTGCCGTTATCGAGCGGGTGAAGAGCCACTATGCAGGAAAGGTGGAGCCGGGCGACGTCTTCATCGTCAACGATCCCTATCTCGGCGGCACCCATCTGATGGACGTGCGGTTCGTCAAACCGTTCTTCTACAAGGGCGAGATCTTCGCCTGGCTCGCCAATACCGGCCACTGGCCCGATGTCGGCGGCATGGTGCCGGGCGGTTTCTCGGCGAGCGCCACCGAAGTGGAGC
>JADMIO011006460.1_pt1 | contig 11347 bp, 14 predicted proteins | sample 8958161 | NCBI WGS metagenome assembly JADMIO01 (sample SAMN16585339, study PRJNA669376) | soil metagenome | isolation source: Crop rotation soil | place: USA: Cullars Rotation, Alabama | collected 2011 | reverse complement strand
GCCGCGACTTCAAGTCACGTGAATTCCAAGCTTCGGATCCCACTGTGCTGGAAAGTGACCATCACGCCTGTACCACTTGTCAATACACGATCGTGGGGGCATTGAAAATGCTTGTTTGGACTGAGGCAGCCCAAATCTAATCAGCAATGCCTCCCATAGTATGTGGCTTTCCATTTTCATCCCCTTGGTCTGGGAAATCATTCCCAGATTTACACGATTTTCAGGGTGCAATATTGAACTGAAGAATTGGAACATTTGATATTTCCAATGTTTTTCTCTTGCCATGTACCAATTGATCTGAAAACCATGTGCAATTCTGCACAGGAATCCATCCTGCCTTCCCCCTTCATTCTTTAACAAGCAAAGCTTACCTCGTCATAGGCTTTGGCCTTGGCCAGGCGCTGGTACTTATCCAGGATGTAGTAGTCTATTGCCCCCTGAAGAACACCTGCACAAGAAAAGGGGGGACTTTTTGGCCCTGCCAGCTTCCTCTATCTTGCGGATGACTAGATGAATTCCCACCTTGAATATCAGAGGATCGTTTGTTTGTGCACTATACAGCAGAACCACAAATGGCTTGCAGGTGGCTGCTATGTCACGTGATGTAGCACCCCTGTATCACCGGATGACCAAACACAATGAAGCAGACTGCAACTTAGAGACACGATTGTCTAATGCTTCCCACCTCGAGAAGCGCTCACATGGCAAGCGACATGCACTCCTAAAAGTACGAATCTTTGTGATGTGCGCGCACCAAAGAATCATGTAACTTCACATGGTACTTGTAGTGGTGCATGCTAAGAACATGACTGAATAATGAAGGACGCTCAGCATCGGAAAGGTGGGTAGGGGAGGAGATACCAGGCGTAGCAGTGAGGTAGGCAAATGCGCCCGCCAGAAGCGCCAGGCCTTTGGGGTTGATGCCTTTCTGCTCCAGCCTCAGTATGGGGTCAAGAGAGCTGCAGAGCGCACACTTCAAAACTTCCCTGTGACCTCTTGAACCATGATGTACCCGCTAGAGGCGCAGCTGCTGCTTTCAAATTGCTACAGATGATCTAAAATTACCCAGGGGATGAAGCTGAGTTTGTAACTATCGGGGCTGAGTATGGAAAGAGAATGGCCTCCAAATGTGATAGCAGAATTCACCCCATGCAGAAGCTCTTTATCAAATTCCGACAGGAGTGGACAAAAAAACTGGGTTCGAACTTTCGACATGCTGCTGACAGGAGTTGATCCTGACATCGTCTATCCTGTGGTTTGAATAGGTGTCAAAAGGCCGGTCCAAGCTGTATGAGGCAACACAGATTGGCATTGACTCTTTGCGGATGAAGTCCCACAGGCCAAGCGTTTCAATGACCTTCTGTGAAAATGGTAGGAGATCCCCTCCTTCTCTACGAGTGGAGGAGCCTGTCAGCGGAGGGGTACCTTCTGTACACTGCATCCCCGCAGTTCATGCTCTGGCAGGGGAACACCACACGCTCGTAGGCCAGGAACAGGTGGTCCATCAGCGGTGCGAAGTGGTCCGCGAGCGGCGAGAGGTGGTGCGTGAAGTGATGCAGCAGATCGGGTGTGGCCAGCGCTGTGATCACCCTCCTCTGCTCCCGCCTGTGCCATCCCGGGGGGCGTCTGCTCACCCCAAAATTCTTGCCCCGGCTGTGTCTGTGGCCTGCAACAGATTTATGACTCCTCACCACAAGCACACTGCAAGGCCTCTTAGCTATCGAGGGAAAATTTGTGAGGGCACATGGGCCATTCTGAGTGGAACCCCTCCCCTGCTCCTGGATTGGTGTATAGTGGGCACTGAAATGTGAGGGCTTTTGCTTTAAGAGGCTTTGTGGCTATGCAGATTTGTAGAAAGATATATTCTTGGAGAACTATTAATATCGTGAGCCTGAACACGCGTCGAGTATGGGGATGCAGGCAACATTGACACGTTGCGCCAGTACTTGATCGTCCTGCAGAGCTCATGCTGCATATGAATGAGTGTTTACCTGGTGAATTTGGAAGGGATGCTGGGCTATAGGAACAGCTGCAGACCCCCCTCCCTGACATGGGTCCTTTATGTTGATGATGAATGTTTTTACGCTGTACGCTGCTGATACAGCTACATATGGGAAGACTGTACTAGATTTTGGTGTCACGCTGTCCGATCAGGACCAGCGAGATCTGAGTGCAAGGACAAGGCTGCTGAGTCATCATCCAAACGGATTTATCTCCTGTCCTTTGAGCGGAAATGGCCAGTAAAGAAGTCGACTTTTCGTCACGATGGTCGCGCAGAAACTGATGCCTACAGCTAATTTCCACTTTCAATTTGCACACGGCCAGAAATCTAGTCTATACCCGTTCCGCTCAGCTAATAGAACCAACTCGTTTGTGATCAGAGCTGTTCAGCAATATTCGGGTGACCAACTTCTTGAGTTGCTGTTGTGCTGCATCTTTGGTCTTGAGACAGAGAATACAAACTCAAAAATGCGCATGTCACCAGGCACTCCCCGATACGCATAGCTTTGACATGCAATAATGTGTAGACGGGGAGGTGTCAGGGAAGCGGGAGGTGCTGCAAGGCTTGCTTGCAGGCAAGCACATCTCTCCTGTCGTCTTAAGCAGATTTTTATCATGTATAATAGCCGGAGACAAAGCAAATGAGAGCAACAAGGAATTTTGATATTTCCAATGCAATACGTCAGGCTTTGCAAGCACAGACTCTGGATGCTGGACTGGAGGAGATGTGAACATTCCAAGCATACGATGTCTCTGGCATAGTAGCAGTGCCGTTGTTGAACATGCATTATGCATTGTAGCTGGTGCACTGCTGGCAAAACCGGCACAAGCTCTGCCAGGCTTCCAAAAGGTGGCTTTCTGTCTCTCATCCATCGCCTGCATGAGCATGCTTGTTTCATACGTTAATGTCTTGACTTGATCTGTGTGTCTCACTGACCCTCAGCTCGCAAGAAGGGGGATCAGCATTGCATGGGCTTGTAAATTTTGCTGATGTAGAAACCACTGGGTAATGTAAAGGAATACACAGCTGTGAAGGAGACACGGTCTTTTGCTCAACAAAAGTCAAATGATCAGCTCAGGCATCATCATCATCTGTGCAGGACTTGATCAGCAAAAGGAAGAGGAAGATCCCTGAGTCGGAATTCAAGGAGGGACCAGAGGGGCTCAAGTAAGCCGTCTGGATCTCTGACTCTGGAACTCAGATTTCCAGTGTCTGTTTACGTTTTCAGTAATTAATTGTGGAGCAATATAGCCAGCCACTGACATAGCTCGCCCTATTCAGGTATTATGACGTAGAGGTCGGAAATGGCGCAGAAGCCAAGGAGGGAGCAAGGGTTGCTGTGCACTATGATGCATACTGGAAAGGTGTCACTTTCATGACCAGTCGCCAGGTGGCCATTCCTTCGCACTCAAGATGGCTGCACTTCCCCCTACCTGCATGGATGACGAAAAAATATGGTGCTTTGCTCCGCGGCCAAGAGCTGCCGCCTACATAGATTTGCAGGATGCAATCTGACCTGCATCAAACTTGGATAATTTGTCAGATCTGGCACTGACATTGACATTGAGCAATGCTCCTAAACTTGAACATACCTTTTGCATGTGAGGCTTATTACAGCACGACAGCAATTCTGATACTTGGTTAATATCATTCCCCACCCAAAAACCCACTCCACGGCCTACCCTGCCAAGCCAACATCACATGATCGATTTTCTCACCACTGCCTGACACATTGCAGGGGATGGGGGTGACAGGGGGCACGCCGATAGGGTTTGATGTGGGCGCCAAGGAGGCTGGAGGCACCCTGCGGGGCTTGGACTTGGTGAGCTTTGCCCGCGCTCGTTGAGGCTACTAACACTGCACTTGAGAAGAAGCGGTGGCATCGCATGGTTTGACCTATTATGAAGAATGTGGGCATGTCACATTTGCTGATGCTGGCAGGGTGTTCGGGGAATGCGGGTGGGAGGGCAGAGAAAGCTGATCGTGCCACCAAACCTGGCCTACGGGGAGAGGGGCATCCGGGAGATCCCACCAAACGCCACCCTCACGATGGATGTGCAACTGCTGTCAATCAAGCAGAACAATTTTGGTTACCGAACCAAAATTGTGGAGGGATGAGGGTCACCTTCGTGGGAGGCACCTTGTGTAGGACCTCCAAGCTTTTGTTGGATATGGAATGTCAATGCGTGGGAAAGAATCTGTACAGAAAGCTTGAGAGATAAACAGCCGGCAGAAGTGTTCGCTGTTTGAGTATAACTGCGCAGTACTGTAAGCCCCAAATTAATGGGTGTATGGCAATGCACAGGTATGGGCAGATTTTGTGAGTTTTGGTATTTGATTGGCTGAGTGGATCACCTTGACGTTGTACACGCCAGGGTCGTCTGCATATGTATTGTTCTTCTTGAGGCTCAGGAAGATCTTATTCCTACTCTATCGAATCAAGCTATGACATAGGCTGTCAATGTTTTGGCATACAATGCCTTGTCAAAGTAATATAATTTGTAAATTAGCTACAGACCTTGTGTACAAGCCGTTTGCTCCTTCTGCATAATATCAGCCCTCATGCATTGCATCCTTCATGATGCCAGCCATGATGCTCTCATTCCGCCTGTCAATCAGACTCATCATCATCCTCCTAAATTGCTCCAACACCTCCTTGTTGCTTTCCGCCATTTCCTTCTGCATTTCTGCGATAGCATTTCTCCACTCCTGCATCTGGCTGTCTTCATCACTGATGTCTGCTTCAGTGTCTATGTCGCTGCTGTAAACTACGTTGGAATCCACGGAGGCAGACCTTTCCTGCACAGTCCTGGCTTTCTTGTTTGGATGGGAGGCCTGCAGCACACTTCATCACATTTAATTGTTCATTCAATCCATTTCTTAGCTGAGAAAGGAGGGGGAGAGCTGTTGCGAAATGGTGAGTCCTGTGGGGTATGGGGAGTAAGGGTGACCCATGCAATAGCTGTGGCTGTGGTGATATTGACTGGGTGGTATGTTTTCGGGATGGGGAGTGGGGGTGTTTCCTGTGATAGGTACAGGAAGATTAACAAGGGGGAGAATGATTTGCTTGAGGATCTCACATGTTCGTCAGACTCATATTCCTCATCCTTGTAGGCTTTTGCTGAGCTCGTATCACCCTCTGATGTGCGCCGAGAGTTGGAGCGCTGCGTCAGGTCCACTATTTGGCTGCTATGCCCAGAGTTTTCCCTAGACAGCCCGGATTTGTCAGTTTCCATCATGCCTCCCACAGTCGGAAAAAAAGAAGTGAGCTTTCCAAGCAGAAACAAATTTGGCGGGTTGACGCAGCTGCAGGGCATGAAGCTTGGCTCACCAGGATTTCCTGCGTGCATTGCTCCCTCCACCTCTTCTTTTCGGTAGCGGTGCCCCCAGCCCATCAACAGGGTGCTTTACCCGCCCTCTGTTCTTGTTAAGGATGAACCGAACCAATATGAGTACAGTCATGTGATCATATGCCATTTGCTGACTCCAAAGCAGTAACACTGAAGCGAGGAACGCGAAACAGATGATGGCAAGCTTAGATGAGTTTTGCGACAGAGATTGTCCTGTAATCATGCTAAATAATGCTTTCTGTCTTATACGCTGCGGCGCGATGCTTTCCCCTAAGATAAAGATATTAAAAGAATAACATTCAAACTTTATGCGAATCCGGATCCAGGCTGGCGGGTTGCTGTGACAAATTGTGACATTGGCTATCAACGCTGGCATTCAGCCGATCTGGCATTGAGCTCTGGCGGAGCTTTGCAGAGATCTAAGAAGCAATTATACCTGTACAAGTTTGATCAAATGGCTAGGCCTGGAGAGAATGTGCCAAAGCTTTTGCCCGCCGAGGGACCACGCGGCGTGATGCAGGTGCGATAGGTTTATGTATATCACTTCCTATGTGCGATTGTCGCACTGAGGTACTAGCGATATTTAAAAGTGCATGGCGGAAGGATCCACAGTGCAAGGCTTTTCAGCATTACATTCGGTCTATTTGGCACGAGGATTGTCTAAAGGGCTGGAAGTCTGGCTGTGAGTTCTCTAAAACACCGCATCAAGCTTCGGAGACATGCCCAAGTGACCAGTCTGGAGCTTGAGAATCGGCAATCAAACAAGGCAAACTGATATCGTAAGCAAGGGCCACTGGATTCAGATTTATCCAGGTTCTGATCCATCGCAGGGCGTCTCTCAATCAAGTTGTGTGCTCTGAGAACTTTGGGTCTGCAGATCCCGCCAAGGCTTCTAATGGGGCCAGGACCAGCGAATGCAGACCCCAGAGTGCTGGCAGCGCAGTCTCTTCCTCTCCTGGGCCACATGCATCCCCCTTTCTTCAAGATCATGGATGGTGCTCAAATCCTCCACCCTCAAGCGTAACCCACCTGCATAGCAGGGTACTCAGGCTCACAAACATGTTCTGGCAGGCAGATTGTGGCCACCAATCACCTGGCAAGGGGCTTGTAGGATTTCCACAAGAGAGTATCTTTGGGCACATTCCCTCCTGCCTTAATACCCTACAAGCCCTAGAATTTGCAGTGAATACAGCAGACCCCAGGAGCAGTGGTTCTCTCCCATCCCCTGCCTGGCCTCCCCCCCCCCCCCCCCCCCCCCCCCCCCCCCCTCGCACCCGCACAGAAATCCCAGGTTGTTCTTATTACTATTATGCTATGTTTGGTGGACCTCACTGCACCTGTATAGGGGCTACAAACATCACTTCTTCAAGCAAGGCATCGTGCAGAGATCCAGGAGGGCCTGCGGTACGTGTTCCAGACCAAAAGCCCGTACGTGCTGCTGGTGGCTGGCAGCGGGCACGCCGGCATTGAGGCGGCCATCGCCAACCTGTTGGAGCCAGGGGAGACAATCGTGGTGGGCAACAAGGGGATATGGGGGCAGCGGGTCAATGACCTGTCGGAGCGCTATAGAGGTCAGTCTGAACTTGTGTGGACTTGCGCCCTGGGGGTGGTGGGAACAGACGTCTTGCTTGCCTACAGAGTCTGGCAGAACCGAGTGAGCAGATTGCGGTCTAGGCTTAGGCAAAAGCTGGATGCAGTCATGATGAAAATTTGACGGGCAAAACCCAGGTATCTCTTGTGGTGCATGCATTGGTCTGGCATGTTCATCAGAGAATACATACCAATGGCCGCAAAGGGGGACCGCCCTTTTGCTCAATTGAAGGTGTAGCTAAAGCTTTTAAACCCTTCCGTTCTATATGTGTTCCCCTCATCGACACCAAATTTTCATGAAGAAGCCTGCTGAATCTGTAATGAGAAAACCAATTTGAAATCTGATTCTTTGTTCCATGCCACAGCCAAGGTGGTGAATCTGGAGGTGCCAGCCGGAAGCACGCTGCCTTTTGAGATAATCAAGAACTCCCTGGAAGAGCACAAGCCTACTGTCCTGTTCCTCTGTCAGGTAAAAGGCGCAACTAAGGTTTTTCTGGAAGTGGCTCTGCCCTGTGTTTGCCCTTTAAATTGGCTCTCATCGAATGAACATCCAGACAATGGGCTATTCCTGCATGAATGAACGTCTTGAAAGGGGGCCGCACTATACGGTTTGGGTGTTTGGGGTATGGTAGGGTGGGGTAGGTAGAGGCAATCGCAAACCTGTATAGTGCAATAAGCTGCAGAACCATTTTACGGCTGCCCTAATTGCGGGGCTAATGCTTGCCGTCTTGCCTTTATAAAGCAGCAGGTAACGCATAGCAGAGACAAAATGCCTCACCCTGAACCTGCTATGCTTTCCAAAGAAGCAGAAAGCACATCTGTACGAGCACTGAACATAAGCCTCCTGTGAAGCTCTCCACTTTAATGACTGGAATATGACCCCTGGAGAGGCCTTGATGTCACACGGACAGCTGATTCCTGAGAAAACATGCAGGGAGACAGCAGCACAGGGGCACACCAGAACCTGGCGGGGCTGGGGGAGCTCTGCCACAAGCACAACACCCTGCTGCTGATCGACACCGTGTGCTCCCTGGGGGGCGTGCCCTTCTTCGCGGACGACTGGGGTGTGGACTGCATGTACAGTGGCTCACAAAAGGTGCTGGGAGCCCCACCGGGTAATCCCTCCTCCAATTATCACCATCAATCTCGAGGATGATACCATATCTTTTTCCGACACCATTCAGGATTGTCATGAATCTGGCCTGAGGAACAGCCACACCATATTGAGAGAGGATCAAAGAGCGCTACGGGCAGTAAAGGGTTTCCTTCCATTGCTGTCATATGTGGTGAGCCATGATGATGTCATGAGACCTGGCTTCTTTCGGGCTATCAAGTTAGATCTCAAAACTCAAAGATAGCCTGATATTGTGCAGGAGCCGCCCCTTTCTTCATGAGCGAACGTGCCATGCAGAAGCTCAAGTCCCGAAAGACCAAGGTTGCATCATACTACTTCGATATGAACCTTGTTGGAGACTACTGGTGACAATTCAAGCCCCCTCACAACCCCGCTCCCTCTCCTGTGCTCTGATCTGGTTCCAGAATGCTCCATCTGGCACAGAACAAAATCCTATGTGACTTGGACCACATTCCATGGTGGGGGCTAGATCCAGCACATCAAAGCAGACACATATTTTTTCGCTTGGCCTTCAGAGAACTCATTGCGCCACAAGACTCTGCCCTGCCCTGCTCTGCTCTCAGATTTGCAGCCTGGTGATGTAAGGAAGCAGTACTTATGTTCTCACCTGCCTGGTTCAGGAGACAGAGTCTTGATTCTCAGTCCTTTGTATAGGGGCTGGTACGGGAAGAGGTTCTATCACTGCACCGGCATGATTTCCAACTGGTACGGCATGCGCGAGTCACTGGCCATCGTCACGGAAGAGGGCTTAGTAAATCGCCCCTCCCCTTCCCGTTTCCCTCTGCCTGGTTCCACCCTCTCATTGCAAGTGTCTCGCAGAACATGATAATAATGCGGCGACATACGCAGTCAGGACTTGCTGGAAAATTGAGCCTTAGATTGGACTGTTCCATTTCCAGGCTCACCGCCGTTTTGGTTCTCCATGAGCAGAATGAAGGACAGATCCTCCTGACCAGAATCTCCAGAATCATGGCTAGAATAATACAGCAGAAAATTGACAGGAAAGTATCACTCAAACTAAAGGGCAAACGCTGCCTCAAGTTTTGATTTGAATGCTCTGATTTGCAGTACAAGTATCCGAATCCCTGCCCCTCTTTCCTCCCAAGCAAGGTTAGTGACACCTAAATAAGTATGCCGATATTGTTACTATTATTTCTCCTGCCGCAGGAGAGTCTGTGGGCACGGCATAGCAAGCAGTCAGAGCTGCTGTGGACTGGTCTGAGGAAGATGGGCCTGGAGCCCTTCTGTGAAAAGCCGGAAGACAGACTGGTCACTGTCAACACGATCAAGGTACACCTTTTATCCTAGAGTTCCCCCCACTTTAAGGGCCTGTCATATAGTCGCTTGTCTGTCTTGCCGGATTGTATCCTTGATCTCACAGGATCATTAAGCCTTTTCGTTTGGCCTTTCTTGCATAACGCTCTGCTCCATCGTTTTTTTAGGAAATAGCTGCTCTTCCCATGCATGTCCGCAGTGCAAAAAAGGGAGAAATCATGCAGTGAAGGTCTTAGGAACCACTCTCTTCTCTTCTTTTCGCCCTTCTTCAATTGGATTTACATTGCAAACTTCCCTGGACGCGTGGCAGCCTTGGACATCACACCTGCCCTTCTTGCAGACTCTCCTGCAAATTGGATTCTCAGGTTGTCATGGTGAATGATTGATACAAAGTCCCCGCATTGGCTGCAGGTGCCTGAGGGCGTGGACTGGGCCGCGCTTGTCAAGAACGCAATGGTAGGCAATTCTGCCTTCAAACTTCGATATATACATGGCACTGATATCCATTCCTTCCGAAGCATCTATCTTTGCAAATGTCCAAGAAGTGGATAGAATATTAGTTACATGGACTGCCAGGCAACCTGCCTCCTGTCAAGATCGCACGATGCAATTGAGAGGGGCCAAATTTTGTATGTGTTGCAAGACCTCTGCCATTTCTTGCAGGACACCTTCAACGTGGAGATTGCTGGCGGCCTGGGGCCCACTGCAGGCAAGATCTGGCGGGTGAGCCACTCTTTGCACCAATGTTGTCAAACAGAAACGGGAAATCAACTCAAAGTGCTCCATGATCTCTTGCCAATCCGATGACAGCACCCACATCTTCTGACTTCCTGGTCAGCCAGCAGGTGGTCAAGGTCATTTGTAGCGAGTTCAAATTTATGAGAACAAGATATTAATTCAAACATGACCCTGTACTCATGAGAAATGATTGAAGTCTGGGCTGCACTGCAGGTGGGGATCATGGGGTACAACTGCAACACGGCAGCTGTCTCTCTTGTGTTGGAGGCCTTCAGGGATGGGCTCAGCAAGCAGGGGAAGCTGTAGAGAGGGCTGGGCTGACAACCAATATTGTGTGCTTGATGTCACCATTGAATCATCGTGTGGCTGTGGGGCTGTAGCCTGCAGGAAGGCACAGGTGCAAGTGCTGCAGCTGTGTTGGGCTTGTTAGAATTGGAGCTAGACACCATCCAAGTGCTTTTAGATACTCAGGTACTAGATCTGCTTGGGCTTGGCTTGAAGTATCGTATGGGCTTGGCTTAAGTATATGATACAGATGATGTCGCTTAGCACGCTCTCTTTTTCTGCACTGGCATGAACACACTTTAATGACAGCCCATGAGAGCAGCCTGTATGTGTTTTCGGGTATGACTACTAAGAGTATTTCTACTCTTAGGATTAGTGCGAGGCTGAAGGAGGATTGAAGAGAAACCATTTGGTATATGCTTGGCTTCCATGGCAAGCTTTGTGCAAGTTTCTAATTGGCGCAGAGTGAGTGGACCACAAAAATTTACTTGCAGTAATCTACCAAGGCTTTGTATAGTGCAGCACAACGGCAAGGTGGCTATTTACCACACAGCACCCTCAATCTCTTGTTAGATCTTTGTCACCAATCGGGCCTCACAGCCACACACAAAAGACAGGGTTGCCTGACCGCTAGAATGGACCTGCTACAACCCCTTGGCTACACTCTTGAGGTGCTGGGCACTTGGTAGAGAAGAGTTCTCCCGCACTTGGGGGTATATTGAAGCCTACATCAAGGATAGCCAAAGACACCTCTGACATTGACCATCAATTATATTCATGCAAATTCCAGACCAACGTCAGGAAGAATGGCCTGTCTCACAGTCACTTTCCAGCACATTGGGATCCTAAGCTTAGAATTCCACGTGGACAAGTTGTCGCGGCCGCTTCTATAGTGTCACCTAAATACTAGTGACTCCAGCGTAACTGGACTGGCCACAGTTAGGCCGCAAATGTAATCACACTGGCTCACCT
>JADMIO010814661.1_pt1 | contig 11347 bp, 5 predicted proteins | sample 8958161 | NCBI WGS metagenome assembly JADMIO01 (sample SAMN16585339, study PRJNA669376) | soil metagenome | isolation source: Crop rotation soil | place: USA: Cullars Rotation, Alabama | collected 2011 | reverse complement strand
GCCGCGACTTCAAGTCACGTGAATTCCAAGCTTCGGATCCCACTGTGCTGGAAAGTCGAGCTTCAGGACGAATCCGTCGAGGCTGCCGCCCACCGCGGTCTGGTACGCGCCGGTCGTCGCGAAGCCGGTCGACGTGGTCGTCCCGGCGAAGAGGAGCGCGCCCGACGGGTCGACGGCCATGTCCGAGACGCTGTCCGTGCCCGTCCCGCCGAGGAAGCTCGTGTAGACGCGGTTCCCTCCGGCGTCGAGCTTCAGGAAGAGGCCGTCGGAGTTGCCCCCGCCGAACGACGTCTGGTAGGCGCCCGACGTCGCCCCGATCGAGGGGCTCGCAGCCGTCTGCCCGCCCACCCACACCGCGCCCGAGGGCTCCACCGCCATGCACTTCAGCGTCCACTGCGACACGTTGAGGACGGTCGCGTACGCCTGCTGCGTAATCGCGGAGTTGAACCTGAAGACGGTCTTCGCCGACGTCGCGAGCGCCGCGACGTTCCCCGACGAATCGCGCCCGAGCTTGTCGATCTGCGCCGTCATGAACGTGGAGGCGATCAGCCCGTTGCCGGCGGCGTTCAACTCGGAGAGGAAGCCGCTGCTCCCCGAGAACGTGGAGCGGAACGCGTTCTGGAGCGGGAAGTTCGACGAGCCCGTCACGCCGCCGACGTACGCGTCGCCCGACGCGTCCACCGCCACGGCGTAGCCCTCCTCGAAGCTCGACCCGCCGAGGTAGGTCGAGTAGGCGAGCGCGGTCCCCGCGGGGTTGAACTTCGTGACGAACACGTCGGAGTAGTTGCCCTGGGTGTCCGAGTCGCCCTTGGAGGTGCGGAACGCTCCCGTCGTCGTCGGGAAGTCCGTCGAGAACGCGCCGCCCACGACGTAGACGCCGCTCGCGTCGGTCGCCACCGCGTTCGCTTCGTCGCTGAGACTGCCGCCGAGGAGCGTCGACGCCGAGAGACCGAACGTCGGGTCCACGACGAGCGTCGCGCAGGGCGTGCGACCGTCGACGCGGAACGAGGCTTCTCCGTCGGTGACGGACCAGCGCGCGGCGACCGGGCGGCGGGCGCCGCCGACCTCCTCGTGCGCGACGGGCGCGGACAGCGTCAGCGTGTCGCCGCCGAGCGTCGCGATCAACTCGCCCGCAGCGCCCGTCGAGACGCTGTCGGCGCCCTCGACCTGAAGACGGACGTCCGCGATGTCGGCGTCGGGCGCCGCCGTCACGGCGAACTCCAGGTCGCGACCGTCGGCCGCGAATCGCACGTCGATGCCGGGACGCACGTCGTCGTAGGCGACGGCGCCGAAGTGCGCCACGTCGGTGACCGCGAGCCCGCCGCGGAAGTAGTTGCTGCGTCCCGGCAGCGGCGCGGAAGCCGTGCCCCGCACGTCGCGGCGGCCGCCGACGAAGCGCACGCGGGCCGCTGCGCGGGCGGTGCGGATCGTCACTCCGTCGGAGGTGAGGAATGCGACGTAGCCGGCGCCGCGGGCGAGGAACTGCGCCTCGCTCGAGGTCTGGCCGAGGTTCGGCTCGAAGTAGAGTCGCCGGTCGAGACGCTCCGGCGACGCGGGCGCGGCCGACGACGCACACTCGCGCCGCGACGACGCGACGACGTCAGCCTCAGAGCTCGTGACCGCGGACGCGGACAACGCCGCGAGGATGAGAGCTCTGCGCATCGGTCCCTCCCGAGGCCCCTCGGGCCGCGCGGGATGGTAGCAGGACGTCGACCGCCGGCGGGAGGGCGGCACCTGACCTCGCCGCGCTCGCTCTCTGCTGAGGAGCAAGGACGTCCGCGGCCGCCGGACTCGCGCCGACGCCGGAGCGAGCCCTACCGCTTCGACAGACTCGCCAGGAGCCAGTACGTCGGGAAGTGCGAGCCGGGATTCTGGATGTAGACGGTCCAAGTCCCCGTCTGAGGATTCGGCTCGTTCCAGCTCCTGCCCATGACGAACGTCGATCCGTCCGGCCTCCGGACGATCGTCTGGAGGCGCCTTCCGGAGTGTCGGATCGCGAGCCGGCGCCGGACGGCGCCGACCGAGAGCTCGTACGTGCGGACACCGCCGGGGACGAGGAAGTCGGCGGATTTCCGCCCGAGGTCGACGGGCCGTGTCGGCGACCAGATCGTCATCGTCGGCCCGACTGCGACGTTGTTCGCGGAGTCTGGCTCCGGAACGCCTCCGTCCACCGCGACCGCCAACGCGCACGGACCTGTCCAGGCCGTGTCCGGGATCGACACCGGCAGTTCCACCGTGACCGCGGAGTTGCCGTCCACGCTGATCACGGTCGACGCCAAGGGCGACGGCAGCCCGTGCGTGTACTTGGAGCCTCCGTCCGACAGGTACCTCACGGTCGCCGCCACGGTGGCCGTCGCGGGCGTGGCGCCGTCGTTCGCGACGGTGACCGTCACCGAACCGGAGGCAGGAGTGACGAAGCCGCCCCCGAACGGAGTGGCCCAGGCGACGATGCGCAAGTCGGCCGGCGTCAGGTAGCCGCTCTCCCAAGCCTTCAGGAACGCGAGCTTGGAGGGCGAGATCCGCACACCGTAGTTCGCGACGGCGTCGCCCTGCGTGTGGACACCGACGACGTAGACGCCGGCTCCGGTCCGGGAGGAGTCGAGCCACAGTCCGCTGCCGCTCTGACCCTCGTAGGTGTCCAGCGCTCCGGCGTACGTGATCGTGTCGGGGGTGAAGCTCGCGACACGACCGTTCGCCCCCCACATGAAGTCGACGCCGTAGAACCGTCTCTTGTCCTCGGGGAACCCGCCCGTGTTGACAGTCGCGTGCCGGAGTTGGTCGTCGGTCGCGGACATCACTCCGAGCCACCCCGTCCGGTCGCCGACGCCCGAGTCCAGCTCGATCAGGGCGATGTCGTAATCGGGGTCCAGATTCTGCGTGTACGCCGTGAACGTGCGGAGCAGCGTCGCGTCCGCGGCGCCGTACGGTTCGTTCGTGCCGTCGAACGCGGGGACGATCCGCGCAGACCGCACCCAGCCGCCGGAGTCCGGGTCGAAGACGACGTGCGCCGCGGTCAACGCGTACCGCGCGCCGACGAGCACCGCGGAGCTGCTGAAGGTCCACTCGCCGTCCGCGCTCTCCGCGGTCACCTTGCAGACCGTCCGCCACGGCCACTGCGTCGGGACGGAGATCCAGTACCGGTCGTCGGGTCCGTGCACCGACTTCGGAGTGACCGACTTCGCCGCCGCCCGCGGCCTCTGCCCGGACGTGGAGGGGACGCACACATGCGTCGCGACGTCCAGTCTCAGCGACGCAGGCGCCGTCTCGGGCCCGCCGTCGTCAGCGCGCGCGGAAGCGACGAACGCGGCCGACAGCGAACCTGCGACCCACGCTCGACGAAGGAGTCCCCGTCGTGGACCCGGCGGGGAGCGCCGAAGCAACCGGCAAGCCGGCGCCTCGGGTCGGCCTCGTCGGTCCCGCTCCCTCATCTCGTTCCTCTCGGCAGGCGCGAGGCCGTCGCTTGAGTGCGACCTGTGGCGACAGGACGACGACGTACAGCGGTTCCTCGTGAGCGGCGGCCACGCGCGCGCCGACGCGGAGCGCGCGTGCGCGCGGTCGCCCGGCGAGAACCCGAGTGCAGCCGTGGCGGGCCGCAGCGCTCCGGGCACGTGCCACGCCGACCCGGTCGATCTGGTGCGCACGGACGGCGGTGAGTCTCCGAGGACGGTTCCGCCACGCGACGGCTCTGCAATCGCAGGGGGCGCTCCGACGTGTGAAATCGTGGGCGCTTCGCGGAGGTTGACGGGGCGGTCCTCCACATCGGGAGAACGTCCATGCGCAACGCGCTGCGATTCGGTGTGACCACGGCGGCCCTCGCCGCCGCCGCCTGCGCGAGCTCGCGCGAGAGCGAGCTTCGGGAGGACGCGGGCGCGGCCGCGTACGACGCGACGTCGACGACCCCGGTCGTCCTCGAGGTCGGGCCCGACGCCGACCCTTCGCGCGTGTACTTCTACGACCCTTCGGACTTCGCGCACGTCTACTGGTACGACGTCTCGCGACCGGACGCGTGGGAGTACCGGACCGTCTTCCGCGACGGTGGGCGCGCGTACTTCCTCGACAAAGACGCCGTCGGCGTCGTCCGGCGCTTCTACTTCGACGACGCGCGCGCGCGGCAGTTCGACTGGACGACGCGCTGGACCGCGGCGCAGCGAGACGCGATCGGCCTCAACGCGCGAATCGCCTGGGCTCAGCGCCAGCACGACCAAGGCGCCGGCATCACGGACGTGACGGTGCAGCACGACGTCGTCGTCGACCTCGAGCCGGACGCGTTCCCCGGCCGCACCTTCTTCCTCGACCCGGCAGACGAGGCGCACGTGTACTGGTTCGACGCGTCGTCGCCCGGTCACTGGACGTATCGGCCGTTCTACCGTGAGGGCGGCCGCGTCTACGTCGTGGAGCGCAGCGGGACCACGCTCCAGCGCCTCTACTTCGACGAGAAGCGCGCGAGGCACATCGACTGGAACGGCGTCGCGCGCTGGGACGCCGCGGAGCGCGACGCGCTGCGCGCCGAGGCGCGCGAGGCGTGGCTGCGCCGGGCGCCGACGGAGGCCGAGTGGCGCGCCTCGTGGGAGCAGAGGCTCCGCGACGAGGAGAGCGCGGCGCTGGCCCGCGACCGGCTCGACCGGGCCGCGCAGGTGGACCTGAACGCCGTCATCGACGTGCAGTCCGACGCGTACCCCGAGCGCACCTACTTCTACGACCCCGCGGACACGACGCACGTGTACTGGTTCGACGCGTCGAGCCCCGGCGCGTGGACGTACCGTCCGTACTACCGCGACGGCGACCGTACGTACGTGCTGGAGCCCGTCGGCGCCTCGCTGCAGCGCGTCTACTTCGACGACGCCCGCGCGAAGGCGTTCGACTTGAGCAAGGACACGCGCTGGAACGTCGCCCAGCGCGGAACGCTGCGAACCACCGCACGCGAGGAGTGGGCACGTCGTCAGCGCGACGAGACGGCGTGGCGCGGCGAGTGGGACCGTCGGCTGCGCAGGGGCGACGTGAACGCGAGCCGCGGCTCGGACGCAGGCCCGCGCGTCACGGAGGTCGTGGACCTCGACAGCGTGCCTGACGTCGACGCCGACACGATCGCGACGCGACGCTTCTTCTACGAGCCGGACGACACGACCCACGTGTTCTGGTTCGACACGTCGGACCCCGGGACGTGGAACTACCGCCCGGTCTACCGCGTCGGCGCCCGCGCGTACTTCCTCGACCGCGACGACGCCGGCGCCGTGCGGCGCTTCACGTTCGACGACGCGCGCGCCCGCCGCTTCGACTGGCGGCGCGAGTCCCGCTGGGACGACGCGCAGCGCGCGCGCCTGCGCGAGTCAGCCCGCGCGGCTTGGTCGCGGCGAGAGGCGGACGAGAGCGGGTGGAGAGGGCGGTGGGACGAGCGGCACCGGGGAGATCGGCGCTAGCGCGTCACACGCCGACCCCGGCCCTGGGCTAGCTCGACTCCGGCTGACGGCGCTCGCGGAGGTAGTCGAGCGCGATGGCGCTCAAGCGCTCGCGGTCCGCAGACGGGAGCTCTCCGTACGTCCGGACGACGCCGCGGCACCGCTCGGACCCGCATCTGCAGTCCAGCCGCCAACCGGGCCAGTCGATCGAAGTCGAGTAGTCCCAGCTCAGTTCCTCCCCCGGGGCGATGTCCCGCAGCGCGTACAGCACTGCGTCGCCGCAGACGAAGCCGAGGTTCGGCGCGCACGAGTGGTTGACGAGGTCGTCGGCCTCCGCGCCGTCGGAGCAGAGCCAGAGGTCTCGCCCCACCTGCATGCAAAACGCGTCGGGAGGCACCGCGGTGCTGCTGTGGAGGGCGCCTTTGACCTCGAAGACGCGCGCGCCGGCCGTGATCGCGACCCGCGAGAACAGGCCGCGCTCGCCGCACGCACCCGTGGCGATGGAGAGCCATCCGGGGAGATCAGGCTGCACGCACCCTCCGTGAGCGGCACATCGAGGGTCCTCCGCGCCGTTCCGGAGACTCGCTCATCGCCGCCGCGCGCCATCCTGCCCGCGCGCCGCGTGAATCACGACGACGCCGTGGTCCGTCGCGAGATCGCGGTCGAACCGCGCGAGATCCTGAGCAGCGTCCACACCGGCGCCGACCCCGGCGGATCAAGCGGGACGCAGTTCCCCGGTGTCGGCCGTACGCGGTCATGGCCCCGGACCAGGTGCACGACGTGCCACGATGAGATCGGGCTCGGAGCAGCAGGGACGCGCCACCCGCTGCGACTCGTTGGCGCTGAAGCTCGGGGCGCGTGCTCGACGTGACGCCGTCGCTGTGCTTCCAGACGACGCGCCAGATCTCCCATCGCTTGTGCACGCCCGCGGACCGTTGACGCGCCGGCGCTCTGACGCGCGCGCCTGGCGCCGGACCTGTTCAATTCGACTGGCGACCCCGTCGTCGCGGCCATGAATCAGCGTGGCCCGGACCTGATGCGTCCGGGCCACGCCTGGAGTCGGTGGTGGAGGCGGGGGGAATTGAACCCCCGTCCCGAGATGTCGCTCTTCGGGCTTCTACGCGTGTAGCGGTCCTACTTACAGCTTGTCGCCTCGGCACGCGCGGGGTCGCTCGCTCGTGTCCTCGGCCAGCCGACGTCTTTGATCTCGCCCCTCCGCATCGGCCGACGAGGGGCCAGCCCGCAGTTCTGCGTCCCTCCCCCGCCCGCGGGCGAAGCGAGGGGGGACGCTCGCGGTGTCCTAAGTGTTAGTTAGGCCGCGAGAGCGTACGTGTTGTTGGCACGTAAAGTTGCCCAGGGTTTTACGAGGCCACCTGGAACCTCGACGCGCCACCCGACGAGACGGATCACCCGGTCGATTCCGATCGCCCCCGAGCCCCTAGCCCGCCTGGCGCGGCGGACGGGGGCTCGAAGGCGCTGTGGTCGCCTCTCGCCGCTCCGATGTCAACTCGGGCCGTCGCGCGGAGCGACGGCCACGCCCGATCGTACGAGCGAAGGGCGCCGACCGGGAAAGGGTCCGGAGGGTCGCGGCGCAGCGGAGATCTCGCTGGACGTCTCCGGGTCGGACCCGACCTCGGGCGGCGCGACTCCCGTCGCGCCGCGGACGCACGTCTTGTACGACGCGGCCCGCGACGCGCGCGTCCCCCCGCTCCCCGCCGACCTCGCCTCGTCCAGACGAGACCGTAGCCCGCGGAGTCCGCGAGGCAGGGACATCCATCGCCGACGGCGCGGGGACCGGACCGGAATTCCCAGAAAACACGCGTCGGTCAGTGCGGCCGCAGCTCGGACGCCGCGTGCAGTGCTCGGTGGAGCGGATGGTTCGCGATCATCGAGTCGCGGAACTCCACGGGTGCGTGACGGCGCAGGTGAGCCTGCAGACGGCGAGCCTCTTCGAGGTGCGCGTCCCCTCCTCCCGCGCGCCACAGGAGCAGACGCACGTCGAGGCGCGGCAGCAAGGGCGACTGCGTCTCGAGCTCCAGGACGAGAGCTTCGGCGACGCTCACGGGGATCAGCCCCACCGACGCGCCCAGCGCCGACAGGAACATGCGGTGCAGCGCGAGCCCCGGCGCGTCCGCACGCCCGACGACGTCGGCGAGGACTTCGCGCGCCTCGTCGCGCCGCCCGGTCTGCGCGAGGAGGCGCGCCAGCTCCCCGGAGTAGTTCAGCCGTCGCTCGAGAGAGTGCTCGCTGGTCTGGGCGAGGAGCCGACGGTACCCCGCCTCCGCGGCCGCGACGTCGCCGCGCAGCGCGGCGATCGCGACGAGGAGCCCTGCGCTCCGCGCCTCCAGGCGGCGGTCGCCGAGACCCTGCGCCGCGTCCAGGGCTTCCGTCGCTCGTGAGTGCGCGTCGTCGAACGCCCCGAGGCTCATGTACGACACGGCGAGGTTGGCGAGGCAGACGATCGTCCGGCCGCGGTGGCCGGCCGCCCGCGAGAGCTCGAGCCCGCGCTCGCTGTGGTGGAGAGCCTCCGCCAGCTCCCCCGCGAACTCCGCCGCGCCGCCCAGGTGCAGGTGCGCGACGGCCTCGATCCGCGGGTCTCCCAGTTCGCGGCCCGCCGTCAGCTCCTGGCGCGCGTGCACCCGCGCCGCGTCGACGTCGCCGAGGGTCAGATGCAGTTGCGCCGCGAGCGAGTCCGTCTCCGCCGCCGCGCGGCGGTCTCCCAGCGCGAGCGCGTCGCTCCGGCAGGACGCGAGCAACGCCGCCGCCTGCGCCATCTCTCCGTCTCGGATCAGCGACTTCGCGATCAGCGTTCGCGAGGAACGGGCGACGCTGCACAAGCCGGCGCCCTCCGCCGCCGCGACCGCGCGCTCGGCCCAGTCGCGCGCGGCCTGCCGTCGCCCGGCGGAGAGTTCCACTCCGGCGAGGGTGAGGCTGGCGCGTGCTTCCGTCGGACGGTCTCCCCGCTCCGCCGCGCCGGCGACGGCGTCGGTCGCCGTGGCTCTCGCGTCGTCGAACCGGCCGGCGAGCAGCAACGCGGCGGACAGTCGCTCGTCGACGACCCGTCGCAGGTCGGGACGGGTCGACGGACACCGGTCGCGGGCCGCTTCGACGTCGCGCACGGCGTCATCGATCCGAGAGCGGGCCATCAGCGCGCCGGCACGCGCGACGCGCGACGCCACGGCGCGCGCCGCATCGCCCGATCCGTCGGCGATCGCGACAGCCTGTGCGGCCGCCTGCTCCGCCTCATCGACGCGCCCGAGGAAGTTCAGCCGCTCGGACCTCCGGAGGAGCAGGTCGACGCGAAGGTCGGCCGGACCTGGCAAGACTCCGAGAGCTTCGTCGACGAGCGCGATCGCCGCGCCGTGCTCGGACCGTGCGACCAGGTGGTCGACGGCGGCGAGCACGATCGGCGCGGCGCGCGCGCCGTCTCCCGCGCGGAGAAGGTGACGACACAGCGCGACCGCATGTTCGGCTTCAGATCCCGGTCCTGCTGCGTCCGGACGTCGACCGACCGACGCGGCGATCTGCGCGTGGATCTTCGGTCTGCGCTCGGCGCCGACCGACGCGTACACGGCGTCCCGCTCGAGGAGATGGTCGAAGCGCAGGCAGGCGCCCTGCGAGCGCACGACGCCGCGAGCCGCCATCGCGGCGAAGCGCCGCAACGCGGTGAGAGGCTCGACGCCGGCGGCGTCAGCCACGAGCAGCGGGTCGAACGACGGCCCCACGCAAGCCGCGACGTCCAGGAGGCCGCGGTCCGCGTCGTCCAGACCTTCGAGTCGGCGGCGGATCATCTCGCCCATCCCCGCCGGCAGGACGGCGCCGACGCGCGACCGGTCCGCGCGCCACGCACCGCGCACGTCGCGCTCGAGGACGCCAGTCGCGCGAAGCTGTTCGACGACCCCGATCAACAAGAGCGGATTGCCGTCGCACCGCGACGCCACGTCCTGCGCGACGTCGGCCGCCGCTGCGTCTTCGAGCAGCTCGGTCACGATGCGTGCCGCGTCCAGCTCCGGCAGAGCACGCAACTCGATCCGAACAGCTCTCCGTGAGGTCGCAGCGGCGTCGAGCGGGACGGCGGGCGCGTCCAGCCGCGACAGGCCGACCAGCAGCAGGCGGTCGCCGCCGATCGCGAGCCGCAGGTCGCGGAGCAGGGCGCCGTCGTCGTCGGACGCCGCGTGCAGGTCGTCGACGACGAGGATCGTCGGTCGTTCGCGCGCCAGCGTCCGCAGCGACTCGAGGTAGAGCGCCCCCGTCGCGTCGCGGGCGAGCACTGCGCCCGTCGCCGGCGCGCCCCGCAGCAGCGCGGCGAACTCGGCGGCCAGGGGCGCCATCGGACCGAGCAGCGGCGCGAGTCGCTCCTCGAGCGCCCCCTCGTCGAGGTGCTCGCGCAGCGCGGCGGCGAACGGGCCCGCGCCGTCGATTCCGCAGGCGCCGTAGAGGAAGTGGAAGTCCTCACCGCCCGCCGCGAGACGCGTCGCGAGCTCGTCGACCAGGCGAGACTTGCCGATGCCGGCCTCGCCGACGACGAGCGCGCACGCGCCCTCGCCGTCGCGGGCGCGGTCGTAGAGATCCCGCAGTTCCGCGAGCTCGGCCTCGCGTCCGACGACCGGCGTGACGCGCGCGACGCGAACGACGTTGCGAACCCCTCGCCTTGCGGCCGCGACCTCGATCGACGTGCGGCGCCACCACGTCGAGCCCTCGCCCTGCGCGAGCACTCCGGCGAGCTCGCGCGCCGTCGAGAACCGACGGTCGGCGTCGGGCTCGAGAAGTCGCGCGAGGACGGCGTCGAGGAACGGCGACACGTCCGCGCGACGACTGGACGCCCGCGCGGCGCCTTCCATCCGGAGCGACAGCGCCGACGCCGCGTCCTTCGCCTGGAACGGGTGGGCGCCGGTCGCCAGCTCGTAGAGCACGACACCGAGCGCGTAGAGGTCCGCGCGTCCGTCGATCCGCGCGCCGGCGCTCGCGAACTGCTCGGGCGCCGCGTAGAGCACCGTGCCGACGAAGCCCGACGTCGACGTCCGCCGCGCCTCCTCGGCGACGAACGCCACGCCGAAGTCCATCACTTTCACGAACCCGTCGTGCGTGAGGATCACGTTCTCGGGCTTCACGTCGCGGTGGACGGCGCCGACCTCGTGCAGCGCCGCCAACGCTTCGGCCACCTCGCGGCCGATCCGTCGGCAGAGAGCCTCGGGCACGGGACAGCGCTCGTCGTGCAGCGCGCGCAGCGTCTCTCCTTCGACGCGCTCCATCACGAGGTACGGGCGCTCACGGCCGTCGGAGCGGTCGACGCCGGCGGCGAGCGTCCGGACCAGGCCCGCGTGCGCGACGCCGCGGCCGACTTCGACCTCGCGCGCGAACCGATCGTCGAACTCACGGTCGGTCGCAAGCGCGGCGTGGAAGAGCTTCACCGCCACGCGCGAGGGCAGGCGGCGCGCGGCCGCGTCGTCGGGCGATCCCTCGAAGACCGCGCCCATGCCGCCCGAGCCGATCCAACCGTCGAGTCGCACCCCACCGACCCGGTCCTTGGGCGGCGCGGCCGGGGCGATCTCGCGGTCCAGCTCCAGCGCGTCCTGCAGCTCGCGCCACGACGCGGGCCAGCGGCTCTTGAGCCACTGGGTCGAGACGGAGCCCCCCGTCTCGATCCGTTCGAGCGCCTCGCAGAGCGCGTCGTCCAGTGCCTCGTCCAAGTCCGCCCTCCCGGAGCGCTCAGCCTTGGGGGTCTTCGCGCTCAGTCCTCCCGCTCCATCCGTCCTCGCAGCAGGAGCAGGGCGCGAGCATACCGCTTGCGGGCTGCGTCCGCGGTCGGCAGCCCGACGCGCGAGGCGATCTCGGCGAACGGGAGGCCGAGCTCCGTCCGCAGCGCGAGCACCTCGCGGTCCTCGTCGTCCAGGCCCGCGAAGACGTCGCGCAGCGCCGCCGCGTCGTCCGCGTCCCCCGCCTGGGGAAAG
>JADMIO011020107.1_pt1 | contig 11349 bp, 6 predicted proteins | sample 8958161 | NCBI WGS metagenome assembly JADMIO01 (sample SAMN16585339, study PRJNA669376) | soil metagenome | isolation source: Crop rotation soil | place: USA: Cullars Rotation, Alabama | collected 2011 | reverse complement strand
AACCCTAAACCCTAAACCCTAAACCCTAAACCCTAAACCCTAAACCCTAAAAACCGTACACACTGTGTTCGGGCTAAAAAACCTTATATATATTTACTAGAGTACTAGAATATATTAGACTATCGTATTCTAAAAGGACTCCATCGTTCCTATCGACCTGTATTAATACAGAAAAGCAAAATATTTTAGAAAAATCTTGATCTTCCGCCCCCTTGCTGTTACTATTTATCTACTCTCGTCTTATTATCGTTATATGACTGTATAGCAAAGGGGGCAGAAAATAATCGTAACTAGCTTTATGATTGCGTCATAAAATACTAATTACGATTACCATTACTTAATATTGTACATACGATGTACTATACATTATGCTGATTGTGCATTTTTTTTTTGCACGTGCATAACAGCGAAGCGACTATTAATTCTCTTAAGAGTGTCTCACCAATCTAATTTGCTTCCCTAACAATTAGGGTAGCCAATCCCAATTTTTCCTTAAGTTATTTTAACCAATTAAAAGTGAGAAATATCTAGACACCGTATATTCCTAAATATTACATTTTATCCTAAATATGACTCCTAATCCTAGATCACAGTCCACTAGAATAAACTTAAGTCAAATTAGACTAATCTATGGGGGTTCAAATCTTACTTCAGATATCATCGCCATTATTATATTACTAATTAACCTTTGTTCTCCTAAAGTTGCACGTGAAGGACGACCTACCCGTTTATTTCGCTCCTCGGTCATCCTGCGGGCCCTCTCGCGCCGCTGTCTACTCATATGGTAGACAACAGGTTGTTTGAGTTGACGTCGAACCCAGTTTCCTTGGACATTAGGGCAAAAAGCTGCAACATTTGAACAAATAATTTTAATACTATCAATGACTTCATTTGCAATATCAAGTGCAACATCACGAGTTTGTTTCACTTGATAAAGCAAATCAATTTTATTTAGTAAATAATTAATAAATAAAAGGGAATTCCAACTATTAGAATTACCCCATTCGCATTCGGAAAACCGCGGAATATTTCTTTTGGCTTCTGCCACGTACCGTGGTATGTTGATGACTATATAAAACTTAACAATTTTAGGAGGTTCACGAATTTTTTCCCCCCCACTCGATAGCTCGACGGTGTTTAGGTCCCGGTTCATATTGTGCAGGCGCAATTTTTGTTATTTTAACATATGACCTATTACCTTTTTCTTCAAAGTCATTCTGGTTTGCCTTTTCTACACGTAATGGTGTTGCTTGCGGACAAAAGTCTTTTTCTTTTATTGTTTGCTCCAATTGATTAATCTTCTTTTTGTGTGAGTTCACTAGCATACGTAACCCTGCAGTTTTTTTTTCTTTTCTGGCTTTCTCATTTTCAATTTTTTGTGTCCATTCAGCTATCCATCCAATTTTCGACAAGGTTGCAAATACAATCTTTTTATCCTGACTAGCTACACCAGACAGTCTTTCCACCATTTTTTGCCATTCAATATTTTCCTTTTCCGACTCTTCATTTTCTGAAATCTCGTCATCAGACATTGACATATCCAAGTCACTAAACTCACACATACTATTCACGATCCCATTGTCTTGATTTTTCTCTTTATTAGGTACACCTTTTTTCTTATCATTAATTTCAGCCACACTGGGACTGCTGGTTACGGGTGATTTTCTATCATCAATAACTCCACAAAACACATTTTGAAGTTCTCTCCATTCATTTTCAAATCCTTTATTTTCCGCCAACAGTTCATTTAGAGATTTTTTTTTCCGCAGCCCGCGACCCCTCGTTTGCATTTAATATGTAAGCGCTGCACTCCTCTACAATCAGCCGCACCAGTAATCCCATCACTCGTTAATTAAGGAAAATCTTCACAAGCCAAACATTTAATAATACCTTTTAGACGTCTGAAGATTGCGCGTTCGAGTTCACAAAACTGGAGCGCGTTCTGGCCCTTCTAAACACTCTCCATGCTGAAATTCAAGTGAGTTAGCCTTTCCAATAAATTCTGCGCCGTTTTTGCGTTTATAAACAAAATCGATTTAATGTTCTTTTTTGTTTTAAGTTTAAGCAATTAGCCAATCAACAATATAAATTGCGGTTGAAAATGCGTGTGAATGTGCACAAAAAAAAAAGTGAAATTATTATTATTTTGCAGTAATAATAAAAAAAGCGGGTGAGTGTGCGAATGCCTAAACCCTAAACCCTTAACAGTATATTCTACCATAATGTTCAAAATGAATTTTGAATTATAATTTTCAGTATGGTCGTTTTATACTTAAACAAAAAAAAAAAAAAAGATCTAAGGCAATAATTTAGTATACTGGCAAATAGAGGTGTCAAACATCAGGCCGGGAGTACTACAATTGTATTGATATCCACCAATCCAATGCGTCTGGGTTTTGCATTCTATGGCGCAAAAATCGCCAACGCCTATGGCCGTAGTCGGGTTACACATGTGATTCCCTGTTGTTGCATATCTAGTGCCACTAATTTGGAAGGTAGCTGGAGGACAACAGTAACTCGTTGGTAGTAGTTCTGCAAAAATTAAAAATAGACAAAAGTTAAAAAGGCTACATACTGACATAAAAAAGAATTCACAATTTTTTTAAAAGTAACAAAAATGCAAATTTATAAATGTTACCGATATAAACAAAAAGAGCAAAAAGTGCCTAATCTGCCTTCGCATGACCAATTTATGTTTTGCAAAAAAAGAAATTTAAGGTTTAGGGTTTAAACACGTTAGCAGCCGGTGAAGAGCCAAACGCATTTGAAATTTTCATACCAACGCATGTAAACATTTGGTTGAAGTTTGTTAAGGGAGGGTAATTAAAATAGTATTTTTGCGCCGAATTATACACTCTCAAGCTCCCTTGATAACACATGGCAGTGTGATTGTTGTTATAGGTTATGGATGGGGTTGCCAATGGTTTTGGACAGCGATAAATAGGTTGACCATTACCATCATAAGTAACCGAATTATTAATAGCACATCCAAGAGAAACTTGGTATCCTTCCGATACGAAGGCATTATGCCAAATAGCATACTCATCAGGAATAAAACGCTGCCCCGGAGCCAATACGAGATTTGTGTCATTCAAGCAACAATCTTGCCCAATCCTAAAGTCTGGTACATTTATACACGCGGATGGCACAGCGTGCACATAATATGCATTGAGTAAAAGTGCCCCGAACACCGCCAAAAACAAAAGCTTCAGCATGTTGATAATTCGAATGTTTGAATTTTGTCTTTAAAATTTTCAATATCTTTTGCTTTGTGTTGCTCTTCAAAGTTAATAATTTCAGTTCCAAAAACCCCTTCTTAAGTTTCCCATCAAAAGATTTTGGTCGGTGGTTTTTGTTTGAACGGAAGGCCTACTTATATAGTCATTCCTTGAAGGAGAGCCGTCAGTTTCGCTGCACATTATGAATTACATTTCGAGGTGAGTTGTTGAGAAAATAAATGCTTGCAATTTATTGGATGTCTGTTAAAAGTTTATCGCGGCCAAAAGACGAGATTCGCTAAATGCGGTATCAAGTGGAAAGAAATAAACTCTTGCAATCAATTGGTGGCAAGTGAAAAGGTATGCGTGTCTCTTGACGTTTTAATTGGCAGCTTTTTTTAGAATATTATTTATGATAAAAGAATTTTGCTATTATATTTCATTGGTTTATTTAAAAGTAGTTTGCATTCCAGTGAACTCTCTTGTAATGGAATTTATATTGGAATGCGGTACGGTTTTGCTTTTTAACAAAGAACCTGTGCTAAAAAATGGAATGTTTTGTTTAAAGAGCAAGTATGAAAGAGTTGATTGGACAAATTGAATCCATCGATTCTCGCGAGTGTTCATTTTGTAAAACTATGCTTCATTGGCTATTGCTTTGACTGAAAGTTTTGTAACCAGTCATGTGTGTCCACGACATCCAAGTTTTGCCTGGCATTGGTGATTCCTGCCCTTAAGACTCTACAGCAGCCCACGATGGACATGAGGCTAAAATGTTGAGAAATTTATGGTTTTGACTAATTTGGTAATTTGGAGATTTATCCTTATCTTGGTTGGAATAAAAGGTGTTGTGAAATGATTCTGACGTTATCCACACCTTCCATACGAGTATTGCAGTATTCGATGATTGGTCTTTCCTTTTAAGCCACTTTAACCAATTTTTAGTGCCCTAATACGTACTGATATATTTCAATGAAAGATTTAAAAAATTTCCAATCAAAATCAAATTCTAACAGACTATCCCACATCCGATACGGGCAAGATAGGGAGTGCAAACGGAGGCTGACTATTGGATTAAAAGTCGGAGGTGCTTTAGTAATTTACACATTCTTGTGTTAATCCAGTCATATTCGTAAATTGCACATTCCTGTATGACATTTGAATTGTTTAGTAGTTGGACGCACTCAGCTGCTGAATTCTGTTGGAAAAGGCTCTTAGTGTAAGAAGAGCTTACAAACTAATCTGACACCGTTAGATTATTGTAGTCCTTAAATACGATAATAGTATTGGGAAATCTGCTAAATGTATTTCACTGAAAGTGTTTTATTAAACCTTTAATATTATAGCTCTATGCGTTTGACGTTTGTCCGCTTAATTTAATGAGTTACCAGGAAAACATTCCTATTTCCTGACACTTGTAAGCTATTCCTAATTGTTTTTTTAGCATATTGATCTCATTCAGTTCCTATCTAAAAATAAAACATGAAACAAAAACATATAGAAAGGTAAAACAAATGTAATATAGTGAAAATTGACTAAAAAGACTTTTTCGGTTGTAGTTTAACGGATAATAACTGTGACCAATTCAATCAGCCTGCCGGCAGCGATTGCGTTTTTGATACAAGCGAGACATAGTAACTAGGCGTAATTAATTAACACATAAACGATTCATTTTGGAGTGAAATTTGTGTTGATTGCTAATTTTTTAATATAGACTGGATAAAAAAACGTCATGTAACATATACCCGTATGCAAGTGAAATTCCTTGTTACTACAGCTCATCAACTCTACGAAACTCAATAGAAAGCGGCTGAAACGAAAGAGAAGTTAAAGGTATTCTTTCAAATTATTATACTACAATCTTTCATATCGCGACTAAATGAATTACCAACCGTCATCTTAGCTTGATAAATAATGTTATATGTTTAAAATATTTAAATTGAGACAGCTAGAACTGGACATTATGAAACAAATGATATTTCCATCCAATTTCCATTTTGCTCAACGAAGAACAGTTTTTTTTATTTGAATATCTCACAAAGAACGGAACCAAAGCAAATGCTCTGTGTTGGAACTTTTAAAACAGTGACCAATCCATACGCGCTTCGAGCAAGAAAAATCTACTTGCTTTTGTCTCTGAACAATAAATAAAATGAAAAATTATTTTTATGATGTCATGTTTTGTTGCGACTTTATATGTGCGGAAAAAAAAGAAAAGCGCTACCGTTAAAGTACGGTACCGATCCACATTAATAATTCATTTTGCTACACAATTCGAGAAGTCGGTGTCTAGTATCAAGTACAAGAACAAATCGGTCTGAATTTGAACATACAGAGCGACAAATTAATGGAAGATGCTGACTTGACTGACACAATCGTCGAACATGATCATTTACCACATCAGGAAATTCTTAACTTCCAAATAATTATTGTAAAATATTCTGAAACTTTAGTATTTCAAGTTTACAAACACACGATCGATATGTGGACACGATTTGGAAATGCTATGTGTTAAACTGAGCAAATAGCTTTGCCAGTTTGGAGCTTTTAATGATGTATCTGTGTTCAGGCGTCGCGAAATTGAAAATAGTAAGTAGTTTGAATGAAAACAAACCATTTACCAATAAATATTTTATTATTTAATCATCTTAATTTTAACTGGTCAATTCAAATAGAGTTGTTCAAGATTGGTGGTCCCTTGATGTAAATTTGAGATCGACGTAGGAAAACCTTTAGCCAATGGTTTTTATTTTTTTATTGGATGGTATTTAAATTTTTGTTATTGGCGAACAAAAGCTAAAAAACTTATCTAATAGGTTTCTTGTTTCATTGACATTATGATTGAATTTCTTCAATCGATCGTAATTTATAATTTATTTACTGATGTTATTATTCATAAACACTACACTGATTTACTATGCAAATGTTTGGTTGTTACTCAAATGTGTTGAAGAGCAAATTTTTCAACGGAGCGTTCTTTTGTCACTTAGTTAACTGCTGCACTATTGCTATTTGATTATGAAGTGGTCACAACTGCAATACGGTTATCTCACAATCAAAAAGTGAGGGATAGTTCAAAAATCCAGCGTTTTAATAGAAAATGTCAATGTTTGACTGACGATACTTTAATGGCAAAAATTTAACCATTGGGCTCAAAGGATGGATATCAATTCAGATCAGACCCAAAATTTGGAGAAAAGTATAAAGTGGAAATAATATATTTGTTTAGGTATTTATTAATGTTCGATGAATATCCACCAAACAGGGGCTTCTTTCTCTCTTTTTTCTCTATCCTATCCTTTATTTTTTCTTTTTCTTGTCCTGTTGATATATGTTTTGTGCAAATAGTTTGTCTCCGTATATATTGTGTTCACCAAACTAACATATTGAACGGACCTTATTGTCAGGAAATAGGAATTTTTTCCTGATAACTCATTTAATTAAGCGGACAAACGTCAAACTCATAGAGCTATAATATTAAAGGTTTAATAAAACACTTTCAGTGAAATACATTTAGCAGATTTCCCAATACTATTATCGTATTTAAGGACTACAATAATCTAACGGTGTCAGATTAGTTTGTAAGCTCTTCTTACACTAAGAGCCTTTTCCAACAGAATTCAGCAGCTGAGTGCGTCCAACTACTAAACAATTCAAATGTCATACAGGAATGTGCAATTTACGAATGGATTAACACAAAAATGTGTAAGTTGCTAATTCGACTGGATAAACACAAATGTGCAAACTAATAATATAACTGGATAAATTATAAAATGTCTTATGTACCAATAGGATCTAACAAATATACCAAACTACCAATGAGAATCAAAGCGCCATAGCGGTCTAGGTATTCGTGTTTTAAAAGAGGTCCAATCCTTACAATTTCTCGGCACATGTCAGAACCCATTTACAAAACAAATCATATATTTTATTAATATAATATTGTCGTGTGTACACAGTCAAAACAGATTATTTCATTAACACTTCATCCAAGAGATTGTTTATGTCTCTACGCACAATATGAACAGAGATTTTTAATCGATCACAATATACAGTTTGCCATATCTCATCATGAAGTTTCCGGATGTTAATCCGGGTATACTTCTTCTTTGGCACTGCAGCACTATTGTTAAGATTAAGCAGTCCAAACAGTGGAGCGTGGTCTGAGCCACCAAGTGTTTCATCCTCGTCCACTGTTAGTTCCTGCACAAACTCAGAGCAACTCAAGGAGGTAAGCACAATGTCGGTAATCCCCATACCATTGCTATTAAAGACCATCAACAGGTCGACAAACATTAAAACAATACTCTTTTAAAAGATTATAAAAAAATACGCCACGAGTATTGTTACGCACATCACCATAAACCCTAACTTTTTTAACTTTTCACAATCGTTTATTACTTTCAAATAGAAAAATTATTAACAAATTAGTACTGCTAAGGAAAAACCTTGGATACACCGTATCCTGGACTAAAACCTTGCATTTGTTAATAGTTAGTACTTTCTATTTTAGAGTAAATTATTATTCGAAGAAATAAAGATTTCAAATATTATTATCAATAGTAATTAAAATAAGTCTGAATTTAAAATTCTACAATTATTAATGAAAATAATTGTTCAATATGAAAATACTTAATACTCAAAAGCAAAATGTCAAAATGATTGCCTTTTTTTTTTTTTTTTAAAAAAAAAACTAATTAAAGACAAATAGAAGTAAAATTTAATGAGACAATTCTATTCTACATAAGAAAGTAAATATTCCTTCATTTTGTCAATTTTGTTACTTTTGGTCTTCCAATGGTTCGGTTGGCTAGTTTGCTTAGTTGCTTCTGCCTTTCCAACAATTTCGGGTCGGTCTTGTATCTTTGACAAGTTTTAGTCGAGTTTTGATGAGGATCTTCCCAGCAACCATTTTTGTTTCTTTTATATCCTGTTATGACTTTACTTATATAGCTGATAGAGCTTAAAACATCTTCTATTATGTTTAATGATATAGAATGGAGCTTTTCATTATTATAATTTCTACAAGCATAATTAATCAGCCAGTTTATAAATAAACTTATATTAAACTCTTCGCTATTTCTCCAATCATTTAGTAAATCAGGAAAACACTAGATATTCATTTTGGCCAGAACACTGAAGTGCGTGGTCTCGAGTAGCTTTTAAACCACATTGTGCACAAGACTGATGATATGTAAACATACCTAGTCGCCATAGTAGTAATAATCTTTGTTCTTCTAGTTTAATTTTTGGATTCAACAAGTAATTATCCGAGTTGTTGGGAATATATTCTATTGCCGACGCAATGTTGTGTCTTTCAAATAGATTAGTTAAGACAATTGACTTTTCTCTTAATTCACGAACTTTTTTAACAAACAATTTTTTATCATTATTAATAAAAAAATTATATAATTCATTTTTTTTTTTAACAAAGGTCACAAAACATTCTTGATGCTTTTTTTTTTCACATTGCAAAAACATTTCATACGCAATTATATTATTATTATTTAAATTTTTTAGTCGATAATAAAACTTAGCTTGCAATTCACTCACACGACATTCCATAGGAGTAATATTAAACAGTTTATACATAGCTTCTACGGATGTGGTTCTTCTGCAAGATATCATTCCGCGTAGAATTTCCCTTTGCGCTTTTTCCAATTTTTCTGTAGCACTTTTAGAGGTACCTAAACAAACTCCATATTCCATAATAGGTCTCAAGAAAGATTTATAAACAGTAATACAGGAATTTAAACGCCATCCATTCCCATTCATACCTTTGGACTTTAGCCAATTTGCAGTGGATCGAACTTTTGCGATATTTTTATCGAATTCTTTTTCCCAGATGACACCATTATTATTCATTTCGATTCCGAGGTACCTAAATGTTTCTGCAATAGGAATTACTCCATTGTTGATATAAAAGTTTACCTTATTAGGTGCGATCACTATTGATTTGTCCGGTGCAAACTTGATTCCTTTTTCACAAGACCATTTCGAACATTTGTCCAGCAAAAGTTGTAGCTTTGCTGATGTTCTTCCGAAAATAACTCCATCGTCCGCAAAAAATAGGCAATTTGTACGGATTTTACCCTGTACAACTTTATTTTTTTCTTTTAACTTGGAAATCAGTGAGTTTATATACATATTAAATAAAAAGGGAGACAAGGACGAACCTTGCAATAGACCCCTTTTACAATTTATATTTTCACTCAATACACCATTTATTGTTAAATTACAAAAGTTATTATCAAATAAAGCACGCAAGTTTTTAATAAAATTATAATCAAAACCATAATCCAACATGCTTTTCCACAACAGTCTACGATCAACTGAATCATACGCAGCTTGAATATCCAAAAAAGCATAAAACATGTTAGGATTATTTTTCATGATTTCATTTAAAACAAAAACTTGTTGCAACGTATTTCGCTTTTCTCTGAATCCTCCTTGTTCATTTTCAAAAACATTTTCAAATTTATTTTTATGTTTTTCTAAAATAAATCTTTCATAGATTCTACGTGGAATACATGTAAGCGAAATGGGACGATAATTTGATGCATTTTTACTATCACCCTTGTTTTTATATATCAAGCAAACCAAACTTTTACACCAAATATTAGGAATGACATGCCATTTTTCACATACTTTTAAAATAAAAGTAAACGTTTGTAAAATATACTCAATTCCATATAACAATCATTCCAAATAAATCTCATCAGGACCACACGCAGTACCTTTCTTACATTTACAAATTAAATTATAAACATTTTGCATATCTTCCTGATTAATCCAAATAAACTCACTATGAATAATTTCATTACAATTTGGTAAAATATGCAAATCAAAATCCATTATGCCACAAGGTTCACCACCAAAAGTGTTTTCAAAATGTTTAGTATGGACATTCATACAATTGGGATCCAATTCACAAGCATTTCCATTCTCACGCTTCCGCATACTAGACACAATCTTTTGAAAACGCCTGACATTTTCAGGTTGTGCTAACATATCTGCAGTATCTTGGAAAATTTCCTTTTTGCGCTTCTGGATAACATGTCGATATTCTCTTCCCGTTTTGATATATTGAATCCAAGCTTGCTTTCTTTGTTTGCTGTTATTATGAAACTTAGAAAGAGCTTTAACTTTTTGTTCAAGCTTTACTTGTATTTCATTAATATATTCACAATCAAACGCAGAATTTTTTTCCATAATTTTAAATTTAATTTGACCAACAGTATCAAATGCACACTTTTTAATCCATTTCATAAAAATATCATACATATTATTAATAACACTTTGTCTTAAATCTTGTGTTAATATATAGTGATTTTCATACACATCTGCAAGACACTTTTCTACTTCTCTAAAAGTATTTTTATACGTTTTTTCAAGCTTTTTTTTATATAAAGTTCTCCATAACTCTTCATCTAGCTTTTTAATGTTTAATCTTTTAAATGATTTACTCGCACTATTTTCAACAACATGAAAACTCCATCTAAGTGGACAATGATCTGAACCGCCAATACACAAATGGTCATCGATAACAAAAGACGATACTAACTGTTGAGATTCCTTTCTTTTATATCGAATCAATAAATCCGTGATACCTCTACCCGTGGATGAAATCGTAGTCCATTTTCCTTTACTTGGCATGATTGCTTCGCAGTAGAAATTATCTAGTAGGTTTTGGAAAAATACTCCACGACCACTATTTCTTTTTTCACCCATTAATCTTAATCGCGCATTAAAGTCACCAACAATTAATAATTTATCAAAATCAACATCAGTTTCATTAAAAATAAAATCAAACATATCAGTTATTTCTTCATTATCCACACTTGGGGGAAAATAAGCAACTATAACATATATATCACAAATTTTCAATAATAACCAACGATTTGTTTGACTCTTTTTAATCACTTTCGAATGTTTACGCCATTTGTCATTTATTAAGACCATAAGGCCGTCTCTACCTCTACGTATAATATCATAATCCACATTCAATTCACAAAAGACACCATTGAAAGGATTACTACCACCTTTTTTAATCCACGTTTCAACAACAAAAAATAGATCAATATTATATTCATTCATGTATGACAAAAGATGTTTTGTCTTACCTTGTAGG